>WNGL01008193.1_pt1 | contig 16904 bp, 16 predicted proteins | sample 5400591 | NCBI WGS metagenome assembly WNGL01 (sample SAMN13153377, study PRJNA577476) | soil metagenome | isolation source: 80 cm soil or saprolite under Garry oak tree replicate 1 | place: USA:California | collected 2016-06-15
ATCGGGCTAGTAGCAGTTAGAGTGATTGTTACAGGAGTACCTGCCTTAGTATTTACGCTGTTATTGTCGGCCGTTGGAAGATTATTGTTACTAAATCCATCAACACTTAATTCTGTTATACTTGCCCACTGGTTCTCCGTATTTCCATTGACCGTAACTCTGACAAATCTAGTCGTAACACTTGTTGGTAAACTATACTTTTCAGCAGATAGAGTTGTTCCACTGCTCTTACCTGTGAATACATTTGTGAAACTAGTGCCATCACTTGAAACTGATATGACAAAGTCATTTACTCGCAGATTTCCTCTATACCATGCAATATCCACACTGCAAATAGTCTTTTGTCCACCCAAGTCACCTTGAATGAATGAACCCACACCTAGATTTGACCATCTGGTGTTAAGATTATTGTCCAAGACATTTGCAGGTACATTCCCGTCATTGCCGTTGGCTGAGACACTAGCGATTGGTAATTTTTGGCAGGCGGATGCGGCAGCACTTGAGTTCTGGGCATTCGCTTTCTGGCTGAAGTTAATCTGGGATATGCCTCCGCTTGCGATAGAGAATAAAAGTGCTGTCATCAAAAATAAGGTCATCGCTCTTTTCATGGGGCAATTTGTTGTTTTTGCTCTACGCTCCGAAATTAGTTTCAAGTAATCGATGGAAAGACGACTAAGTATTTACATGGATTCGTTACTTGTACTACGATTAGTTATCATGTGTTTTGCTAATTATTATGTATTTGAATTAACAAGCGTAACTAAGTACTTGTATAAGTGATTGTTGTCCTATATTCTCTCTTCTGTTTTTTTGAATATAACTAATTACTACTAAGATCATTTTTTTCTCTCGATAGTTAAATAGCTCTACGCGATTGACTTAGCATCGTTCGACTCTGATATCGTGCCCATAAAAAACCTTGACTACAACGGAGTCGATATCTTTTCGACATTATTACTTGCGGCAAACCAGGAGTCTACCGAAATATTGCTTAAATCTTTTCCTATGTGAAGCGACGAGGTAAAGATCTTTGGAATACTAGCCGTAACTGCAGTAACTGCAGTAACTGCAGTACGGTATGCGATCGCAATTAGGAGTGACATTCACGCTATCAATAACATCTTTAATTATCTTGACAACATTTTTGACATGAAACTGTTTTTAAGGATTTTAGGACTCCTATATTGTTTGTCCGAAGAAATACTAGCTACAGATTGGATTCAGATTTTAGTTACATTTAGAAGTACCTGTTCTCATTGTGGCAAAGAGGTCCCACCTGGCAATGCATTTTGGTCTAATTCTGCAAAAGCAGCTAAGCATTTGAGATGTAAACATACAAAGGATGAGGGTGTCATTACTAATGATAAACTTTCCAACGAGATTGCATCGCACAATATTATTGATGAGCCTCATACCTCAGGAGGACACTCTCCACAGATCATTGATCTAAAATGCTATATATGTGGAGCAAAAACCGGTTGCAATAAATGCACCTTTCTAACTGGATGTGTTCAAAGATTCAACTCCGAGGAGTACTGTATTTGTAAGGGTTGTTCAAGTAACGGCGTAGGACAAGCCGGAACTTATGAACAATACAAACAAATTTTCGTACAAAACAGCAAATGAATGTTAGTAACTACTGATTGACTTGGCAAACTTCGAATTCAATAGCCTCATATCGATCACTATTCATTGACTCAGGAAGTTCGTATTCGGAATTAACTGCATTAGACGGCTAATCATATAAAGGGAGTCTTATTGGTAGCCCAGGATAATCTTTTCAATGGAACAAACCCAGACATTATCGCGACAGCAAACATTCCAGAAAAGCTTGTTGTATTGAATAAGGACTTTGTAAGACATGATTTCATTGTCGATAAGTTGAGTATTAACACAGCATACTTATCTCCTGAACAGGATTTTACGACTGCAATTGCATCGAAGAACCCTGGAACTTTTGAATACTATTGCTCTTTACATCCAATGACAATGCGCGGTAAAATTATAATCAAAGCGGCTTGAAACAAGACTAATGGAATTATAATCAAAACGGGAAAATGACCAGTCGTTTATATAGTTAGTGAGTGCATTTTATATATTTCAATTTGCTGAAGGATTTGGCTAAAAACCGGGTAGACTCACAAAAACCAAGAAAAGAAGGGCTCACATATATTATAGACAGGTTTCAGGGCCTTGACAAAGAGAACTTTGAGATACTTGCACCATTCATTGACATGGTCAAGATTCATGGCGCGCTCCCTTTACTTGCGTCCGATACCCTATTGAAACAGAAAATCAAGTTCTATCATGATCTATGCGTACAAGTATCAACAGGAAGTACAATTACCGAATTCGCAATTTTGGAACACTCACTGGAAAGACTTGCGAAAGAGGCTGCCGCTATTGGATTTGACGCTATAGAGATTGGGGAAAATAGTATAGACATAGGTATAGAACGCAAAAGGAAGATTATCGATTTGACAACCTCCTTCGATATCGATGTTCGATGGAAGGTAGGAAGGAAAGATCCTAGACATCAACTGAATGCCGAAGAAATGTCAAATAAAATCGATGAGGCGTTAAAGCTAGGATCCAAAAAGGTGGTACTCGAGGCAAACGAAGGAATCAGTGTAGGTATTTATGATGAAAAAGGTTTCATAAAATGGAACCTTATAGGAGCAATAACAGCAAAATTTCCGCCCAGCACTTTCATATTCGAGGCTCCCCTAGAATCACAACAATCGGCATTAATTGCAGAATTTGGACAGCGGGTAAATTTAGCTGAAATTCCTCCCGAGTCGGTCGCATCAGTCGAATCTCAGCGCCGAGGATTTCTTTCGAAAGCAGCTTTTGGTGTATCATATTTGCGTAAGGACCCGGAGGGCGGTCCTGCAGCAAAATTCATTTATTATATTATTAAGACAAAGCATCCTATTGAACAGAGCGATTTGATAAGTCTGAGCCACCTGCCTAGAAGAACAGTACAAGGAGCGATTGATGAGCTGAAACTACAAGGCTTGATAATTGGAAGAAATAGTCTTGATGATGCAAGGAAAAGAGTGTATATTCCAGTTCATTCGGATTGGCTCTAAAGACCCGGTCTAAATTCGAACCAGGAGTATGCCATTGAAAACACTCACCCAAAAAATGCTGTTCTTGTTCCTTCTATTTCCTATACTACTTCTCTTCTAATGTTAAGTTCTTCCTATCGTTCCTTTCACAAATCCTGTTTGCTCCGATCCACTTTTCTTGCGTCCGTACAAGAGGATTTTTGGTTAACCAGCTCACCATAATTATTATTATTATTGACTCTGACTGATATGCCCTCATTTTATAATAATACATTAGATGTAAAATTTAAAAGAGCAAGTGATCAGAATCTTGTTATTATATTGATAGACACATTTCTTATAAATCATAAGTCTATAGCACAGTTCAATGAGTGCAAAAATGTCAATGTTTCTAGAAGTCATAGGTATCGTGACAGCATTATCGCTTATAATGGCGAGTGCTTTTGTTACTCCAGCCTTCGCATTGAAGCGTTATTTTAATTGTGTGACTGAAATTGCTAATAAATCGGGAAAACTCTCTCTAGCTGATGTCAATAGTTGTTACGATAAAGAGTTTCACAGTAGCAGCCATGCAAGCAGTAGTTCGAGCAGCAGTGCATCAACTTCCCACGCAAATGGTAAATGATTAGATCGATATTGCTAGGATTATAATACTGGAGCCCTTTAGCGATTCATTACTATGGCTAGGTTATGAATCGATTTTATCTTGCCTGTATTGTTCGTGGATACTGCTAAATGAACTAATTAATTATTAGAGAAGATATTATTCTTTGATGTTGCATCTTGGACAATCTTCATGCATTGAGGTGTAGCGCTAACTATCTTATTAGACGAGAATGTATTTTCTGATGAACCCCTGTTGACAAGTAAAGCATCTGCGATAGAGTTCATTATCGAATTATTAGATATTTTGTTTCTGGTTGAGCCATACCCAACATTAATTCCATCCCCACTATTTGAAATTGTGTTGTTATAAATCAGATTGTTATGTGATTGTGGAACAATGATGCCTGTTAGTTCATTATAAACAATATTGTACCTTGCAATAGAATTATACATATTTCTACTAAAGTCTATTCCATCGCCAACTGTTATTATAGATAAAAGCTAAAAACCGGTAGACCTCCCCTTATATTGGTCTACTTAGTTAGTATAACAAAAATAAAGTGTGATTCAAGAAACACCATTCAAGTAAAAAGTATTGCTCTGTGTATTGTATCCCAGCTGCTTGAAAGTTAATACCCTAAAACCATTATCATGCAGATATTTCATTAACTGATCAAACAGAGCTGAGTTAGTACGATAAGGAATATTGGTACTCGGGTCAACGTTATGGAATGTGATTAATGGAACTGCATTTATCTTTCCACCTTGATTGTACTTAATTTGACTATTGACTATCTTTACAAAGTCTGAAAATATTGCAGCGTTATTAAATGAGTCCTTAATTTCTATTACGTCAAAGGATAAACTTCTAGCAGTATACTTGGTTGAATAATTCAATTTACCATCAGGAGAATTTGTCCTGCAATCAGTTTGTGGATTCTTTTTGAATCCAGTGCAATCTAAGAACATTAAAGGCTCTGTTCCAGATCGGGCCAGATCATAATATTTTGCAACTGTATTTACTACGGTGGGATTATTTGATCCCTCATTGTATGGATAAGCAAAGATCGTAGAGTTATATCCATGGCTAGAAAGACACTGCTTTGAACCGCCAATTTCAAAATCCAACTGACTTTGAGATAGGGTGTTTAGATGAGCATGAGTCATAGTATGTGATTCTATATCCATACCATCCTGTTGCATAGCAGCTATGTCTTGCCAATTCATCGCTCCGCTGTCGGTTGTCTTGCCGCAAATGACAAAAAAAGTAGCCTTAAATCCATACTTGTCTAAAATGGGTTTTGCATAAGTGAAATCTCCTTTTCTATTATCATCAAAGGATAAAATTACGACTTTATTATTAGGAGTGTTGCTACTTGTAATGCCTGCATTGAGGTAAGCTCCGTATTGATTTGAAGGAGGGATTTGATTAGTGAAATGCTGGAGCTGTCCATAGGCTACGATTGGCAAAAACGCTGTTACGATTATTATTCCAACGGCGTTAGCGATCAAATCCTGAAAAATTCTTCTCTTGCTTACCAATAAAATCACAAATTCTAATCGACACCTACGTATAATCATTGTCCAATGAAGATTCGCAAAATGACTCTTATAATATCGTGATTCCTTTAGTATTTTGTGTATCTCAATGTATAATTTTGTATGGCTTTGGATGAATGTTCGTAGAAATTATCTGGATAGGCTGCGCCGTCTTCTCTGGATAAAATACGTATCCCTTATACCTCTAATCTCAAATCGATCGTGCGATAATGCTATGTAGATTGAAATTCAATGATAGATGTTCATTGTGTTATTATCAGTATTTCTTAACTTCCTATCACTTTTAGATCTGATATGTTATATGTTTCGCCCTGTGTATTTCCCTGAAAAGTCAACTTGACAAATCTCGCTGTAACCGGTGAGTCAGATAAGGTAAATTGTTCTCTCCCTGAATTCATGCCGGTATTTTGAGCAGAACCCTGGCTCACGAAGTGTACTCCATCTGTTGATGTCTGTATTGTGAAAAAGTTTATTGACTTATCTCCGTTGGCAAATCCAATTTCAAGATTGCAAATTGATTTTTCTTGTCCTAAATCTAGCTGCACCCAAGAACCTTTCCCAGTAGCTGACCACGTCGCTACAGGATTATTAGTACTATTCCCGTTGTTGAGAGTATTTACAAGCGTGTTTGAATTGTTATTGTTACTGTCCGAAACTGCTGCAATCTGCAGTCTATTTTGAGCTCCGCAAGATACTTGCGGGTTTAGCGATTGACTGCCAATAGAATTCCCTTGAACGTTTGCTAATGTCGTAAACGACGTATATTGGTTATTTGGGAAGGTGGCATGTGCCTCTATCTGCCATATTCCTGACGGTCCTGAAATTTGGAATGCACTTGGGCCTACTTGCTTGAGAGGATGTACTGAAGGAATGTCCCCGTCATAATCAGTGATAAATGCATCTATTTTTGTAGGTTGTTTACTGAATTCAAAGCTTACCTTGTTGCCCGTTTGCACTGTCAAGTTAGCATTGGTATCTCCTGGTTGAGCAGGAAATACAACTTTATTTAGCTGCCCACCGTCGCTAAGAATGAAGGGGGACATACCATATTTGTGATTATTATACACCAATTTGGCTTCGGGAGCTATCGACACAGCAGTCGATATAGGTCCAGCTGAAGTACTAACGGCATATGTCATTTTGAACGGTGAGAAGGCAACCGGCGTCGAAATAACAAGAATAGTCACAACTGCCAAAAATATTGCGATAAGAGCATTTTGTGTATCCTCAATCCCTTTCAAATAGCGATCTCCCATCCTTTGTTCATGGGAATAATTGTATTGGAAGTATTTACGCCATATTGAACTAACTACCAAAATAATAATCAGTATGAAAGATAGTGACGTTATTAATATTTCAGCTGAGAGTCAATGTGCACTCGATAACCCTTGGGACAACAACTTTGGTAATAATTAGTTATATCCGAATAAGCAGATTCCATCCTCTCAGCTATGCGATGAAATCTAAATTAATTCCATAAACGGTTAAGGTAATAATTCAGCATTTCAATAGTGGAATCTCTTGATCATACAAGATAAAGAAAGGGATTTCTTTATCTTCTTGTTGTTAATATCTCGTTCAACCCGGTCAAGTTCCTGAGTCATCGGTTTACGGATCATGCCGCTAAACCAACTCTTTGTTCGTAACAATATGCCGAGAAGTCTCTTTCAAGGTCTACACTAAAACTTATAGCTTTAATTACTTATCTCCCTTTCAGTGTACTCGGTCACCACGGCCACCAAAGAGATCCCTTGACCCGTAGTTCGAATACGATATGTATTTAGGTTATAATAGTATTCGACGATCTATCATTCTCGATAACATTGTTGTGTGAAAACTATTTTAATTAATCCACTAATACTATGTAATTAGAAAAGAAATGAAAACACTAGTTCAAGAACCCATTATCAAGCGTTGGAATAGAGGAATGCAATTAGTTAGAGCCGGACGAGGTTATTCAAAGGCTGAGTTGGGAGAAGTTGGTCTGCGCGATGTCAGAAGTGCAAGGAATCATGGTATACCGGTAGATCCATTGAGAAGCACCAAATATCCTGAGAATGTTGACCAATTGAGAGTTGTAGCAAAGACAATTATTGATTCTAGAAAAATCGATACCACAAAACCGAAAACCGACACCACAAAACCGAAAACCGAAAAACGTGATACTGAAAAGAGAACCAAGGTCAAAAGAAAGACACCCACTACCAAGACTAAAAAATCGACAAAGAAAAAAACTTCGAAATGACGTGATCAGCTTCGTTTACGAAAACCGACATCAAAAACTAGGTTCACGAACGATTAAAAAATGACGAATTGACCCGGGAATCAGGGAATGATATTGTTTGGAGTAGTCGAAATTGCACTTCGCCACATTATTATAATGCTAGAATATTACCACTAACAACCATGCGTCTAAGATATTGGAGGATAGATATTCCTGATCTAGCCGAGGCAAATTATCCCATTGAAAAAGTCAATCATTGGGAAATAAAATGCATGCAGGGAGAGTACCAGCACTTTGGTGTGTTCTGGTATAGGTATGGTACGCCCTATGACAAAGAACCTGTTCATGGAATCTGCTTCTATTACAACGAAATTCCTCCACATGTGGTGCAAACAATTACAGATTTTCTACAGTCGAAATTCGGAGGAAAAGTACTTTACAGGAAGACCAGGGTCTTCCTACAAGGATCAAACGAGTTTTCAGACCCAAAAGCTATTGGAGACCTCGCACATGAGATAAGTCTGAAATTTAATGCGCCCATAGAGATAACCATTGAATTTGAAAAGGTAACAAAAGAAGAACAAGATCAAAACATTTTCAACTTACCATCAAATAAGATGCTACCTATCGTAGGATCAGATTAATGTCTAATCAGAAAATCGTAGGATTACACCTAGATTTGAGATCCCATCTGGTTTAATCTTGGTTTGAGTACCTCCTTTTCTTATACTTTATCATATGAAAAAGAATTTTTAAATGAGTAAAATAGGAGAAATACTATGTCTAGTCCAACCATAGAAGAAGCTATAAGATTACTAACTGTTAGTAACATCGAGGAGTTTAATAGATGGAGAATGAAGAATCTCACCGTAAAACCAGTTATTGATGGAATCGACTTTGTAGGGAAAAATCTTTCTGGTGCCCTACTTAACGGCATATCATGTGTCGGTACCAATTTCTCTCATTGCAATTTGACACGAGTCAATCTAGTCCAAGCCGACCTCAGCAAAGCTACTTTTGACGGAGCAGACCTTACTGATGCTCTACTGATGTATGCTGAAATGAAGGAGTGTAATCTCAGTGATTCTAATCTAACTAGGACAAATTTAATGTGGGCAAATTTGCAAAACTCCAATTTGTCCAGATGCAAATTATTCAAAACAATATTCGTTAATGCCAATTTGATGGACGTAAAACTTGATAATGTCGACCGAAATGGAGCATACCTAAAATATGCAAATCTTAAAGGGACATCCTGGCAGGTAGAAGAAAAAGAAGTCGAAACGCGACATAAGGATCCTAAAAAATAAGTTCATAATTTAGTAGACCATCGAGTCGTTAGCTTCTGACTCACTCCTAGGATCGGCTATTAATACGGTCCTACTTTATGTGAGGAACTAACTTGGAACGAAATAAAAGAGCTTACACACCAAATGAAGCTGGTAATTCCCAAGCAGTCGATATAGCTCAGATTAATTCGATGGTTTGAGATATATAGAGACATACAGACATTTGATTACAATCAGGATTGGGCCTTGCTTTTAATTTGATGAAAGCGCCTTTTAAAGGATTAACTCAATTCTTCTGCAAATTCAGGCTTTTGTTGGCTAATCATTTTCCGTAATCCTCTCATGTAATTTTGGGCAAACATGGTTATGGGTTGTGATGAATACCATATGCAGCCAAGCACCTGACAATCATGACATGTCCGTGCTATATCCCATTGGGGAGCGCTCCAAATTTCTTCTACGCTCTTCTCAAGCAAGTTGTAAATATTATCGGGGCTATTAAATTTCCAACAAGGAACCATAACAGTGCCATTGCCGTTAACAAAGATGCTTTTCCACACACCACACTCCTCAAACATTCCCCGTCCGTGTTCTATTATTTGTTCAAAATATTGTGCAGGAATCATAAATTGAGGAGAGGCATGGGTTTTCATATATCCCAATATGCTCTCGCATACTTTTATCATAGTTCGTTTATCAGGAAGAAGGGAAAAATTAACATCAGATCTGTCCTCAACGAAGGTAAAGGAAACTGCATTTGAGCCCAATTCCTTCGCTTTATCAAAGTAAGTTTGATTAATGAATTCCTCGGTATTGTATTTAGTTATGACGCTATTAAAGTAGTGGGGCACTTTATATTCGCTTAAACGACCAAGGTTGTCCATCACTTTCCGAAATATCTGTGGAGAAACACCTCTTACCTTACAGTATGGTTCTTCGAACATAGAGTCGATGCTGCATGTAATAAACTGAATATACCTCTTTAGCTCGTCAAGATCAATCGTATGGAGAAGAGAGCAATTAGTTATCAAGGTTATAGGTAGTTGGAGCTTGTAAAGATGACGGACAAGCTCCATAAAATCTGGGCGGCTCGTAGGTTCACCACCTTCAATAATTGACCAAATACAATACTTCGAAACTTTGTTGAAAATCTGCTTCCACTGTTCGGTAGAAAGATCGTGTTGCCTGGCAATTTTAATCTGACCATCTTTATCAGAGTCGCCGAAAGGACACATGGGACAATAGAAGTTACAGTAGTGTGTTAGACTAAAAACTGCAATTAATGGACGTCTCCTTCCAATGATCCTGTTGCCTGACCACTTTCCCAGTAACTTGATTGTACGGATAGTGTCGACGACCATCTATACCCAGCTTGATAAAAGACATATCTATTAAGCATTTATATACTGACTAGAAAAGCCGAAATAGCTCGTCTCTGACGAGTGTTTAATGAAGCAATTCTGATGTCAATAGAGTTTGCCATGTTTCTCTAACGTCATGCGTTCTGATTAAATTTGCGCTGTTCAAAATACAGATTAATTCTGTTGCTGCTGATGGAATTAGTCGTTCTTCTGGTTCCAAGTTGAATATATTCCCAATGAATGATTTCCTTGAAACGCAGATACAAATTGGCTTTGAAAATATTTTTAGTTTCTTTAGGTTCGATATCACTTCAATATCTCGGATATACCACGGGAAGTCTGTCATTTTTGTAAAGAACGGGTTTTTTCCTTTTGCCCTGAAAAAACCAACAGCAGGATCGATAATGATATTGTCGGCTCCAATATCGGAACTTTTTGCTATCGATATACTCTCATTCAGAACCTTCATGGTTCCTAAGACACTTCCTGAGATGCGAGCAGATCGGCCACCATAGGCACCTATAATTATTGGCAGTCCTGATCTTGCTACAATGTCTGCCATCTTCTTATCATATTTTAAGCCTGAAATATCGTTGATGGCATCAGCCCCGAGCTTGATTGCTTCCTTGGCTACCTCGGCTCTGGGAGTATCTGCCGAGATCGGCAAACTACAATTGCTCTTTATGACCTCTATAGCATGAGTCATCCTTCTGGTCTCCTGTTCAACTGAAATGATAGTTTCGAGGTAGGGTGCAGTAGACATCGCACCGACATCTATCATGTCAGCGCCTGTTTTTTGCATCTCCGTAGCTACATTAGCTATTTCATTTACTTTAGTCTTAACAGAATTTTTGTAAAATGATTCTGGGCTGACATTGATCACTCCCATTATCCTGGCCGGAACCTTCTCACCAATCCTTAGCTTCCCGATAGAAGTCAATGATAACTTGGAACTACATTAAATAATATAATAGATTTTATAGTCAATAAGCATGTTATTCTCCATGAATGATTTTCCTCTGTCGGTCTCCCATTCAATGCTTTACTCAAATGTAGTGTTCAAGGGAACCTAGAGCCAGTGATGAATTTTTAATAAATCTTCGATTGGTTCATTTTTAATGAGTTTTATCAGTGCGAATGCTTGCGGTACAGATAGCATAGGCTTTTCGAAATGGTCGTCTATGGCTATTCTGGGACATGCAACTTCCACAAAAGCATCAAGGCCCTTGAAGATTTGAACGTTATCATCAGTAATATTAGTCATTGCGATTAATTGAACCCTCTTTCCTAGCTGCTCAAATAATTTTTTAAGTTTAAGTGCCTGAATCTTGGCAAATTGTCCTTCCTTCAATCCAATTATAATGCCAATTCTTTGTGCATCCATCGCCTTATAGATTGATAAAATGGCTTTCTTCTTGAGTATCTGGGCGATCTTGTTAATTTGCGAATATTCCTCAAAATACGGATCTAGCATGTACGTCGGTTTTTCGGTTGACATTGCAACACTCACTGAATGAAATCTGCTCTGGCCAAGGAAAATGTACGCATCGACCAGGTTCTGGCTGTCAAATGCGGGATAGAATTCACAACCAAAAACTTGGCCGTCGTTAAGCTGTCCCTTCCCTCTACCAATGATCACTTTGTAGCCATACTCTTCAAAAATCTCCTTGACATTACCAATTTGATTAAGGTGCTGACTGTCTGTCAGCAGCGACAGAGTTTTGTAGGATTCGTTTCGAAGAGAGGAGGCACATTTTCTTGCAACTCTATCGAAGCTAATGTCATCATAAGCATTAACCATTATTACCCTTTCGCCAAATCTCTCACTTGCAATAGTATGGCCAATGTTGAATAGAATCTCTACACCTAACATGTCGGCCGCTTGTGTATTGAGATCGCATGACCCCCAGCAAGTATCGCCTATTATGTAGGCTGGGATACCAAACTTTTCGGTAATATTGTCCGCACTAGTCTGGATTTTAGGAATAAGTCCTTCCGGTCCATTAAGGGCAACCGAACGCGGTTTTCGCGCATCTATTACTTCATGGATTCTCTTTTCGTCTATTAGCATCATTTTCCTTTTCTTCACCAGTGAATAGTTTAGTAAAATTCAAAGGTCGACGATGCCACATTTTAAGGCTTTGGTGTGAGACATAATTCAACAATGGCCCGCTGCCACAGCACAGTATACAAACAACCATTCATAGATTAAGAGATAAATACAGAGATTGAGCACTGCAGCTAAAGCTAGTATACCGGAAGTAGCGACAATCAGCTTGGTTTTATTTTTTAATTTTATCACCAATAAAGGGAGTAAATGAATTATTGGGCCCGGCAAGAGGGTTTTTTGACATCTTCTTCAAGAGTGCTCTATCTTAATCGAATAAGAATTGCTAAAAATTTCTGGCGTCTTGTCGATTTGTTCGCGATTGTGCATAATAATAGATATTTCTTCACGATTTGGGTCGACAGTGATTCGATATCGCTGTGGTTGTTGCATGGTGTGAATGTTATGCTCAAAATTGACAGGCAAAGAATTATTTCTTAGCGATTCAGGAATATGTGGCTCGAATTGAATTCTATTTTCGAGCATATTCAAGCGCATTCCAAGCATCATCTCTTGCATTGCATATACATACATCCCAACAGACCAAGCTTGGAGGATGCACGAGTTAAAGGGTTCAGGTCTATCGCCTCTATATGTTTCTGCATACATACCGTTCTCAGAAAGTATTCTTTGTGCCATAGATTCGATGTAATAAAGTGCCGGTTCTAGCCTGTTCATCTTAATCTCACTAATAGCGGCCCAACCCGTTACAAGTGGCCATACTGCACCATCATGATAAAGACTCGGATGATATTTTGGATCGAGATTGCTCAGAGTTCTTACTCCCCAAGGGGTAGTCAGGTCATTTTTTTCGATTCTCGATAGGACAGAGTGAGCTTTTATTCTGTCTCCTATAGAGTCTGTAAGTAACATGACGAGTACATTTGGTCTAATACTAGAGTCCTTGGTACCATCCCTTCTTATCGTATCAAAATAGAAACCATCCTTGTTATTCCAATATTCTCTCTCTACATTGATTCTGAGCTGATCAGCACATCGACTCCATCGCTCTTGATTATAATTATCACCCACAATCCTTGCTAGCTCGCTTCCAATTTTCAAACTTTCGCAGAACAGTGCTTGGACATCATTTGCACTCTTTCTTCTATCAATATGATCCATCCATGTAGAATCCTGAATAGGTAATTTTTCGGCGACGCCAGTAAATCCGTTTTCGACTAATCCATCTCTATCTACATCTTTTAGAAATCCCCAATTGACAAGATCAACAATCTGTTTCCATCGATTTTGTAGATAATGTCTATCTCCTGTAGCCAACACATATTCACGTATTGCCCAAGGAAAAAGAAATGTAGAATCAGCTGATCCAAATGTGCTATCATGCAGAAATGATTTACCACTAATTATCATCGGCAACTCTCCTTTCATTGCAAGCTTCGAGGTTTTTCTTGCTTGGTGAAGAAGAAAATTTTCGATCACTGCAATAACAAAACGGTAATCTCCAATAGCCAAATAACCTCTCAACGACCAGCCTGTGTCCCTAGCCCAATAATTAGGGAACCTCGGCAGTCCTGCGCAAATACCTGGCCCTAGTCCATCGTATTCTGCCTTCAAGTATTCCAAACTCGTTTTGGCTTTTTCGAATGCTCTAACTAGTTTTACAATAGTGGAGTGCTGATGCTGATTTTGACTCGAGGACGCAAGATTTAAAGTAGAATTAGTGATCGATTTGAAATGATTTTGCGTACTTTCCAGCAGTTGTTCATAATTATCCCTCATATACCGGTATTCCTTTAAACAATCTTCAGAACTGGTAAATCCGCCGGCCGCCACTAGTGCAAGTTCGCTTGTGTTGCCAGCTTCAATATCAAGATCATATGAAATCTCCAAATCGTTATCAAAAGAATCCATTAAAACCCTCGAGGGCCTCAGAGTCTTCGGCGCGACTCCAATTGTTCCGTAGAAATGAGCAAGATTTTTCTTTGCAGCAGTTTGGATTTGCAAGCAATTGTCTCTTGTAAGTAGCTTCGAAAAGTTACTCTGGGAAATAGCAGCTAAACCATAGCTAGTAATATTGCCGTCAACTACGAAGTGTATACGAATCTTCCGTGTTGTTTTTTCCGTTTTCTTCTTTAAACTTAATTTTGTATAATCCCCGTCTCGATCCAACAACTCCAACTTCATAACAAATCCTTTGTTATCAGGTGGAACGAATAGTGTCCTTTTTACTTGCAAACCTGCCACTTCATGCCTCGTATAAAGAAATCCACTCTCATGTCTAGAAGATACCACGAAATTTGGGAGTCTCTTACGGACTCCATCATCCATAGATATTTCCACTAGAATCCTACCGAAAGCCCTAGCTGGTGGTACATATAATCCACCATTGTCATATCTTGCTCCCATCCAAGACCAGTTAGCGGAGAGCGAAGCATTCGATGAACATACAATATACGCTTTTTTGCCAGATAGAATTAAGGGACTTGTGAAGTTCTTAAAAATCGTATCCTCAGTTGATGTATTAGAATCAGAATCATCTATCATGTTGGAGGGAATAAAAATTCTTTCCCTACGATTGCTTATGTAATCGTTAAAAGTAAAAGGTATTATAATCTGTTCAAATCCTTCTAGTTTACTCAAAATAACAATCTTATGTTTAGTTTGTTCTTTCAAGCCATCATCTTTTATTATTAGGAATCTTGCGCTTTGAAATGGCTTAAATGGAATGGGGCGGTCTTCCGATAATGTGGCTGCATTGACCACATCCTCTGAAGTTGCGATGAAAATTGATTTTTTTGGAACCGGAATTTCATCCACGTAGATATCCAAGGAGACTATATTACCGCCTAACGGAACAGGTGGATTTAGTAAAGAGAAAATAAATCCATCATATTTATTATCTCCATTCACTATCGTTGCATTTTTTAAACTACCATCAATATATGAAAGCACAGTATGTGTTTTATCGAGCGTTCTAACCATTTAGCGCACCTAGGAGTTTCATCTTCTATTCTCGAACAAGACTCAACCTAAAACCTAAATCCTAAATTATTAAAATGGAACGCGTAGATAAAATCATCTAAAATCATAAAATTCGATGGATGAATTTTTCCTTTTAAAAAGGGAATCACATTTAGTGTTCTAGGTTAAGGTATTTTAATATTCATCTGCTGTTTATACTGCATGTGGGTTCTTTCTTCTTGAAAAGACAGACCGGTGTCATATCAATAAAAATACTCTAGGGAAAAGTTCCTGGGCGTTCGTCACGTTATTGAAAGGCCTGAGCGCCTTTCCTTTCATACGGTCAATGCATTAAAAGTACGGGGGCAGCCTGCCAGTACCACCATAGGCACAAGGCCCCGTCTCAAGCCCTGCAAGATCCACCACGTAGACGTGCTAGCATGGCTATGCCGCCTTAGGGTTGCTCCCTCCCGGACCTCACCCATTTCGACAATTCGCAGTCAAAACCCCGCCTTCGCGTGCGGCAGTTACTGATCCCAGCATAAAGCCGATTTCTGATATGGGGTACGGCTAGCACCCCGATCCTCCCTGCCTCCGCAAGTATTATAGCGAGGACTCATTATATTTGCTTATCACTTCTTTGATCCATGGAATTCAACAATTAAGGTAAAGTGCAGATAATCGAGACGAACTTGGCGAGCCTCGGTATTTGATTTACTTATTCTTAGCTAGGACTTGAAGGGTCTTGCAGACAGAACAAATTCTGCTGGTAGAATTCCGTCCGCAAATTAAGCATTCTTGTGAGTGGGCTACAGATCCCATGGAGGAATTCTTCAATATTTTCGATATTTTCATCATAGAGTTGTAAGCGTTATACTTTATCCCTGCATGTCCTGTCTCAAGATTATTGAGAAACTCACGAAGATCGGTTCTGATGCTTTCATGCATATACGGACATTCTTCGGACTGAAATGGGATGTCTCTCAGCATAGCATAGAAAGCAATTTCGTGCTCGTAAATTTCTACAAATGGTTTTACCTTTTTCAGACCGTTGGGACCATACTGAACCGGTTCGGGATACATCCAACCAACTCTCTCTATATCACCTGATAGAAGGTTAATCATGAAAGTTTGTAGCTGGTCATCAAGATTGTGTGCTGTCGCAACGGCATTCGCACCTACCGTTTCTGCTATCATGTCAATTGCTCTCCTACGAAAGGTGCCGCACATAGAACAGGAAGTCATTTTTTCAGACGGCCTCTGCTGCATTGCTTGATCCATGTCCAATCCAAAAAGATCCTTATAGCTTGAAATTTTAGTTTCGACTTTAATATGGGAACAAAAATCTTTTACAATTTGTAATGATTCATCCCGGTAACTGTTTATACCTTCGTCTATTGTGATAGCGACCAAATTAATGCGGTTATGTTCTTCAAAGAATTTCTTTAGCACGTATAGAAGGGCCAAGCTGTCTTTGCCCCCTGAGACCCCAACTGCAACCTTATCCCAATGACCAATCATGGAAAATTTTTGCATCGTCTTGGCAGTTTTTTGTTCTATAGAAAGTAAAAAGCATTTTTTGCATAGATATTCTCCAGAGTATACTCTATGATATACAGTTAATCCACCGTGACATTTAGTGCAGGTTTTTCTTGACAGAAGCAGCAGTTATAGAATCGAGGTTATTATTTCTTGGCGTTAGAATAGCAGCAAGGCGTCGTCATGTATTTCAGAATTACACGGTTTTTAAATCTATAGCAAAAG
>WNGL01009911.1_pt1 | contig 16902 bp, 16 predicted proteins | sample 5400591 | NCBI WGS metagenome assembly WNGL01 (sample SAMN13153377, study PRJNA577476) | soil metagenome | isolation source: 80 cm soil or saprolite under Garry oak tree replicate 1 | place: USA:California | collected 2016-06-15
GGGGGGGGGTGGGGGGGTGGGGGGGGGCCGCGTCGCGAGCGGCGCTCCCCGACCGGGCGGACGGCGCGCGGGCGCCCGCACCGGGGCCTGCGTTCGTCGCGCCACCGGTGGAGGTCGTCCGGTGATCATCGAGTCGATCCTCACGACGATGGACCCGGCGGGCAAGGTGAATTTCGCTCCGATGGGCGTTGAGTGGGGCGACGCCGAGATCGTCATCAAGCCGTTCCTCGAGACCACCACGTTCCGCAACTTGCGCGAGACCGGCGCGGCCGTCGTGAACCTGACCGACGACGTGATGCTCTTCGCCCGGGGGGCGACGTCCGACGTCCAGTTTCCCGCGGCCCCGGCGAGCGTCGTGCGCGGTGTCGTGCTCGAGGCCGCCTGTTCGTGGCGCGAAGTGGAAGTGCGGTCCATGGACGCTACGCCGCCCCGGGCGCGCGTCGTCACGACGGTCGTGCACCGGGGAGTCCGCCGCGAGTTCCTCGGCTTCAACCGGGCGCGGCACGCGGTGCTCGAGGCGGCGATCCTCGCGACGCGCACCCACCTGCTCCCCGCCGAGCAGATCCGCGAGGAGTTCGCGCGGCTGCAGGTGATCGTGGACAAGACGGCGGGACCGCGGGAGCGCGACGCCATGGCGCTGCTGACCGAGTACGTGCGCTCGGCGCCGACGGCGGCCCGCGCCGAGCAGGCCGCTCCGCGGTGAGCGACGCGGCTCCGGTGGTGGTCGAGGCGCCGGCGCGCCTCCACTTCGGGGTGCTCGACTTGCGCGGCGACCTCGGGCGCCGCTTCGGCGGCATCGGCGCCGCGGTGCCGGTCCCATCGTTGTTGCTCGAGGCGCGGCGCGCCCCGGCGCTCACAGCCGAAGGGCCGGACGCCGACCGCGCGCTCGCGTTCGCGCGGCGGTTCGCCGCGTACCACCGCCTCGACGCGCGCGTGCGCTTCTGCCTGCATCGCACGATTCCCGCCCACGCCGGGCTCGGCTCGGGGACCCAGCTCGCGCTCGCGGTGGCGCGCGCCACGGCCGAGTTGTACGGCCTGCCCACCGATCCAGCGGCGCTCGCGCGCGGGGTGGATCGCGGCCGCCGCTCCGCGGTCGGCACCTGGACGTTCGCGGCCGGCGGGTTCGTGCTCGAAGGGGGGCACCGAAGCGACGGCGACGGGGTCGCGCCGCTCGTCGTGCGCCTCCCGATTCCCGCATCGTGGCGCTGCGTCGTGGCGGTCCCTCGGGGCACACCGGGGCTCGCCGGCGACGAGGAAGCCGCAGCCTTCGCGCGCCTTCCCCCGGCTCCCGCACGCGAGGTGGAGCGCGTCGCGCACCTCGTGCTGCTGCAGCTCCTCCCCGCGCTCGCGGAGGGCGATCTGGCGGACTTTGGGGCCGCCCTGGCGGAAGTGCAACGCATCACCGGTCGCTGGTTCGCGCCCGTCCAGGGCGGCGGGTTCGCGCCCGGCGAGACGGGGCAGCTCGTGGAGCGGCTGCGCGAATGGGGAGCGGTCGGCGTGGGGCAAAGCTCCTGGGGACCCGCCGTTTACGGGATCGTAGGGGACGCGCGCGACTCGCAGGCCCTGGCGGAGCGCGTGAGGGGAATCCTCGACGCCGGCGGAACGGTGTACGAGAGCGGCTTCAGCTCAGTCGGGGCGCGCGTCTGGCGGGGTGACCCGCGCGTTTCACCCTGAAATCTCGGGCTTTCCGGGGATGATTGACAGTCGCGTGCAGCATGGATATAACCACTATCCCTGGCAGCAATCCCACTCGGACGGAGGGAGACCGGCGATGGCTCTGGCCTGTTGGGAACGTGGCCCCCCGTAATGATGCGCGCGAGGGTCTCGAAGCTGACGGGCAAATGACGCGAACCACTCTTCACCACGCTCATCCTCAACATGAGGTCAGCTATGAATCGCTTCAAACTGCTGTCCGGCGGGCTCGCTGCGAGTCTCTTGGTGCTCGTAGCAGCGTCTGCCGTCGCTCAGTCGCTGGAGAGTCCTCCGGCTGGGCAGTGGTGGTCCACGGGTCGAACGTACGACCTGCAGCGGTATAGTTCCCTCAGCCAGATCAACCGGACGACTGTGAAGAACCTCAAGGCCTCGTGGACGTTTTCGACCGGCGTCTTGAACGGTCACGAGGGAAACCCGCTGGTCATCAACAACGTGATGTACGTGCACAGCGCCTTCCCGAACATCGTGTACGCGCTCGATCTGACCAAGCCGGGCGCGCCGATGATCTGGAAGCACGTGCCGAGCCAGCCCGCCGAGGCGAAGCCGATCGCGTGCTGCGATCTCGTGAACCGCGGCCTCGCCTACCATTCGAGCGGCAAGCTGTTCATCGAGCTCTTGGCGGGCGATCTGCTGGCGCTCGATGCGAAGACCGGCAAGCAGATCTGGCGGGTCCCGCACGCCGACTACAAGACCGGCTCCGGAGTCCGCGGCCGCGTCAGCGGGTTCGACGTCAACACCGGCCAGAAGAAGTGGACGATGTACAGCACCGGGCCCGACGCTGAAGTCGGGATCGAAGGCAACGCCAACGAGAACTACGCCTCGCATCGCGGGAAGGACCTCGGCGTCAGCACGTGGCAGGGCGACGAGTGGCAGCGCGGCGGTGGGACCACGTGGGGTTGGTATTCGTATGACCCCGAGCTGAACCTGTTCTACTACGGCAGCGGCAACCCGGGGAGCTGGAACCCGGATCAGCGTCCCGGCGACAACAAGTGGTCGATGACGATATGGGCCCGCAACCCCGAAACCGGAAAGGTCAAGTGGGCCTACCAGATGACGCCGCACGACGAGTGGGACTACGACGGCGTCAACGAGATGGTCCTCGCCGACCTGACGATCGGTGGCAGGCCGGTGAAGGCGCTCGTGCACTTCGACCGCAACGGCTTCGGCTACACGCTCGACCGGACCAACGGCAAGGTGCTGGTCGCCGAGCCCTTCGGGCCGGTGAACTGGGCCTCGAAGATCGACCTCACGACCGGCGTCCCGGTGCGCAACGCGACGTACGGGACGACCTCGAAGAAGAACACCGAGGGTATCTGCCCGGCCGCCATCGGCTTCAAGGACCAGCAACCCTCGGCGTTCTCCCCGCAGACGAAGCTCTTCTACGTGCCGACGAACAACATCTGCATGGATTACGAGGGCGTAGAGGTGAAGTACTCGGCCGGCCAACCCTACGTCGGCGCGATTGTGCGCATGTATCCGGGCCCCGGCGGCAACCGCGGCCGGTTCATCGCGTGGGATCCGACGGTCGGCAGGGTCAAGTGGGAGATCAAGGAGAACCTCGCGGCGTACGGCGGCGCTCTGGCGACGGCCGGCGGCGTGGTGTTCTACGGGACGATGGAAGGCTGGCTCAAGGCGGTTGATGCCACCACCGGCACCGAGCTGTGGAAGTTCAAGTGCCCGTCGGGCATCATCGGCAACCCGATGACCTACCTGGGGCCCGACGGCAAGCAGTACGTCGCCGTGCTCTCCGGGGTAGGCGGCTGGGCGGGGGCCGGCATTGCGCTCGGCATCACTCCGGACGATCCCACGGCCGCCCTTGGGGCCATCGGCGCGTTCGGGGACTACACCAACATCAGCAACGCGGGCGGCACGCTGCTCGTGTTTGGCCTGTAGGCTAGAGCTGGTGTAGGCCACCGCACCATTCCACTGGCAGATGGGCACCCGGTGCCGGAGCGAAGCGGCTCCGGCACCGGGTGTTAGTACGTGTTAGGTGAAGTCCCGCATCCACATGACCGGGAGAGCGATGAGACCGATCAAGCTCCTTGGACCAATCGTCCTGGCCGCCGTCGTGGCCGGCATGACGCAGAGCGTTTCTCGCCGGCCGCTCACCGACCTGAGAGTCTGCGCCGACCCCTACAACATGCCCTTCTCGAACGACCGCGAAGAGGGGTTCGAGAACAAGATTGCGCACGTCGTCGCGCAGGATCTGAACGCCACGGTGATCAACTACTGGTGGCCGGAGCGGCGCGGGTTCCTGCGGAACTCCATCCTCGCCGGGTTCTGCGACGTGCTCATCAACGTCCCCGTCGGGTTCGATCCCGTCGCGACCACCAAGGCGTACTACCGCTCCACCTACTACTTCGTGTACCGCACCGACCGTGGGTTGAACCTCCACTCGCTCGACGATACGCTGCTCAAGCACCTGAAGATCGGCGTGAACATGATCGGCTACGACTACACCAACACGCCACCGGCGCACGCGCTGGGCTCCCGGGGCGTCGTGGGCCTCGTCGGCTTCGGGAACTTCCTGAACCCGGACCCCAAGGCCGACCATCCCCAGGACATCGTCGACGCCGTCGCGAAGGACTCGATCGACGTGGCGATCGTGTGGGGCCCCAAGGCCGGCTACTGGGTGAAGCGGGAAGCGGTGCCGCTCACGATGGCCCCGCTCCCGGACTCGGACGCCGTCTCCGGCATGCCGTTCGCGTTCGACATGGCGATGGGCGTCCGGCACCGGGACAAGGCGCTCAAGGCACAGCTCGACTCCGTGATCGATCGCCGGCGGGGCGAGATCGTCGCAATCCTGCGCGACTACAGCGTGCCAATGCTCGAGCCGCACCCGTAGCCGCGGGGCGCCGCAGCACTCGACCGCCAACCCGGGAGACCGAGACGTGAAGAAGAGTCGGCAGCTGCTGAGGAGCGGCGGGTTGGGGACGTGGCTCGTGGGTGCGGCCATCATCGCGTGGGGGGGGGCGCCGCAGAGCGCGCCCCGGAGCGCCGCGCCCACGCCATCGGCGCGGGACACCGGGCCGGACAGCCTCCTCGTTTCGGACTCGATCTATCAGGGATGGAAGTGGTTCCACGTGTATTGCTATCGGTGCCATGGCGAGGACGCGATCGGCGGAGTCAACCCTGCTGCCCCCGACCTGCGCTGGGTGCTGAGCCCGTCCGGGGCGGCCTATCCGCGGGACTCCTTCGAGTACACCGCGCTGAACGGCCGCCTCGACAAAGGGATGCCGGCGTGGAAGGTCCTGCTCGACACATCGGCCGTGAAAGAGCTATACCTCTACGTCAAGGCGCGGAGCGACGGCTGGCTCAAGCCGGGACGACCGCACCGCGAGTTGGACCTCAAGAAGAGCCCGTGAGCACGGGCGGGACACGTCTCGCTCTGAAAGCGGCGTTGGCGGGCCTGCTCGCGGCCGCGGCAACCCCTGCCGGCGCCACCGCACAAGAGCGCCTCACCCGCGAGCTGGTGCTCGCCGCCTTGAAGGACGCTAGCCCCGAGCACCCCGCCGACTTCACGGGCCGGGACCTCTCCGGGCTCGACCTGAGCGGGATCGACTTCAAGCGGGCGAACCTCTCCAGGTGCCGGCTCGTGGGGACGAAGCTCACGAAGGCGCAGCTCTTCTCGGTCACGCTCTCCGACGCCATGGCGACGGGAGCGGATTTGAGCGGGGCGAACCTCGACGTGGCCGTCATGTACCGCGTGGACATGCGCCATGCGATCCTGCGCGACGCGAGCTTGTTCGCGACCATCGCGGACGACGGCGACTTCTCGGACGCGGACCTGACACGCGCCCGCATCGTCTCGCCCATGTCCCACGCGACTTTCGCCCGCGCAAAACTGACCCAGGCGAACCTCGGCGCCGACCCCGGGAACCAGTCGATGGGGGTCATGCGCACGGACGCCACGGGGGCCGATTTCACCGGTGCCGATCTCTCGGGCGCGAACCTGCGCAAGGCCCTGATGATCCGAGCCGATCTCACCGGCGCCGACCTGACGGACGCCGAGGTGAGCGGGGCCGATCTGACGGGCGCCATCCTGCGCAACATCCGGGGACGCGAGCGGATTCGCGGGCTCGACCGAGCCCTCCACGTCGATCAGGCTGTCTTCAACGACTGAACAGGAAGCGGCGATGATCCTCGCGCAGTACCGCACCTCGCTGCTGCTGCCGCTCGCCCTCGCCAGCGCCGTCTCCCGGCGGGCGCGCGATCCCCTGCTGTACTGCAGCAACGAGGTGAGCAACACCATCAGCGTCATCTCCCCCAAGACCAACACGGTGATCGCCACGATCCCGGTCGGCAAGCGGCCGCGCGGCATGGCCCTCAGCCCGGATCGACGCACTGTGTACGTCGCTCTGGGTCAGGACGACGCCATCGGCGTGATCGACGTGACGAAGGCCGCGATGAGCCGCACCATGCCGGCGGGACGGGACCCGGAGCTCGTGGCGGAGAGCCCCGACGGCAAGACCCTCTACGTGTCGAACGAGGAGGTCGCCTACGCCTCGGGCATCGACGCCGCGACGGGGACGATGCTCTTCTCCACCCCCGTCGGCGTGGAGCCGGAGGGGATCGGCGTGTCACCCGACGGCTCGAAGGTCTACGTCACTGCGGAGACGAGCAGCACCGTGAGCGTGCTCGACGCCAAGAGCGGCCGCCTGCTCCGCACGATCCGCGTGGGCGAGAACCCCCGCACCGTGGCGCTCACGCCCGACGGGCGTCGGGCCTACGTGACGGCGGAGGCCGGAGGCAACGTCACCGTGATAGACGTCGCGACCGACTCGATCGACGCCCAATTCCCCATCCGGGACGGCAAGACGAAGCCGGTGCGGATCGCGTTCACGCCCGACGGCCGTTACGCCTACCTGACGGAGGGCGCCGCCGGCACCGTGAGCGTGCTCGACGTGGCCACGGGCAAGGTGGTCGACACGATCCCCGTCGGGCGGCGTCCCTGGGGCCTCGCCCTGTCGCCCGACGGCCGCCGTATCTACACGGCCGACGGGCGCTCCAACCAGGTGTCGGTGATCGATGCCGCGACGCGCAAGGTCGTCGCCACGATCCCGGTAGGCGACCGGCCGAACGACCTGCTCTACATCCCCTAACCGAGCCAGCTCCGGGCGAGCCAGGAGCCCGGGTGCCGGGTCCGCACCCAGCCGTCGACTCCCCAGTGGCGGCCAGCGCGGCTCGCCATGATGGCGACGAGACTCACCAGCAGCGCGTAGTGAAACCCCTGCTGCGCCGACCCCTGCCACTGCACGGCCAATCCGTAGTTCAGGACCAGAAACATGCCTATCCCGGACGCCAGGGCCGTCAGGCAGCCGAAGACGAGTCCCAGGCCGACGGCGGTCTCCCCGAAGGCCGTGAGCTGGGCGAAGAGGTTGCTGTGCGGGATCACGACCTTCTGCATGAACTCCCGGAACAAGGCGACGGGGTTACCTTCGGCGTATTTCGCGACGAGAATCGGCATCACGTGAATCCAGCGGTCCGAAGCGCTGGGGACGGGGAGAAAGCCCCACAGCAGGATCACGGAGAGCTTGGTAAAGAGCCCCTTCACGAACCACAGCCCGATGGCGATCCGCAGAAACGCCAGCCAGCGCTCGGGCGAGCGCAGCTGGGGGGGGGGCACACTCGCCAGGGAATCCATCAGCTCGTTACGTCTCCGGGGCCCGGGTCAGCGTGGAAGATGGGGCCGGCCCGGCGGGCGGGCAACGGATGTCCCGCGGCGCGAGACTCACTTCCCGACGCAAAAGCTCGCGAACACACGGTCCAGCACGTCGTCCGGTGTCACGACCCCGATCAGGTCGTCGAGCGCGCCCACCGAAGCGCGCAAGTGGGTTGCGGCGGCGGCGGCATCCACGCCCTCCGTCCGCGCGCTCCAGAACGCGTCGATCTCCGCGAGCGCGCGTTGCAGCGCCATGCGGTGCCGCGCGCGCGTCACCACCGGCTCCACGTCGCCGATGCTGAGCAGCCGGCCGAACGCCGCTTCGGCGAGCCTGCGCTTCAGCTCGGCGAGCCCGGCGCCGGTGACGACCGACACGGCGAGGCGGTCGGGCGGACGGGCGCTCGAGTGGTCGGCGAGATCGATCTTGGTCTCGACGAGCACCGCCGGGGCCCCGCAGCACGCCAGGAATTCGTCGCGCACCGAACGGTCCCACTCCTCGCGTCCCGCACCGTCGGCTGCTTCACAGAACAGGATGAGGTCCGCGGCGCCAAGGTATCTGCGAGAAACCTCGATCCCGAGCTTTTCGAGCCGGTCCGTGCTTTCGCGCAGCCCCGCTGTGTCCACCAGGCGGAACGGGAAGCCCTCGACCACGGCGTGCGCCTCGATGGCGTCGCGCGTGGTTCCTGGAATCTCCGTTACGATCGCGCGCTCGTTGCCGAGCAGCGCGTTGAACAGGGAAGACTTTCCGGCGTTGGGCGGGCCCGCGATCACGAGCAGGGCTCCCTCTCGCAGCCGCTCGCCCTCGGGCGCGGTCGCTGCCAGCCCGGCGATCCGATCGCGCACCGCGCGCCAGGCGCTCTGCACCCGCTCCGCACCGACGGGGCCCTCGTCCTCTTCCGGGAAGTCGATCTCGTAGGCGATCAGCGCCTCGAGCTCGAGGAGCTCGGCGCGCAGCGCTTCGAGGCGGCGGGACAGGCCGCGCTCGAGCTGCTGCAGCGCCTGTCGGCGCTGCGCGGGCGACCCCGCGTCGATCAGGTCGGCGGTCGCTTCGGCCTGGACCAGGTCGAGCTTCCCGTTCAGGACCGCGCGCCGGGTGAACTCCCCCGGTGTGGCGAGTCGCGTGCCGGCGGCCAGCAGCGCCGCCACCGCTTCGGCCGGCACCAGCAGCCCGCCGTGCGTCGAGATCTCGACCAGGTCCTGCCCGGTGTAGGAGCGCGGCGCCGGAAAGCAGGCGGCGAGCACGTCATCGACGAGCTCCGCGGTGATCGGATGCACGAGGTGCGCGCGGCGCGCGGTCCGGGGGGGCGTGAGAGAGAACGGCCGCAGGCAGCGACTCGCGACGTCGAACGCGCCCGCCCCCGACAGGCGGATCACGGCGACGGCGGACCGGCCGGGGGGCGTGGCGAGCGCCACGATGGGATCAGAGAGCACGGCTACGTGCGCCGCCCCTGCTCGCGCAGTCGCCGCCGGGCGATGAGGTACTGCTGGGGAATGCTGAACAGGTTCTGGACCGCGTAGTAGAGGTTCAGCCCCGACGCGAACCGCAGGAACAGCACGGTCATGAAGACCGGCATGAAATACACCATCGTCTTCGTCTGCGGGTTGGGCGGCACCCCGATCTGCCCGATCTTGGACAGCGCGAACATGGACACCCCCATCACGATCGGGATGATGTAGTACGGGTCGGCCCGCGACAGATCCGGGAGCCACAGAAACGGCACGCCCCGGAACTCGATCGTGTTCGCGAACACGAAGTACAGCGCGAACAGCACCGGCATGGGGAGCAGCATCGGCAGGCAGCCGCCGAACGGATTGACGTTGTGCTCCTTGTAGATCTTCATCATCTCGCGCTGCAGCCGGTCCGGCTCGGTCTTGTAGCGCTCCTGCGTCTCCTTGATGAGCGGCGCCACCGCCTGCATCCGGATGCTCGACTCCATCGCCTTCTGGTTCAGCGGCCAGAGCAGCGCGCGCACCATGATGCCGAAGATCACGAGCACCCATCCGTATGCGAGGCTCAGGCGGTCGTGCATCCAGATCAGGATGTTCACGACGAGCGCCGAGACCGGCTGGATGATCGGTCGCAGAAACCCGCCGTAGGGATTCGCGTCGTCCAGATCGTGCCCCAGGTGCGCGAGCCGGCGGTATTCCAGCGGCCCCACATACAGCCGGTAGCGGAAGTCCCCCGCCGGCGGCACGGGGAGCGTGAGCGCGAGCGACACCCGCGTCTCGGTGCCCGCACGGCCGCCCAGCAGGGACGACGACGTCACTTCCACCGGGCCGCCCACGGCGATGCCTCCGCCGAACTGCGGCGCGTTCTCTTCGGACGCGAGCGCCGCCAGGAGGAAGTACTTCGACTTGACGCCCGCCCACTCGAACGGGCCGTCGAGGAGCTTCACGCTTCCGGGCTTGAAGGACTGGAACGACGTGCTCTGCGTCCTGCCCGCCTTGGTCACCACGCCGAAGTGGTGGAAGTCGTCCATCGAGTCCGCCTCGACCGAGCGCAGTCCGTCGCCCAGCCCCACGAGCAGCACGGCACCCTGCGGCCCGAGCCCCGTCACCTTGCCGCGCACCTCGAAGTGGTACTCCCCCGGCAGAAAGACGTAGTCGAGAGTCACCCGGGCCCCGCCGCGCGCGGCCGTGAAGGTCAGGGGCACGCTCTCCGTCCCCGTGTCGGGAACCCGCACGAGCCGGGCGCTGGGCGTGAAGCTCCAGTCGGCAAGCGAGATCGTGTCCGCCCCGAGGAGGATCGAATGCGCGAGCAACGGCCGGCCCGGCGGCACGAGCTGCACGGGGCGCCCCGAATCGCCGGCTGCAAAGGACCGATACTCAGGGAGCTCCGCCAGGACGAGCCGCGCTCCCGCGGTGCTCAAGCCAAGGCGGTAGCGCGACGACGTCACCCAGACCGTCTCCGCGGGAACGCCGACGGACGCTCGGACGGGCGGACGGGCGGACGGGGCGGACGGTAGCGTTGGAGCGGCGGCCGATTCCGCCACGGCCGGCATCCGCGTGGTGTCCCCGACCGCCCGCCCGCCTGTCTGCCTGACCGCCTTTTTCGGCGGAGACAAGATGCTCGGCAGCACTGCCACGATAAGCATCAGAACGATTGCCAGAATGACGCGTCGCTCCACGGGACTCCTAGGGCACGGGGTCGTACCCGCCTCGGTGCAGCGGGTGGCAACGGAGGATGCGCTTGATGCCGAGCCAGCTTCCCTTCAGCGCGCCGTAGCGCTCGACCGCCTCCAAGGTGTAGTGCGAGCACGACGGCGTGAAGCGACACTGGAACACCCGATGCGAGACGGTCATCTGGTATCCACGTATCGCGAGCATCACTGCGAGCCGCGGCCAGCGACCGGCGCTCATGTGATCCGGCTCACGACGGCGGTCAATTCGGCGCGCAGGACGGCGAACGAGGCGGCGTAGGCGGTGGGCTTGGCGCGCACCACGATATCTACCGGGGAAAGCACGGGAAGCGCGTGGCGTCTAAGAATCTCTCTCAAGCGGCGGCGCAACCGATTCCGGGCCGGCGCCGTGAACCGGAACCGAGGGACGACGATCCCTGTCCGCGGGCGGCCCGTGGCGTTGGGGCGCCAGGCCAAGTCGAGATGCGGCGTGTGCAACCGGCGACCCTGATCCCAGCAGGCTTTGAGCTCCGAGCCGCGCGCCAGCCGGGCACGGCGCGGAAACCGCTCGACCGTTAGCGACTCCGGTGCTTGGATGGCAAGCGGAGCGCGAGGCGCTTGCGCCCCTTTCTCCGCCGGCGGGAGAGGACGGCGCGGCCCCAAACAGTTTTCATGCGCGCGCGGAAGCCGTGCTTGTTGACGCGCCGCCGATTGCGCGGCCGATAGGTCGGACCCATGCATTCCTCGACTGAAGCCGGGAAACGTACACCGGTTTCGCGGGACGGGTCAAGGTTGCCGAAAACCCGCGCACCCGCGGTTGACTTTCCCACACGCGAGCCGTACTTTCGTGCGCCCTTGCTGGACCCCCCACCTTTCCGTCATCCGTAGATGGAGCAGTCTACGAAAGAAGCCTGGAGACGGCTGCTCGACGAGGCGCGGCGGGAGCTTCCCGACGCCACGGTGCGCACCTGGTTGGAGCCGGCCGTTCCGATCGCCTTGGACGACGACCGCCTGATCGTCGGCGCGCCGGACCAGTTCGCCGTGGAATGGAACGAGCAGAAGCATTCGAGCGTGCTCGCGCGGGCCGCGGAGCGCGTCTTCGGCCGCCCCACCGCCGTCGTCTTCCGGGTGCAGGAGGACCGCCAGCAGCGGCCGCAGATGGATTTCTTCGTGGCGCCACGAAGCGCCGTCGGGACCGCCGTCGACAGGACGGCGGGTCCGACAACGCCGCTGAACGAGCGCTACACCTTCCAGATGTTCGTCATCGGGAAATCGAACGAGCTCGCGGCCGCGGCGGCGCATGCCGTGGCGGAGGCTCCCGGCAAGACGTACAACCCGCTGTTCATCTACGGCGCGACGGGCCTCGGCAAGACGCATCTGATGCAGGCGATCGCCCACGCGGTGCTGAAGAAGTACCCGGGGACGCGGGTTCACTACTTCGGCGCCGAGCAGTTCATCAACGAGGTGATCGAGTCGATTCATGCGCGGACGATGTCCGAGTTCCGACGCCGCTACCGCAACGACGTCGATCTCTTCCTGGTGGACGACGTGCATTTCCTCGAAGGCAAGGAAATGACGCAGGAGGAGTTCTTCCACACGTTCAACGCCCTGTTCGAGGGCCACAAGCAGATCGTGCTCACCTCGGACCGGCCGCCGAAGGAGATCCCCGGTCTCGAGGACCGGCTGATCTCGCGCTTCGAGTGGGGACTCGTGGCAGACATCGGCCACCCCGACCTCGAGCACCGCATCGCGATCCTGCGGAAGAAGGCGGAGCAGGACCACCTCGAGCTGACGATCCCGGACGACGTGCTCCGCTTCATCGCCGAGCACGTGCGCTCGAGCGTGCGGGAGCTCGAAGGCTGCATCATCAAGCTGCTGCTGTTCGCCTCGCTCAAGAACCGCGAAGTGACGATCGAGCTCGCGCGCGAGGCCCTCTCGGACAAGATCCGCCAGGGGGAGGACGCGTCGAGCTACGGCGGCCAGCCGACCCCGAGCATCGACCGGGTGCAGGAGATCGTGGCCCGGCGCTGGGGCGTGACGCCCGAGGGCCTGCGCTCCAAGGCCCGCACCAAGACCCTGACGATCCCGCGCCAGGTGGCGATGTACCTCGCGCGTGACATGCTCAGGATGCAGCTCGTCGAGATCGGCCAGGCGTTCGGGGGGCGGGACCACTCGACTGTGATCCACTCCGTGGACAAAGTCGAGCGGCAGATGATGCGGGACCGCACGTTCAAGGAGCGCATCGAGATGGCACGGCAGGAGTTGTCCGCACTCTAGCTAACATGTGGGAACGGCCGGTATGAGCGGCTGTGGGAAGGGGAGCGGGTTGTGGGGAAGGTGCCGGATGCCAACAGACCCAACACTTGGGTCAGATGCATGTGGGGCGCTATTATGCGTGGCTTTCACGGGTTGGGCCGGTCACCAACATTTCCCCGTCCTCTACTACTACTACTAAGTAGTTCTATGGTAGATATGGCAGCAGGTTCTTTAGCCCCCCGCGAACGAGGCGGGAAACGCGGATGAAGTTCACGATCACACGGGAGCAGCTTCAGGAAGGTCTCAGCGCTGTGGCAGCGGCCATCCCTGCCAAAACGACGCTGCCGGTCCTGGCCAACGCCCTCGTTGAGGCCACGAAGCAGGGCCTGCGGCTGTCGGGCACCGATCTCGACATCGCGGTGAGCACGACGGTCCCCGCCGACGTCGACGCCGAGGGCGGCGTCACGCTGCCCGCAAAGAAACTGGTGGACATCGCCCGCGAGCTGCCGTGCCCGCGAGCTGCCGTCGGGGCCGGTGCGCTTCACCGCGGCCGGCGAGTCGCGCGTGGGGATCGAGTGTGGCCGCACCAGGTTCAAGTTGCTGGGCCTGCCCCGCGAAGAGTTCCCGTCCTTCCCCGCCGTGAAGTTCGACGGCGCCTGGAAGGCTGCGGCTGGCGTGGTGCACAAGCTGGTCGGCCACGTGGCGTTCGCTACCTCGACCGAGGAGAGCCGGCCGATCCTGAACGGCGTGCTGTGGGAGCTCCGGCCGGACCGTATGCGGATGGTGGCCACCAACGGGCACCGCCTCGCGAAGATGGACGTGCCCGCGAAGGGCGGCATGTCCGCGGACCTGATTGTGCCCCCCAAGGCGCTGGAGCAGATCCGCCGCCTGTTCGCGCCCGACGCCGATATCGAGATCGCCAAGAGCGACAACCACATCGGGTTCCGCGCTGGCGGGACGCTCGTGTTCTCGCGGCTCATCGAGGGCCCGTATCCGAACTACGAGCAGGTCATCCCGCGGGACAACGACAAGGTCGCCACGGTGGAAAAGGCCGCGATGATGGCGGCGCTGCGCCGCATGAGTGTCGTGGCGAGCGATCAGACCCACCGCATCCGCCTCGCGTTCGCGGGGGGCGCGGTGAAGTTCTCGGTCCAGACGCCGGACTTGGGCGAGGCGCAGGACGAGCTTGCGGTGACGTACGAGGGCGAGCCCCTCGAGATCGGCTTCAACGCCATGTACCTGCTCGAGATTCTCAAGTACATGCCGACCGACGAGGTGCGCCTCACCTTCAAGGCACCCGAGCGCGCCGCGACGGCGGAGCCGGTCGGCTGGGACGATCCCGCGAGCTATATGGCGCTGGTGATGCCGCTACGGCTGGTCGACTGAGGGCATACTGTCCACTGGAGTCGTCGTCGTGTCGCGCACTGTGTCGAGCGGCGCCGGCTCGACCTGTACGGATTCGGGTGGCGGCCCGAGCAGCGGCGGCACGATCGGCGCCGGTAGGGAGTCTGTTTCCTCCTCCGGTGGGATGTAAACGTCCACCCCCCGATACCGCGCAAGGATGAGATTGCGCCGCGCGAGCATGCGCTGCGGCCGGTGTGTGGGATTGGAGGTTCGCGGGTGCGGTAAGGTGGCCGCGAGGGCTGCCGCTTGCTCCTCGTCGATCCTCGGCAGCGGCACGCCGAAATACACCCAGCTGGCCGCGTCGGCGCCCCAGATGCCGGGACCCCACTCGGCGACGCTCAAATAGAGCTCCAGGATCCGATCCTTCGAAAGCGCCAGCTCGAGCTGCAGCGCGGTCGCCGCCTCCTTGAGCTTGCGGAGCGGGTTGCGCGAGGGCGACAGGTACAGGTTCTTCGCGAGCTGTTGGGTGATCGTGCTCGCGCCGCGCAGCCTATCGCGCCGGCGCCATGCGGTCGCAATGGCCGGCCCGACGCCCTTGCCGCGCTCCAGGCCGAGGGCCTCCGCGATCTCCTCGGGATCGATGCCGTGGTGCGTGCGGAAGCGGGAGTCCTCAGCGATGATCACCATGCGCTGAAGGACCTGGGGCGTGCCGGTGAGGGCGGATGGGCGGACCGGCGGACAGCCGGACTGGGACACAGCATCCGCCCGTCCGCCCGTCCGCCGGTCCGTTCTCAAGCGCATCATCGCAGTGCACTGCGGCCAGTGATCCCGCCACCACACGGGGGGCGGCCACACCGCGAGCAGCCAGGCGAAACCGGCCGCGAGCGTCCCTAGCGCCACGCGGCGCACGTTTCTACGTTTGGCGTCCGCCATGCCCCCCGATCTCACCGCGCTGCGTCGTCGCCTGCAACAGGCACTCGGGGAGGAATTTACCGTTGGCGCCCTGCTGGGTGAGGGGGGCTTCGCGGCGGTGTTCCGCGTGCGGGACAAGGCGCTGTCCCGCGACCTCGCGGTCAAGGTCCTCGACCTCGGCCTCACGCCCTCCTCGTCGCTGGCGGAGCGCTTCGTGCGCGAGGCGCGCACTATCGCGCGGCTCGAGCACCCGCACATCGTGCCGATCCACAAGGTCGGCGGGTACAGGAACGAGATCCTCTACATCGCGATGCGGTGCGTGGACGGCCCGTCGCTGCGCCAGCTCCTGGAGCGCTACCAGCGCCTGTCCGTCGGCGACGCGGCGCGCATTGCGCGCCAGGTTGCGGACGCCCTCGCGTACGCCCATGGCCAAGGCGTCGTGCACCGCGATATCAAGCCCGACAACATCCTGCTCGACGCCTCCGGACACGTGCTCGTGACCGACTTCGGGATCGCCAAGGCGGCCCACGATGCGACCCCGGCGCAGCTGACCACCGAGGGGATGGTGGTCGGCACGCCGCAGTACATGAGCCCGGAGCAGGCGACCGGCGAGCGGGCCGACGACCGGTCGGACATCTACGGCCTCGGTATCGTGCTGTACCAGATGCTCACCGGCGCTCCCCCGTTTGACGGCGAGTCGGCGCAGCAGATTCTCATGAAGCAGGCGACCGTAGAGCCGGTTCCGATCCGGCAGGTCCGGAACGACGTACCCGAGGCCCTCGCCGTGGTGCTCCACCGCATGCTCGAGAAGGATCCAGCGCAGCGCTACCAGACGGCGGAGGACGCGAGCCAAGCAATCGTGCATGCCCTCCCCAGCGCCGCGCGCGAGCGGGTGAAGGTTCGGCCGCGGGTGGGGCTAGGCGGGGCGGGGTGCCTCGGTTTGGCGGCGTTCGGGGCCGGTGTGGCCGTGGCGGGGTATGCGCTGCTGAGCGACCATCCCAGGATCTCCGCACGCACTCCCATTCCCGATTCGGTCGCGTCGTTCGCGCGTCGCGCCGCTCCAGTCCCTCGAGAGGATTCGCTCCTGTATGTGTTTGCTCCTCATGGGGAGAGGCAGCGGATGCTCGTCGTCACCAACCGTCACATCGTCGCCCTCACGTCAGCCGGGTCTCGGACCTACCCGCGGGACGGGCTGACGCTGCGCTACGCCCTCAGGTTCAGCGTTCGCAAGCCACTGTACGGCGTGCTCCTGCTCATTCCGGAGGGGGGGAGCCCCGACACACTCTTCGCCGACCTGAGCCCACGGGAACTGTACGCAGTCGCGCGCTCGGTTGCGGCAGTGCATCAATAGCGACACCCGACACCTTTTACCGGCGCTTCACCTCGCGTGTGGAGACGCCGTACAGGCTCGCCGCGTCGACGCGCGACGCGTCGCCGGGGAGGGTGACGACAGCGCCCACGAGGTCTTTGCCGCCGAGCGACAGGCCGAACGCCAAGCCGGCGCGCCGCAGCGAGCCATCGGTGTCCAGCCGCAGCAGGACCCGCACCGGCGCGCGGGCTCCCTCGCGCAGCCCGACGCGCAGCCCGAACGCGTACTCGGCCACCGAGTCGGGAGTGATGCGCCCGTGCGCCGACAGCGCCCCGCCCGCACCCGACCCCCCGAACCGCAGCGTCGCCCCGGGGATGAACGTCACCCGCTGCGGCACGCCGCGCACGACAGGCTGACCGATGCTCGCGATCACGCCACCTACCGCGAGGCGTGCTCCAGCCTGGTAGAGCACACCGAGGTCCCAAGTCCTGCCAGACGTCCCGCCCCGATACAGCGTGGCCGCCGCGCCCGCGGCGAGGCCGGCGTGGCTGGTGGCGACCGCCATCCGGTACGTGTGCCCGCGCAGG
>WNGL01004708.1_pt1 | contig 16898 bp, 18 predicted proteins | sample 5400591 | NCBI WGS metagenome assembly WNGL01 (sample SAMN13153377, study PRJNA577476) | soil metagenome | isolation source: 80 cm soil or saprolite under Garry oak tree replicate 1 | place: USA:California | collected 2016-06-15
ACTTCTAGGTAATACACCCTGCGGCATCGGATGTCGATCACCGACACGCTGGATTCAGCAGCTCACAGCATCAATTCAGGCGCTCCAGCCACCCCCCGGCCGTCATCAAGATCACGCTAAGGGGGAAGGTGCCGCTAGCCGATCCGATCCGATCCGCAACCATTGCCGGCCGCGGCGCGGGCCCTGACCACTCTTGTCGAACGCGCCGATGACTCAGCGGCGCTGCTTGCGCTTCTTCCGCGTTCTTCGGTCAGCGTATCGGTTGCCCTCGTCACAGTCCCTCGGATCCCGCGGCGATCGGCTGGAGGTACGGAAGGCCGCCGGGCTGCTGTTCCGCTGCGTGACCGATACGTTCCAGCGGATCTCCGGCACGCCGACAGCCGACTGCTAGCGTTACCCAGAAGAACAGCCTAGGCGTATTTCAGCCGATCTCCTCGTCGGTGACCTCGATGCCGTTCTGCTCAGCCCAGGCGACGATCTGCGGGTCGCTCCAGTATCTGCGGCGGACCTTCCCTTCGCGAGAGAGCTGTCCCATCTCCGGAACCCCGAACGCTTGCCCAATCTCATCAGCAAGCCGCGCGCTGGCGACTACCAGATCGGGGCAAGCTTGCGCAAGGTCGTCCAATGCCGCCGCCGTCTCTGCGATCGGCGGCTGCGTTATCGAAGCAGGAGAGCCGCGTGAATCAGGGAAACCATAGAACCGGTTTTGACCAAGCCTGGTCGGTCGCATGGATGAGACAGGGAACACCTGGGCACGGACCAATGCGTTTCCGCTGGCTGCAGCCCGATCGCGTGCGTGCCTAGCCAATTGCAGCAGCCCAGACATAATTACGAACACGATGCTCTCATCCTGGAGTAGCTGCGGTCGCGGCTCTTCTTCCTCTGGCGGCTCGCCCAGGGGACGTTGCGCCAAGTCCCGGATGCACATGCCGAAGAAGCCGGACCCGTCGCTGTGCAGTTCGAACGAGATCCACCTCGCCAGCGGTGAGTCGTCCCTGGTGCCATCTGCGAGCAACCGGCGTCGCCCCACACTCGCTCGCAATGGCCTGATATCGGCGCCCACAACGGTCGCTGGCTCGCTAGTGATCTGGCTCCGGAACGTCGTGAAGAACCCGCTATCGATAGCCAAGTCACCTGCGAGGTCCGGCACAAGGGTCACAGTGACCCAGGGCAGATCTGAAGCGTCGAGCCGCTGGAGTGCCTCTCGCTCGACCTCCTCGACGCGCTCAGCCTGGCGCCGAGCGCCTACGAGGCGTTCGCTGTATGCCGACGCGACCTCAGGTTCAGATAGATATCGAGTTGTCGTACCGTTGCGGCGCGGGTAACGAAAGCCCTGGTTGACGATGACAGCGTGAGGTGCATTAGGGCTTCTGAGCACAGCGACCACCAGGAAGCCGTGGTCGTCCGTGCCGGGCTTAAGAATCGGCAGGGGCTCAAAGACCGGCAGAGGCACGACAAGCGATCCGACTATCTGAAGAATCCGAGTGACTTCGTCATCTGACACGGGCACGCCTGGAGCCGCGACAGCGCGTGCTTGCCTATCTTCCTCGATGCCAAGGACGAGCAGACCACCCGCGGTGTTTGCCAGAGCCGCTACGTCGGTTGCCAGATTCCGGCGGTCGCTGTCCGAGTTGCCATATAGCTTCGCTTTGAAGTCCAGGTCAAACGCCTCAGGAACTTGGCTACTCACAAGCGCTTCTAGGTGCTCGTATGCGAGTGCATCGAGCGACACACCGAGGATCGCCTCCAGGCGGCGGGATCGCAGTGCGACCATTTGTTGGCCTCAGTTCTGTTGGCCTCAGTTCTCGGTGCCGCCGAGCTTCGACATGACCATCCTTGGTCGCATCGTTCTCGCCCTCCGTGGCTGACGCTATCGGAGGCGCTGTCTGGCCGCTCTCAGATTCCCGTCGTTCTGCGCGAACGCGCCAGTTGCCGGATACTTTCGCCGCCGATCGCGGCTAGGCCTGACCGGCGAGCGGGTCATGCCGCACCGCCGTACGCTCCCAGGCAATGGTCGCCCGGCACGTTTGCGCAGGTCAGCGCCCTGTGGAGATAAGGTCTCCGGAGCAGTGTGAGTTGCTCCAATGCAGCCGCGAGCGCAATCCCGTTACCTGCGAGAACGGTGCCAGAGTGGCGGTGACTGAGTGGCGAACATGGCGGAGAAGGAAGCGCATCAAGTCCTCGCGTAGCTTCGGCAGCAGGACTGTCGGAGGCATGAGGGCTCAGTCCCGCCTTGGCCAACGGGGGGCCGCGGCCGTACGGTCTTGCACGTGACGCCAAGATCGGTGTCGTGGCCCAAGACAGCCCGGTGGGCAGCTCTGTGCGCCATCGCTGCGGCTGCTACCGCTGCTGTTCTCTATCTACTGCTTTGGTATGGCCCGGACGTACTCGCCAGGCATGACGTCGGGAGCGTCAGTGGACCGCTGCGAGTCCTTCGCTTGCAGCAGGCCCGGGATGCGGCACGCGGGCGGCTGCTGACACTCGGCGCAGGACTGTTCGCCGCGGGCGCGCTGATATTCACCGCCCTGAATTTCCGGCTGTCACGCCGCGCGTTCGAGGTGACGTCCGCCCTCACTGAGCAGGGGCAGGTGACCGAGCGCTACACCAGGGCGATCGAGCAGCTTGGCTCCAAGACTATCGACGTGACCATCGGCGGCATCTATGCCCTGGAACGCATCGCCCGCGACTCGCCCAGAGATCACCCCACGGTGATGGAAGTGCTGGCCGCGTGCATCCGCGAGCACTCCCGTGAGCAGTGGCCGCCGGCGCCCGGTGAGCAGCCTGGCACGGACCTGCCCGAGCGCACGACGCGCCCCGACGTGCAGGCTGCTATGACCGTGATCGGACGCCGGGACAGCACGCACGACGCTGGTCACATTGACCTGGCGAATGTGAACCTTTCAGGCGCGGATCTCAGAGGCGCGGAGCTGGCAGGCGCGAACCTGATCGGAGCGAATCTAACGTGCGCGGTCGCCATGCAGGCGAACCTGGCTGGCGCGAACCTGCGCAACGCAAACCTCGCAAGGGCGGACTTCTCAGGTGCAGACCTCAGAGGCGCGAGCCTCACCGGCGCGATGCTTCCTGAGGCATTCATGCCCGGCGCGGACCTCCGCACTGCGCATCTTCAGCGGGCAGACCTCACAGGCGCCCGTCTCAACCTTGGTGTCCTAGCCGACGCGCACCTCCGGGGCGCGAACCTCACCGCCGCAGAACTGATCGCGACCAATCTTGCAGGTGCGGACCTCGTCGGCGCCCACCTGACGAGAGCCAGCCTGGCCGACGCGAACCTGGCCGGAGCGGATCTCACCGATGCTGACCTGCCGGACGCAGATCTGCGGGCGCGGATCTCACTAATACGAACCTAACCGGCGCCTGGTTTCCGACAGGTGCAACTGTTCCGGAAGGATGGGCTTGCCCCCCTGGCTCAGGCCGCCTTGCCCGCACTGGTAAGGGCCCGTCTGCGGCGCCGTTTACCTGATGGCTGCCGTGCGGCGGAGTTTCTCGGTCCGCGGCGGAAGATGATGCCGCGTGACGTGCCGCCGCGCCAGCCGAGCGCTACCGTGGGTTCCTGGCGGGCCGCTGTCCAGCCAGTACGAGCCGAAGCAGACGGAGTCGATGACGGCCAGGGTGCCGTCGCCGAGGACCACGATGTCGCCGACCCGGATGTGCGCGACGGCGACGGGCCCGTCGCTGCTAGCTTCGCCACCCGGGCGCTGGCTGTCAGCCATGAAACGCGGATACCTCGATCGTAGGGGGACCCGGCCCTGGTGGACGCTCACCGGCCGGGTCCGATTGACGCGCATCCCCGTACCCTGGCCATGCGCGACAGCCTCGCCCACTGGACCGAGGAGGCGCGGGCGTAAAACTCGGCGCCGCGCATAGGCGTGTCTCATCGGGGGAGCGGCAGCTGAGACACGGGGTACCGGGCGCCTCGTGCCGCCGGGGACGGCGGCCTGCGAGTGTCTCACGCGGCCGGGCCGAGCTGTCGGAGGGTCTTTCGAGCCACTGGCCAGCATGCCGATGATGGGCTACGCGAGAGTGTCCACCAGTAAGGCCGAAAGCGTTCGCGGACTGGGTGGCCGAGAGTGACAACATCGTCGTCGCCAAGGCGGGCGGCGCGGCCCGTGCTGGCACCGCCAGCGGGGCAGTGGTCGTCGTGCATGAATCCCACCAGAGGCCCACCCCCCGGAGCCGTTCACTGACGACCACGGTTCGCATGTCTGCGCTGGTCAGGAACATTGCCGCGCGACGGCGGCCGGCCGTGCGCAGTCCATCGCGCGCGAAGGGCGACAGATACGCCTCCACGGCGCGCGTCACTAGCAACCTCGTTCGTCGTGTCTGCTGTGAGCTTCGATTCCAAGCGGTGACTGACCGGTGCCTGGTCCGCCAGCGAACCTGCCAAGACGAACGCAGCGGGCCTTGCAGTTCGGGCACGGGCGTGGTGAGTCGCCGTCGAAGTCCAGCATCCGGGTGCGCTCGTCGCATTTGCCGCACCACGGCGGCCGTCGGCTGACGGGCGGTCGTGGCAGCTCGGCTGGGGCGAGCCGGGCCGCGAGCACGGCGACCGGGTTCCTGATCCCAGCGCTGCTGGCTCCGGCGAGGGTGGCCAGGCCATCCGGAGTCCAGCCAGCCGCGAGCGCCGCTGTGACCGCGGGTGCAAGTCGCTTGTGCTGGCCCGCGGTAAGCAGCCATCGCTGGTTCCGTGCGGCGAGCTGCTCGAAGAACTCCTCGACCTCCGCCGCGCCGCAGTTGTGGGCATGAATCCCCGGCGGTCTGGACCTCGCACGCGCTCGCGGCGGTTCCCTGATGGTTCTTTGGTGGATCGGGTGACACAGCTATGTCCGGGGTCCCCTGACACGGCTGTGTCCGAGGTGGCCTGCCACCGGGGTCACCCCCGGACAGTTTGTCAGGGGTGACATTCTGTCCGGGGCTGTGGATAACGCGGTCGCCGGTCACGACGGTGTAGGAGTTCGTCGACCCGGCCCGGCCCCCGCCCCTATGCACCACGACCTGGCCTTCGGCCTCCAGCCGGGCGATCACCCGGCGGACCGTACGGTCGCTGATGTTCGCCTTCCGCGCAATTATGGCCGCCGACGGCCAGCACCCGGTCCCGTCGTCGCGCGAGCACGCGTCTGCCAGCGCCAGCAGCACCAGGCGCTCGTTGCCGGACGTCGGCGAGTTCGCCCACACCCAGTTCATCACCGCGATGCTCATCGCGCTCGCCGTCCGCTGCGGCGAGCCGCAAGCTCGCGGCCGGGTGTCCGATTCTGGGAACGAAAAGGGAGCGGAAGGCCGCTGGCAGGCACCCTCAACAGCGGCCTATGTACCCGCCCGGGCCTGGCTGACCTGCGCAGACGTGCACAAGCAGGCTGAACATGACCGGGTGTGCTTTGCTGATAAGGAAGAGGTCACTGGTTCGAGTCTTATCTGCAGGAGGACACGAGGATCGGTGGACGGCAGCAGGGTTTTCGTCGTGGAATACTTGACGACGAGCGCGGGACCATAGCTCAGGTGGAAGAGCGTCTGGTTTTGCATCAGAAGGTCCGGGGTTCAAGTCCCTATGGCTCGACCGGCTGAAATATGTTCTTTGTTCCGATTCGGGGATGGCTGTGAGCGCTGTGTTCGCACGGGCCTGCGCCCACGGGCTGGGCAGCGTCGCAGGAGGTGACGTGTGAGGCCAGCGGTTGCGATTGAGATGCTCGCTGACTTGAAGAGCGAGGCCGCGGGGGTGGGCGTCCTCTATCACGATCCTGGTGCGGCAGAGTCGTGGAAGGGCCGGGTCCGGTCTGTCATTACGCGATCGCTGGGCGATGGCCACGATCTGGTGCGCAAGCTGGACCGGAACAGCTACGAGCTCGGCGTATGGACCGACACGACGACGGATCTTCAAAACCAGAAGGCCTTCGGGGATGGGATCAGGAGGGCCTGCGGCTTCATCGACGCAGCGATCTTCGAGCTTCGGATCGATGACGAGGGGCGGCTGGAGGTCAAAGACGACGAAGTGCCCGCCGCCAGTGATACCGCTGCTGATCCCGGGCGGGCACGCAAGGTCTTCGTCGTCCACGGCCGCAACGAGGCGGCCCGCAAGGCCGTGTTCGAGTTCCTCCGGGCGATCGGCCTGTCGCCCATCGAGTGGTCTGAGGCAGTGAAGATGACCGGCGAGGCATCGCCGTATATCGGACGCGTGCTCGATGTGGCATTGTGCGAGGCGCAGGCCATCGTGGTCCTGCTGACCCCGGATGACATCGCCTACCTGCGTGGTGAGTATGCCAGTGGCGAGGATGACCCGGAGATAGAGCCGCTCGGCCAGGCGAGGCCGAACGTGCTGTTCGAAGCGGGCATGGCGATGGGACATGCTCCCGACCGGACTGTCCTGGTGGAGTTCGGGAAGTCGCGGCCGTTCAGCGATGTTGCCGGCAGGCACGCTCTGCGTTTGGATGCCAGTCCACGGAGGCGGAAGGAGCTGGCAGAGCGGCTTCTGACGGCAAAGTGCGCCGTCAACCTGGCGGGTGATGACTGGCTTGAGGCGGGCGATCTCATTCCGCCTCAGCCGCCGGGAAGCGGATTGCCGCTGGGCAAGCGGCTTCCCAGCTCGGGTAAGGCGTCGGGTGTGCGGGTGGATGCCAGGTTTCACTCGCGGTCGAACGGTGGCCGTCTGGAGATAATCAATAACGGGCCGGAACCCGTTTACGATCTCGACGTCGAGTTCCCTGAGGGGCTACAGGGATTCCACGTCGTGGATCCCGGCTTTCCGGTGCCTAAGCTTCCGGGGGGTAAGAGCCTGATGCTGGTCTGCTCGCTCACGATGCCGAGGAACGCTTCGTACTTCAACCTGGTCATTACCGGTCAAACCGCCGCAGGCGATACGGTTCGTGAAGAAGCCTTCGTTGACCTGGCAGGTTAGGGATGGGCGGCTACTCGGTGCAGCTTCCGCTTGACGATGACGGATTCTTGCGGCGCGAGTGCCCGCATTGTCTCCAGGAGTTCAAGTGGCATCACGGGCCGCCGGCGGACCGGCCCGAGGGTGAGGCGGATCCGCCGGTCTATTATTGCCCCCGCTGCGGCGTCTCCGCCGCGCCAGACCAGTGGTGGACGCAGGACCACCTGGCCTTCATGCAGGAGTACGTTGCTGGGCCCGCGCTCCGTGAGGTCACGGATGAAATAGCGAAGGCATTCCGGGGTGCCAGGGGCGTGACGTTCAAGCGAGGGCATCTCGATGAGCCGGAGCCGCCGGCGTCGCTCCACGAGCCGAACGACATGATCATCCTGGCTCCGCCATGTCATCCCTGGGAACCCGTGAAGGTCCCGGAGGATGCGACGGCACGGGTGTACTGCCTGCTGTGCGGGAAGGCGTTTGCGGCGTAGCTCCCGGGCGCCAGTGGTCGTAGGGCCATCTGCCGTCGGCGACCGGCGATTCGGGGTCGTAGCGAAGTCGCACCTGGTCGGGGCTGGTATGCAGGGCTGGAAATGGCCGAGGTCGATGTGCCCCTGGACCCAGACCACCCAAGTGTCACACTCCCAGGGGTGGCCGGGCCCTCAAACACGACCGTGAACTGCAACGACTACAGAACGTTAAGAAGTATGGCGCCTCCTTCGGCACGTATTCCGCATGATCAAGCTGACTGATGGCTCGCGTCGAGCGTCGGCGTTGGCGCAATTAGTTGACTTTACCGAAGGGTGAATGGCGGCGACCATCGCGATTCCCGATGCTCCTGATGAAGGCCGTCAGCCTCGATGAGGCCATCACTGCCCGGTAGGGCGGCGACGGCGACCACGGCCGATCCCGGTAGCGTGCGGACCACGTTGCCCCGATGAAGGGCCGCCCGGTTAAGGGCGGCGACCTGCTTGGTACCGCTTCGGGCGGGTTCCTGCTGCCGTCTCGATGAAGGGCCGCCCGGTGAATGGCGGCGACCGTGTCGACCGGGATTACGTCACCTGCCGACGCCGTGCCTCGATGAAGGGCCGCCCGGTGAAGGGCGGCGACACCACCCACGCCGTCGGCATCCTGTCCCAGCGCAAGCCTCGATGAAGGGCCGCCCGGACCGCATTTCTGCTCAAAGCAGCGGTCACATCACCCAGTGCCTCGGCTGACTCCGAGCGTCGATGATGAGCAACCACACAAACTAAGCAGAGCCAGCTGAATCGGTGCGAGTCCGCCCTTGCCCCGGCAGTGGCCGACGGGCATCCGCTGCTGTCGCGCATGCCCAGGGTGACAGTCAGTTATGACCGGGACGGCGCGGCTGAGGAGTACTCAGACCTGACGCTTCCGCACCGGGTATTCGACGGTCATATCCGTTCTGCGGCGACTAGATGAGTGAGTCCTTTTGATCGTCAGTGATCATAGGCCAGGAGGGATCGCTTGACTGGCGCGCCGATGCGCCAGTTATGCCAGATCGCGGCGGCGAGGGCGAGCAGCCGGGCGGCGACGCGGGCATAGGCGCCGGCCAGCGTGCGGCCGCCATGGCCTTCGAGGGTGGAGCTGGCCCTTGAGGGTGTCGATGATCGCCTCGATCCACTAGCGGCAGCGGGCCAGCTTGCCGAACCGGGCGGGCTCGTCCTTGCGGTCGGGGCGGATCAGGTGCGCGCCCAGCTCGCTGGTGATGAAGGCCTCGAAGTCGCGGCCGGCGAAGCCCTTGTCACCCAGGATGACCTGCCCGGCGCGGATCAGGTGATGATCACGTTCCAGCAGCGCCCGGGTCACCTCCCGCTCCCCGAGCCCGGGATGGGCCAGGCCCCAGATGACGGGCATGCCCTCGGCGGTGGTGATCAGGTACAGCCGGAACCCCCAGAAAAACCTCGAATGGCTGGCGCAGTACCCGTACCCGGCGTGCCCGGCCAGGTCCGAGCGCCTGACCGTCTCCCGGCTGGCCGCGCACGGCAGCGGGGTGGAATCCACCTGGCGCAGCAGGTCATGCAAGGACGCGGTGTCCCGGGCCAGCTCGGCGATCACCGCCGCCAGCAGGCCGCCGCAACGGCGCAGCCGCTTGCCGTACCCGGACTGGCCAGGCAGGTCCGGGAACATGCCAGCCAGGTTCTTGCGCGCGTACCGGATCCACCGCCGCTCGCTGGCGATGCCCAGCAGATGCTGGGCGACCACCACGCAGGCAAGCTCGGCATCCGACAGCGCAGGCTTGCGGCCCGGCCGGTGATCACGCGACCAGCCCAGCACGGGCAGCACACGGTCGTCGAGTTCCACGTAGAGTGCGGTCAGGAGGGTGTCCAGGTTGTTCGTCACAAAACGATCTTGGGCGCCCTCCGCCTGATGAGCCGGGCAGCGACACGCATCAAGATCTAATCGGACTCACTCATCTAGGTGCCGATTTTAACGGTATTGACCTGGCATTTCCTATGACCGAAGGTGGCTGGTGGCTAGTGCCTGCAATCCCCGTCCCATCATGATTTGCCAGAAATGCCGGATATGACTGCCATTTATACTTTATTACACTCGCTCGCAGTCCCAATAGTCGAAGTAGGCCCCACATAATCGACTTCAGCACGTACACGACTTTGTTCTCCAGCTCAAAGCGTCTAGCTGAAACGTATAGCGGCGTGTCTCGAATATATGCGACTCCTCCCAGTACGCGATCTACCCGGCGTATGAACTCGACGTCCTCACCAACCTCGACATGCTCATCAAAGCCACCGACGGCGATGAATGCATGGCGTCGCACACATATAAGTGGCGCGGAACCTTGATGATAGGAGATTTTGCCCGACCAATGAGCGTAACAGCTAACAGCTCTGTAGCAAGTTCTGACGAACATCCCGCCAGTAAGTGGAATGAGGCGGAAATGTATCAGCATGCGACTCGGGTCATCGAACTCTTTTTGAATTGTTGCCATCACTTGCGAGCTGACACAGACGTCTGCGTCTACAAACAGGAGAACGTCTTCCTTGGCAAGCCGTCCGCCCGCATTCCGGCCCACGGCAGGGAGTCCTCCTTTTACGAGCACACACCCAGCACGCCTTGCTATATCGGCCGTAGAGTCCGACGATCCATTATCGGCCACAATTATCTCTGTGATGCCCTCCAATCTGTCCAGTCGACTCAGTAGAGTAGGAAGCCAAGCGCCTTCGTTCCATGTTGGTACAATTACCGAGATAGTCCCGACCTTAGGTCGCTTGTAACTAAGATAGTTCATCGACTCTCTCCGGCGCCCGATCGGTTCGCCGCAATCCTATTGTATCGAGCTTATCGGTCAAGGTCGGGCCTAGGGAGCTTGGGCGACCTAGGTCGTGAATCTCGAGTCAAGTTTGCTGTTTTCGGGTCGCGTTGGTCGGCCTAACGTGGGTCCTGCTCGCTCCACAGCGCAAACGACAGCGCACCTGACCTGCTCATACGCACTTCGCGTCCACGGTCACCATGCATCGGCGTAGCGAGTGGTGGCGGTCGGCCACCCTGACCGCAGGTCCCTGCGTAAGCCTGCGCTGAAGCGCGATGCCGATCAGGGCATGGCTCGTCGGGCTGGGGCGAAGCCCCGTTAGTACTACAGCCGCAGCTTGAGACCTGATGATTGCCGCCGCTGGTAGCGGGCTTTGCGGGCTCGGGCCTGGTGTCTGCACCGCCATCGAGACCAGCGCATGGCGTGCCCGGACGGATGGCTGGGCGGGGCGAGGAGCCGGCGGACCTCGGCGGCTGAGGGCTTGACCAGGGTGTCGTCAGGGGTCTGCTTGCGGCCCTCGTCCGCGTCAGCGCGGGCCATCCAGCCGCAAGCACGACTAGCTAATTCGCAGGTCCTTCGCGACCTGCACGACCTGCTGCTCCCTCCCTCGCCAGCCCAACAGCACGGCTTCGGAACCCCGGAGGATACGGTGCCGACATCCGGACTCCTGTTCCAGGCGACCAGTGTTGCCACAGATCAGATGCCCGGGGGATGCGGGGGAAGCGGCGGAAGCTTAGGTCGCCATCTGAACAGAACCGGAGTTAAATAGTGTGATGTCTCGGCGAACGGCGTTGAGTGGCTTGGCCGTTTGGGCTGGGGTTGCGTTGGGCCTCCTGGTCATGTGGGCTCGGTATGGAGCCTCTGCGGCCACTACTTTGCTGACGATCCTGGCAGGTGGCGCGGCAGTAGCCCAGAGCCTCACAGCGTGGCGGGGGCGGAGTTCGGCCGCGAGTTCTCCCCAGCAGTTGGATCAGGCAGCCGGGGCATTGGCCTGGGAGGTGCGCGCGCAGTGGGAAGCCGAGGCTAGTAGGCGGTTGCTCGCTGACGGGGACCGACTGCCAGTTCAGTGGCGTGGGGAGGGCCGCGTAGGCATTGGTGAAGCCGGGGTCCTAGACGAACTTGTCATTTCATACGCCAACGCACCTGGCCGAATGGTGGTGATCGGGGAGCCTGGGTCCGGAAAGACTGGATTGTGTGTCTTGCTTATCCTGGAGTTGTCACGACGAGCTTCACTTGAGCATGTACCTGTCCTATTGCAGGTTTCAACGTGGAATCCGGCAGAGAATCTGTATAGATGGATGATCCGTACTATTTCAGAAAGTTACCCCTTTCTGAGCGATGTAGCCCGCTACGGCTCAACGGCAGTCCATGACATGCTCGCTCAGCATCGAATTCTGCCGCTTCTCGATGGACTCGATGAGATGGCCGGGGAGCAGCGAAGCGCGGCGCTAGAAGCCATCATGATGGACGCACGCGGCGACGAACCACTCGTGCTGACCAGTCGAAACCGCGAGTTCGAAGCGGCCGACCCAATGGGAGTCATGCGAAATACTCGCATAATAAAATTGCAACCGATTCCTAAAGACGTTGCCCTGAATTATCTCCACAACACTTTGCCGAGCGGAGTTCTGGAGCGCTGGAAGCCAGTGCTGTCCCGGCTTTCCAGCAGCCGCGAAATGCCTGCCGCGCTGGCGCTACGGACGCCATTGATGTTGTTTCTTGCCCGTGTCGCCTACGCGGACACCACCAGCGATCCGACCGAAATTCTGACTATGTCGCAGCCGCACGCGGTTGAAGAACACTTGCTTGATTCTTTTGTCCGACAAGCGTTTAGGCGGCCGCCTTCACCCTTGCCTAATTCTTCACGCTCTGCACGTGGCTGGGAAGCGACGAAGGCAGAACGATGGCTCGCGTTCCTCGCACGTCACTGTGATCGGGAAATTGCTTGGTGGCAGCTCTATGAGCTTGTCCCGCGAGCTGCCCGACTGGCGATAAACGTCCTAATTGGCAGCAGTTCATGCTCTTTGCTCGGGTGGCTGATGTTCAGTCTATTCGGGCGTCCGGCATTCGGAGTACTGCTGGGTTTGGCTATAGGAGCTGCAGGTGGAGTCACTCTGAGTTTCGTTCCACCGAGCGCTCCACGACGCTTTGTTCCGCGCCCACTCCGCAGCTACGAGTTGACGCGAGACCTTGTTTTCGGTGTGATCGGAGCCGTCGTAGGCGGCATCGTGGTGGGGGTGCTGTGGGGTCCCAACTTTGGCGCCGCAGTTGGCTTGGTCTTTGGGCTGGCATTCGGTGTGGTTCAAAGATTCACTGAGCCGACTGAACCTCGTGAAGCCGTAACACCAGTGGGCACACTGCGTAGTGACGCCACGGCGTTGGCATATGCCGCAGCCCTAGGTGGAGTTACTGGGGTGCTGGTCGGTGCAGTGATGGGAGGCGTGGTAGGTACCGCAAATCTGGGGTTTACCGTCCCGGTTAGCAACCCGGTTCTGGTAGGGCTGTTGGGTGGGGCAGTGGGCGGAGTGATTGGAGCGAGTGGACTGGCTCTGGTTACTCAGGCGACCAGTGCGGTAGGGGTCTTCGCTGTCACTCAGGCCTGGCTTGCGCTACGAGGATATCTCCCGTTGCGCCTCATGACATTCATGGAAGACACTCATCAGCGCGGAATCCTCCGTCAAGTCGGCCCTTACTACCAGTTCCGTCATGCGGCCTTGCAGGACCGCCTAGCGCTGCGACCGTCAGGATCACACGGCCACCCAAAACCCAGTAGGTGACCATACCGGAGGGCCGCAGAACATAATAGGCGTCTGGAAACTGGGCACGCGCTACAGTGCCAGCCATGAGGACAGTGCGGTATCGCACGTCCCGCAAACGTGAGTAAACCCGCTCGAACTCCGATGGTGCGTATTGGACGTCCAAGGTGACGCGATTGCCGTCATCAAGGCGGTGCAAGAGTTCGCGTACCGCATCCGGATCACTAAGATCATACATCTGGTCATCCAACATAAAGCGGATGACTTCAAACTCTCCAGCCCGAAGATCTGCCGACTTCCTTGCAAGCCACAGAGGCTCAAAGAGATACTGACGCCGCCGCAGAACCGTGAGTAGCGCGGCCCTCATCGCCGCGTACGTCATCAGCACCCCACCGCAAATGATGGTCGGTCCACGCAGCATCCTTATGAGCGCGAATTCTCCTACCACAACAAGAGTGACCGACATGGCTATCAACCAGAGATTTCGACGCTGCGCGCGACCAAATGCGGGCGTACGCATCATGAGCAGAAGTCGCCTCACCGTAGCCGTGATATACCTATCTTGTGGCAATGGCACAGTCAGATCAGGGCGCTGCCGCCCAAACTCAGGCGCGAAACTGCTCACAACGCCTTCATCCTCTGAGAGAGATGTCTTTTAATATCGAACTGAATCGAGCTCATGCGGAATGTCATTTTGGGCACCGAACCGCGGGCGGCCTTTCCCAACATGGGCGGCGCTAGGGAGGCGACTGCTATCTGGCGCAAGCAGGACTTTCATTGCCCAGGAAATTCCTTTGGTTCTAGGATAACGGGAGACTCGGAAGCGTGGCCAACGAGTACATAGGAATGAGAGCGCTATAATGATGTACAAGAATGCCCAGAAGCGCCTAACGCGTCTCCTTCCGTAGAAACGGCAGAAGTCCGGATAAACGGCACGGAGGAGATTCCCGATGTCTGGCAAACCTAGCTGGCCTTCTGTAGCCAGAGTGTGAATGCCATTCTCAGCGTCTAGCTCCTCGTCCTGATAGTCATCAAGCATCTGTATCAGCTCACCAAGTCGGAGCAAGAGACTGGACTCCTCGACGGACATTGACGGGCGCATAAGTGCAAACATTGCAACAACCGCGTGGCCCCCCTTTCCCCGCGTAACGTCCACTAGCGTCTCAATATGGCATGTAGAGCAACATTGACAACTAGCGCGGACCTGGTATTCGTGAACTGCGGCTGCCGCATTGAATATCGTGTCATCTGGAGCACGATTGAGCAACTGCCTGATACCCTTGAAAAGCTCATGCAGGACTACCTCGGCATCATTGATAGGCTTGAAGGGCCCGAGCCGGAAGAGCTCGCCAAGGCGTGCTCCCAACCCATCATCGTAGTCGAGTTCGTCAAACAGATCATCATAGAGCCGGTTGAAGGATGCTCCAAGGACCGCCAGATCCGCAGCGAACGGCAGGTCAGCCATACAGGTATACTCTCTGACAACCCAGCAAGCCACGGAACTATAGGACCTAAGTGACTCTTCGAGCCATCTTCTGATGTTAGCATCCTGAACGTGATCATTGATAATTGGCAAGACGACCTGGTCGAACGCGCCTAGGCATTCTAGCGTATCCGGCCATACATTTAGAATTACCGGGGACGCGCCTGTTATGAACCTGATGTTCTTCAGGAGCGAGCCGATTTCAGTCGGAAGCGCTGCCGACACAGACTCTCCAAATCAGACGACGGATGCCAGAAATCCGGTCAATGTAGCCGCTGAGACTAGTGCTTAATTCATCGTACATAGAAGAGTCGACCGATGCGAGAGGCCTTGCCGTAAATGCCCGATACAGGCAGGCGGGCAGTCCTGACGGCCTGCGAGCATAGGCATCGATCTTGTGAGTCGCGCAGCGCGGCGACCTACCTGGAGATCGCGCTCGGCTTGACCTAGGCCGCGTTCGTTTAGTGCAGAGCCCACACTGGCGAGGTCGACGAGTTGGTCGAGGGACAACGAGTTGGAGGCCGCCGATGCCTACCTCGCCTTCGAGAGCGGGTCGGCAGCCGTCCGCCGATGACATCGCTCCCCCCTTCCACCGCTCACTAACTGCAAGCGCGCGGCGACGATTTGCAGGCCTTGCCGGGCACCTCGGCCGCGGAGGCACTGCCCGACCCCAGCGTCCTCGCGCTGGCCTGGCCAGACCACCGGGGCAATGGTCACGAACAACTTGCGGCACTACCCGTGCGCTGCACCACGAGGCCATCTCCCCCGGCGGCGGCCACTACGGCATGATGCATCCACGGTAGCTACCGCCGCGCTAGGAACGACACCGGCAAGATCATCACCGCCCTCGCCGCCATCCTGAAGGACCACCCCGACGAGGGCGATCTGGCTAACTGCGGCTTGGCTTTAGCCGTTAAGACGCCAGAGATACACGGCAGAGAATCCGGCCGAACGCTGTTCCGGACGATGTTCGTGCATCCAGGACGCTGTCAGCAACCGGGCACTTCGCACCGGCCCGACCCTCACTATCGTGTCGATCGCCACCCTCGCCCCGGACCGTCTCGCAGCTCAGGCCGCGTACGCCATCGACTGGGTGGACCGGTTCGACGGGTCCGATGCCTACGCCAAACGGCGGCCCAAAGCGCCGGCGACCTGGCAGCAGCTGCAAGTAGACATCGAGGACATCCCCACTCGGCTCGGCGCAGCATCGCACGTCGCAATCACCGGCAGCCTCCGCCTGGCGCCAGCCTTCACCGTCGGCGCCGCGCTGCGGATGGTCACCAACACCGACATCGCCGTCATGCAACGCGGCATGCCCTGGCCCTCCGACGCGCCCTACACCACGCCGATCACCCCGATCTCTACCGAATACAGCATCAGGCGAGGCGAAGACATCGCCATCGCCGTAGAGCTCGCCACCACGATGACTGCCGACGTCCACGCATTCCTGCTAGACCAGCACATACCCGTCGGCCGGCTGGTCGTGCTCGGACCGCCAGGGGGCCCGCGTGACAACTCCGTCGCCGGGGCAGAACAGGCCTGCGCACTCGCCATCGACCTCCGTGATGCCGCACGCCGCGCCGCCCGCGGCCACCCACGGGTTCACCTCTTCCTCGCCACACCGATGGGCCTCGACTCCTCCTTGGCCACCGGTGGAACCGCATCGCTCCCACCACCGTCTACGAGGACCTAGCCGCCCTCGGCTACGAAGCCGCCTTCACCGTCAGCGCGTGAGGAGCCCACGACCGCCTGCTCGTACGTCTTCGATGCGCGTCGCGACCTCGGCAGCCGGACCGCCTAGTGGGATCCGGCAGCGCGGCCTTCGAAGCAGCGTCACTTGAAGATGACCACCACGGCGGCCAGGGCTGACACCACGGTGCTCAGACCGACCAGTGTGTTGATCCCCTCCTTGGGCGTGGGATGATTGCACCGCACTGCGGGGGTGCCCGGAAGCCGACGTAGACCAGCGCCCCGACCGACAAGATCACGGTCACAGCCGACGATGCGAAGCTGCCAGCTACTAACCCAACCCAGCCGACGATCGCCCCGACAAGCGCGACTAAACCCCAGTACCGCTTGAGCAGCTGCATGATCGGAAGCTAACTCGATAGCGCAAAGTCGTAAAGGCCCGCCATTCCCGGAATGGCGCCGCCGGGCTCGCCGTGGCAGCCCCGACTGCTCGGCGCGGCGGGAACTACCGTGCGGCGATGTCCTTGGGCAGTAGCTCAGGTGGCGTCGGCGACCCGCTTCTTCTGACGGCGCACGACAGTCGGGGATGCGTCACTGTCCCCAGAAGCTGGGGTAGTGTCGGTGGTTCTCCTCGGCCGACGCCTGATCACCACGTCACCGTCCGCGCTGGAGCCGGGGAAGAGCTTGTCCATCGCGTCTGCGCCGGACCTGATCACCGGCCGCAGCTCCATCCGGTAGACCGTCTCAGTGACGTTCGACGAGCTGTGGCCAACGAGGTGGCTGATCTCCTCGATCGGCATGCCGGTC
>WNGL01007344.1_pt1 | contig 16898 bp, 9 predicted proteins | sample 5400591 | NCBI WGS metagenome assembly WNGL01 (sample SAMN13153377, study PRJNA577476) | soil metagenome | isolation source: 80 cm soil or saprolite under Garry oak tree replicate 1 | place: USA:California | collected 2016-06-15
GCGCCGAGCCGGCGCTTCACCTCGGTAACGTTGCCGTCGGTCTTCCGGCGCACGGCGGCTTCCGGTGTGACGTGCAACTTTATCACCAGGTCCGGCGGATAGCGCTGTGCCGTCACGTACGCCGCGGCTTCGAGGCGGGCCAGCCAGCGGAGCACCGGACTTCGATGGTTCGCGAGGTGGGCGAGGAGCGGCCCGTCGTTGAACCCGCACACTTGTGCCTGGGGGTAGCGGTCGGCGAGCACGACGATCCCCGCGTCCCGCGCACTCCAGGCCCGCTTGAGCTTGCGTCGCTTCTCGAGCGCGAGCGTGAGCGCAAAAAGAATGAGCGCGGCGGTCAAGAGCGGTCCGCGTCGTGCGGGGCGGGTGGTCGACGCGGCGGGATCGGCAGCGGGCTGGAGGCCCTGGCCCCATGGCAACAGACCGAGCCATGCGGCGGCGGCGCGCGCCATGTCGAGTGGCCAGCGCAGGAGCGAGCCGGGGCCGTGGCCGCTCCCGAAGTAGATCAGGAGGACGTCGAGCTTCTCCGCGAGCAGGGTGGCGGCGGCCCGGGCCATGGCGGACTTGACGGATCCGCCCGGTCCCATGAAGGCGATCAGCACGCCGCCCGTGGGCACGGTGCGCCGGAGCGGTCGCGTGGTGTCTAACCGCATGCGGCCGATCGCTGCCCGCAGGGCGACTACCTCGCTGTGCCACTGGCGGAGCACACGCGTGACAACGCTGTGACGCCGAAAGAGCGCCAATCGCCGCACGACCACTCGCCGAAAACGAATCATCCCCAGGAGCGTGGGCGACGCGTTCAGCAAGTCCTGGAGCGCTACCGCCGCCTCGTCGCCCAAAAGCTCGCGGCACAGCCGACCCACCCCGTCCGGATCGACGCGGCCGCGTAGCCACTGGTACTCCGCCCCGAGCTCGCCCAACCAGTTGCGCCCCCCGAGGTATCCCAAGACGTTCCGCAGACGCAGCTTGATGGCGTACCGGACGAGGAGCACCAACATCTCGAGATCGGGCTCGGGCACGTAGACACCCGTGCTCCCGTCGTAGCGTCGTGACGTGAGCAACTGCTCTTCCCATGGCAGCCGGTAGCTCTTGATGTTCGGTTGTCCGAAGATGAGGCGATAGTGCACGTGGCAGTGAATCAGCCGACCGGCCGCGGCGTCGATCCCTAGATAGTCTTCCACACCGGGGTACCCGGCCGCCTCGGTGGCGACGAACCGCTTGAAGCCACAGCGGTGGAGCGTCTCCTGCATCTCACGCGACTGCCGCCGGTCCACCAGCAGGTCGAGATCCGTTTTGCCCGCGAGCGACCGCTCGAGCGACCACACGCTCTTCCAATGACAGTAACGGAGCTTGGCACGGTCGAGTGCGGCGAGCACGGCGACCGCCGCTCCCAATCGCGTGCCGGCGCGAGCCGCGGGGACCTTGTCGACGCGCCGGCGGTCGAAGGCGACCGACGGCCGCGCCCGCTGCTCGTCTTGGGGGGGACGCTCGAAATCCCCGACGATCATCCGGCGCGCCGCTTGGAGGAGGGGCGTGCTGTTCACGACTCGCTCGTAGGCCCAGTCGACGAGGAGCGTCGGCACCGAAAAATCGATATACCCGTGACCGCTTCCCCATTGGTGGAACGCCAGCGTGCGCTCACGAAAGCCGACCGCGTGCAGCTGGTCACGCAACCGTGCTCGGGTGTTCGCGGCGTAGAAGGTGGGGTACACGTCGCTCTCGTGACGCCCGGTCAACCAATGCACCACTCTTGGATGGGCGCGGCTGGGAATCACGCGCGCGGCGATCGACGCGTAATACCAGGCGTTCGGCGTTACGAACACGAAGCGTCCTGAGGGCCGCAACACTCGATAGGCTTCCTCGAATGCTCGACGCGGGTCCCGCAGATGCTCGATGACGTATCGCATGTAGCAGACATCGAAGGACTGGTCGTCGAACGGCAGTCGCCCCCCATCGCACTGGACGCCCCAGTCAATCGTCGGGTTCTTGGACACCGCGTCCGTGGGGTCGCATCCGATGAGGAGTACGTGTCCCGGTGTGAAGCGGGGCCGGATGCCGCCCCGTCCGGCGCCGATATCCAGCACACGCCCGACGAGCTGCCTGGTCGTGTCGGCGAGCAACATGTCGAACGGGTCCGGCCGGAGCGGCGTGGGATAAAGACGGTGGCGGACTCGCGCGAGGAGGCGGGCGTGTTCCCCTGAACGCCGGACCACCCGCCGCCGCGGTCCGGGCGTTCTCAAGTTCCCCACGCGGCGCTCGGGGATCGGATTCGCCAGCAGCGGCCACCGCCGCCGGTCGCCGATTCGCCGGTCGAACCCGGTGCGGCGATCGCTCAATACGCGCCGGTTGGTGTCCTCGATCATTCGCGTCGCACCTGGTCTCACACGAGTCGTCGGTACACGTCCCGGCGGGCCGCGGCGAGTGGGCGCCGCTGTATGCCTGGCAATCTGCGCTATCTAGGCCTCGTTGTCCACGCCAAGGCCATCGCCCTTGTCGTAGCGGAGCCTGCCGGGGAGGTCCGCCCCCTGGGCATCATCCCCAATCGTGCGGCGGTTTCTCGCTGTCCTCCCGGCTGCCACTAACGACGAGCGCTGGCCTCATCGAGCACCTGCCGCACGCGCGCTAAGAGGTCGGCGCTCGTCCACGGCTTCGGAAGGAACGGCAACGCCGGATCAAGCGCGTCCTCGCCCCGCCCCGCTCCGGCGTAACCGCTGGTAAAGAGGAAAGGCGTCTGCCGTCCTTCGCGGCGATCGATCTGATACAGCCCGCGACCCCCCAGCCGGCTCATCACGAGATCGGTGAACACGAGGTGGATCGGCGCGGGGTGTTGGCGCAGCAGCTGCAGCGCCTCCATCCCGTCGCCGGCGGCGAGGACGTTGTATCCCGCGTGCTCCAGGGTGTACACCGTCGCCCGGCGCAGCTGGGCCTGGTCCTCCACGACGAGCACCGTCTCCTTCCCGCCCTCCGTCGGTACCGTCAGTTGCTCGTGCGATCCGGAGGCACGGCGTCGCGTCGTCTCTTCCGCCACCGGGAAATAGATGCGCAACCGCGTCCCGGCGCCCGGGGCGCTGTCGATCTGGACGAAGCCGCCGTGCTGCTTCACGAGCCCGTAGACCGTCGCGAGTCCGAGGCCTGTCCCCTTGCCGACCGGTTTGGTCGTGAAGAACGGTTCGAACGCGCGCTGCCGTGTCGCCTCGTCCATGCCGAGGCCAGTGTCGTCGACTGCGAGACACACGTATTCCGATGCGGCGCCAGGGCCCAGCACCTCGCGGTGCGCGTCGCTGATCCACGTGCAGCTCGTCTCGAGCCGCAGCACCCCGCCATCCGGCATCGCATCACGGGCGTTGTTCACGAGGTTCAGCAGGATTTGTTCGACCGCATGGCCGTCCGCGGATACCTCGGGCAGGTCCTCGTCGGCAAAGACGAGCAGCTCGATATCCGCCGGCAGCACTCGCCGCAAGACGGCGGCGAGATCGTTCAAGAGCTGGCCCAGGTGCACCGACTCGAGCGACAGCGTCGAGCGGCGTGCGAATCCCAGCAGCTGATTCACCATCAGCCGGCCGCTGACCGCCGCGGAAACAATGTCGCGCAGGCTCGCTTCGTCGGGTCCCCGCGACAACAGTTCCGCGTTCGCCAGGATGATCGTCAGGAGATTGTTGAAGTCGTGCGCGATGCCGCCAGTGAGCTGGCCGATCGCCTCCATCTTCTGCGCCTGGCGGAGCTGCTCCTCGAGTCCGCGCCGCTCGCTCACATCCTCGGCGAAGACTTCGTGACACTCCACGCGGCCATCCTCGAAGCGAACCGAGCGGCCGTAGAGACGCACCGTGATCGGCTCGGCATCCTTGCGCCGCCACACTGCCTGGCTTTCGACGGCCCCGGAAGCGGCGTTCATCTGCGCGAGATAGCGGGCGCGCGCGGCCGGCTCTTTGAAGACGTCGCGATCGAGATTGCGGCTCGACAACTCCGCCTCCGACTCATATCCCAGCATGTCGACGAGCGCTGGATTCACCGACAGGAAGGCGCCCTCGGGAGTCGCGCGGAAGATACCGAAGGGGGCCTGCTGGACCAGCATGCGATTGGCAGCGTCGGCGCGGCGCGCTGCTTCTTCCGCGCGGCGACGCTCGGTGATGTCCGTCGCCACACCCACGACGCCGGAGATGCTGCCATCGCGCTCGCGCACCGGTGAGTACTGCGAACTCGAAAAACGACTTCCCGAGCAGCATCCCCGGCCGGACACCGAGCGAGTGCAGGCCTTTCCCCTCCACTAGCGTGAACACGCCCTTGGGATCGAGCGAGAAGAAAATGACGGGCGCGCCCGCGACGACCGTGCGGAGCCGCTGTTTGCTGGTGCGGAGCATCTGCTCGTGCAACACGCGCTCCGTGATGTCACGCGAGTTTACGATCACGCTGTACGCGTTCGGCTGATCGAGCTTCGCCTGACCGATCGATTCCAGGATCCGCCAGGAGCCGTCCGCGTGCTTGAAGCGGAACGTCGCGGTTTGGGGCGACCCGGGACGCTGAATCGCGTCGGCCAGCGCTTCCATGACGGGCGCGAGATCGTCGGGGTGCATGAACTCGAACGCGTTACGCCCCAGCAATTCCTTGGCGCCGTATCCCAACAACCGTTGAACCGATGGGCTCACGTACCGGATGATGCCGTCATCGCCCAGAATCGTGACGATGTCGGAGGCGTTTTCGGTCAGGGAGCGGAAATGCTCCTCGCTCTTGCGCAGGGCTTCCTCGACCCGCGCGCGCTCGAGCGCGGTCGCGAGCACGTGCGCGAGCGCCTGGACGAACAGGACGTCGGGTCCGCTGAACTCCCGCAGCTGCGCGCTGTACGCGCCGAGCACGCCCCACGGACGTTCGCGGCCCTGCACGACGACGCACACGCCGCTGGCGATGTCGTGCGCTTCGAGATGAGGAGGAACGCTGAACCGGATTTCGGCGGCGAGATCCTCAATGACCAGCGGTCCGGCGGCATTCAGCGCGTAGCCTGCCAGCGCGCCGCTGTCGGTCGTGATCAGCGTTCTCCCGACCGCGACCTCGCGCCATCCCACACCCGCGCGCAGCAGCAGGCTGCGGTGCTCAGGTTTGAGCTCGAGAATCTCGCTGAACTCGACGTCGAGCCCGCGCGCCAGCAGCGTGGCCGCGGTGTCGAACAGGTCGACGGGGAGCGCCCCGGCGAGCGCCTGCTGGCCGAGGTGAGCCACGGCTTCCTGCTGACGCGCCGCCGCGCGCAACTGTTGCTCCGCGCGGTTCGTTTCCGCGACACCAAGCCACCGAAACCGCTTCGGGCGCACCCCTGCTCCGGGCTGGAAGGAAGGGTGCGAAAGCTAGGTGCGATACGCTGCTGTAGCCCGTGAGGCTGGTCACGGGGGCCGTCTCCCGTAAATTCGGCCCATGTCTGAGCGCGGTCGGAACGCACCGAAGAGGGCGAAGAAACCCCGTAGGGTGGCGGATTCCCTGGCCGTCTCGGTGCTTCAGGCGACGCTGGAATCCACCGCCGACGGCATTCTCGTCGTCGACTTGGGCGGCAAGATCGTCTCGCACAATCGACACTTCGAGGAAATGTGGCGCGTTCCGGCATCGTTCATCGCCGCCAATGACGACCCCGCCGGTCGCCGCCGCTTGATCCAGCACGTGAAGGACCAGCTCGTGAATCCGGAACTCTTCGTCGATGGCATCGAAGAGCGGTATGCCGAGCCCGAGTCCGACAGCTTCGACGTCCTCACGTTCAAGGACGGCCGGGTTCTCGAGCGCTACTCGATTCCGTTGCGGTTGGATGGGCGCTCAGTGGGCCGGGTCTGGAGCTTCCGCGACGTGACGGCGCGGCGCCGGGCTGAATCCGTGCAGGAAGCGGTCTACCGCATCTCACACACGGCGCACACCGCCGAGAACCTCCAGCAGCTACTGCGCGCGATTCATGAAATCGTCGGCGAGCTGATGCCGGCCAAGAATTTCTACGTATCGCTCTACAACGAGAAGGACGACCGGCTCGAGTTTCCCTACTTCGTGGACGAGTACGACACGGCCCGCGACATCCCGCCACGCAAATTGCGCAAGGGACTGACCGAATACGTGCTCCGGACCGGCCACTCGCTGCTCGCCACGCCGGAAGTGTACGAGCGTCTCGTCGCCGCCGGCGAAGCGGAGCTGATCGGCACACCATCCATCGACTGGCTCGGCGTCCCGCTGAAGGTGAAGGATCGCACCATCGGAGTCGTCGTCACGCAGACGTATTCCCAGGGCGTGCGCTACGGGCCGAGTGAGCTCGACATCCTGACGTTCGTTTCCTCGCAGATGGCCATGGCGATCGAGCGCAAGCGCGTCGAGGACGCCTGGCGCGAACAGAGTGAGCTGCTACAGCGGATCGTCGACAACATTCCGGTGATGCTCGTATTCCTCGACGAGCAGGGTCGCATCCAATGGGGCAACCGCGAATGGTCACACACGCTCGGATACGACATCGCGGAGGCGCGCCAGCGCGACATCTTTGCGGACTTGTACCCGGACCCCGCTGAACGGCAGCGGCTCCGTGATTCCATTGGGGCACCGGTCGGCCAGTGGACCGACTTCCGGACCCGCACGCGGCGCGGCGCCGTCCTGGACACGATCTGGGCGAACGCGCCGCTCACCGGCGGTGGCTGGCTCGCGATCGGCATGGACGTGTCGGACCGCCGGCGGGCCGAGGAGCGCTATCGCGCATTCATCGCGCAGAGCTCGGAGGGGGTCTCGCGGCTGGAGATCGATCCACCCGTCCCGACTACCCTCTCGGAAGAAGAGCAGATCGATCGGCTGTACGCGGGCGCGCGCATCGCCGAGTGCAACGACGCGATGGCGCGCATGTACGGCTACAACGAAGCCCGCGATCTGGTCGAAACGCGCCTTGCCGACCTGCACAACGTGACCGATCCGACCAACCGTGAGCAGATCCGTGCCTTCATTCGTGCCGGTTACCGGGTGTCCGATTCTGAAACGCGCGAGCACGATCGGGACGGACGGCCGCGCGTCTTCCTTAATAACGTGGTCGGCTTCGTCGAAGATGGTCATCTGGTGCGCGTCTGGGGCACCCAACGGGACGTGACCGAGCAGCGCCATCTCGAGGAGCAGTTCCGCCAATCACAGAAGATGGAAGCGGTCGGCCAGCTCGCGGGCGGCATCGCCCATGACTTCAATAACCTCCTGACGGCGATCCTCGGCAACACGCAGCTCCTCCTGCGGGAATTGCCGCCGGGCGATGCCAAGCGAAGCGATGTCGAGGAGATCCGCAAGGCGTCCGAGCGGGCGGCTTCGCTGACCCGCCAGTTGCTCGCCTACAGCCGACGGCAGATGCTCCAGCCCGAGGTGCTCGATCTCAACGGCGTCGTCGCGGAGATGGACAAGATGCTCCGCCGCCTCATTGGCGAGCACATTGCGCTCGTCACCGTGCTCGCGCCCGATCTCGGGCGGGTCCGCGCCGATCCCAATCAGCTCGAGCAGGTGATCGTGAATCTCGCGGTCAATGCCCGCGATGCGATGCCGGACGGCGGCAAGCTGACGATCGAAACCGCCAATCTCGACCTCGACGAGACGTACGCGCAGACGCACCTCGGGTCCGTGCCCGGGCCGTACGCGATGCTCGCCGTCACCGATTCCGGAGTGGGCATGGATGCCGGCGTCCGCGCCCACCTGTTCGAGCCCTTCTTCACGACGAAAGAAGTCGGTCGCGGAACGGGGCTGGGCCTCGCCACCGTGTACGGCATCGTCAAACAGAGCGGCGGTTACATCTCCGTGTACTCCGAGGTGGGACGGGGGTCGAGCTTCAAGATCTATCTGCCCAGAATCGCGACGCCATCGGGTGCGCCGGCCAGTCCCCACCGGGGACGACCCGCGCGCGGCACCGAGACCGTTCTCGTCGTCGAAGACGAGCCCGCGGTGCTCACCTTGAGCCGTCGCGCGCTCGAAGCGCAGGGCTACATCGTCCTGACAGCGTCCGATGCAGCCGCGGCGCTACGCGTGGTGGAGCGCCATGGCGGGACCATTCACCTGCTCGTGACCGACGTGGTGATGCCGGGCAAGTCCGGCCGGGAGCTCGCCGACAAGCTCGCCGCGCAGCGGCCCGGCATCCGCGTGCTCTACATGTCCGGCTATCCCGGCGATGCAGTCGTCGCGCACGGCAGCCTGCCGGCTGGAAGCGCTTTCCTGCAGAAGCCCTTTTCGCCCGACAGCCTCGCGCGCAAGGTGCGCGACGTGCTGGACGCGTGAGCCCCAAGGGAGTACCGTAGCGCCATGTTGCACGCCGCGACGCCAATCGCTGCCGAGCACCTGATCAAGCTCGTAAACCAGATGCCCGCCGTCATGTGGTCGACCGATGCCGATCTCCAGCTGACGTCGCGGACCGGCGGCGTACTCGCGGTGTTTGACCACCTGCCGGGGACTGTCGATGGCATCCCGATCGGCACGTTCGTCGATCCGGAGGACCGCGAGACCGTCCTGGCGGCGCATCGCGCCGCGCTCGGGGGGCAGTCCGCGTTCTACGAAACCCGCTTCCAGGGCCGCATCTTCAGCGCGCGCGTCGAGCCGCTGCGCGACGGTAGCGGGCCCATCGTGGGAGTGGTTGGGCTCGCGTTCGACATCACGGAGCGCCGTCGCGCCGAGGATGCGTTACGAGAGAGCGAGGCTCGGCTGCGCACGATTATCGAAAGCGAGCCCGAGTGCGTAAAGCTCGTCGACGCACAGGGGAGGTTGCTGGATATGAATCCGGCCGGCCTCGCGATGGTCCAGGCCGACTGCATCGACGTGCTCCGCGGTCTCCCGATCGTGGACATCGTTGCTCCCGAGCACCGTGCCGCGTTCACCGAGTTACACCGCCGCGTATTTGCCGGCGAATCGGGTACGCTCGAGTTCGAAATCATCGGTCTGAAGGGCAAACGCAGCTGGCTGGCGACCCACGCCGTGCCATTGCGCGACGCGGCCGGGACGATTCAGGCACTGCTGGGAATCACGCGGGACATCTCGCGCCGCCGGATCGCCGAGCGGGCCTTGGTCGAGTCCGAGGAGCGGTTTTGTAAGGCGTTTTACGCGAATGCCCTGCCGCTCCTGATCACACGTCTGTCTGACGGCACGGTGCTGGATGCGAATGAAGCGTTCACCCGCCTCGTGAACCGCCCGCGGGACGAAATCATCGGGCGCACGACGGTCGAACTCGGCGTCATCGATGCGGCGCGGCGGCCCGGGATCATCGATATGCTCACGAAGACTGGCGTCGTCACCGATATCGAGCTCGAGGTGAAGGCGGCCGGCGGTCCACCCCGTACGGGACTGCTCTCGCTCGTCCGCATCGAGCTCGGCGGCCAGGACTGCACGCTGGGCACTTACCGCGACATCACGGAGGCCAAGCGCGCCGAAGAACAATTGCGCGCCTCACGCGCGGCGCTTCGCAGTCTGGCTACTCGGCAACAGGATATCCGGGAGGACGAGCGCACGCGGATCGCCCGCGAGATTCACGATAGTTTGGGCCAGGCGCTCACGGCCCTGAAGCTGCAGCTCTCCGCGGCCAAGGAGGCCGCTTGCCGAGACGCGTCCGGGCTCGGCGCCAGGCTGCATGAAACCACCCGGATGGTCGATGACCTCGTAAAGAGTGTGCGCCGCATCGCGACCGATCTGCGGCCGCCGATCCTCGATCAATTGGGCCTGCCCGCCGCCCTCGAGTGGCTGGCGCAGGATTTCTCGAGGCGGACCAGCATCCAATGCGAGGCAACGATTGGTGCGACGAATGACGCGATCAATGGTGAGCTCGGGACCGCGCTGTTCCGAATCGTTCAGGAAGCCCTCACCAATGTCCTGCGCCACGCGGGTGCCACGCGCGTGGACATCGCGCTGGGCATGAAGAGTGGATGCGTGACGCTCGAGATCAACGACGACGGCACCGGTATCACTGAGGCCGGCACCGTGGGACCAGGCTCGCTCGGGATCCTGGGGATGCGCGAGCGGGCCGCCGCGCTTGGCGGCGTCCTGGAAGTCGTCCCCCGCCAGGAAGGCGGAACGCGCGTCGCGGCCTGGTTTCCGCCATCGGCATCGGCTACCCGCCGATGATTCGCATCCTCGTCGTCGACGACCATGCGCTGGTACGGCGGGGGCTGATCCAGATCCTGCAGGGATTTCCCGATGGCGTCCAATTCGGAGAAGCGGGGACCGCCGCGGAAGCGATGACGCTTGCCTCCAATGAACGATGGGATGTCGTCCTGCTCGACCTCGGCCTGCCCGACCGGCACGGCCTCGAGGTCCTCCGCGAGCTACACGCAGCGCGACCGCAGCTGCCTGTGTTGATCCTCACGATGTTCCCCGAGGACCAGCTCGCCCTGCGGATGCTGGAGATGGGCGCCTCTGGCTATCTCACAAAGGAGTCGGCGCCCGAGGAGTTGCTGCGCGCACTGGAGCGTGTCATGGCGGGGCATAAGTACCTGAGCCCGGCCATGGCACAGGCGGTCGCGGACGGACTCGGCGGGCCACCCCCGGCGCCGCACGAGCAGCTGTCCGACCGCGAGCTGGAGGTCTTGCGCCTCCTCGCCGCCGGTCGTCCCATCACGGCGATCAGTCGCCAGCTTGGTCTTTCGCCGAAGACAGTGACGACGTACCGCGCGCGTTTGCTCCACAAACTGCGGATGCGATCCAACGCCGAGCTTACCTTCTATGCGACGCAGCATGGGCTGGTAAGTGCGGCGGCCCTGCGCTCGATGTCGTAACTCGACGTAGGCAAACCCCTACCTACGGATTTCCTTACCGCCGACAGACACGTTTTCCGGTATCACCAAAACTGTGTTCATGCCAGCGATGCGCGTGCTGCTGCTGGAGGACGATGCGAACGATGGGCAGCTCATCGCTCATGAGCTGGGGCGACTGACTCCACCACCTCAAATCGAACGTGTGACGGGCGAAGCGTCGTTTCTGGCCGCGCTCAAGGACTTCGCCCCGGACGTGATCCTGAGCGATCACAACCTTCCCGCATTTGATGGGCGAAGGGCTCTGGCGAAGACCCGCGCGATCCTTCCCGACATCCCCTTCATCCTGGTCACGGGTTCGTTGAATGAAGAAACGGCGGTCTCGTATCTCAAGGCCGGCGCCACGGACTACATCCTCAAGGATCGCCTGGTGCGTCTTGGCCCCGCAATTCTCGAAGCGCTCGAGCGCGCGCGCGAACGGCAGGCGCTGCGCCGCCACGAGCGCCTGGTGCGGGAGATCATCGATGCGAATCCGAGCCTGATCTTCGTCAAGGATTGGGAAGGGCGCTTCGTGCTCGTGAACCAGGCCACGGCGGAGATTTACGGCACCACCGTTGACGGACTAGTGGGCAAGACCGACGCCGATTTCAACCCCAATGCGGAGGAGGTCGCGCACTTTTTGCGCGACGACCGCGAGGTGATGGCATCCGGCCGCCCGAAGTTCGTTCCTGAAGAGCCCGTCACCAATCCTCACACAAAGCAGACCCGCTGGTTTCAAACCATCAAACTGCCGCTCCGGCTGCCCGGAGAAGAGGCGGTCACCATGCTCGGCGTGGCGACGGAGATTACCGAGCGGAAGCTGCTCGAGGAACAGCTGTTGCAATCGCAAAAGATGGAAGCCGTCGGCCAGCTCGCGGGCGGCGTGGCACACGATTTCAACAACATCCTGACCGCCATCGTGGGCTACTCCGATCTGCTCGCGGCCGAACTCGGCGACAACGCCCAGCAGCGCGAGGACATCGAGGAGATTCGCAAGGCGGCGCGCCGGGCCGCCGCCCTCACGCGCCAGCTGCTGTCGTTTTCGCGCAAGCAGGTGCTCGAGCCCCGCATCGTCGACGTGAACGGGGTCGTGCTGAACCTCGACAAGATGCTGCGGTCGCTGATGTCCGAGAACATCGAGCTCGAGACCCAGCTCGCGGAGGATCTCGACGCGGCCCGCGTCGACCCGAATCAGCTCGAGCAAGTCATCATGAACCTGGCGATCAACGCGCGCGATGCCATGCCCGACGGCGGCACGGTGACGATCGAGACCGCCAACGCCACGCTCGGTGAGGACTACGCGGCCAAGCACGTTTCGGTGATTCCCGGCGTTTACGTCATGCTCGCGGTGACCGATACCGGATGCGGCATGACGGAAGCGACGAAAGCGCGGATCTTCGAGCCATTTTTCACGACCAAACCTGCCGGGCGCGGCACCGGCTTGGGCCTGTCCACGGTGTACGGCATCGTCAAGCAGAGCGGCGGCAACATCTGGTTGTACAGCGAGCCCAACAAAGGGACGACGTTCAAGATTTACTTGCCGGCCGTGGACGCCTTGCCGGAGGATATCGGCAAAGCGGCCCCCGTCGAGGCCGAGCGTCAAGGCAGCGGGACAGTGCTGGTGGTGGAGGACGACGAACAACTGCGCCGCTTGACGCATCGCGCGCTCGCGGCCCAGGGGTATGAGGTACTCGAGGCCGACCGCGGTCGCTCGGCACTCGACGCCGCTCGCCGGCATGAAGGTCCAATCGATTTGTTGGTGACCGATCTCGTCATGCCCGACACGAACGGTCCGAAGCTAGCCGAGACGCTGCGGGCCGCGCGCCCCGGGTTACGCGTCCTGTTCATGTCCGGCTACCCCGACGGTGCGATCGTCCATCACGGCATGCTGGAAGCGGGCGTCGCCTATCTCGCCAAACCGTTCACCACCGAAGCGATCACGCGCAAAGTACGCGAGGTCCTGGAGGGGTGATGAACTGGTCCATCGAACGCAAGTTGCCGCTGTTCGTGACGATTCTGTTGGTGGCGGTCGCGATCACGCAGCTTACGATCGGCTACGGTGAGGTCCGGCAGGCCTCCCGCGCGCTCGCCGACAAGCGACTCCCGCTCGCGACCAAGGTTCTCGCCGATCTCTTTCAAACCGGACAGGGACGGGTTCGCATCACCACGCTGGCGAAGGATCCGGCGATTGCCGCGTTCCTGCGTTCTGGCGGGCGCAGTGGCCGTGAAGCGGCGCTCGCGGCGATGCGGCGCGTCACTACCGACACCGCGAGCAACGCCGGCCTGGAGCTCCGCGACTTCAGTGGCAGGCTCCTGCTGCGCACCGGACGATTCTCGGTCGCTGACAGCGTGTACGTCTCCCCCGGGAAGGACTCGGCCCGATACGGCCCCTTGATGCGCCGGGATACCACGCTCTTTATCGCGATCGCTGCTGCGGTAGGTGGGGGCGAGGGGAACGATGCGGAACGCGGCGGCGGGATCGTACAGCAGGTCGCGCATATGAATCTCAGCGAGCGTACCCGCACGACGCTCACCGGCCTGGCGGGCGGCGACGTCCGGTTGCTGCTCGGCAACGCGACGGGTGATCCCTGGACCGATTTCGCCCGGATCGTTCCCGCGCCGCCGGCGACCGTGCTCAACAGCCGTACGCCGGTCCGCTACGAACGAGGCGAGGCGATGCGCGCGAGCGCGGCGCCAGTTTCCGGGACGCCGTGGATGGTCGTCGCCGAGCTGCCCAGTCGAGTGGTGTCCGCACCCGCGCGCGCGTACCTGACGGGGATGGCGCCGCTCGCCCTGCTGATCGTCATCGTCGGAGCGCTAATCGCCTGGTGGGGGAGTCGCCGGCTCCTGACGAGGCCGTTGGGCGAGGTGACCCACGCCGCCGAAGCGCTGACGGCCGGTGATCTCGACCAGCGCGTATCGGTTCGGCGCGACGATGAGCTGGGACGGCTGGCGCGCTCGTTCAACACGATGGCCGAGCAAGTGTCGCGCTCGCATCACCATCTCGAGGCGCAAGTTGCCCAGCGCACGAAGGCCCTCGAAGGGACGAATGCCGAGCTGGAGGCATTCTCGTACTCCGTATCTCACGACCTGCGCGCTCCGCTGCGCGCGGTCCACGGCTTCGCCCGCATTCTGCTCGAGGATCATCACGCGCAGCTCGATCCCGAGGCGCAGCGGCTGCTGGGCGTCATCGACCAGAACACGCGCCGCATGGGCCAGCTCATTGACGATCTGCTCGCTTTCTCCCGGCTCGGGCGGAAGGAAATCGCCGCCGGTCTGGTGGACATGGAGGAGCTCGCGCGCACCGTCGCAGACGAAGTCCGGCGAACCGACGCCGGACGGAAGGGCGCCCTCGCCATTCAGATCGATCCGCTGCCGCCGGTCCATGGCGATCGGGCGTTGTTGCGGCAGGTGATGAGCAACCTACTGCAAAACGCCGCGAAGTTTACCCGCGATCGGGCTGAAGCCCGCGTGGAAGTCGGTTCCCAACGGGATGGCGAGCAGACCGTGTACTTTGTGAAAGACAATGGCGCCGGATTCGACGCGCGCTACGCTGACAAGTTGTTCGGCGTCTTCCAACGGCTCCACAGCACCGAGCAGTTCGACGGCACCGGGGTCGGACTCGCCATCGTCAAACGCATCGTGCAACGCCACGGCGGCCGGGTGTGGGCGGAGGGCAAAGTGAACCACGGCGCCACGTTCTTTTTCACGCTTCCCACCGAGGAGCCCTGATGCCATCCGCCGTCGAGATACTGCTCGTCGAAGACAACGAGAATGACGCGGAGCTCACGCTGCGGGCGCTCAAACAGCGCAATCTGGCGAACCAGGTTTTCCTCTGCCGCGACGGCGCCGAAGCCCTGGACTTCTTCTTCAACGGCGCCACGCCCGTCCCGAAAGTCGTCCTCCTCGACCTCAAATTGCCCAAGGTAGACGGTCTGGAAGTGCTGCGGCGGCTCAAAGCTGACCCGCGCACGAAAGCCATTCCCGTGGTCGTCCTGACGTCGTCCCGGGAGGAGCCGGACATCGAACGGGCCTATGCGCTCGGCGCGAACAGCTATATCGTGAAACCTGTGGACTTCGACGCATTCGCACGGGCCGTCTCGGATGTCGGCCTGTACTGGCTGCTGCTCAATCATCCGCCCCAGTAAGGCATGAAGAGCGCCCCGTCCCTGCGCGTGCTCGTGGTCGAAGACCGCGCCGAGGACGCGGAGTTGTCAGTTCGGGAGCTCAAGCGTGCCGAGCTCGACTGTGAGACACGGTGCGTCGACACGGCCGACGACTTCCGCCGTTCCCTGGCCGAATTCGCACCCGACCTCGTGCTGGCCGACTACACCGTCCCCGGATTCGGCGGGATGGCGGCGCTCGAGATGCTGCGCGCGACAGCATCGGCCGTCCCCTTGATCATCGTGACCGGCAGCCTCGATGAAGAGACCGCGGCGGAATGCATCAAGGCGGGTGCCGCCGACTACGTCCTCAAGACCAACCTGATCCGGCTCGGACCGGCGGTCCGGGCGGCGCTGGCGCTGGCGAAAAGTCAGGCCGACAAGCAGACCGCAGAGGCCGCGTTACGTGTCAGCGAGCGGCGCTTTCGTGCGCTGGTCGAAGAGAGCTGGGACGCGGTCGCGTTATTCACCGCGGACGGCACCATCGTATACGGCAGTCCCGCGACGTCCCGGCTTCTGGGCTACGACCTGTCGGAATTCGTAGGTCGCAACGCGATGGAGTTCATCCACCCCGATGACCGGGCCGCCATCCTGCTGCGTCTCGCGGAGGTGACTGCGCGCCCCCGCTCCCGCCTCCACGTTGCCGCGCGCGTCCAGCACAAGAACGGGACCTGGCGTCATCTGGAAGGGGTGTTGACCAATCTGCTCGACGATCCGAGCGTCGCCGCAATTGTCAACAACTATCGCGACGTGACCGATCGCCGGCTGCTCGAGGAACAAATCGTCCTGTCGCAGAAAATGGAGGCGATCGGGCGCCTGGCGGGTGGCGTGGCACACGACTTCAACAACATCCTCACGGCCATCGGCGGCTATACCGATCTGTTGATGTCCGACCTCGCTCCTGACGACCCGCGTCGCCGCGACGTCGACGAAATTCATCAGGCGAGCCAACGTGCCGCCAGCCTGACCCAGCAACTCCTCGCGTTCAGCCGCCGTCAGGTGCTGCAACCCAGAGTCATCAGTCTCAACGCCCTGATTCCGGATCTCGAAAAAATGCTGCGGCGGCTCATCGGCGAAGACATTCTGTTCGCGACGGTGCTGCACCCGCGGCTGGGAAACGTCCGGGCGGATCCGGGCAAGCTCGAGCAGGTGATCGTCAACCTCGCCGTGAACGCTCGCGACGCGATGCCCAATGGCGGCCGGCTCACGATCGAAACGCGCAACGTCGAGCTCGACGAGTCGTACGCCACCGAGCACCCCTCCGTCAAACCGGGCCGGTACGTCATGCTCACGGTCACCGATACGGGCGTGGGCATGGATGAAGCGACGAAGGCCCGCATCTTCGAGCCGTTTTTCACCACCAAGACGCGCGGCAAGGGAACCGGTCTGGGTTTGGCCACGGTCTACGGCATCGTGCAGCAGACCGGCGGGCATATCTGGCCCTACTCCGAACCCGGCAGTGGCACGACGATGCGCGTGTACCTGCCGCGGGTGGATGAACCAGCGGACCCCATTGAGCGCCCCGGGGAGCTGGCCCCCGAGGTCCTGCGCGGCAGCGAGACGATCCTGCTGGTCGAGGATGAAGCACCGGTCCGGTCGGTGACTCGACAACTGCTCGAGCGGAACGGCTACACGGTCCTGGAAGCCGCGGACGGACCGGCGGCGCTGGCGTTGATGGATGGCGGGAGCGCCGATCTCCACGTGGACATGCTGTTGACCGATGTCATCATGCCAGGAATGAGCGGCCGAGAGCTGGCCGATCAATTGAAGGCGCGCCAGCCCGCGCTCCAGGTGCTTTTCATGTCGGGCTACACTGATGACGCCGTCGTCCGGCACGGCATGCTCGAACCCGGCCTCGCCTATCTCGAAAAGCCATTTCGCCCAGCAGCGCTGCTGCGGAAAGTGCGCGAAGTCCTGCATGGGGTCGGTCGCGCACCCGAATAAGTCCCGAAAAAAATCGATAATATCGTAATTATCTCGCGAGTGCGCGCTCACTTAA
>WNGL01004730.1_pt1 | contig 16888 bp, 17 predicted proteins | sample 5400591 | NCBI WGS metagenome assembly WNGL01 (sample SAMN13153377, study PRJNA577476) | soil metagenome | isolation source: 80 cm soil or saprolite under Garry oak tree replicate 1 | place: USA:California | collected 2016-06-15
ATCTAACACTGCAGGGAGAGGGGAGAGGGGAGAGGTTCGCTGCGGCGCATCTGAGACCCGAGGCAGCCCCGTCGGGTACCTCTCCCTTCTCCCCTCTCCCCTGGAGTTACGGGTTCTTTCTCAAACTCTTGATCCGATGATGCGGTCTAGCGCCCGGCGTGATCTCGTCGTTGCGAATCACGCTGATCGCGCCGTCCGGCTCGAGCACGGCGAGCATCACGTCCGCGACGTTCGACACGCCGTGCTCGCGCAGCGCCTGGATCAGCTCGTCGCGCGTGATCCCGGCGCGCTGGCAGTGCGCGTCGAGGATCTCGCCGTGGTGGATCAGCATGATGCCCTCGCCGGCGAGCAGCTTCGCGAAGCCGCGGCTCCGCAGCCGCCACCAGTCGATCACGCGATGCCACCCGATCAGCACGCCCGCCGCGACGAGCCCGCCCGCGAGACTCGTGTCGGGTCCCACCATCGCGTTCTGGACTGCGTTCGCGATGATGAGCAGCAACACGAGGTCGAACGTGGACATCTGGCCCAGCTGGCGCGTGCCCGTGAGCCGCAGGCCGACGAGCAGCGCGAGATACACGACAGTCGTCCGGAGGGCGACGTCGAGCAGTGTGTGCCAGGGGGCGATCATCTCCCGGTGGGCTCGCCGACCTTCGGCGTCGGGTACGCCTCCCGCAGGGCGGCGAGGTAGTCGGCGTACAGACCCTGCAAGCCGGCGAACTCCCGCCTGACGGCCGCCCGATACGGCGCGTCGGTGGCGAAGTGGTACAGCACCGCCGCCATCGCCTGGGCGTCCAGCACGAAGCCGTGATGGCCCACGGCGCCGAGCGCGTCCGCCTCCATTTCGAACGTGTGATAGCCGCCGTTGGCGCCGAACCGCCTCAGGTACGCGAAGGCGACATCGTTCAACGCCGCGACCGAGATGCCGTCACGCGACTCCGAGTCGGCATCGATTCGTACCTTGGTTCCCGTGGCGAGGGCCGCGGCGCGGGCCGCGTCGTTGACGCGATCGAGCACCTGCGCGAGATACACCGGGTCGGGGTAGCGCAGCCAGAACTCGGCGACGGCACGGTCGGGCACGACGTTCGGGGCCTTGCCGCCTTCGGTGATGATGCCCTGGATGCGCGTCTCCGGGCGCAGCGTCCGCCGGATGGCATCGATGTGGTTGAACAGCTCGATCACGCCCGTGAGCGCGTCCCGGCCGTCCCACGCCTGCAGCTGGTGCGCCGGCGCGCCCGAGAAGATGTAGCGCACCACGTCGATGTTCATGCAGCAGCTCCCGAAACCGGGGGCGGGCGTTTGCGTCGCGGTGGACGAGTGCGAGCGGACCAGCACATCGGCGCCCTTGAACACGCCGACCGTGTACATGGTCGTCTTCGCCGCCTGGCCCGCCAGCTCTTCGGCGGGGGTGCCGTACAGCGTCACCGTGCCGGGGGTCTTGGAGCTGGTGAGGAACTCCGCCACGGCGACCGCCGCCGCGATGCCGACGGGTCCCTGGGCGCTGTGCTGGTCGCCGTGGAAGTCGCGCGTGGTGCCGCGCAGGGCGTCGTACTCGAGGATCACGCCGAGGTTCGGCCCCGGCGTGCCCTTGCGGTAGCGCGCCACGAAGGCGGTCTTCAAGCCGGCGACGCCCATCTCCACGTCGAAGTCGTGCGCCTTCAGGTAGTCCGTAAGGATCTGCACCGAGCGCTCTTCTTTGTGGCCCGTTTCGGGGTGGCGGGTGATGTCGTCCGCCATGGCCAGGAGCTCCTTGTCCATCAGCTCCTTGGCGCGCGCCACCACGGCGTCGCGGCGCGCGTCGCGCCCCGTGAGCCGTGCCACGAGCTGGGGCAGGGCGAGCGAGCGCTCGAGCTCGTTCATGCGGCGGATCACCTCGGCCGCGGCGCTGCGCTCGGTGGGCGTCTCCTGCGCCGCGGCGACGGGTGCGACGGCGAGGAGGGACAGGACGGCGACAGGAAGCGTGGGGCGCATGGGGGGTCCTCTGGTCAAGGCTGGTGGGAGAAGTTATACCTTGAGCGGCATGAGCGTGAAGATCGTCTTCAACGGCACGGAGTACGACGGCGTCGAGGCCATGCCGCCGGACGTGCGCCGGGCCTACGAGGCGGCGCTCGAGAGCCTCGGGAAAGCCGGGGGCGAAACGCTCGCGTCGCTCCTGAAGGATGGCTCCGGCGGAGGGGCAGGGGGGGCGAGCATCAAGGCCACGTTCCGCGAGATCGTCGTCAACGGGAAGAAATACGGCAGCCTCGACGAGATGCCGCCTGATATCCGCCGGAGCTACGAGGAAGCGATGGCGAGCCTCGCGCCGGACGAAGGCGCGGCGCCGCTGTCGCGGGGGACCCCGCCGCCGCTGCTCGAGGAGGACACGGGGCGGCGCGGGAAGCTGTGGCGCACGGCCCTCTGGATCGCGATCGTCGTCCTCGCAGTCGTGTGGGTGCTGCTGCACCGCTGAGGTCAAGGGGCGTAAGACAATACGGCATAAATCGACAGCCAACTCTCACCGTGTGCCTGTGCCTCACGCACTCGCGCCATTCCGGCCGCATGCATCGCAGGCTCGAGCAACCGCATGGCGGACGAGCACCGTGCCTCGAGTCGCCGCACGAAGTCATCCGTCAGCGGGATGTGCCCAGCCGCGGGCTCCTGCTGCTCGAGCCGCAACCCCGCAGCCGCGGCGTGCCGATGCAGGGCTTCGAGCGGAGGGTAGCGTCGCAGCTCGATAGGGAGGATCTCGGGAAAGTATTTGGTCAGGCTGCGCTGGCGCAGCGTCTCCTCTGAATCCGTGACGACGACGAGCCGTCCGGTGGGTGAGAGCACGCGGGCGCCTTCCCTGAAGAACACGGCGAGATCGTCGATATGGTGGACCACGTCCACCGCAAACGCGAGCTCGCACGCGCCGTCGTGGCACGGGAGCGCGCGGGCGGCGTCGGCGCCGACGAACAGAGCGAGCGACCGCGTCGCGCGCGCCTCGCGCAGCATCGGCTTCGAAATGTCCAACCCCACGTAGGTGAGATCGGCGCGGCCCCCCCTTGCCAGCGCGTGGATGTAGTTCCCGGTGCCGCACCCGATTTCCAGGATCCGTGCGCCTGGCTTCAGAGCGCGCGTGCAGTTCGCGAGCGGCGCGAGGACCCACGGGACGGCGAAGCGGGCCCACGCGTAGGTCGGGGCGTAGCGATCGTAATCCGACGGAAAGTGCGCTCTACCGCTCTGCGTACTGGGCGATCCCGTTCCCGAACGACCAGTTCTCTTTCTTCACCTCCACGAGATTCACGAGCGCGTCTTCCGGGCGAACGCCGAGTTCCTGGTGCAGGCGTTGCGCGACCGTTGCGTACAACGCCTTCTTTGCCTCGACGCTGCGCCCTTCGTTGAGCGTGATCTGCACGAAGACGACACCGTCCGTGCGGTGCACGTTCAGGTATTCAGGATCATAGATGAGAGTGTCGGCGTCGTGCTCCGTGATCACTTGGAAGTTATCCCGGGGCGGAACATTGATCGTGTCGACCATCGCGCGATACACGACGGCGCCGACCTGCTTGCCGAATCCTTCAGGCCGGCCCCTTAAGAAGGATATTCGCACGAGAGGCATGGATCACTCCTCTGATGGCGATGCGACCGGAGGGACTCGAACCCCCACGGGTTGCCCCACAGGATCCTAAGTCCTGCGCGTCTACCAGTTCCGCCACGGTCGCTCGTTGTGGTGCTTGAACTTAGCGCATCGATGAATAGCTCGACACCCGCCGACTATGCCGCAACTATGCCGTTGGCGCGGGCGACGCTGCGACCTTCGGCGCGAATCGCTTCGCCACCGCGGCCGCGAGGTCCTGCTCGTCGATGATGTTGTAGCGGTCGAACATGCTGCGCGTCCGCCAGCCGCAGAGCTTCATGATCTCGCCCTCCGAGACGCCCGCCCGACGCAGGTCCCGCGCGGCGGTGCGCCGGAGGTCGTGCGGGATGCGGCCCGCAAGCCCCGCGCGCTTGCACGCCACCTTCCACGCGCTGCGGTAGTCCCGGATCGGCCTCCCGTTCCGGTGGAACACGAGCGGGCCGTGCCGCGCGGCCCACCGGCGGTCGATGATTGCCTTGAGGGCGGGGGCCTGACCGTAGGGAAAGACTCGCGGCTCCCCGCCTTTCGTGTCTCGCGCGGGGATGCGGATGACCTCGCCGTCGCTATCGACGTCGGGCCACGAGAGCACGAGCCCCTCGTTGTCCCGCCAGCCCGTAAACCGCTTGAACTCGACGTAGTCCCGGACGTCGGCGTCGAGCTTAGCGAGCTCGAGGAGCAGCGCGGCGAAATCGCCCTCCTCGAAGAACCCCTCGCGCTCGTTGTGCACCTTCGGGAGCTCGAACTCGGGCCGCACGCTGAGCAGTCCCTTCTTGATCGCGAGCCGGAAGGCGCGGCGTAGCGCTGCGAGCTCGTAGTTGACCGTCGAGCGCGCGGCCCCCTGGTCGAGCCGCTGCTTCGCGTAGGCGTCGATCGCGGTCGGTGTCAGTTCGAGGGCGCGCGCCTCGGCGCCGAAAAACCCCGTGAGCTTCGTCAGCGCGTCCTGCAGGCGGGGCAGGGAGCGTCGCCCGTCGAGCTCGTACTGCCGCTCGGCGAGCTCGCGCAGCATCGCGAACGTCACCTTCTCCGGCTGGCCGACGAGCCGCCCGGCCTTCCGCCCGCCGACCCGCTCGCGCAGCACGTCCACGGCTTCCTTGTGGCGCGTGGTGCCGCTCGACTCGCGGTGCCGCGCCCCGCGCACGGAATAGTCGAGCCACCACACTCGGCTGCCCTGTTGGCGGTAGATTCGTCCTTGTCCTCGATTCATAATCTCCCTCTTGGTTGACGTGAACGTTCACTTGCACACCCCGACACCTGCCTTCGTCATGTCGCAATACAACTCCCGGCCCTTAGCCGCGGCCGCGAGGTGCTTGCGACTGGCCGCTGTTCGTGGGCGCCGGACCTGGTCCCAGGCAGAACTCGGCCGGCGGGCCGGCGTGTGCTCGCACCGTCTAGCGTCTCGGCCTATCCCTTGCCGGACCGACGAGCGAAACGTCGCGCAGCGGCTCCTAGTCGGACGGCATGTCCAACATACTGGTCAAGCGGCGTCACGCACGTGCGCCTCGATCCACGCTAGGACGTCGCGGACCCGGTAACGCCGCACGCGGGGTGTGATATGGACGTAGGGGATCCGGGCTCGCGTGGCCGTGCGCGGGCTGCACCCGAGGAAGCGCGCCACGTCCTGGACTGACACGAGGACGTCCGGGTGCAGGTCGGCGAGAGATGGCCTCGTCGTGACTGCGGTCACCGGCGGCCCCGTGCGACGGCGTGTGCGGTGATGTGCGCGAACTCCCCGGGGTGGAACCGAATCAGTTTGGCGGCTGTGCGGCGCTCGGGCATGGTGGCCTCGCGGGGGCGAGATGACACCTCCCCCTACAGACACCTACCTCGGCATTCGGCTCAACGTTCTGGCGTCGAGGGTGGAGATTCGCCGGAGGGACCATCGGCTGGTCAGGCGACCCGCCGTGCCCCTTGAGCGCCCGCCAGGGTGCGAATGGGGCCTGCAGAGATATCGATGTGCGGGCGCACCAATTGCGCGCGCACCGATATCTCGGCACTAGCTTGCACGGCTAAAGACGCTGCGAAAATCAGTGCAGCGTGGAAATCCGGCTCACCGTGTGGAAATCCGGCTCAGTGGAAGGTCCGAGACCCGGCGGCCTCCCCCTGGGAGGCCAGGCGATCAAGGCTTGCCCTGGCCGGCGCCGGCTAGAGCAACCTGGCTTCCGCGAAGCTCAGATAGCGCTCCGCGCCGAGGACGACATGGTCGTACACGGGAATGTCCAAAAGGCGCCCGGCGTCGACCAGCTGGCGCGTGATGGCGCGGTCATCCGCGCTCGGCTACCTCGACTAACGACTGATGACCGCCAGTTTGATCCCTCTTCGGGAATACCGCGGGTTCATCGACCCCAACGCCGTCTCGCACGAGCGTAGAGCTTCGTTACCTTCATCCGGTATTCGACAAGACCAGGTGATACAACGAAGTGCCGGGCAATGGCGTGCGCCTTCATCCTAGCCGCGACCATCTCCCGAAGAGCGTAGTACGGAACAAGTGCTGCCGCGCCGCTCCCGTAGGCCTCCTGCTCAACCTCGGGGTCGTAGGTGCGCCATCGATCTCCGTCGCCGAGGACTCGTATAACGCTCCGAGGGTGGCCGAGCTTGATGTGGAAGAACTCCTCCATTAGCGTCGCCCGAATACGGTTCAGTGCATGCGAGTCATTGTACACGACCAACTCGTGACCGCCTGGAAGGCTGATGCCAACGCCTGACCACCTTGATCTGGCTTCTTCCCGAAAGTGGCACACGTACTTCCACGCGACCGGCACTTGGCCAAGAGGAAGCACTTCGACGTGCTCGAGTTGCGCGAACGCAGCCTCGTGCTGCAGGGCGACGTCGAGAGCCAGCCCCAGATCCTCTCGCAGATCGAGGCCGTTGTGCTCGTTGCCCCACTGGGCGGGGTTCGGGGGAAGCAAGCCCCGACCTGCCCTAGCTCTTCTTCGTGCGAGTTTTGAATGCGTCATGTGCGGCTCTCACCATCGCAACCAAGGCCTCTTTATCTTTCTCGGTGAGCCCCGAGAGTGCGCGTAGGTGCAACTCCACGTCTGCAAGCGTCGTGGTCGAAGGGCCGCGTCCCTTCTCGAAGTCGCTTATGCTCTTTCCCAGCCACGAAGCGGCGCGAAGCAGGCTGGTCATATCAGGGAAGTTAGGGGCTTCAGAACCCTTCAAGAGGCGGCCTAGAGTAGCAGGGCTACAGCCGATTTCCTCGGCGGCTGACCTCAGCGATAACTCACGCTCCTCCATCTTCGCTCGCAGGTGCGCAGCCAGCAGGTCGAGATCAAGGTTCATTTCGGTCAGAGGTTCCTCCGGGCATAGGGGGTTGACGATACCGAACCATGGCCTATACTTGAAACACCGTCCTCATGTGTGGCGCGCCTCTTGCTGCGCGCCTTTTTCTAGGCTCGAATGTTTTATGCATGACGGCGGCGTGTCAACCGTGACTTCACCTGAGCGGCTTCGGGCATTCCAGGCCGCGGGAACACGTGGCATCGGTCAACCGGCACGAGAGGGTGCGCCCATGACGGATCAACAGTACTTGGAGCGAGTGCTCCGAGATCAAGACCTATCGGATGACAGCGTGGAGATGGAGGATCTCCGAGAGCACCGGAAACAGGTTGAACAGCTGCTCCGGGACAGCTTCGGCTCCGCGCCGACGATTCGGTACGGTGGGTCGAAGGCCAAGGGCACGCTGAACAAGGAGTCGTACGACCTCGACATGACGTGCTACTTCCCGCGCGATGACGAGAGTGCCGGAGAGACCGTCGAGGAGATTTACGAGACCGTCGAGCGCGCGCTGCAGACGCAATATCGCACCCGCCGCAAGGGCTGCGCGATTCGGCTCCTGGACGCGGAGGACGACACCGACTTCCATATCGATGTGGTGCCAGGTCGGTTCGTCGACGGCGATGACGGAGACGTCTTTCTGCACCCGTCTTCCAGCGACAAGGAGCGTTTGAAGACGAACCTTGAGAAACACATCGACCACGTGAAGAACAGCGGCGTCGTGGATGCCATCCGGTTGATGAAGCTCTGGAAGGTGCGGCGGCAGATCGCGGTGAAGACGTTCCCCCTCGAGCTCTTGACGATTGACCAGCTTGACGAGAAGAAGGCCGAATCCTTGCCGGATCAGCTCACGCACGTGTGGACCCAGTTCCGTGATCGGATGGATGAGCTGCAGATCGAGGACCCGGCGAACCCGGAGGGGAACGACCTCTCCGAGCTGCTCGGCTCCGCAGTTCGGCAGCAGCTGAAGGATCAGGCGCGAACCACGCTCGAGACGATCAAGAGGTCCGGGTGGGAGGCAGTGTTCGGCAAGGTCGACGACAGTGATGACGGGAAGGAGAGGGCGAGGATGGACGCGCTGCGCCGGGTCGCTGCCGCGAGCCCTGTCCCGGCGAAGCCGTGGTGTGACCGCTGAAGGACCTTGGTACACCGACGCCGAGCGATTGGCTCGGGTGATCGACGCGGTCCGGGCGGTTCAGCCCGGACTCGTCCTTCATCGGGGAGACGGTGCTCCGGTCCTGGGCGGCGAGTTTCTGGTCCGCGAGGGCGAGGAAGTCCTGGACCGGTATACCATCGAAATAGAACTGGCTCGGGAGTCCGAGCAGGGCCTTCCTGCGGTTCGCGAAGTCGGCGGGCGGATCCCTCGAACCGAGGATCGGCACGTGAGTCACGACGGCAGCCTGTGTGTAGTGCAACCGGCTGCCTACTGGTTTCACCGCCCTCAGGGTCTGCCGCTGGCCGAGTTCTTGGAAGGGCCCGTACGGAGCCACCTTGCGATGCAGTCGATCGTCGAAGGCGGCGAGGGCTGGCTGATCGGCGAGTGGGCGCATGGGGCAGCGGGGGTAGCCGAGTTTTTCGCAGAGATGCTGGGCATCACGGCCCCCGCTGCGGTCTGCGAGCTCGTCGGAGTGATCGCCGGCGAGCGGATGAAGGGTCACCGGCCTTGTCCGTGCGGCTGCGGACGGAAGTTTCGCAAGTGTCACGGCCCGGTTGTCTTCAACGCGCAGCGGAATATCCCCCTGAATGTCCGGCTGGAGTCGTACAGCATGGTGCGAACCATCGCGGGCGACGATGGAAAGCCTCTCCGAATGCATGAGAGTGACCGTGGCCGGTGAGCAGCTTCTGATCGTCCTGCACTCGTCCTCCCTACGGGCTCTGGGCGAAGCTGAGGCTCTGGCCGCCTTGGGCGCGGACGATCATCACCTCCCTCGTGCCGTCGTCGCACTCGACATGAGGCGTTTCGACGAAGAGGTGGAGGGGGGATACTGGAAAGAGTCCCACGCCTATATCCGACGCGTGGCCAGCGACATCCGGAGAGCGGCAGACGAGGCGAGGGATGCTCGTATTCAATACTTCGGATTGGCAGAAATCCCCCACGTGGTCGCGCTCGGCGCGTATGTCGGCGACGAACGGCGAGTGGAGGTGCACGACTACGACCGGGATCGGGACTCCTGGACGTGGCCAGCCGCGGCCCAGACGCTACACGTTGAAACGCTGGGGCTGCCTCACGAGCCGGTCGCGCAACCGGGCCCGGTGGTCGTTCGCGTGGCAATCTCGAACGCCATCGCCGACGCGGATGTGGACGCGGTTGTCCCGCCCGAACGGCTAGCCGACATACAGATCAGGCCGTCTGGGGGGCGCGATCCTGCTCGCGGCATGGTGCGCTCCGGACAGGATGTCGACGCGGTGCGCGCTGAGTTTCGCAACGCACTCGCGGCAATCGCCGCGACCCGTCCAAGCGCGGACGTCGTTCATCTGTTCGTTGCGGCCCCGGTATCTGTGTGCTTCGTCATTGGGCAGGAACTACATCTGCGGAGCGGGAAGAACGTACAGACGTACCGGTTCCGGGTGCGCGAGGGGGACAGGTCCTACCAGCCGGCGATTGTTCTGACGGCTGGCGGCGTCCGAGAGGTCGATACTCCGCTGACGCCGGAGGAAGTGCAGCTAGCGCGAGAGCTGAGGCTGACCGTCTGGCCCGATGTCCTGCGGAGCGTGATTGAGTATGCCCAGCACCGCCGCGCCGAGGTCGCTGAAGGAGCCCGTTGGTATGACCACCTTCGGCCCCCGGCGATCATCGAGCCTCTTGAGCCCTGGCCGGGTCTGGCACCGGTTTGGGACGTCGTCAACCCCCGGCACGCGGTCAGTCCCGAGCCAAGGGAGAGCGATTACGGGTTGGACAAAGACAACAATGTCTGGCAGTTGAGCGACCGGCTGCTGGTGCGCCTGCATGCGGCGGCTAACGGCGACGGTGCCCGCCTTCGAGAGCTGATCCGCCTCTTCTTCTTCCATGAATACCTGCACGATTGGCAGGTACTCACGAAGTACACCGCGGAGGACGTGGGCAGCTTTGCCAACTGTCTCGAGCGCATCGACTACATCGCGGACGCGTATGCCATCCTTCACCAGTTGGACTTCATGTCCCGCGAACACTCGAAACGAGTAGTTGATGACGACGCTCGAAAGGCCATCGTGGCAGGCCAGATCGACCTCGCCCTGCGCTCCTTTTGGGCGTTTGAGGAGCCGCCGCCGTCGTATGAGTGGCAGGAGCGCCGCCTGCGGCGGTACCTCAACTGGTACCTGCGACGCGTCCAGATCAGGCGGGCTCGAGACCTCCCGACGGCACTACAGCTACTGGTGCGCCACCCGACTATTGAAGTCGCAGGCCTGCGCTATACCACAGGCAGAGGGCGAATCTTCGTCCGTCTGAACGAGGTGAGGGTCGGCGAGGCATTGGAGGTCGGGGTAGCTCTTGAGGATGGTCGGTTCTGGCGAAGTGGGAATGTCGGCAACCTGCGCATCGATGAAACCCTGGAAGCATTTGCCAGACATAATCACGATGCGGTCGGCCTCTTCTTCAATAGCCTGTATGAGTTCGTCAGTGCCACTGGCGGCCACCTGCCGCCGGCCTAGACTCGTCAAGTGAGACCGTAACTCGATGGTGGACAGTTCGAGCGAACGGACGACTGGCAACGGTGCCCAGGGTCAGGTGCCCAGCGGTCAGGCACTGGCATCGCGTCCGCTCGTGCCCTCGGACAGGCTGGCGGACCTGAGGGAAGTCGCGATCCGCATCCCCGCGCTTCAGCCGCTCCTCGGTCGGGTACCTGCGCTCCGGGTGGTCGTCGACGCCAACGTCATTCTGCGCCAGATCGAGTTCGTCGTCGCATCACGCCGGAACGTGACTGCTCGGACCAGCCTTCAGGAACTGATCGCGAGCGGGACGATCGTCGCCTACGCCCCTCGCCTGCTTGAAGCCGAAGTCTCCCGCCATGTTCCGCAGATTGCCACGCGTCGGGGCGTTCCGCTGCACGAGGTCGAGGCAGCCTGGGTCGCGTGTCGCGCTCAGATCCACTTCTACGAGCCTAGGGCACCCACCGAGGAAGCGTCCGCGGGTGCCGTTGACCGTGACGACCTCCCCTACCGGAACGTCTGGGACGAGCTTGGGCTCATTGGAGTGTACACAGATAACCACAGGCATCTGACGCAGCTCGGGGCTCCCGTCCTCGAGTTCGATGTATTCATGTTGCTCCGCGACTACGCCCGCGCCGAGGCTGTGGAGGTGGCGATTCGTTTCGGCGCCGGTGCCACGATCCTCCTTGGGTTGGTCGCGGTGAGAGGACTCGTCGCGGTGATTGTCACGATGGCGCGCTTCATCGCCCGGCTGCCGCCGGCGGTTCGGGTCGTGCTTCTCACTCTGGGTGCTATCGCGCTCCTGGATCCGGAGATTCGCAAGAAGGCGACCCAGGTCGCTCAGTCTTGGTTGCGGCGACTGGCTGCCGCTGGGGCCCGTCTCAGGCCCGGCATCGACGAGATTGGAGGGGAATACGTATCTGCGGTCCAAAAGTCCCAGGAGGAGTGGGCTGCGGCGCAACGCAGGTTCCCCGTCAGACGTCGCCCCCCCCCGCTGTGGAGTCGAGCGCGGGCCATCTGTGCGGCGGCCGAGACGCCGATCGCCGAGGTTGAGCTGGAACAGCGAATTAGAACTGATGGCCTGGTGACGAGGGCACGTGACTTCCGCAGGTACTTGAGGCGGGTGCTGCGCTCGGACGAGCGACTGCAAGAGGTCTCTCGCGGCATGTGGGTACTGCGCCCGCCATCAACGCGCTAGATGGCAGCTGTAGAAAGGGGAGGAGGTCATATGCACGTGGAGATCGAGTGGGCTAGAATTGACGAAGACGACGACCCGCTGTGGCAGGAGTCGCAGTGCTTGTACGCCTACGCTGACTTGGACACCGGCGAGCTACTTTACATCGGAAAGGCCGACTACCAGACGGTACGCCAACGCCTCCACGGGCAGCATAAAGAAGACCTGTTCGACGATCTCGACGTCGACGATGTCGCGGTTTTCCACGGGAGAGCACTACTCGAACCCGGACGCCGTCTGACCAGCGAGTTGCTGGGCGACCTGGAAGCACTGCTCATCATGGAGTTGGAGCCCCCTGGAAACGTCGCCTACACACAATCGCGTCCGAGTCGGCCGGGGATGACCATCTCCTGCGTGGGTGACTGGAAGTGGGAGCCCGCAGTCTTCCGCGACGAGTGAGGCAAAGCAGGTTCGCCGGCGGCCGCCTGCCGGAAATGGCGCGCTGAGCGGAGCGGACACGGCGCGTCCAGCCATTATGCGCTCGGTGCGGAGGGAGAAAAATGCTGTCCGGCGGTAAACGATTGGGGTGGAGCCATGATCCGCCAGATGGTTCCGATGGAGCAAGGAAAATGGCCTCAAGCGGCTATGTTGCGACAAGGGGGTTTCTCCGGGACAATCCGGGATGGGTTCCTATCGTCCGAGCCTGCCTGGCCGAGGCAAGACGGTGCAAGGGCGAATTCGCTGGCGCGTGGGTGTTGCACGAAGCGCGGAAATCAGGAGTGAACTGGTTTCCTAACCTCCGCCCTCTTTCTGCCTCAGGTATTCTTCGCCGGATCGATGTTAGGCGGGGCGGTGGCCGCGCTTACTACTTGATGCTCGATCCCGATGGAGTAGAAGAAGCGCTCAGAGACGCCTAGCCGCTCGCTCTCTGTTGTCAGGTGACACACTCGGGAATGCCGCGGCCGGGTCCACTCGCAACCCAGCCGTGCTCGGGACCGCGGGCGTCGGTGCACCATCCAGGGTGGCATTATCGTTGTGTTGGTGCAGGCAGGCGGAAGTGCGAAATGCCTACAATGCACTATGGGGAACCGCCGGCGCCTAACCGGAGCCCGTGTTTCGCCCCAGTATTTTGGACTTGTTCCGTGCGTAACGTGCGGTGTCGAAAAGTGATAGCTGCATATGTCCGCCAACGACGACATCTTGCTAATGTTCGTTAACGGTGACATATTAGTCATGTTCGCTAACGATGACATATACAGGATTCGCCATGACTATTCGCACACCAAGAGATCTAGGACTCATCATCAGAGATCGCCGGCATACCAAAGGTCTCGGTCAGGAGGAGCTCGCCCGCAGAATTGGAGTCCGCCGGCAGTGGGTCATCAACATCGAAAAAGGCAAGCCAACTGCCGAGGTCGGATTGATTCTAAAGGCCTTGGTTACCCTCGGCTTGGCGCTGGATGTATCCGAAGGCCAGGCTCGGTCGAAGGCAGCGAAGGGGCAGGCTGACATCGATGCCGTGATCAAGGCTGCCCTTCGCAAGGACGCATGACAACCGAACTCTTCGCTCTGATTGACGGGCAAGAGGTTGGTCGCGTGCGCGAAGAGCGCAATGGACGGCTGAAGTTCACGTACAACGCGGGGTGGCGCGAGAGACGTGACGCTTATCCGCTTTCTCTGTCCCTTCCGCTCGCCTCGCGGGAGCACGATCATGATCCTATTAGCGCCTTTCTGTGGGGATTACTGCCCGACAACGAGCGTGTTCTCGACACCTGGGCGCGACGGTTTGGTGTGTCCGCCCACAATCCGTTCCGCCTCATTGCCAATGTGGGCGAGGACTGTGCTGGCGCCGCGCAGTTCGTTCGTCCCGAGCGCGTAGAGGTCGTTAGGGATGCTTCCCGCGATACGATCCAGTGGCTCACGGAAACGGATGTCGCCGCGCGCCTCCGGGAGCTAAGCACGGACGGAGCGGCTTGGCGCCGACTAGATGACGTCGGTCAGTTCAGCCTAGCGGGCGCCCAGCCCAAGACCGCGCTCCTCTTCAAGGACGGACGATGGGGCATTCCATCCGGCCGGACTCCAACCACGCACATCCTTAAGCCGCCGCTGGTCGAGTACGACGGGTTTGCCGAAAACGAGCATCTATGCCTCGAACTCGCAGGGGCTCTCGAACTGCCGGCAGCCCGGTCACGGGTAATGCGATTCGAAGACCAGATTGCGATTGTTATCGAGCGGTACGACCGGATCCACTCCGGCGACCGAATCCTCCGCATCCATCAAGAGGACATCTGCCAGGCACTCGGCGTGCTCCCGACGCGTAGGTATGAAGCCGACGGTGGACCCGGCATCAAAGCTATGGTGGACCTCCTGCGGAGCTATTCCAGCGAATCCGTGGCAGACATAGCCACGTTCGTTGATGCGCTAATTCTGAATTGGTTAATTGGAGGGACTGATGCTCACGCCAAGAACTATTCGATTCTCATCGGAGCCGGCACTGTTGTTCGTCTCGCTCCACTCTATGACGTGGTGAGTGCGCTTCCATACCCGAGCCTCAGCCCTCACAAGATCAAGCTCGCGATGAAGATCGGAGGCGAGTACTTCGTAAAAAAGATCGGAGCACGTCAGTGGGAGAAACTCGCGCTCGACGTCCGCATCAACCCGGACGACTTGCTCTCGCGCGTTACACGGAGCACGGAGCGTGTAGCAGACGTCGTGCACCGCGTTTGCCAGGAGGCTGAACGCGACGGCCTCCATCATCCAATTGTTAAGCGTTTCGAGGAAGCTGTTGCCACTCGTGCGGTGGCTTGCACGCGGGCTCTGAGCGCAGGCACCAGAGCTCCGACCAACGTTACGCCCGAATCACCCTAACCGTCATCGGCCGCCTGTGGAGCAGGGCGGGAACCCGTGACGGGCCTCGCGATCATCGGAACCGCGCGCTATCTACTCTGAACCCGAGTGAGGGCGTGCCCCGGCTTTGGCGTCGTCAGGTTATCGTGGCAGAACACCGGAAGGGGCAAGTTGCTCCTGACACGGTGCTCCTGATCAGGATGGTCTGCGCGCTTAGCGAGCGGCCGCTCTCTTGACCCCAGATTCAGGTGCTGACACGGCCCGCTGTCCGAACGGCGGACTCCGAGTCCGCGGTCCGCGTCCAAGTCCACATAGTACCTCACGCTGTGGGTCGCTTTGCCAAGGTGTTTGCCGGGAAGATCGTCACGGCGGTGACGCGGAAGTAGAACCAGTGGAGGGAATAGCCGCAACGGAGAATGCGCGCTTGACCCCGACTCTGGTGGTTAGTGCTATCCCCTTGCGGATTTCCCGAATCGCCAGCGTCAGCGGAAGCGTCGGATCTCTGACAGGTCGAGCCGCGATCGGTTGAGCACTGGTGGCCTGAGCGGTGGAGCGCCTGGTATTCTGGATCAAGGACGTGTGCTCACTCTCTTCCTGACACGACTAGGGTGCCTGTTGCGGATGCGGTGTGGGGCCAGCACCTTAAGCGCTGTCCTTTAGGTCGCTGCGCACTTACTCGTCGCCCGGTAACGCCATAGGCTCGATGAAGATCAGAGAATACGAGATCGTTGCGGGACCGTTCAGTGGCACGTATGGAAGTGTTTGGATCGGTCACCACGACACCCTGGGGTGGAAGAGAGCTCTCAAGCGACTCCATGGCCACGTTCTACCTGAGGTTATCAAACAGGAGGCGCAGAAGCTTCAGGCTGTAAAGTCGCCACACGTCGTGCAGATTCATGAGTTCTTCAACCAGGAGGGTTGGGGAGAACTGCTTGTAATGGAGTTCTGCCCGGTCGGACTAGATCAACACCTCCGCCACCGGTTCGGACAAACGCAAAGCAGACTGCCTTACAACGAGGCACGAGAGATACTCGAAGGTATCCTAAAGGGCCTTAACGACGCACACGCTGCCGACATCGTGCACGGCGACATCAAGCCTGCAAATGTTAGGTTCGGAGTTGGTGCCAACGAACAGCAGCTGGGCCTTCCCAAACTGAGTGATTTCGGTGCCGCTCGGCATCTCCGTCAAGCGACTCCGGCCATCAAGGGCTCCACTAACTGGATGGCACCTGAGTTGCTTAGCGGGCAAGAGAATCCTTCGAAGCTCACAGACTACTTCTCCTTTGGCATTCTGGCATACCTCGTTCTGAGTGGCAGGCACCCGTTCTACGCCAACGACCCGAGCTGCCTTACGTCTGAAGAGGACAACATAGCGAACCCTTCGTTCCTAGCCACGGACCTGAGCACGCTGCGTCTGGATGCGCCACGGCCCGTCACCGATCATGTCATGCTGCTTCTCTCCAGGGACCCCAATGTCAGGGAGAAGTCTGCCCATGCTCTGACAGTTGCCCTTTCGCAACCCTGGGAGCCACCGAGCGCGGCTCCCGCTCCAGGGCCCGTCACCCCGCCCGCACCACCTCAGGAAACGGAATTGGAGGTGTCGCCCGCCGATCTCTCGGTCATTAGCAAAGCCTACGAGGCGGCGCGCTACGACTTCTTCGCCCTTTATCGGCCGCGAGATGCCGTGGAGAAGCTGGAAGCCATGTTTGGGGAAGTAGACTGGGAACGCTTCGCAGGTAGCGACCTGGCGCTGTTAGCGGATTGCTGGTCGCTCAAAGGATTCATCAAGAATTCATCCTCCTACTACAAGGATGCTGTCGACGCGGCCACCAACGGACTGAAGGTCTCCCCCGACCATGTGAACTCGCTACACGTGCGAGGTTACGCAAGGATCCAGCTCGGTGAATATGAGGAGGCGACCAAGGATCTTGAGCGCGCACTGGAGCTCGCTGTGGACCCCGGGAAAGAGAGGCAGATCACTCAGTTGCTTCACACGCTCAGGGCGCGTCAGTCCCCGCAGCTCACTTCCTAGTTCCGTTAGAGGAGCAGCCGGACAAAGCGCCTAAAGCTGACGAGCTCGTCTGAACGGTGGAAGTGTCGTCTGTCCGCTCTTAAGACCCGCGGTGCGCGACGAGGCTGCGGTTCTCCCTATGGCAAACAGTACGGCAAAGCGCCTTCGAATCGCAACTGGCCGCGTGGGTTAGGGCCGCTCAGCGGATGACCAATCCGCTGCCCCGTCAGCGCCCGGTTCAGGGAGTGTGCGTTGCGGACAACTGAAGATTCGGCCAAGATCGGGCGCCACCAGCTTCAAGCCCTGGGTAGGCGGAGTGCTCACACAGGCATTGTGGAGGCAATGCTATTGATCCGGTTGA
>WNGL01009878.1_pt1 | contig 16888 bp, 19 predicted proteins | sample 5400591 | NCBI WGS metagenome assembly WNGL01 (sample SAMN13153377, study PRJNA577476) | soil metagenome | isolation source: 80 cm soil or saprolite under Garry oak tree replicate 1 | place: USA:California | collected 2016-06-15
GGATCGACGACTGCGCTACGCTTCGTCGCCGATCCGCGCCATTGTTCCCGTACAGCGAACCGGAGAACAGCAACAGGACATGGAAATCTGTAACCCATGTCCCCCGACGTTTTTGTTACCTATCTCCCCGGCCGGTCAGTATTGCGCTCTAACCATGCAGCCCACCCGGACGCGCGTGAAGCGGCGTTCCTTTTCTCACCATCGCAGTCGCGCGCCGGTGGCCGCGAACGTTGGGCGGCTGTTCATGAGGACGCAAAGTGGTTGAGAGTCGAATAAAGCGCGCACTGTGGGCTGTCTCGATCTTAATCGCACTCGGCTTTGGGGGAAATTCTGCCTACGAGTATTACCAAGAGGGGAAGCATGCTGCCACCGTACAAGAGTGGATCGCCCAGAGCAGAGCGATTAGGGAAGAGTGCGCAGGGCGGTCGGAAGAGGACCGTAGGCTGGGATTGTGCGAAAGCAGACAGCGCCACATGTCCGAGGCGATCATAGAGTTTGGCCATTACAGGAACGAAGCGGCCGAGGAAGCGCAACGATCGCTTGTCATAGCGGTTGGAACTCCCATTGCTCTTTGGACTATTTTCTTCCTCCTTGGCTGGATTTGGACAGGTCAACTTCGAAACTCGCAACCACCGGTGCCATCGGAACTAAAATCTTCAAGCGGGAGCGAGGCCCGCACTTCTAGAAATTGGATAGAGCGTGGTTACAACGGACAGGTTCGTCTTTGGAAGATTTTTTGGTTTGGTTACGTTGCACCGTTGTTGCCCCTTTCGGTAGTCTTCCAGTTATACAAAGAAACTTCTGACCGCCTGCCCTCATGGGTCGGGCTGGTTGGTTTTCTTGCGATTTTCTTATTCCAAGTGTGGCTTGTAGTTGCGCTATGGCGTTGCGCTCCAAATGTAAATCGACCTAGTTTCCGTCGGCTTGGCCGCGCTTTTGCAGTATTTCTTGGTCTCGTGACTCTCGCTGCGGCGCGAGCTTTTCTTGACGGAACGTCTTAGTATTCGAGCAGCGTCGGGTGAAGAGAGCGCCCAACCATTCGGTGCAGCGGACGCCCGCAAGCGGGCGCCGCTGACCGACACGTTAGAAGGCGCAGCCCAGAGCAAAGCACCGCGACCGACCTTGAGGTATCCTTGTAGCATTACTTTGTCGCCGCACGGAGCACTGTGTCTGAGCTCGACCGCCTTAAAGAGCAGCTTGTTTATCTCAGGTTCTGGCTCGGGATAATGGTCGTGACAGAAATCACCTTGGTTGGCTGGCTCATTTCAACTCCGAAGACCGCTGACCCACTCTTGTGGTCCCTCGGGGCCATCGGCGCGGTCTTGCTTGGCTTCGGTATCTTCCTTTTGCATCGCCAGGTCGAGCGCCGCATCGACCAGATCGGGAAACTATAGCTATGGAAATTCTCGCTGGCGTCATCATGCTTGCCGTGGTTCTGCTTTTCGTCGGCATCGCACTTGACGCTGCTTATCACAAGTAGCGCCTTCTAACATGGTGGTCTACCCGGACGCGCGGGAACATCGCACGCTGGTCCTCTGCCTGTAGCCGCGCGCCGGTAACCTCGACGTTAGAACGCATGTCAGAGCCTGAGGGAAAGTTCAGTATCAACCGCCACTTCCATCGCGAGGCGGTGATACAGGCCGCAGTTTTCGTGGCGATCATCCTCCTTGGCCTAGTGATCGCTGTGATCGGGTCGTGGATTTTCGGGCGGAGCCAATGAACCAAGCACACACTGCCATGTATACAACGGCTGCGCGAACCGTTGTCCGGTTGTTCGCTCTATTTTTCGTCTTCCAAGCACACACCGGGTTTGCACAGACAGAAGGGGACAAACGAAGCTCCGCCACATCCCAGCAACGTGACGGCCAGCACGATTTCGACTTCCACTTCGGCACATGGAAGACCCACCTAAGACGCCTGCTTCGTCCCTTGACCGGCTCAACGACATGGGTCGAATACCACGGGACCACGGTCGTCAGGAAGGTCTGGGACGGTCGCGCCAATCTGGTTGAGCTTGCCGTCGATGGGCCGGCGGGACACTTCGAAGGACTGAGTCTTCGTCTGTACGACCCGCAATCCCGGCAGTGGAGCCTGAACTTTTCCGGTCTCGGCAGCGGCTCGATGAGCCCACCAGCCATCGGCAGGTTCACGAACGGGCGCGGAGAGTTCCTCAACCATGAGACTCTCAACGGCCGCGCCATCCTTGTTCGATTCGTCATCTCCGACATCACGGCAAATTCTTGCCGGTTCGAGCAGTCGTTCTCCGAAGATGGTGGCAAGACTTGGGAGGTGAACTGGATTGCGGTGGACACGCGGATCTGAGCAAGGGAATAATGAGGACCTAACAGATGGTTCCTTTCCTCGCTTTTCTCCATCACCTCGCGGCCTTCACCCTGGTCGCCGCCTTGGCGGTCGAATTCATTCTGATCCGGGGCGAGCTCAACCTCGGAACCGCCCGCAAGCTGCAGCTCGTCGATATGGTTTTCGGCATGTCGGCAGGCGTGGTGCTCGTCATCGGCCTGCTCCGGGTCTTCTATTTCGAAAAAGGCGCGTCCTACTACTTCCACAGCGCGCCCTTCATCGCCAAGCTGTCGCTCTTCGTGATCGTGGGACTGCTCTCGATCTACCCGACCGTCGAATTCGTCTCCTGGAGCAAGTCCTTGAAACAGGGACAGATGCCGGCCCTGACCGAGCGCAAGATCGCCTCGATCCGCTCGGTGATCCACTGGGAGCTGGCCGCGGTGGTCGTGATAATCCTGTGCGCCGCGCTCATGGCAAAGGGAGTCGGATATCTTGGATGACCCGGCTTTCTCATATAAGATTCAGCGACAGCTCAAAGGAGGACGTCCATGGCAAAACTCAACATCAACGGCAAGGTACGCGACGTACAGGCGGAGGCCGGGACGCCGCTCCTGTGGGTCATCCGCGAGCAGGTGGGCCTGACCGGCACGAAGTACGGATGCGGCGTCGCGCAGTGCGGCGCCTGTTCCGTGCACATCAACGGCGAGGTGCGGCGCTCCTGCTCCGTTCTGATCAGCGACATCAGGCCCGGCGACAGGATCGTCACCATCGAAGGGCTGTCCGCGACGAGCTCCCATCCGGTGCAGAGGGCCTGGGCCGCGCTCGACGTGCCGCAATGCGGCTACTGCCAGTCCGGGCAGATCATGGCGGCCGCGGCGCTGCTCGGGAAAAACCCGCAGCCGAGCGACGCCGATATCGACGCGGCGATGACCAACATCTGCCGCTGCGGCACCTACCAGCGCATCCGCGCGGGCGTGCACATGGCGGCCGAAATGGTCAAGAAGGCCTAAAGGAGCGACCATGAAAAAAACGACACGCGCAACGAATCTTTCCCGCCGCAAATTCATCGTCAGCTCAGCCGCCGCAGGCGGCGGGCTCGCGCTCGGATTCAATCTTCCCTTCATCGCAAGCGCTGAAGCGCAGACCAAGGCGAGCGCCGGTAGCGAGATCAATGCCTGGGTCGTGGTCCGGCCCGACGACGCCTGCGTGATCCGCATCGCGCGCTCGGAGATGGGGCAGGGCACGGAGACCGGACTCGCCCAGCTAGTTGCCGAAGAGCTCGAGTGCGATTGGAGGAAGGTGGTCGCCGAATGGGTCGCGCCCGGTCAGAATCTCGCGCGCAAGCGCATCTGGGGCGACATGGCGACCGGCGGCAGCCGCGGAATCCGCGGCTCGCAGGACTATGTCCGCCGCGGTGGCGCCGCGGCGCGCCTGATGCTCGTGCAGGCGGCGGCGGATCAATGGAAGGTGCCGGTGAGCGAGGTAAGCGTCGAGAACGGCGTCATCACTCACGCGGCTTCAGGGCGCAAGACCACATACGGCAAGGTCGCGGCGGCAGCGGCGAAGTTGACGCCACCCGACCCGAAGAGCATCAAGCTCAAGGATCCCAAGGACTGGAAGATCGCCGGGAAGCCGATCAAGCGGCTCGACACGGCGATGAAGCTCAACGGCAGCCTGGTCTATGCGATTGACCTCAAGCTGCCGGGCATGCTGCACGCGGCGGTGAAGGCGAGCCCCGTGTTCGGCGGCAAGCTCGCGAGCTACGACGAGGCCAAGGTTTCGGGCATGCCCGGGGTGCGTCGCGTGGTCAAGGTGCATGACAACGCGGTCGCCGTCGTCGCCGATACCTGGTGGCGGGCGAAGACGGCGCTGGAAGCCTTGCCTATCGTCTGGAACGAGGGTGAAGGGGCAACGCAGTCGAGCGCGGTCATCGCTGAGCGCCTGAAAGAAGGCCTGACGGCGGACGACGCCTTTGCCGACACGAAGATCGGCGACGCGCTCAAGGTGATCGCGAGCGCCCCGAAAAAAATCGAGGCAGTCTACAGCACGCCCTTCCTCGCGCATGCGACCATGGAGCCCAACAATTGCACGGCAAAGGTGACCGCCGACAGCGCCGAGGTATGGGTGCCGACCCAGAGCGCGGAGGCCGCGCTCGCCGTCACGTCCGAGGAGTCCGGACTACCGCTCGCGAAGTGCGAGGTTCACAAGCACGTTCTCGGCGGCGGATTCGGCCGGCGCGGCGGCACCCAGGACTACACGCGCCAGGCGGTCGCCATCGCTAAGCAATTCCCAGGCGTTCCCGTGAAGCTCATCTGGAGCCGCGAGGAGGATCAGGCGCACGACTTCTACCGGCCGATTTCGCAGTGCAAGCTCTCCGCGGGTCTGGACGAGAGCGGCAAGCTCCTCGGCATGCACATCCGCGTTTCCGGCCAGTCGATCAACGCCTGGTTGAATCCGGGCGCAATCAAGGAAGGCAAGGATGTGCGCCAGCTCCAGGGCCTTTGGAAAGAGCCCGGCGACGCGCAGTTCGGCTACACCGTGCCCAACCTGCAGATCGAGTACGCGATGCGCAACACCCACGTGCCGGTGGGCCCCTGGCGCGGCGTCAACACCAACCAGAACGGCGTGTACTTGGAGTGCTTCATCGAGGAGGTGGCGCGCGCGGCCGGGAAAGACTCGCTTGAATTCCGCCGCGAGCTCATGGCTAACCATCCGAAGCACCTCGGCGTGCTAAACGCCGCGGCGGAAAAAGGAGGCTGGGGCAAGCCGCTGCCTGCGGGCGTGCATCGCGGAATCGCGCAGTTCATGGGCTACGCCAGCTACTCGGCGGCGGTCGCCGAGGTCTCGGTGAGCGCCGAAGGCAAGCTCAAGATCCATCGCATGGTGCTCGCGCTCAATTGCGGCCACGCGGTCAATCCCGACCAGATCGCCGCGCAGGTCGAAGGTTCGGTCGTGTACGGCTTGAGCGCGGCCCTCTACGGCGAGTGCACGGTGCAGAACGGACGTATGGTGGAGCTCAACTTCCATACCTATCCGCTCCTGCGTCTCGCCGAAATGCCGAAAGTCGAGACGGTGATCGTGCCGAGCCAAGATTTCTGGGGCGGAGTCGGCGAGCCGACCATCTGCGTGGTGACCCCTGCCGTGCTCAACGCGATCTTCGCCGCGACCGGGAAGCCGGTGCGCAGCCTGCCGCTGAAGAACGTCAAGCTCGTTTAGCGAGCGCCGGAGCGCTAACGCGCTTCGAGCACTCGGATGCGGGTGTTGCCGATCCAGTCGACGAGCGGAGTGAGATCGGCCAGGTTCTCGCCGCGGACCAGCGCGATGTGGGTCGCGTCGGCTTCCGTCTGGTTGAAAGTGGGGTCGACCGCGCGCCATGCGCCCTCGACCAAGCTCTCGGCCCAGGTGTGGTAGAGAAATCCGCCGAATTCCGCGGAATACACCAGCCCATTGACCACGCGCGTCGGCACGTCCAGCGCGCGCATCAGCGCCGCATAGAGATACGAATGGCCTTGGCACTCGCCGCGCTTCGCGTCGAGGACATCGAGCGCCGAGAAGGTGTCCACGGGCTCCTTGCGTATGTTCCGCTCGAGCCAGGCGAGGACCGCGTCGATCTTGTCGGTTGCGGATTCCTTCCCGGCGGCGATCGACAGCGCGAGCTTGCGGATCATCGGGTCGCGGTTCTGCACGGTGCTCGAGGGCAGTAGCGCCGCCGCGGCCGTGCCGTCTTCGGCGTCCGAGCGGGTCGCGTCGATTTCGCAGACCAGATCGCGCAGAAACCGCGCCTGCCGAGGATCAGAAAGGGGAAAGGGCGCCTTGACCAGACTCCAGCTCACGATCACGTCGTCCTTGTTGAGCACCGCGCTCGCGAGGTAGTTTTTCGCCGCGCGCTCGTCCTCGAGCGCGGTGGCAGGATAGAGGGGCTCGTCCAGCCTTCGCTCGTTCTGTTCGGGAGACCGCTTGGCGGTGATGACCTGGTAGCGCAGCCGGCCGTCGCGCACCTCGCCGGTCAAGTCCTGCTCGGTGCCGTCGAGCACGTAGTGGTACGCGAACCGCATCAGCTTGGCGTTCTCGTCGACGGTATCGAGCGAGCGCATCTGCACATTCTTCTCCAGACCGAGAAAGTGGAACCGGATGACGGCTTCCCCATGCAGCTCGTAGAGCCCGTTCTCCGGCGCGCGGGCCACGCGGGAATGCGAGAATCCAACCTTTGCGCCGTTGAAAACGATTCCGCTCCAGTATTCAGGCTGCGGAAGGTCTGCGAGCGAATAGCGCGGAGGCGGAAAGGGAGGCGCTCCGGCATCGCGAAAATACTGGGTCGCGCATCCCGAAAGTAACGCCAGGGAGGCTGCAGCGAGGGCTCGGGCGATCATGACAGGGGTCTTCATCGCTCGAACAGGCTGCGTATCTTGTTTACGTCGGGGCGCTCGAGGACTCCTTTTTCGGTGAAGAGCGCGCTCACCAGCGCGGCCGGGGTGATATCGAACGCCGGATTGGCGACCGCTACTCCCTCGGGCGCCCAGCGCATGCCAGCATAACCGGTAACCTCCGCAGCTCCACGCTCTTCGATGGGTATCGACCCGCCGTCCCGGGACGAGGTGTCGATGCTCGAAAGCGGCGCTGCGACGTAAAACGGAATATGGTGTCGCTCCGCAAGAACCGCGACCGTATAGGTTCCGATCTTGTTCGCGACGTCCCCGTTTGCGGCGATGCGGTCCGCGCCGACCAGCACGAGGTCGATCCTCCCGAGGCTCATCAGGTGCCCTGCCATGTTGTCGGTGATGAGCGTGACCGGAATCTTCTCCTGGATCATTTCCCATGCGGTGAGGCGCGCGCCCTGTAAGTAGGGCCGGGTCTCGCTCGCGATCACCGAGACGCGCTTGCCCTGGGCGCGCGCCGTGCGGATCACGCCGAGCGCAGTGCCATGGCCCGCGGTGGCGAGGGCCCCGGTGTTGCAATGGGTGAGGACGCGCGCTCCGTCCGGAAGGAGCGCGGCCCCGGCGCGGCCGATGGCGCGATTGGTTTCCACATCGGCTCTAAAGAGCGCCAATGCCGCCCCGGCCAGCTTTGCCGCCGCGGACTTCGGATCGTGATTCGCGGCGAGCACGACGCGCATGCGCTCGAGGGCCCAGAACAGGTTCACCGCAGTTGGTCGGCTCGCCGCCAGTGTCTTGAACGCTGCCTCCATCGCGGTCTCGAACTCGCGGGAAGGGCGATCCTGTTGCCGGCGCGCCTCCAGCGCGATGCCGAAGGCAGCGGCGCAGCCGATCGCCGGAGCGCCGCGCACCACCATCGAGCGAATGGCCTCGGCAACCTCGGCCGCGCTCGTGCAGCTCACGTACTCGAGGCGGTCGGGGAGGGCGCGCTGGTCGATCAGCTCGAGCCGCGTCCCTCGCCAGCGCAGGGTCTCGACGGGTATCGCTTCAGATGACGCGCTCATTGCCGCCGTCCACGGGAACTTGCGCGCCGGTGGTCTTGGCGAAAAGCGGACCGCACATCTCCGCCGCCAGCTCCGCGACGTCGCGGCTGCCCACCTGGGTCTTGAGCACGTTGTTGGTCTTGTATTCTTCCACCGTCATCGCGTACTGCCTGGCCCGCTGGGCGAGCACCTCTTCGGTCCACAGGCCGGTATCGAACACCGCGTTCGGGTGCACGGTGTTGATACGTATGCCGTCCGCGCCCCACTCGAGCGCCGCGATGCGCGCAAGCTGGTTCAGCGCGGCCTTCGAGGCCGAATAGGCGGACGCCCCCGGGCCGGGCGCGGGAACGTTCTTCGAGCCGATTACCACCACCCGCCCGCCGCGGGGGGCGAGCTTCAGGAACGGATGGCAGGCGCGCATCAGGAGCAGGTTCGCATCGAGGTTGACGCTCATCGCCTTGCGCCACTCTGCGGTGGGCAAATCGGCGATCCTGCGGCTCGCCGTGAAAACGCCGGCGTTCAGGACCAGCATGTCGAGCCCGCCGAAGGCGAGCACCGCTTTCTCAAGCGCAGAGCGCACCTGCGTCTCGTCGGTAACGTCGCAGCTCACCCCGAGAAAATCGCCGCGGTTGTGGAGCGATTCGATCTTCGTGTCCAAATCGAGCCCGACCACCGCCGCGCCGCGCGCGAGAAACGCCGCGACCGCCGCCTTGCCGATCCCGGAAGCAGCGCCGGTGACGAGCGCGATCTCGCCGGCGAAAGGCAGAGCCTTGCCGCCTTTCTTGAGTTTCGCCTGCTCGAGGTCCCAGTACTCGACGTCGAAGATATCCTTCGCAGGCAGGGCCTGGAATCCGCCGAGCGCCTCGCCGCGGAGGATGACGTCAATCGTGTGGTCGTAGATCTCGGCGACGATCGCCGCATCCTTCGCCGTTCTTCCCGCCGCGGCAACACCGAAGGCGGGATCGAGCACGACGCGCGGCGCCGGATCGAGAATGGTCTTGGGCTCCTTCGCTTTCGGCGCGTGCTCGCCGAAGTAACGGCCGTACTCGGCGACATACCGATCGACATTCGTCCCGAGCATGGGTGAGCGCTTGGTGCGAATGACGTGATCGGGCGTCGCCGGTCCCTGCTGCGAGATGCGCGCGATCTCCGGATGCTGGGCGAATCCGAGCGTGCGTTCGCTGGCAACCGTCTTCAGGATGAGCGGGGTGCCGGCCGCGTCGGAGAGCTTCCGCCGCAGATTCGCCTGGGCATTTACATCGACAGTCCCAGCGGTGAAACGGTTCGGCGGCACGGACCAGGCGCCCTTCGAGTCGAGATATTTCTCCGCAAGCGTCACCAGTTCGATCATCCGCTCGTAGGACTCGCGAGCCGTCTCGCCGAAAGAAAAAATGCCGTGATTGAGAAGGACCATGCCGACCGTCTCGGTGCTTCCCTGCCGCCTGAACTCCTTCGCGCAGAACTGCGCGAGATCGAATCCCGGTATGAGATAGGGGATCACCACGCAGCGCTTGCCGTATATCTCGTGGATGCGCTTGTCCCCGTCCCTGGTGTTGGTCACGGATAGCACGGCGTCGGCATGCGTATGGTCCACGAATTTCTGGGGCATGAGACCGTGCAGGATGGTCTCGATCGACGGCGCAGGCGCCGACGCATCGAGCATATGCGTGACCAGCTGGTTGACCATCTCGGGATCCGAGAGTGACGGCAATTCCGCCAGTCGCAGCACGTGCGCGAGGAGCACCGGCGAAAAACCCCGCGGCTCGATCGTTTCCAGATCCCAGCCGCTGCCTTTGACGTAGAGGATCGTTTCCTCCTCGCCGAACAGGTTTTTCTCCTGGATCTTGACCGAAGTGTTGCCGCCACCGTGCAGCACCAGGGACTTGTCGCGGCCGAGCAGCCGCGAAGTGTAGACGCGCAGGCCGAGGTCGCCTCCGAATTCCTCCGCTTCCCGATCGCTCCAGAGACTCTTCATCGCCTTCCAGTTTGCCAATTATACTGACGGGAAATGCCCGCAGCGTTCACCATCCGAGTTCTGGCCTGGCCCGAGGCCTTGCCGCTCGCGCGCCCGGTTCGGGAACAGGTGTTCGTCGAGGAGCAGAAGGTTCCGCGCGAGCTCGAATTGGACGAATGGGACGAGCGCTGCGAGCACGCCGTCGCGTGCAATTCCCGTGGGGACGCGATCGGAACGGCGCGGCTGCTGCCCGACGGCAGGATCGGCCGGATGGCGGTCCTCAGCGAATGGCGCAGGCGCGGGGGGGGCACCGCGCTCCTGCAGGCCCTGCTCGAGCGGGCCCGCACGCGCTCCATGCGCCGCGTCACGCTGCACGCGCAGACCCATGCGGCGGAGTTTTACCGGCGCTTCGGCTTCAACGAGCGGGGAGAGGAGTTTTTGGAGGCGGAGATTCCGCACGTGGAGATGACGCTCGAGCTGTTCCCTGCGCGAGAGTGAGGCGATAGCCGACGGTGCCGCTCACGCGGCCATCCTCGCTGAAGCTGCGTTCATGGAACTCGATCCTGCCGTCTTGGGTGAAGCACAAGGCAGTCGAGCACCGCGTTCCGTAGCCGCCGGCCGCGAGGATGCGGATCGCCGACAACTTTTCCTCCAGCTCGAGGCTCACTCCGGTGCTGGGGAGCTCCCCGCCGGAGGCGCGCCCGGTATCGTCCAGCAGCCCAAACGCCGTTTCGGAGTCGAAAGGTCCGTCGAGCAGGGCCGCAAACCCTGCCTTTGCCCTCTCGACCTTGGGCCAGGGTGTGTCCAGAAGGTGGTTCGACAGGCCGTGAACGCCCGGCGCAACGCGCGCCGCGCGCTCGCCGCGGTTGGAGAAAAAAAACATCGACGCTACGTCTCCCACGAGCAGGCTGAACCCGTTGTAGTCCGCGGCACGCCTCTCCACGAGTCGCGCGTATTCCTCCGAGCCTGTCTTTCCAGTCAGGAAATCGGCGACCAGAGCTCCCCGCGAAGGGGCGCCGGTTTTCTTGTCCGCGGGATTGCGGTAGTTCGTGAGCGCAGCGAATCGCCCATCCAGGGTGATGCCGAGCCAGGTGCCTCCGGCTTCGAGATCGCGGCCGGCGAGGACGTTCGGATGGTCGTCCCAGAACCCGGCGGGCGCGGCCGGGCGCCTGAAATATTCGTCGCGGTTGGCCGCGACGACCAGACGGTAGCGAGGATGCGAACGCCAGGCGAATGCGATTAGGCACATGGCGACTAGAAGGCGCGAAACACTTCCTGCTTCCGCGACGACCCCGGGACGAGCAGGCCGGCGAGCCGGTGGCGCTCGACCAGCTTGGCGAGCTCCGCTTCGAAACGCGTCACGTCCTGAACGTTTTCGTAGATCTCCATCCAGGTAGTCTCATCGTCGCGGCGCCGCAGGAGTCGTCCGCTGATTCCGGCGATGTCGGAGAGCTCGCGCTGCAGCTCGCTTACCGCCACGCGCGCCCGTTCTGCGTTTTGCGCGGGCACGCGATAGTAGATGTAGAAATTGAGCTTCAACCGACGGCGTAGGGCAGGGGGAGGAAGCGAAGGACGGGTCCGCCGAGGGACTTCAGATGCACCGTCGAGCCTTCACGGCTCGCGGTCTGCACGACCGCCAGCAGGTCGTAACCGCCGTCGGGCGAGGCTTCCGCGCTGACGACGATCCCGCTCGTCTGATCGCCGAGATCCTCGCTGTAGAGAGGGTCTCCAGCCTTGGCCTGAGCGGCGACCTTGGCGAGGAACATGCGGCGCTTGAGCTTGCCGAGGTGTTGCATGCGCGCGACCACCTCCTGTCCGGTGTAGCAGCCCTTGCTGAAGCTGACTCCGCCGAGAAGCTCGAAGTTCGCCATCTGCGGAACGAGCTGGTCCTGAGTCACAGCCGTCACCAGGGGCACGCCGTTGCGAATATCGAGCCACCGCCACGCATGCGCGCCCACGGGAACGAGAACGTTCGCAAACCGTTGCCGAAGCGCGAGGGCGCTCGAGGGCATCAAGGCGAGGAGATATCTGCCGTCCCTCAGCTTGATGACCGTGCCGATATCCGGTCGACGCGATACCGCGTTCGGCTCCTTCGGCAGTTCGGGGAACACCTCGCCCAGCGCCTGATCGGCCTTCGGTCCCGCCGCGCCTGCCACCACGATCGTGTCCGAGGCATCCGAGATCTTCACTTTCGCGCGCAACACGAACTTCGAAATGTGCTTTTGGATGGAAGGGGCGATGTCCCGCGACAGGGCCATCCAGAAGCCGGTCTCTTCGCGCCACAGCAGGAAATTCGCGAGCATCCTGCCTTTGGGAGAGCAATAGGCGCCGTACGCGCCCGACCGCAAACCGACCTCCGCCACATCGCAGCTCAGCTGTCCCTGCAAAAAAGTTTCCGCGTCCTCGCCGCTGTACTGGAGGACACCCAAGTGGCCGAGGAGGGCAAGGACGCTCCCCGATCGAGCCGCGCGGAGATCGGTGTCCGCGGTTCCCGCAGGTTCCGCATGGTGAAGAGGCAGGCTCATGTGCTCTATTCGGTGTGTTCGCTTTAGCGTTTATTATACGAGCGTAGTCAAGCAAGCCGATTGGGCGTTTTTCTACGGGACTCGATGCTGTTTCGACTCAAAGTATTGCTCCTGCTGGCCTCCGCTGCCGCGCTCGGTTTCTGCGGCTGGTTGCTGTGGTTCGCCCTTTCGCCGATCGAGCTCGCCGCGCCGACCGTGGAATTCTCGATCCGCCCGGGCAGCACGCTGCGAGGCGCAACGCGCCAGATCATCGATGCGGGCCTGTCTATGCCGGGATGGAAGTTCATTCTCCTCGCGCGCGCCAACGGCGCCAGCGCCGGCGTCAAGGCCGGCAGCTACCAGGTGTCGGACGGCGTCACGCCTCTCCGGCTCGTTCGCAAGATCACGCGCGGGGAATACGCGCAAGCGGAAATTCTCTTCGTCGAAGGCTGGAATTTTCGCCAGGTGCGCGAGGCCTTGAACGCGCACGCCGACCTGAAGCACGATTCGGTGAGCTTCACCGAAGCGCAGATCATGGCGAAGCTCGGAGCCCCGGGAGTGGTTCCGGAAGGCATGTTCTTCCCCGATACCTACATCTTCGCTAAAGGTGCCAGCGATCTCGCGGTGCTCGCGCGGGCCCGCAGCGCGATGAAAAAGCAGCTCGAGTCCGCCTGGGACGGGCGTGCCCCGGATTTGCCGATGACAGATCCGTACGAAGCGCTTATCCTCGCTTCACTCGTCGAAAAGGAGACCGGCCGCGCGGGTGACCGCACGATGATCGCGGCGGTATTCGCCAACCGCCTGCGCCGCAAGATGAAACTGCAGACCGATCCGAGCGTGATCTACGGCATGGGCGAGAAATTCGACGGCAACCTGCGCAAGAGGGACCTCGTGACGGACACACCCTTCAACACCTACACGCGACTGGGTCTGCCGCCGCATCCGATCGCGATGCCGGGACTTGCTTCGCTCGCGGCCGTGATGCATCCCGCTCAGATCGACGCGCTGTATTTCGTGTCCCGCGGGGATGGGACGAGCGAATTCTCCCGCACGCTCGTCGAGCACAACCGCGCGGTCGCCAAATATCAATTGCCCGGCGCGCGCCGGCGCTCGGGCCGATGAGCCGCGGCAAGTTCATCACCCTGGAGGGCATCGACGGTGCGGGCAAGAGCACGCACGTCGGCGGCATGGCGGATTTCCTGCGCGGGCGCGGAAAAGAGATCGTAGTTACGCGCGAACCGGGCGGTACGCCGCTGGGCGAGAGATTGCGCGCGCTCCTGCTCTCCCAGACGATGGATATCGACACCGAGGCCCTTTTGATGTTTGCCGCGCGCCGCGAGCACATCGCGCAAGTGATTGCGCCCGCGCTCGCCGCGGGGAGCTGGGTCGTTTCCGAACGCTTTACCGACGCCACGTATGCGTATCAAGGCGCAGGGCGTGGCATGGCGAGGGATCGGATCGCGGCGCTCGAGCGCTGGGTTCACGGCGGGCTGCAGCCCGACCTGACTCTCGTTTTCGACGCGCCGGTCGAGGTCGCGCTCGCGCGGCTTGCGCAGGACCGAGGCGATCGGTTCGAGCTCGAGAGCAAGGCGTTCTTCGAACGCGTTCGCGCGGCGTATCTCGAGCGCGCGTCGGCGGAACCTCGCCGGATGAGAGTGATCCAGTCCGGAAGGTCCGTGACGGAGGTTAAGAAAGACGTCGAGGATATAGTTTCAACTATATGTTAAACCATGATATTTAAGTGGCAAGAGCGGCCCTGGAAAGATTGGAAGCAGCTGCGGGAGCGACTGCCCCACGCGATCCTGATCCAGAGCGGGGAGGGCCTGGGCGAATTCGAATTTGCTCAAGCGTGCGCGCAATCGCTGCTGTGCGAGGATCCCAGACAAGACCGGCGGCCATGCGGCGCCTGCCGCGCCTGCGACTGGTTTTCGCTGGGCAATCACCCCGACTTCCGGCTGATCGTCCCCGAAAGCATGGCGCCCGAATCGCGCGAGGAGGGCGCGGAACCCGCGAAGAAGAAGAGCGAGCAGATCCGCATCGAGCAGGTGCGCGAGCTCGCCGACTTCCTTGCGGTCGGAACGCATCGTGGTGGTCTGCGCGTCATCCTCGTCTATCCCGCAGAAGCGATGAACGCGAATACGCAGAACGCCTTGCTGAAAAACCTCGAGGAGCCTCCGCCGGCCACAGCTTTTCTTCTCGTCACCACGCAGCCGGAGCGCTTGCTCGCGACCGTGCGAAGCCGCTGCCTGAAGTTTAGCCTGCCGCTCCCGCCGTCGGAACCGGTCCTGCGCTGGCTGAAGGAGCAGGGCTTGAGCCAACCCGAGGCGACACTGGCTGGCGCTGGAGGCGCGCCGCTTGTCGCGCTCAAAGCTGCCGACACGGACGCCGATCGCCTGCGCTTCATCGAGAAACTTGGAGATTCAGGCTTTGACCCGATTGCCCTCGCCGAAACGGTCGCGCGCGTTCCGCTGTGGGACCTGGTCGGATGGCTGCAACGATGGAGCTACGATCTCTTGCTCGCCCGGGTCGCAGGTCGGGTACGGTATGGCCTTCACCATGAAAAAGTAATTTCAGATACGGCAAGTCACTGCGATGCTGCGGATATCGCCGCTTACCTGCGCCGGCTGGCGCAAGCCCGGGCGCTCGCCCGGCACCCGCTCAACGCCAAGCTGTTTGTCGAGGACCTCCTGCTGCAGTATCGGCGGCTGGTCGCCCGGCCGTGAACGGGAAAGAGGGTCCGGGGTCGCCTGCGCCCGAGGATTTTCCTGGATGGGTCGATTCGCACTGCCATCTGGATTTTCCGGAATTCGACGGCAGGATGGACGAGGTGAGGAAAGAGATGCGCGCGAACGGCGTGACGCACGCGCTGTGCATCAGCGTCCACTTGACCGGGTCTCCCAAGGTGCTCGCGCTCGCCGAGGCTTACGATAATTTCTTTGCGACCGTCGGCGTGCATCCGGACCATGAGGATCGCACCGAGGTGGATCCGGCGCGGCTGGTCGAGCTCGCACGCCATCCGCGGATCGTCGCGATCGGGGAGACCGGCCTCGATTACTACCGCGTGAGCGGTGATTCTGCGTGGCAGCGGGAGCGCTTTCGAGCCCACATACGCGCCGCGCGCGAATGCGGCAAGCCGCTCGTCATCCACACGCGCCAAGCCGCCGAAGACACGCTCGCCATCATGCGCGAGGAGGGGGCGGCCGAAGTAGGGGGGGTGATGCACTGTTTCACCGAGTCCCGGGCGACGGCCGAGGCGGCCATCGCCCTGGGGTTCCATATCTCGTTCTCGGGCATCGTGACCTTCAAGAACGCCGGAGCCTTGAAAGACGTAGCCCGCTGGGTTCCGTTGGAGCGCTTGCTGGTGGAAACCGACTCCCCTTACCTCGCCCCGGTTCCTCATCGGGGAGAAACCAACCGGCCGGCCCTGGTCCGCCGCGTCGGTGAGGAAGTGGCCCGCCTCCGCTCGATACCGTTCGGCGAGCTGGCGGCAGCGACTACGAGCAACTTCTTCCGCCTCTTCGGAGCGGCAAAAGCATCCTAGAAATAACTTTAGGTACGAGCGGTAAGCTGCTAACCGATAAGTGAGGAGAAGGGTCGCGTTGAGCGTAATTGAAGGTGTTGGGTCACGACGCGGAGAGATAATTTGACATAATATACATATGCGACAATTCATTGCCGCAGGAATTCAGGGGCCCTGCCTCGCTTCCAGGCGCTTCCTGAGCTCTTCCGCCAGCATCGGATCGAGCTTTTCCAAGCGTCCCAAGACTGCCGGGACTTCATCCCGCTCACCAAGCCGAACGTGGGCCGCACCCAGCTCGAACCAGGCGCGGGCGAATTCCGGTTCCAGGCGCGCCGCCTCCCGATATGCAGTGACCGCGCGGTCGAGCCGATTGGAATCGCGATACGCCTCTCCGAGAAGGAAGAACGTCGCGAAGGAGGTCCGGCCTATGGCGCTCGCACGCTCGAGCGTGCGAACCGCCTGACCCGGCTGCCCTGCCTGACGCTGAGACTCCCCAAGCAGGTTCCAAGCCCCGATGTCCTCCGGGTTGCGTTGAATGACCCTCGAGAGCGTCGAGCTTGCCCTCGGATAATCGCCGCGGCGCACCCAGGCGTAGGCGGCGATCACCCCCCAATCGGAGCCTTCCGGATCCCGGCGCTGCCGCTCCTCGGCATAGCGCAATAGCCCGCCCCAATCCCGTTTCTGGTTGAGCGCGGCGATTCGCTCCCGTTCTTCGAGGCTGTCACCGCGCCCGACGAGGGCCGACGCCAGCAGCGGGTCCGCCGCGAGCGGCGGTGATTCCATGCTGAATGCGGAGCCGCGGGGTGGAGCGCAGCCGCAAAGTGCAACACAAGTCGCGAAGGCCGCTGCGAACGCCTGGAGGCCGGAATCAGACCTTGTTTTGATAGACGTAGGCCTGCTGCTTGACGCTCGATTCCCGGGTGCGCTTCAGCTCCTCGGGGTCGAGCTTTCTGTCCCACCACAGAGATCGTCCTTTTTTTTGCTCCTGGACGATGTGCGGCTTCTCCTGGAGCAGCTCGCGGATCATTCGGGTGAGATCGGATTCGTAGGGCTGAGCCATGGGTTGCGAAATTATACGCCCCTTGCCAAGCGGACAAAGACTGTATATAAATACAGATACGGAGGCCCTATGACCGAAGAACTCACCCCCAAGCAGCAGAAAATCCTCAACTTCGTCCGCAAAGCCATCCAGA
>WNGL01006677.1_pt1 | contig 16883 bp, 18 predicted proteins | sample 5400591 | NCBI WGS metagenome assembly WNGL01 (sample SAMN13153377, study PRJNA577476) | soil metagenome | isolation source: 80 cm soil or saprolite under Garry oak tree replicate 1 | place: USA:California | collected 2016-06-15
GGATTGCGAATGCACCATCACCACCGCGGGCCCGATCTTGTCGAGCAGCGCGCCGAGCGCCTGCACCGTGTTGGCGCCGGCGCCGGGCAGCGTCGCCTCCGCATTGGGCACGAGCTGCGCGGTGTATTGGTCGAACGCCTCGACTGGAAACTGCGCGCCGGGGAAGGGCGTCGGATAGGTCGCGCCGATGCGGAAGAAGTACCAGGCGCGCTCGCGCGGCGCGATCTGGATGTCGGGAAGAAGCGCGGCATTGGCTTCGGCGCGCGCGCGGTTGATCACCGTCGGGTTGAAGCCCGAGCGCCCGCGGCCGGAATGGTCGACGACGTAAACCGGGAAACCCTTGCGTGCGAAATAGGTCGCCCAGCCCTCGCGCCCGTCCGGGGTGGTCTCGTAGGTGGCGCCGGTATGGCCGGAGCCGTGCACCATCACGATCGCCGGTCCGCTCACGGTCTTCGGGATGCGGTATTGGACGTACATCTGGTTGACGGTGATCGTGCCGGGCTGCGAGATGCCGCCGACCGCGGTGCCGGGATGTGTCGACTGCGTGAGTTGGCCGTTGACGAAGAAGCTGCCTTCGTCTTGCAGCTCCAACGGCCCGCCGAGCGATCCCGCCATTGCGCTTCCTCCCGTCGCCAGCAGCAAGGCTGCCGCTGCAGTGCGCCAGTATCCGTCGATGCAGATCATGGACAACCTCCCCTTCCGATGACGGAAGATCGACGTTCGGGACTTGTCGCCCGTCATCTGTCAGCGCGTCTGGCTTGCAGCATATTGCGCGCGCGCCGACAGACAAGGCAACGGCGCATAAACGGCGCATATAAGAGCTGCTCGGCCGTCGGACCGCCCATTCCTCAGGCGCAGGCCCCTTAACCAGCAAGGTGGGTGAGGGATGACCGCCCGGGGCGGGAGTACTATCTTCGGGTCATCCCGCCGCGCCGTCGCCGGCGCAGGAGGACGATCCGTGGTTGGAATGGATGCGGTTCGACGCGAATTGCGCGGCAGCGCCATCGCCCTGGTGATGGTGGCCGTGACCACGGTCGTGGTCTATGCGCTGACCCAATCGCTGGAGGTGCGCCGCGGCTCGGTCATCTATCTGCTCCCGGTGCTGCTCGCGGGCTGGCACCTCGGCCTGATCCCGGCGCTGGTCGCGGCGGTCGCGGGCGTGCTCTGGTCGGGATATTTCTTCTTTTCGCCGTACTACAGCTTCTACCTCGCGCGGCCGAACGAAATCCTCAATCTGGTGTTGTTCATGGTGGTCGCCGGGGTGACCAGCCACCTTGCAAATTCCATGAAGAAGCAAACCGAGATCGCTCGCAAAAGTGAAAAAGAAATGGGTGATCTCTACGCCTTTTCGCGCCGGCTGGCGGGGGCGTCATCGGCCGCGGACATCTACCTCGCCATCGAGGAGCATCTGGCCAGCCTCGTTCAGCGCAAGGCGGTGTTGTTCGGAACCGGCGCCGGCGGCGATCGCGACGCCAAGTCCGAGCAGAGCGCATTGTCGCAGCGCGTGCATGTCGCGATTGCGGAGGTTCAAGCCGGCCGCACGCTCGCGACCACCGTGGACGACGGCGCCGGCGACATCTGGCTCATTCGCCGCGTGTCGCAGAAAAACGCCGACTTCGGCGTCATCGCCATCGATCTCGGGAGCGTGCCCCCAGGTGCGATCGACGAGGTCCGCAAGCGCGTCGACGACGTGCTCTCCGATGCCGCGGCCACGCTCGAGCGCCTCGACGTCGCGCGCGCGCTCAACGACGCGAAAATGCGGTCCGAAACCGAGTTGCTGCGGGAGGCGCTGATCGGCTCGGTCTCCCACGAACTGCGCACGCCGCTCGCCTCGATTCTCGGCGCCGCGACGGTGTTGAGCAAATCCGCGGTGATCGCCAAGGACGAGCGGCTTACTTCGCTCGCCGGCGTCGTGCGCGACGAGGCGGATCGCCTCAACAACGACATCCAGAATCTGCTCGATGCGACCCGGATCAGCCGCGAACAGATCAGGCCGCGGCAGGAATGGATCGAGCCGCAGGATATCGTCAATTCCGCGCTCGAGCGCCGGCGTCGGCGGCTCTCCGGGCACAACCTCTCGCTCGACGTGGATTCGAATCTGCCGTTCATTTATGTCGACCCCGTGCTGGTCGAGCAGGCATTCGGGCAAATCGTCGACAACGCCGCGAAATATTCGCCCCCGGGCTCGCCGATCACCGTGGCCGCCAAGCGCAACGGCCGCGACGTCGTGCTTTCGGTCCATGACGAGGGCGTCGGGCTGACCGCGCAGGAGAACGCGCAGCTCGGCGAGCGATTTTTCCGCGGGGCCCGCCACGCGGCCACGACCTCGGGCTCGGGTCTCGGCCTGTGGATCGCGAAGGCCTTCGTCACCGCCAACGGCGGCAAGATCGAGGCTGCGAGCGCGGGCGCCGATCAAGGCACCACGGTGTCGATCCTTCTGCCCTTTGCAACGCCCGCGAGCCAACCCGAGGTCGGTCCCGATGAATGAAGCCAATCCCGTTGTCCTCGTCGTCGACGACGAAGTGCAGATCCGCCGCTTTCTGCGGGCCGGGCTCGAGCTCGACGGCTTTGCCGTGCAGGACGCCGAGACCGGCGCCGATGCGCTGCGCTGGGCGACACTCAAGCCGCCCGACCTGGTGATCCTCGATCTCGGATTGCCGGACATGGATGGCGCCGAGGTGCTCGAGCGCCTGCGGGCTTGGTCGAGCGTTCCGCTCATCGTGCTGTCGGTGCGCTCCAACGAGGCGGAGAAGGTGCGCCTGCTCGAGAGCGGCGCCGACGATTACGTGGTCAAGCCGTTCGGCATGGCGGAGCTTCTGGCGCGGGCGCACGCCGCCATGCGCCGGCACGTGCGCGTCTCGACCGGCGAGCCGGTGGTCAAGGTCGGACCGCTCGCGATCGACCTTGCCGCGCGCATCGTGACCATCAACGGCGCGCGCGTGATGCTCACCCCGAAGGAATATCGGCTGCTGCAGCTGTTGGCGCAGCACGCCGGCAACGTCGTCACCCACCAGTTCCTGCTCAAGGAAGTCTGGGGCTCGCCCCATCTGCACGACACGCATTATCTGCGCATCTTTGTGCGCAAGCTTCGGCAGAAGATCGAGGTCGATCCGACCCAGCCTCGGATTCTGTTGACCGAGCTCGGAGTCGGATATCGCCTGGTGGTGCCGGAGGGGGCAAGCCAGGTCGCGGCGGCGAATTAGCAAGCCCCGAAAGATTTTTGTTGACTCGCGTAACGAGAATCTTTCACAAAAGCGTATTCACCAAAACTGCGCATGACGGCCCGGGCGGGACACCGCTGCGGGCTTTCTTATCGCGCGCTGCGTGATCCGCTCGCAAAAAAATGACTGACGCGCCGCTTTTTCCTGTTTTTCTCCTGTTATCGTCCTGTTATTTGCCGCTCCGGGCTCGAAGAAAGCCCGTAAATACGGGGTGATCTGCGCTCCGGCCTGTATTTTTCCCTGTTGTTTACAGGGACGACGCCCGCAGCGCCGCTTTGAGCGCCGCGCGCCGCGCCGGATCGTAGAGTTTCGGATAGTCGTAGGTGAGCGGCTTCGATCGCTCCACATGGAGCGTCGCGAACACCGGGCCGTCCTGCTTGAGGACGTGCGCGGCCTGCTGCTCGAAATTGGCCAGTTCCGAAAACTCGTGCACGTACGCATAGCCGGCCGAGCGCGCCATGGCGGCGAACTCGACCTTGGTGTTCGGGATCGGATGGGAGCCGTTCGCCTCGTAGGTTCCGTTCTGCACGACCATATGGACGAGGTTCCTCGGCGCCGCCGCGGCGATGGTCACCAGGCATCCGAGGTTCATCAGCAGACTGCCGTCGCCCTGCAGACAGATGATGCGCTTGTCCGGCCGGCCGAGCGCCAGTCCGAGCGCGTGCGAGGAATCGAGCCCCATCGCTCCCACTGAAAAATAATTGAGCGCGCGCTCGCCCAGTTCGAGCCAGTCGACGGCTGAACTGTAGGTCGCGACCACGACCTCGTCGGTCACGTGCCGCGCGAGCGCGCGGAAGCACTCGTCTCGCTTCATCATGACGCGGAAGGCCTGCGGCCGATCAGGAGCGCAACCGGATGCGATGTCGTGTAGGCATCCTCGACCGCGGGACGGATTTTCGCGACGTCGGCCTCTTCATTGATCAGCTGATGCGGGATGCCCATGGCGTCGAGGATCGGCTCGATGATGCGCACGCCGTAGCGCGGCGAATTGCGCGGGGTGGTCGACGGATCGTGTCCGAGCAGGCCGATCATCATGCAGATGGGCTGGCGATACTCGACCGCGACGCCGCGGATGGCGTTGATGGAGTCGAGAAAGCCCGTGTATTGGATGAGCGTCAGGGCGCGCTTGTCGCAATAGGAGAGGCCGGACGCGATGCCGATGCATTCGTCCTCCTTGCAAACGCGGATGAGCTTGAATGCCGGATCGCGCGAAATGGGCCGCAGCAGTCCGCCGCTGGTCACGATATCGGGCACCGAAAGGATGAACTCGACGCCGCTCGCTTTGATCGCGGCGATGATGGACGAGCCTTTGAGCTCGATCGTGTCATCTCCTTCCGTCAGCAAATCCGCGTCCATGCGCGATCTCCGACCAACGCCGATGCGGCGAAACATCGGCGCCGGTACCTAAGCGGAAATCGCAAGTCCCCGCAACGGACCTGCCTTCGTCATATCGGCTGTCGCTTGCGGGCGCATGGCAAAGCCCGCATCATGCATCCGCATGAGCACGCCATGAGCCGTCTTGTCGTGAGCCGTCTTGCCGCCGCGCTCGTCTTCGCCGTCATTTGCGGCTCGACCGACGCGACATGCGCCGCCGACTGGCCGACGCGGCCGGTGCGCATCATCGCGCCCTCGACGCCTGGCGGCGCGGCCGACATGTTCGGCCGCCTTCTCTGCGATCACTTCAGCGAGGTGTTCCATGAGCGCTGCTTCGTGGAGAATCGGGCGGGCGCCGGCGGCTTGATCGGGATGGCGGCCGCCGCGCAAGCAGCGCCCGACGGCTACACGCTCACGACGTCGAGCATCGCCTACAACGTGATCGCGCCGGCGGTCAGCCCCAATCCCGGCTTTGATCCGATGAAGGACTTCACCCACATCGCCTATATCGGCGGCCCGCCCAACGTCTTGGTGGTGAACCCCGCGCTCAACGTGCATTCGCTTGCGGAGCTGGTGGCGTTGGGACGGCGCGGGGCGGCGATCAATTACGTCTCGCCCGGCGTCGGCACGCTCGGACATCTGGTGGCGGAAGTCTTCGCGCAGAAGGCCGGCATCAAGCTGCAGCAGATCATGACCAAAGGCGGCTCGCAGGCGATGATGGACCTCATCAGCGGCAACGTGAACGTCGGCACCATGACCTGGACCTCGGCGCTGGCGCAAATCCGCGCCGGGAAGGTCATCCCGATCGCGGTCACGGCGCGCGCGCGGCTCGCCGAGTTTCCCGATCTGCCGACGTTCAAGGATCTGGGCTACGACAACCTCACGGCGGTGACGTGGTTCGCGCTGTCAGGGCCAGCGGGCTTGCCGAACGATGTCACGCAGCGGCTCAACGCGGCGGTGGCCCAGATGTTGGAGCTGCCCGACGTGCGCAAACGCCTCGACCGTGACGCCGTCGAGACGCGCGTCATGACCTCGGACGAGTTCACGGCGTTCGTGGCGAGCGAGATCGCCAAATGGACGCCGGTGGCAAAGCGCGTGATGCCGGGGAATTAAGCCAACTGCGTTCGCAACCTGCACGGTTTCGGACCGCCCTCATCCTGAGGAGCGCGCTGTAAAGGTGCAGATGCCATGCACGTCCCGTGCGCGCGCGCGTCTCGAAGGATGATGGGCGCCCCATAGCGCGTCCTTAAGGGCGCGTGAACGCCTCATGCTTCGAGACGCATCGCAGCGTCGCCATCTGTGCGGAAGGGCATGCGCCTGTCTCACGCTGCGATGCTCCTCAGCATGAGGCCGGGGAGAGGCCTGCGCCGTTGCACCCCGTCACTCCGACCCCGCCACTCCGGCCTGTTGCAGGACTTTGGCCCAGCGCACGGTTTCCGACTTGACGAAGCGGTCAAGCGCCTCGGGCGAGCCTCTCCCGACCGGAATGAACTGAAGGCCGACAAGTTGCTTTTCGACCTCGGGCTCGGCGATCGCCGCGTTCACCGCGCCGTTGAGCTTGGCGATGATCTCCGTTGGCGTGCCGCCCGGCGCCGCGACCGACTGCCAGGCCGCCCAGTCGAAGCCTGGGACGCCGACGTCGGCGAGCGGCGGGATGTCCGGCGCCGCGGCGGCGCGCTGCGCGGTCGTCACGCCGAGCGCGCGCAGCTTGCCCGCCTGGATCAGCGGATAAGCCGGCGCGAGATCGCTGAACATCAATTGAATGTGACCGGCAATGACGTCATTGAGTGCGGGCAGCGTTCCCTTGTACGGCACATGGGTCATCGGGATGCCGAGCGTGGTTTTGAGCAACTCGCCCATGAGGTGATGGAAGGCGCCGGCGCCGCCCGAACCGTAGCTCAGCGGCTGCTCCTTCGCGAGCTTGACGAGATCGGCGACGGAGTTGACCGGCAGCGCCGGGTTGACCACGAGCACGAAGGGCACGTTGCAAACGAGCGCGACCAGGACGAGATCCTTTCCCGGATCGTAGGGCAGTTTCTTGTAGAGCGTCGTATTCATCGCCATGGTCCCGCTGGTCGCCATCATGATGGTGTAGCCATCGGGCGCGCTTTTTGCGACTTGGACCGCGGCGGTCACCGTGCCGGCGCCGGGGCGGTTCTCGACCACGAACGCCTTGCCGAAGCGGTCGGAAAGCTTTTGGCCGATCAACCGCCCCAGGATGTCGGTGCCGCCGCCGGGGGCGAACGGCACGATGAGGTTGACCTGACGGTTGGGATAATCCGTAGCCGAAGGCTGCGACCACGTCTGAACGGCCGAAACGCTGATCAGTCCAAGCGCGATCAACAGCACCCGCATGATTTGCATGGGCGATCCTCCCGTTGCCGACCGGCCGCTTTGCGGCTTCGTTGATCGAGAGTAACGAAAGACTGACCGGTGAGTAAGCGGCTGCGGGGACGCAGCCCCTAAGCTCTGGATTCCCGCTTTCGCGGGAGTGAGCGAAGCTTTGCTGTGTGGTTCGTCGTCTCGTCGGCGTTCTTGACTTCGGGCCGCCGCATCCATAGGTTCCGCGCGCTCTCGCCAAGAGCCGAAATGCAACCCGCCGACCGGCCCAGGAGGCCGGAGGCCACCGCCCGACAGCGCAATGCGCCCTCGGGCGCCATAGGTGTTTGGGCGGCGCTTGCGTGCGCGCGAGGTCTTGACCACGTCATGCCCGGGCTTGACCCGGGCATCCATCGAGAACGGAGGATGCAGGTCTAGATGTTCGATTCGCTCTCCGAAAGGCTCGGCGGCATTCTCGATCGCCTGACGCGCCGCGGCGCGCTCACCGAGGAGGACGTCGATGCCGCGCTGCGCGAAGTGCGGCGCGCCTTGCTCGAAGCCGACGTCGCGCTCGACGTGGCGCGCGCCTTCATCGACAAGGTGAAGAGCCACGCCGTCGGGGTCGAGGTCATCAAATCGGTGACGCCCGGCCAGATGGTGGTGAAGATCGTGCACGACCAGCTGATCGACATCCTCGGCACGCGCGGCGAGCCGGTCGATCTCAATGCCCCGGCGCCGGTGCCGATCATGATGGTCGGCCTGCAGGGCTCGGGCAAGACCACCACCACCGCCAAGCTCGCCAAGCGCCTCGTCGAGCAGGCGCGGCGCAAGGTGCTCATGGCCTCGCTCGACGTGCGCCGTCCGGCGGCGATGGAACAGCTCGCCGTGCTGGGGCAGCAGGTCAACGTCGATACGCTGCCGATCGTCGCGGGTCAGCAGCCGGCGCAGATTGCCCAGCGCGCCTTGCAAGCGGGCCGTCTCGGCGGCTACGACGCCGTCATCCTCGATACCGCCGGCCGCACCACGCTCGACGAAGCGATGATGGCGGAGGCCGCCGACGTCAAGCGCGCCGCCAATCCGCACGAGGTGCTGCTCGTCGCCGACGCGCTCACCGGCCAGGATGCGGTCAACCTCGCGCGCGCCTTCAACGATCGCGTCGGCCTGACCGGGATCGTGCTCACCCGCGTCGACGGCGACGGCCGTGGCGGCGCCGCGCTCTCCATGCGCGCGGTGACGGGCAAGCCGATCAAGCTCATCGGCACCGGTGAGAAGATGGATGCGCTCGAGGATTTTTATCCCGCGCGCATCGCCGACCGAATCCTCGGCATGGGCGACATCATCACCCTGGTCGAGAAGGCGGCGGCGACGATCGACGCCGAGAAAGCGGCGCGCGTCGCCGAGAAGATGCGCAAGGGCGCCTTCGATCTCGCGGACTTGCGCGAGCAGCTCATGCAGATGCAGCAGATGGGCGGCATGGCCGGGCTGATGGGCATGCTGCCCGGCATCGCGAAAATGAAGAATCAGCTCGCATCGGCGAACCTCGACGAACGCGTGCTCAAGCGCCAGGTGGCGATCATCGATTCGATGACGCCGCAGGAGCGCAGGAACCCAGACGTGCTCAAGGCGAGCCGCAAGAAACGCATCGCCGCAGGCTCCGGCACCAGGGTCGAGGACGTCAACCGCATGCTCAAAATGCACCGCGGCATGGCCGACGTGATGAAGGCGATGGGCTCGGGCAAGCGCGGACCGATGGCGGGGTTCGCCAATATGCTCGGGCTGGGGGCCGGCATGCCGAGCGCGGAAGAGATGCAAAAGCTCGCGCAAAGAATGCCGGGCGGATTGCCCGGACTGCCGGGTAGCGCGCCGGGCGCTCCCGGCCTTCCTTCCACCATGCCCGGTCTGCCGCCGCAATTTCCCGGCGGTCCGTTGTTGCCGGGGCTTGGTGGCAAGCCTCCGGGCCTCGGCGGGCTGCCGGGATCGGGAAAGAAGAAGTGAACATTTCACGCATCCGCCGACGGTGAGATGCATCGACCAGAAAGGAACGAGCAGATGTCCCTGAAAATCCGTCTCGCCCGCGCCGGAACCAAGAAGCGGCCGGTCTATCACATCGTGATCGCGGACAGCCGCTCGCCGCGCGACGGCCGCTTCATCGAGCGGCTCGGTTATTTCAACCCGATGTTGCCGAAGGATAAGACCGAGCGCCTCAAGCTCGATCTCGACAAGGTCAAGGCTTGGCTCGCCAAGGGCGCGCTGCCGACCGACCGCGTGCTGCGCTTCCTCGACCAGGCGGGCGTGATGAAACGCGAGAAACGCAACAATCCGATCCGCGCGGTTCCGCGCAAGCAGCGCAAAGCGCAGGCCGAGGAAGCCGCCAAGGCTGCGGCAGCGGCCAAATCCGCGGCTGCCGCCGGCGGCGCGCCGGCAAGCTGACGCGCGCTTGCGCCGGATCATCGGACGTGGCCGAGCGCATCTGCGTCGCCCAGATCGGCGGGGCACACGGCCTTCTTGGCGAGGTGAAGCTCAAATCGTTCACCGCCGATCCCATGGCGGTGAGCAATTACGGGCCGCTCACCACCGAAGACGGCTCGGCCAGCTTCGAGATCGAAACGCTGCGCGCGGCCAAGGGTCATCTGGTCGCGCGCTTTCGCGGCGTCGGTGATCGCAGCGCGGCAGAGCGGCTCGCCAATCTCAGGCTGTTCGTGCCGCGCGAGCGCTTGCCGCCGCCCGCGGCCGACGAGTTCTACCACGCCGATCTCATCGGACTTCGCGCCGTGACCGCCGACGGCACCGAGATCGGCACGGTGGCGGCGGTCCACGATTTCGGCGCCGGCGATATCCTGGAACTGCGGCCACAAGCGGGGGGAACCACTATGATGGTGCCGTTCACCGCCGCCTTCGTGCCCAGCGTCGACATCGCCGGCGGGCGTATCGTGGTGGCGCCGCCTGAAGACGCTCCGGCAAACCGCGGGACCGAATAGCAAGGGCTTGCGAATTCCGTAATTGGGGGGCGAGCCATAGCGAATGCGATTCATCACCTCATATACTGTCGTCCCCGCGCAAGCGGGGACCCATAACCACCACCTCTGGAATATGGGTCCCCGCAACGGGGTCCCCGCGACGCGCGCGTCGCGGGGTGCCCCTCGCGGGGACGACGGCGGGATTTGTTCAGCATCATGTGGCGCGCGACCATTCTCACCATCTTCCCCGAGATGTTTCCGGGGCCGCTCGGCGTAAGCCTCGCGGGCAAGGCGCTCGCGGCCGGCCTGTGGACGCTCGAAGCCGTCGACATCCGCACGCACGCGACCGACAAGCACCGCTCCGTCGACGATACGCCCGCGGGCGGCGGACCCGGCATGGTGATGCGCCCCGACGTGCTCGCCCGCGCCGTGGACGCGGTAGCGCCCGCGGGCGATCCGCGCCCGCGCCTCGTGATGAGCGCGCGCGGAGTTCCGCTCACCCAAGGCCGGGTCGCAGCGCTCGCCAACGGGCCCGGCGCCGTCATCCTCTGCGGCCGCTTCGAGGGCGTCGACCAGCGTTTGATCGAAGGGCGCGGCTTCGAGGAGGTTTCGATCGGCGATTACGTGCTTTCGGGTGGGGAGATTGCAGCTTTCGCCCTGCTCGACGCCTGCGTCCGGCTCCTCCCCGGCGTCATGGGCAAGGAGGCCTCGGGCGCGGAGGAGAGCTTCAGCGACGGCCTGCTCGAATACCCGCAATATACCAGGCCGCAGCTCTGGGAGGGCCGTTCGATCCCCGCCGTCCTCACCTGCGGCGACCATGCCAAGGTCGCGGCCTGGCGCCGCGCCGAGGCCGAGCGGCTCACCCGCGCGCGCCGCCCGGATCTGTGGGCGGCCCATTTGGCCGGCGCCGGCAAGCCGAAAAGGCCCACTAAACGGCGCAGCAAGAAGCCCCGACGGGACGGGTGACAAAGCAGCGGCGGTGTCGTAGAAGCTCGCCCGACCCGCACGAACGATAAGAGCGCGCGCCTCAGGATATTCGCGCTGCCGCAGGAGAATTCCCATGAATTTGATTCACGAGCTCGAAAAAGAGCAGATTGCGAAGCTTTCCGCCGGCAAGGAGATCCCGGATTTCGCGCCGGGCGACACCGTCCTTGTCAATGTCAAGGTGGTCGAGGGCGACCGCGCCCGCATCCAGGCCTATGAGGGCGTTTGCATCGGCCGCGCGGGCGCTGGCCTCAACGAGAATTTCACCGTGCGCAAGATTTCCTACGGCGAGGGCGTGGAGCGCGTCTTTCCGCTCTATTCGCCGATGATCGACTCGATCAAGGTCGTGCGCCGCGGCAAGGTGCGCCGCGCCAAGCTCTATTACCTGCGCGGTCGCCGCGGCAAGGCCGCGCGCATCGGCGAGAAGCAGGATCACCACGCCGGCGACGCGGGCGCCGAGGCGGCAAAGAAGGCAGCCGAGTGAAGGCTTACGCCTTTGTGTCCCGGGCGCAGCGCAGCACCTCAAGGGCGTTTACGCCCGTCTTCGCGGGCTATGGTGGTGCGCTGCAGACACCGATCTCGGGTTTACCCGAGATCGGCGCTCAATGCGCGCAAGTCGGGTAAACCCGACTTGCGTGGACCGCTACGGCCCGTGACGGTCCCGGATCAGCGGTGCTGCACCGCATCCGGGATACGCTCTGACAGGCGATATCATTGCCCGCGAGATAGCACCGGCGGCTATTCGAGTTCCACCGTCGCGAAATCCGCCGGCAGGATGACTTCGAGCACCTCGCAATCGTCCGAGTAGTCGAGCACCACGTGCTCGATGCACGGCGGCTGGATCCATGCGCTTCCGGCCCGCATCACGATCGCGCCCTGGCCGGCGAGCTCGGTCTTGATCCAGCCTTTGAGCACGTAGACCATCTGGAAATCGACGTCGTGATAGTGGCGCTTGGAGACCTCTTCCGGGCGGCAGGGCGGAACGAAGCGGATCACGTGGGCCCGCACCATCCCGTTGGTGGCTTGGGCGATGCCGAGATCGCGGTACTTCGCGTAGCGCCGCAGTCCGCCTTCGAAGTCTTCTTCCCGATGATGGCTGACGACGAAGTGCTGCCGCGGCTTGGCCCGCCGTCTCGTCGTGCTCGTTGCCTTGGGCGCGGCGCGCCGCTTCGTCGCGGTTTGCCGTCGCGCCCCTCGTGCTGAAGACCTCGCCTTGGTTCTGGCCATGGGCTCCTCCCGTATGGGAGGGCCATGCTAGCCGCTTCCCGGGTGGCAGAACAATGAACCTCGGCCTCGCCCTTTTCCTCGCCGCGGCAAGGCGCTAAAGGACAACTATATATCCCTTACGACCACCGGCGGTTCCGGAGTATCCACAGCATGCCGCGCACGCTCTACGACAAGATCTGGGAAGACCATCTGGTGGATGAGCAGCCGGACGGCACCTGCCTCATCTATGTCGACCGCCATCTCGTGCACGAGGTGACCAGCCCGCAGGCGTTCGAAGGGCTGCGCCTATCCGGCCGCAAGGTGCGCGCCCCCGACAAGACGCTGTGCGTCGTCGACCACAATGTGCCGACCACCGACCGCAAGGCGCCCAACCCCGATCCCGAAAGCGCGGCGCAGATCGCGTATCTGGCGGAAAACGCCAAGCTGTTCGGGCTCGAATACTTCGACGAGTTCGACAAGCGTCAGGGCATCGTCCACATCATCGGGCCGGAGCAAGGCTTCACGCTCCCCGGCACCACGCTCGTTTGCGGCGACAGCCACACCGCAACCCACGGCGCCTTCGGCGCGCTCGCCTACGGCATCGGCACCTCGGAGGTCGAACACGTGCTGGCGACGCAGACGCTGATCCTGACCAAGTCGAAGAACATGCGCGCCGTGGTCGACGGCAAGCTGCCCCCCGGCGTCGCCGCCAAGGACATCATCCTCGCCATCATCGGCGAGATCGGCACTGCCGGCGGCACGGGCCATGCCATCGAATATGCCGGCGAAGCGATCCGATCGCTGTCGATGGAAGGCCGCATGACCGTCTGCAACATGTCGGTCGAGGCCGGCGCCCGCGCGGGCTTCATCGCCCCGGACGAGAGGTCTTACGCCTATCTCAAGGACCGGCCGCGATCGCCGAAAGGCAAGCTCTGGGACGAGGCCATGCGCTACTGGGAGACGCTGCGCTCGGACGAGGGCGCGCATTTCGACCGTGAGATCAGGCTCGACGCCGCCAAGCTGCCGCCGCTGGTGACCTGGGGGACGAGCCCCGAGCAGGTCGTCTCGGTGACCGGGCGGGTGCCACGGCCGCAGGACATCGCCGACGAGAACAAGCGCCGCGCCGCCGTGACCTCGCTCGATTACATGGGCCTCATGGGCGGTGAGAAGATCACCGACATCGCGCTCGATCGCGTTTTCATCGGCTCCTGCACCAATGCGCGCATCGAGGATTTGCGCGCGGTCGCGCGCGTGGTCGACGGCAAGAGCGTCAAGCCGAGCGTCAAGGCGATGATCGTGCCGGGCTCCGGCTTGGTGAAGGAGCAAGCCGAGGCGGAAGGGCTCGACAAGATCTTCCTCAAAGCGGGCTTCGAGTGGCGCGAGCCCGGCTGCTCCATGTGCCTCGCCATGAATCCCGACAAGCTCTCACCGGGCGAGCGCTGTGCCTCGACCTCGAACCGCAATTTCGAGGGCCGCCAGGGCTACAAGGGTCGCACCCACCTGGTGTCGCCGGCGATGGCCGCCGCGGCCGCGATCGCGGGGCATTTCGTGGACGTGCGGGAGTGGCGCTGAGCGCCTATTAAGGGCCGAGATCGCGCCCCGGCTGCCACCAGCAGCGCATCCTCGGAACGATGACGGCGCCACTCGGGCGATTTTCCGCCGCGAGCCAAGAGGTGCATTCGCGCACGTGGCGCGGACCCGGGTACTCGTAGGTGTAAGGAACCGGATAGGTCGTGGAGTACGTCCGGTAAGGATAGGCGGGGGTCACCCGAATTCGCGTCCGCGCGCGCCCAGGCGGCGGACGCGATGGCGCCGACAGCTCGCCGCCGCGTGTCGCGTCGGGTGCGAACTGCGCGAAGGATTCAGGCGCTGAAGCGAGCACGGCTGCGCCGGCGACGATGATGACCGCTGTTGCCCGTATCATCTTTGCCCTCGCCCGTTGACGCCTCCTACGCTCGCCCATCGCCGCGCGGCCGTCAACGCCCGCGCGCTCGTTCATGCCGGGCAGGATGCAATGCCTTGGCCGGCTCTGCGCGCTCGCTTACAACTGCAGCCATGGCCGATCCGATATTTGCCGATCCGCTCCCCTGGCGCATGGTCAAGGCGCCGTCGCTCGAGGAGCTCGAAACGCTCGCCGAGACGGCATTTCGCCGGCTGCCGCAGAAATTCCGCGCGCTGTGCGAGGGCCTCGTCATCCGGGTGGAGGATTTCCCGACCGAGGAGGTGCTGGACGAGCTGGGCGCGCAGTCCGAGTTCGATCTGCTCGGCCTGTTCCAGGGCGTCGGCCTGCCGTTTCGCTCGGAAAGCGCGCCCGGACAGATGCCCAACATGGTGTGGCTCTACCGCCGACCGATCCTCGACTACTGGGCCGAGCACGACGAGGCGTTGGGCGCGATCATCACCCACGTGCTGGTGCACGAGATCGGCCACCATTTCGGTCTTTCCGACGACGACATGGCCGCGATCGAGGCAAGCGTGAGTTGAGCGGCGAGGACCGCGCCTCCTACACGACCCTGCACTTGACAAACCACCAAGCGCGTCATCAAACAGAACTATTCCATTGTGACCGGGCAAAGCTCATGGACAAATTCACCACGCTCGAAGGCGTCGCGGCACCGCTCAAGATGATCAACGTCGACACCGACATGATCATTCCCAAGCAGTATCTCAAGACCATCAAGCGCACGGGGCTTGGCACGGGCCTGTTCGCGGAGAAGCGCTATCGCGACGACGGCAGCGAGAACCCGGACTTCGTGCTCAACAAGCCCGCCTATCGCAAAGCCAAAATTCTGGTCGCCGACGACAATTTCGGTTGCGGCTCCTCGCGTGAGCACGCGCCTTGGGCGCTGATGGACTTCGGCATCCGTTGCGTGATCTCGACCTCGTTCGGCGACATCTTCTACAACAACTGCTTCAAGAACGGCGTGCTGCCGATCAAGGTCAAGCCGCAGGATTTGGAGAAGCTGTTCGACGACGCCGAGCGCGGCGCCAATGCGACGCTGTCGATCGACCTGGAGAAGCAGGAGATCCGAGGCCCCGATGGCGGCGTGGTGAAGTTCGACATCGATGCACACCGCAAGCACTGCCTGCTCAACGGCCTCGACGATATCGGTCTCACCATGGTCAAGCAGGACAAGATCGAACGCTTCGAGCAAAAGTCGAAGGCCGCACGCGCGTGGGCGTGAGGCAGGAACGCCAGCCTGGCTCGGCCTCACATTATTTGCGGTCGTCCCCGCGAAAGCGGGGACGCGTATTCAAAGGCCAGTCATGCGCGGGCTTGACCCGCGCATCCATCTTCTTCGCAAGAAGTTTTTTCGAAGATTGATGGATTGCCGGGTCAAGCCCGGCAATGACGGCCTGGGGGCCGTGTGCCTTAAGCCGCTTCGACGTGGGCGACGTGATAAAGGCATGGCTCCGCCTCCTTGATGAGCTCGCCGAAGCGCGGCCATTTCTTGCGGAATTCGGGCGAATGGTGAGCAGCCTCGAGCTTCTCGCGATTGGTCCATTGGACGTAGTTGACGACGTGGCTGCCGTCCTCGCTGCGGTGGAGGCAGACCGATATGAAGCCCGGCTGGGTCGCCATGAAACGGGCGCGCTCGGCCATCAGCTCCAGCACCTCGGACTGGTTGTTCGGCGGAACCTTGACGGTCGTGATCTGGGTCACGATGTCGGTGTTTTCGCGAATTTCAGGCATCTGCGTTCTCCCGATTGTCCATCGAGACAACGCACGTGACGGGGTGAAGTTTCGCCTCGCTAGACTCGCTCGGCCTCGAGCCTGCGCTCCTCGATCGCCTGTGCGATCGCGACCGTGCGGCGCGCCATGTCGGCATGCAAGCGCTCGACCATGCGGCCCTCGAGCTGCACGACGCCCTTGTCCTTGTTCTCCGGCAGATCGAATGCCGCGATGATCTTCTTCGCTAGGGCAACGTCTTCCGCGCTCGGCGAGAAGGCGGCGTTGCAGGGCCCGATCTGGTTCGGATGGATGAGGGTCTTGCCGTCGAAGCCCATGTCTCGCGCCTCGCTGCACTCGCGCGCGAAGCCCTCCGCGTTGCCGAGGTCGTTGTAGACGCCGTCAAGGATGTCGAGGCCAAAAGCGCGCGCCGCCGCCACGCAGCTCATCAGCCACGGCAACATCGGCCCACGGCCGGGCGTGATTTTCGCACGCGTGTCCTTGGCGAGATCGTTGGTGCCCATCACGAAGGCCGCGAGGCGGGTTTCCACGTCCCTGGCCGCGGCCGCGATGTCGCGCGCGTTGAGCATGGCGAGCGGCGTTTCCATCATCGCCCAGACGCGGATCCTTTGGTCGGCTCTGATGTCGACGAGGCGCTCGGCCACGTCCTCCAGGTGGCTGGGACTGGACACCTTCGGCACCAGCACCGCGTCGGGCTTGGCCTTGGCGACGGCATTGAGGTCGTCCAGCCACCACTCGGTGTCGAGACCATTGATGCGTACGATGACCTCGCGCGGGCCGAAGGAACCGGCGGTGACGGCATCCAACACCTGCTGGCGGGCGGCGGCCTTGCCGTCGGGCGCGACCGAATCCTCGAGGTCGAGAATGAGGGCGTCGGCGGGTAGCGTGCGCGCCTTCTCGATCGCGCGAGCGTTGGATCCCGGCATGTACAGCACGCTCCGGCGCGGACGGATGGTCATGTTGATGTCCCGCTTTGATCTGCTCTAGCCTATCGAGTGGATGGCTGCGATGCCACTCTTTGGAAGGATGCGCAAAGTCTTGAGCGACACTTGGTTCGCCGGAGTCGATGGCTGCCGCGCCGGCTGGCTCTTGGCCCTCGCGCGCCCCGGCGACGGCGAAGTGCGCCTGCGC
>WNGL01008208.1_pt1 | contig 16878 bp, 14 predicted proteins | sample 5400591 | NCBI WGS metagenome assembly WNGL01 (sample SAMN13153377, study PRJNA577476) | soil metagenome | isolation source: 80 cm soil or saprolite under Garry oak tree replicate 1 | place: USA:California | collected 2016-06-15
GCCGGGTGCTGCTGCGTAAGTCCGGCACGGAACAGGTGGTACGCGTCATGGTTGAAGCGCCGACCCCAGACCAGGCTGCCTGCGTTGCGGATCGGCTCGCCGCGATCGTCAAGTCCGAGCTCTCATTATGAATCCCACCGGACTTCCAAGCTGATCATGCGGGTTCGGTTCCCGTCGCCCGCTTCGCTCCGTCCGCTATCCGTATGACAGATCGTGATACATTGGACGCATGGCATCGGCGATCAGCGTGCGCCTCGACCCCGGGGCTCTACGGGCGCTGGCTCAGCTTGAGGCGACAGGCCTCAGCAGATCCGAGGCGATCCGCCGCGCGATCCTCGACAGCGCTGCCCGGCTGCAACGCCGGGCCGCCCTCGCTGCTGAAGTTGCCGCCCTCGAGGCCGACGTAGACGACCGGCGCGAAATGCTCGAGGTCGCGGCTCTCATGGAGAGCATGCGTGCTCCGGGGTGATATCCACGAATTCCGCCTGCCCCGTGGAACAGGCCACGAACAGCGCGGCCGGCGCTACGGAGTGATCGTCCAGGCTAACGAGCTGCTACCGCGTTCGGCGGTGCTGGTCGCGCCAACATCTCTCAGTGCCAGGGCAGCATCGTTTCGCCCGGAAATCGAACTGCTCGGCGAGACTGCCCGCGTCCTGGTTGAACAAGCCGGGGCCATCGACGCTGGACGGCTTGGCGACCTGGTCGGCCGACTCACCCCCGAGCAGCAGTGGGGCATCGACGAAGCCCTCACGACGGTGCTGGGACTCCGCTAGGCGCATCGGCGATCAACTCGTGGCCGGCAGCGTGCTCTACCCCTCGGCCCGGCCGGGAGTCCGCTTCTCGTTCGCCCACCATCATCTCGATCAGTTCCTGGAAGCCGATCTTCGGCTGCCAGCCGAGCCGCTCGTGCGCCTTGGTCGCGTCCCCGACCAGGACGGAGACGTCAGCCGGCCGGAAGAAGCGCCGGTCCTGCTCCACGTAGGGCCGCCAGTCATCTATCCCGACGCGGTTGAAGGCGACCTGGAGCAGGTCACGGACCGAATGGCTCTCGCCGGTGGCTATGACGTAGTCCTCGGGCTCGGGCTGCTGGAGCATGAGCCACATCGCCTCGACGTAGTCGCCGGCGAAGCCCCAGTCCCTGGACACGTCCATGTTGCCCACGGCCAGGACCTTCTGCCGTCCGAGCGCGATCCGCGCGACCGCGCGCGTCACCTTCCGGGTCAGGAACTCATATCCCCGGCGCGGTGACTCGTGGTTGAAGAGAATGCCCGAGCATGCCCAGGTGTTGTACGACTCGCGATAATTCTGCGTCACATAATGGCCGAACACCTTCGCCACGCCATACGGTGAGCGAGGGTGAAATTGCGTGGTCTCCCGCTGCGGCGACTCACCCGTTGTGCCGAACATTTCCGAGCTCGACGCCTGGTAGAACCGGACGCCGTTCATTGACCCCTGCGTGTGGATGCGGACGGCCTCGAGCATGCGCAGGACGCCCATTCCCGTGATGTCGCCGGTAAGTTCGGGCTGCTTGAAGGATAGCCCGACGAAGCTGATCGCGCCCAGGTTGTAGATCTCGTCCGGCTGTGCTGTCTCGAGGACGCCGATCAGGCTGGACAGGTCGCGCAGGTCCCCTTCGAGCAACTGGATGGACGGGATGTACTCCTCGACAGTAGGGATTTTCGGATTGGACTGCCCGCGGACCATCCCGAATACTTCGTATCCTTTTTCTGCCAGAAATTCGCCGAGATAGAGGCCGTCCTGCCCGGTTATCCCGGTGATCAGAGCACGTGGCACTGGCTGATTCACTCCTCTGTCAGGTCAAGCTGCAACTCACGGAAAGCCGGCGGCCAGGACGGCCGCTATCCGCTGGCCGGCCTGGCCGTCCCACAGGGCCGGCCGGCGTGGCGGAGGCGGCGGGGCGGCCATCACCTCCCGCGCCGCCCGGACGATCCGGTCGGGGTCCCGCCCTACCAGCCGGTTAGTGCCCTCGGTGAGGGTGATCGGCCGCTCGGTGCTGTCCCTGAGCGTAAGGCACGGCACGCCGAGCACGGTGGTTTCCTCCTGCACCCCGCCGGAATCGGTCAGCACCAGCCGCGCCGACGCCTCCAGGGCGATGAAGTCGAGGTAGCCGAGCGGCGGGATGATCCGCACCGATGCGGGCAGCGCCGCGCCGTGAAGCCGGCCGTCCACGCGCGGATGAGCAGGCAGCACCAGCGGGAAACTAAAGGAGATCTCAGCGAGCGCAGGCAGCAGCGCGCCGAGCACGGCCGGGTCGTCGACGTTGGCCGGCCGGTGCAGTGTCACCAGGCCGTACTGCCCGCGCCGCAGGCCGAGCCCGGCCAGCGTCCCGCGGGCGGCGGCCCGGCCGGCGTTCGCTAGCAGGGTGTCCACCATGACGTTCCCGACGAGGTGTATCTGCTCATCAGGAAATCCCTCGGCCCGCAGGTTGGCCGCCGCGTCCGCGGACGGGGCGAACAGGTAGTCGCTCACCCGGTCGGTGACCAGCCGGTTGATCTCCTCGGGCATCGACCGGTCGCGGCTGCGCAGGCCCGCTTCCACGTGCGCAAGCCGCGCGCCCAGCTTGGCGGTGACCAGCGCGCACGCCAGCGTGGAGTTCACGTCGCCGACCACGACGACCACATCGGGGGCCAGTGCGGCCGCCAGCGGCTCGAACGCCGTCATCACCCGGCCGGTCTGCACGGCGTGGCTGCCCGAGCCCGCGCCGAGGAAGTGGTCCGGGCGGCGGATACCGAGGTCGTCGAAGAACACGTCGCTCATCGCGGCGTCGTAGTGCTGTCCGGTGTGGACCAGGATGACCTGCGCCCCGCGCGCCTCCAGCGCGTCCATCACCGGCTTGACCTTCATGTAATTGGGCCGGGCGCCCGCTACGCAGATGACCCTCACAAGGTCTCGACGTTCGGGCCGGACAGCACCCGCCGGCAGTCCAGTACGTAACGCGCGTGGCGGCTGATGTCGGCGGCGCAGAAGGCGTCGTGGTCGGTGAGCAGCACGGTGAGGTCGGCCGCGGCCATCTGCTCGGGCGTGGCGTGGACGCGGGTGACCGCCGGGTCCAGCACGGCCGTCTCGGTGACCAGCGGGTCGGCCGCCCAGACATCGGCTCCCATGCGGAGCAGCAGGTCGGCGATCCGGATGGCGGGCGACTCCCGCGCGTCGCCGGTGTTCTTCTTGTAGGCGAGCCCGAGCAGCAGGATCCGCGACCCGCTCACCGCGCGCCCGCGCCGGTTCAGCGCGAGCAGCAGCCGGCGGACCACGTAGTCGGGCATGTGGCTGTTGATGTCGTTGGCCAGCTCGACGAACCGGAATCGCTGGCCCAGCGTCCGCTCCACCCGCCAGGACAGGTAGGACGGGTCGATGGGCAGGCAGTGGCCGCCCACCCCCGGCCCGGGACTGAACCGCATGAAGCCGAACGGCTTGGTCGATGCGGCGTCGATGGCCTCCCACACGTCCACGCCGAGTTCGCGCCCGAACATTGCCAGCTCGTTCATCAGCGCGATGTTCACGTGCCTGAAGGTGTTCTCGATGAGCTTGGCCAGCTCCGCCTCGCGGGGCGAGGACACCGCCACGGTCCGGTCCGCGATCCCGCGGTAGAAGGACTGCACCGCGGCCAGCGAGTCAGCGTCGATGCCCGAGACGATCTTCGGCGTGGTGGCCAGCGTCCAGGTGCGGTTCCCCGGGTCGATCCGTTCCGGGCTGTAGCCGAGATGGAAGTCGGGTCCTGCGACCAGCCCGGACCCGTCCTCGAGCCACGCCCGCACCTGCTCCTGCGTGGTGCCGGGATAGGACGTGGACTCCACGATCACGGTGGCGCCCGGGCGCAGGTAGCGGGCCAGGGTCCGGCTGGCGGCCTCGACGCAGGAGAGATCGGGCAGGCCGTCCCGCAGCGGCGTGGGGACCGTGATCACGGCGACGTCGAAGCCGTCGCACGCGTCGGCGTTCACCGACGGCCGGAACCGTCCCGATTCCAGCGCCGCCGCGAGCTCGCAGGAGGGCACGTCCTCCACGTAGGATTCCCCGGCCTCCAGCCGCTTCACCCGGACCAGGTCGGTGTCGTAGCCGGCCACCTCGTGCCCGGCCGCCACGGCCCGCACCGCCAGCGGCAGGCCCACGTACCCCAGGCCCGCCACCACCACGGCGCTCACCGGCGTGCCATCCATGTCGAAAGCTCAGGCTGCCCCATAGCCGCATTCCCCCTGGCCGAACTGTCTCGGCCGACCTGTCCGTTCGCCGTCAGGCCGCTGGAGCGAACATTTAGTGTCTACGTCATTACTTTGAGTTAAGGCTGGTCGGACTGCCGCCAGCGGGCTCGGTGATGCGGCGCCGACGACAGCGCAGTCCGGCGAGCCCGGTCCGGGCAGCGTATGGCGCCCGGACCGGGCCGGGGAAATGCTATGAGCCAAGCACGGTGGTAATCAGCGTGCCGATGCTGCTGAGGATCGCGCTGATGTTGGTACCGAGCGACGCGAGGAAAGTGCTCATGTTCTTTGCCCCCTGTGTGTTTGATCTGGGCTATTAGCCTGTCGTGAGCCGCTCCCGATGGAGCGCACTGTGTCCCCCCTGGTGACACAGCGCGCCTAGTCTCTCAGTAATCACTTGACTACGCAAGGCTATCTCTCGGCGTTTCGCCTCGCTCTGGCGCAGGGTCGTCGCATTGCACCGAGTATCGACGCGGCCCATGACTTACAATATGAAGTCAGAATATGACTCACTGCTGCAAGCGACGTTAGCGGACCCCGCGGGGCCGGAACTGCACGCTGATCTGATCCGCGGCCCGACCGGCTGGGACGTCTTCGGCACGGCATGCTCCCAGGTGCGCTGGCAGCTGCCGCCCATGACCAGCAGGTCGCCGTGGCCGAGCTCGAACCGCAGCGACGAGCCCCCGCGCCGCCCTGTCTGCCGATCGCCTCGCGGGCGTAGCAGCAGCGGCCGCGGCGTGCCCAGCGACACGATGGCCACCATGGTGTCCTCGGTCCGGCCGCGCCCGATCGTGTCGCCGTGCCAGGCCACGCTGTCCCGCCCGTCGCGGTACAGGCACAGCCCGGCCGTGCGGAACGGCTCGCCCAGCTCCGGGCCGTAGTGCGCGTTCAGCGCCTGCCGCGCGGCGGTCAGCGCCGGGTCGGGCAGCGCCGCGTCCTCGCCGTAGAAGCAGAGCAGTCGGGGGACCGCCACCACCTTGTCGTACATGTGCCGCTTCTCGGCCCGCCACGGCACCGCCGCAACTAGCCGCCCGAACACCGCCCCGGAGCCCGCCAGCCAGCCGCGCCGCAGGTCGACCCAGGCGCCGTGGGCCAGCGGCGTCCGCTGCACCGACCCGCCGAGCGCGCCGGGCGAGGGCTCCTCGCCGACATCAAGCAGCGACTCCTGGACCGAAACACTCATGCGAACAGCGTAACCCACATCCAAACGCATATTCGAGCCTCATGCGTCCCGCGCCCGCCGGGCACGCACCAGAGCCCGGGCCGACGTCATCTTTGCGGATCGAAATACCTGCCATAGCAGGACCAGCGATCCACGATCACGAGTGGGCCGGCCGCGCACGCACCAGACCCCGCGTTTCAGCTGCTGTCCCGCCGTAAAGCAGTCGGCTTCCGCATGGTGCGTCGCATCTCATAAGTACATTCTGGGATATTTAGTTAACCGGAGTGGCCACAACATCTGGCGGTGGGCAGGATCTCCAACCTCTGCATGTTGTATCCCGATCACGTCCGCTCCGCTTACGTGAATATCCCAGAGTACATTTATCATAACTACGATCACGTATCTTTCCTGCCTCGCGGCCTCGTCCTACGGTGGGTGTCATGGCCGCCGGATCTCGCCGCTACGTGGTGATCGGCGCGGGCATCCTCGGCGCCTCTGTGGCGGCCAGGCTGGCAGGCGCAGGCGCGCCGGTGACGCTGCTGGACCAGGACCAGCCGGGCCGCGCCGCCAGCCGGTGGAGTTTCGCCTGGCTGAACTCGAACGACAAGGCGCCCAGGTCCTACCACGACCTCAACCACGCCGGCGTCCGCGCCTGGGCCGAGCTCGCGCCCGGCCTCGACGGCGAGGCCTGGTACCGCCCCGTCGGCCACGTCGAACTGGCCAACTCCGACGCCGAGGCCGCCGAACTCGAAGCCCGCGTGCGCCGCCTGACCGGATGGGGCTACCCCGCCCGCCTCATCGACCCGGCCGAAGCAGCCGAGATCGAGCCCTCGCTCCGCCCTCCGGCACGAGGCGCCGCGTTCTTCCCCGGCGAGGGTTACATCCTGACCGAACCGCTGATCGAGCGCCTGGTCGCGCGGGCGGAAAGCCACGGCGCGGACGTCCTGACCGGCGAGCCCGGCCGCGTCACCGGCCTGGACGCCGGGCCGGGCGCGGCACCGCGAGTTCGCACCGCTGACGGCAATGTCCTGGAGGCCGACGAGGTGGTGTGCTGCGCCGGCCGCTGGACGCCCGCCCTGGCCGCCTTGGCCAGCCCGGCCGCCCCGGTGCCGCTGATCCCCTGGGACACCCCCGGCGCCACCGCGCCCGGCCTGGTAATCCGCGCCGGCCCGGTCACCCCGCCCGCCCCGGTCCGCCTGCTGCACACCCCCGACCTCAGCCTGCGCCCCCACCCCGGCGGCCAGGTCCACCTGGAAGCGCCCGACGCCAAGGTCGACCTGCACACCTCCCAACCCGGACTGCGCCGCTGGGCCGCCGAACTCCTCCGCCGCGCCCGCCGCACCGTCCGCGGCCTCGACGACGCGCAGGTCGTCGCCTACCAGGTCTGCGTCCGCCCGATGCCCGCCGACGGCCAGTCCATCGTCGGCCGCCTCCCCGGCGCCCCCGGCCTCTACGTCGCCGTCACCCACAGCGGCGTAACCCTGGCCGCCCACCTATCCCGCCTCATCGCCGCCGACCTAACCACCGGCATCCCGCCCCCCGACCTGGCCCCCTACCACCCCGCCCGCTTCCCCGCCGCCCCCCATCCCCCCGTATTTTTATACCGAACGGCCCGTCGTTCCCGCCCCGGCCCCCGTGCCTGCGTCATCCCGCGCCGATGTGCCCCAGCACGGTCTCCACCACCGCCCGCTCCACGGGATCGTCGACCTGGCCGGCCAGGCCGGAATCACAGTCGCCCCCAAGGATGCGTCGCAGGGCGCTGGCCAGGGCTGACAGGCCCGGATCCTCGGCCATGGCCTTCAGGTCCTCGCCCGCCCGCCCGGCGGCACCGGCGTCACCGCCTGCGGCGTCAACCAGGTCGAGGAGCAACGGCCCGATTCCGATGGCGCCCCAGAGCGCGGCCGGGATGGTGATCTTCCCGTCGCGGGCGTCGATGGCGCGGGTCACGATCGCGGCATCGACCTCGTCCAGCCCGGTGAGCAGGTCCGTCCCGGTGTCGCCCGCGCGCAGCCGCCGCAGCGCGGCCACGAGCGCGCCCCAGTCGGAGGAGTCCTGAAGGCGGTCAAGCTCGGTGTCGAGCGCGGCGACGGCCCGCGTGTCACCGCCGTCGGCGGCGAGGACAGCGGCGATGACCGGGTCCCACTCTGCCAGATGCCTGCGGTCGGTGGGCGGGGCTTCGGCCAGGTCACGAATGCGCGCAACGAGTTCCCGGAGGGTGCGCTCGGCCGTGTCCGGGTCAGGGGCGAGCAAGGTGATCAGCCGGTCCAGGTCCGTGCCGGGTATCCCGGCGACCCGGCGGCACAGGTCCGCCACGTCAGCGGGCGGTTCGGTGTCGGCTCCGGCTGTCTGCATATCGGCCGCGGCCGCGCGAACTGATTCGTCGACCCCTTCGGCGTCGGTCAGGGCGCAGATCAGGGCGGAGGCCAGGTGATGCGCGAGCGCGGCGGCCGTCTGGCGGGCATGGCGGCCGAGGTAGTTGCCGAGATTGTGATAGCTGACCGTGATGGCGCTCACGTCCCTGGCAAGGTATTCGTAGCGCAGGGCGTCTTGTCCCAGGCTGATCGCGGCATTGCCATGACCTCGCTTGTCCTCGACATCAGCCAGGGCGCCGAGCACCACGCCGAGGCCCCGAATGTCGTGGGCGCTCTCGAAGGCCTGCCGACAGTAAAGTAGTAGGGCCAGCGCTTCATCGATCCGGCCGAGCCGGATCAGAGGTCCGTAGTCGTTGAACCCGATCTGAGCGATGTCGCCGGCGGGCGCGCCGCGGTCTTGCGCGATCGCGGCGACGGCGGAGTTCAGTTCGAGCGCGTCGTCCCAGCGGCCGAGCTGCCGTGCCGCGTCGCGGCCGACGGCGAGCAGGCTCCCGCGGACATTCCAGGGGTAAACGGGCTCGGGCTCACCCGGCCGGACAGGTAGCGTCTCCATATGCTCGCGGAGCCGTTGCACCTCGGCGAGCACCTGCTCGGCTTGCCCCATATCGTTCAGCACCTGGAGCCGCGAGACTTCGCCGAGAAGCTGCGTCCAGGGTCCGAGCCCGGCCCGCCGGGTGTAGCCGATCATCTGGTCGGCGAGGGTAAGGGCTTCGGCCAGCTGCCCGCTTTCGCGGCACACGTTGATCAGGCGCCCGGCAGTTACCGACGCCAGCCGGTAGTCGCCGCGGGCCAGGTTGGCGCCCAGGACGGCGCGCATCTGGCTCTCGGCCGCGGCGGGATCGATCAGCGCCAAAACCAGGGCTAGTAGGTCGGCCGCACCGGGGACAAGGCCGGTCACGGTGATGGCCCGGAGTGCGGGCAGCACGGCGGCGGCGGTCGCCCGCGACGGATCGCGGTGGAACGCCCGTTCGAGCAGGGAACCTGCCGCGCTCCACTCTCCCCGGCGCATGAGGTAGGGGGCGGCCGCCAGCCCGGCACGGACCACCAGGCCGCTAGTACGGGCCTCTCCCTCCCGCCCCAGCGCGTACTCGGCGACCGAGCTCCAGTAGGCGGCGAGCTCGGCATCCACCGCGTCGCGGAACTCTGTCCCGGCCCGGGCTCGGCCGGCGTCGGCCACCCCTGGGTGGATGCCATAGGACTCGTTGCTCTCCTCGGTCTCTGGCCGGACCGCGATCAGCCCCCGCGCGGCCAGCGCGGCCAGGGTCTCGTCCAGGCCCGGCGGCTGCCCGTCCAAACCGAGCCGGATCCACAGGTCGCCCCAGTTGCCGTCGACGGCGAACCGGATCCGGTCGCCTTCCTCCAGGCAGCACAGGAACCAGAACAAGGTGCGCGGTCCCAGCGAGAGCCCGCCTGCCACCGCGTCGGTCCAGGCGCCGAGCACGCCCAGGTAGTCCTCCCCGGCCGCGCGGGACTCCCCGGTGGCGAAGAACCCGTCCGGCAGCCCGCCGGCCTGCCGCCACGCCTGGTCGCCGGCCTCCACCAGCGCGGAAAGCCGCGCCGGGTCCGCGGCCTGCCCCTCGGCCAGCTCCAGCAGCTTCGGGTGTCCCTGGGCGACGCCGAGCACCCCCAGCGCCAGCCGCCGCGCCACGTCACGCTCGATCCCGGCCAGCTCGCCCTCGATAAGCGCGCGCAGGTGCGGCAGCTCCCGGGCCAGCAGCAGCGCCTCGTCCAGCGACAGCGCGTCCACCGCCAGCACCCGCAGCCCCGCCACCCCGCTCGGCAGCCGGCGGCTGGTCAGCACCACCCGCCCCCGCCCGGCATGCCCGCACAGCGCGCCGACCACGGAGCCCCACCGCGTGTCCCGCCACTCACCCCCGCCGCTGAGCAGCGACTCGACGTTGTCGATGACGATCAGCACGCGCCGCCGTTCCGCCAGCTCGGTCAGCTTCGGCAGGAACCCAGCCAGCCTGGCCTCGTCCGCGAGCACGTGGACCATCTGGAACCCCGGCAGCTCCCGCTCCAGGGTGAGCGCGAACTCGGCCAGCGCCCCCGTGATGTCCTGGCCCTCGTCGGGGGCCTTGAACCAGACCAGCCGGTCGAAGGCGTGCTCGTGGGTGTAGGCCAGCTCCAGCGCGCACGCGGTCTTCCCGCCGCCCGGCATCCCGTGCAGCAGTACCCCGGGCACTCCGCTAGCATCGGCCAGCGCCGCGCTGGCTCGCGCCATCACCCCGGTGCGCCCCACGAACCGGTCCGGCTGCGGCGGGAACCCCGCCATCTTCAGCGTGCCGGTGTCGTAGGACTCCGCGTGCTCACGCCTCGGCGCGGCCAGCCGAAGGTTCACCGCCCGCGCGCCGAACAGCGCCGGTGTCCCCGCCGACAGCGCCGGGCACGCCGGAGTCGGCGGCACCGCGACCACCTCGCCGAGCGCGATCCCCAGCGCCCGCGGCAGCGGCCGGCCCTTGGCGGCCAGCAGGTCGTACAGCTTGGCGGCCAGCCCGATCGCGAAGTCGTCGACCACCGGGTACCGCATGGCCAGCACCGCGCACCCGAGCCGCCCGGCCAGCTCAGTCGCCAGCGTCCCCGGCGCGAAGCCGTCTTCCCGCTCCGCGGTCCCGCGGCCGTCGCCCCGCTCCGCGGTCCTGCCGCCGCCGCCCCCGTCCACGGCACCGCCCGCGCCGTCGCGGTCCGCGGCCCTGGCCGCGCCGCCCCCGGCCGCGGGCAGGCCCAGCAGCCTGCGCTGCTCGGCGGCGGTCAGCGCGGCCGACCAGCACGCTGAGACCGTGACCAGCTTGACCCGCTCCCGGGCCAGGTCCAGCAGATCGGCCAGTTCCCCGGCCGTCACCAGGTCACGGGAGCCGTCCGGTTTCTCCAGCAGTAGCACGCCCGGCGCGCCGTGGCCGGAGATGTGGATGACGTCCCAGCCCTCGTCTTCCTCCAGCACGTCCCGCAGCCGGTCCCGCGTCACCCCGTACTGGAGCACCCGCACGTCCACCGCCCGGCTCTCCGCCGCGATCCCCTCCAGCAGGCGCACCAGCGCGTACCGTTCCCGCCGCAGGTTCAGCGGCTGGCCGCCCTCGGGCAGGCTGAACAGCCCGAGTACCCGCAGCCGCTCCCGCACCGGCGCCGCGCCAGCACCGTCGCTGCCCCCGGCGAGCTGCATGACCAGCGTGACATCCTGCAGCGACAGGGGTTTCCCCCCGACATGGGCCAGCTCCAGCGGCCGGAACAGCAATGCCCTGGCTTCCTCGGGCACCACGACCCGTACGGTGGCCGGCCGGGCCTTCACCATGGCCGCCGCGACCGGGCCAAACACCTCAGCGCCGATCCACGCTCCCACGCCGGCGACGATGCGCGCTTCGTCCTCGGCCCGCCGGTCGGGAGCAGCGTGCCAGTCCAGGTAGTTCAGCAGATCGCCGAACGCCTCGCACTCCCAGCGCCGAGGATCCAGCCGGACCTCGTGATCAGCGGCTAATGTCCCGCCCGGCCCGGTCAGCGCCCACCGCCACCTGGTCAGATCCTGGAACTCGCGTACCTCGAGCCGCAGCTCGCCCACCCAGCCTCCTCCCCAGCAGGCCGACACCTACCGACACAATAAGCCATCGTCAGGTCGAGCTGGCGCAGGCGGCCGCGGTCGGCGGCTCGCCGACAGGCATCAGCGGACTACTCGCGGTCGGCAGTATCCTGCGTGCCGACGTTGCCGGTGAGGATGCGCTGCTGCTGGATGTCGGGGACGACCGCGGCTGCGGTACCGAAGTCGGCATCCTCGTGCAGGATGGTCAGGCGATGGTGCAGTGCGGTGGCCACCACCAGGTGATCCGCGACGGAGAGTCCGTGATGCTGGCTCTTGGCGGCGAGCCGGGTCTGGACGCTGTGCACGGTTTCCCACGCGCGATCAGGCACTGGTACCCAGGGATAGGCCTCCAGCAAATCCGTCCTGATGCGTTCGTACTCGGTTGCCCGAGCGATCGTGAGCGCCTCGGTGAGAACAGGGTCGCAGATGGCAACCATGCCGTGGATGACCTGCTCGTGCCAGGACTCGTCTACCTGACGGCGCAGGATTCGCACCAGAGCGCTGGTGTCGATGAGGTACTTCACTGATCGAGGTCTTCTAGCCGGTCGTAGTCGAACCCGCTGGCGTCAGCCGCTGCGAGCAGGTCCTCGAGTGCACCGGCCCGCCGGGCGCGCGCATCCTCGCTGACCTTCTGGAGTGCGAGCGTGACCGTGTCCTTCTTGGTCTTTGTCCCTAGCGCCGCGGCGGCTTCGGCGAGAAGATTCTCATCCAGCTCCAGCAGGGTCTTGGCCATGCGCCATCCGTCCCCATCAGATATATACTGGTGAATCGATATCAGTGATAGGAATTATATCTTAGCTGAGCCGGGCGCCGGGTTCGCAGGAAGTGGCCGGCTGGCAAGCCGGGAAGCTACCCCGAGGGCGGGAACAGCACAGGCTTGGAGCCCACCAAGTCGGGCTGGCACGGGATCGACGGATCCTGGTGGCTGGTGACGAGCCGGCCCGCCACGATCACCGAGCAGTACGCCACCACGTGCGGGTCGCCGAAGTTCACGTTGCACCGGATGACCGGCTGCCCGTGGTAGGCGCGCCCGTTATTGACGCAGTCCACGTACTGGACGCTGAGATGCTGGGACCGCAGTTCCAGGCTGAGCGTCCGGTCCGCGGCCTGAACGGGATCGCGGACGCCCGCGACCAGGGGAACGCCAAGCTGCGAGCCGCCGGCGCCGGCGTGGTCCGTATGCGCGAACACGCCCGCGAACGCGCCCGCGCCCGCGGCGAGCAGTACCGCCCCGAGCAGGACGAGCCAGGCCTTCCCGCGCAGGCTCCTCACGGGTACAGCACCGCCTTGGTGGCGATCCGCTGGTCGAAGAGCTGGTATGCCTGCGCCGCGTCGTCCAGGGGCATGCGGTGCGTGACCACGCGCTCGGGCTCGAGCTTGCGGTCCAGGACCATGCGCATGAGCCGTTCCCGGTCGGAGATGGGATCACCGATGCTGAACCGCAGGGTGAGCTCGCGTTCGAACATCAGGCCCGCATCCAGCTTGTAGTCGGGCTCGAAGTGCGCTCCGACCACCGACACGGTGCCCCGCCCCCGCGCCAGGCGGAGCGCGGCGTCCAGCGCCTGCGGGGTTCCGGCCGCCTCGATGACCGCGTCCGCGCCCATTCCCCCGGTGCGGGCCGCGACAAGATTCCCGGCGTCTTCGGGGCTCACCGTCAGTGCGCCGAACCCGGACGCCAGCTCCCTGCGGGCAGCAATGCCGTCCACCGCGATCGCCCCGCCGCCGAAGCCTGACGCGCAGAGTACGGCCATCAGCCCGACCGGGCCGCAGCCGACGACGACGACGGTGTCCGACAGGCCTGCCCCGGAGTTCCGCACCGCGGCGAAAGCGGTCGGCAGCACGTCGGCCAGGAACAGGGCTTGCTCGTCCCCCATCGTGTCGGGCAGCGGCAGCAGGCACCGGTCGGCCATCGGCACCCGGACCAGCTCGGCCTGCCCGCCGTCGAGCCGCGGGTAGACGCCCGAGTACCCGAACAGGGAGCGGCGCTCGCACTGCGCGGGACGAGCCGCCCGGCAGTGCCAGCACGTTCCGTCCGACACCGTGCTTGAGCAGACCACCCGCTGGCCGACCCGCACGCCCTCGACGGCTGGGCCGACGTCGGCCACCGTGCCGACGAACTCGTGCCCGAGCACGGTCGCATCGTCGAACCCCGGCGTCATGCCGTGCACGGGGAATAGGTCCGCCCCGCAGATCGCGGCGGCGGTCACCTTCACCACGGCGTCCCGCGGATCCTGCAACCGCGGCTCGGGAACGTCCGTCACCGTGACCGTGCCGGGCTCCGCTACCCGTACAGCTTTCATTAAGATCGCGGCGTGGAGATCCCGGACTTCAGGCCGGGGAGGAAACGCCGCTCCCCCCTCTCGCGGATTAGCTTATCCAACATGGGTCCTCCTGGTAAGATTGATACATGCGGACGGCATACAAATGCCGGGCCTACCCGGCACCCGAACAGGCGGTCGTGCTTAACCGCACGTTCGGCTGCGTCCGCGTGGTGTGGAACCGGACGCTGGCATGGCGGCACCAGCGGTACCACGGTGAGCATGAGCGGACGAACTTCACCCAGGCCAACGCCTACCTGACCGCCATGAAAGCCACCGCAGAGCTGGCCTGGCTGAACGAGGTCTCCTCCGTCCCGCTCCAGCAGGCGATCCGGCACCAGCAGGTCGCCTACACGAACTTCTTCGCCGGGCGGACCCGGCACCCCCGGTACAAGTCCCGCACCGGCCGGCAGTCCGCCGAGTACACCCGCTCCGGGTTCCGGTACCGCGACGGCCGGCTGCTCCTGGCCAAGATGGACGCGCCGCTGGCGTTCACCTGGTCGTGGCCGGACATCGACCCGGCGTCGGTCGACCCGGCCACCGTGACGATCTCCCGCGACCCGTGCGGACGCTGGTACGTTTCCCTCGCCGTGGAAGCGGCCGACCCCGCGCCGCTTCCCGCGACGGGCGCAGCCGTCGGCGTGGACCTGGGCATCAAGGACTTCGCCGTCACCTCCGGCGGGCAGAAGATCCCCAGCCCGCGCAGCCTGGGCCGCCGGGAACGGAACCTGGCCCGCTACCAGCGGCGCATGGCCCGCTGCCGGAAAGGGTCCGCGAACCGGGCCAAGGCCAGGGCGAAGGTCGCCCGCGCCCACCGCAAGGTCCGTGCCTCCCGGGCGGACTTCCTGCACCGCGCGTCGGCCCGGCTGGTCCGCGACCACGACGTGATCGTGATCGAAGACCTCGCCGTGAAGAACATGATCCGCAACCACTCGCTCGCCAAGGCCATCTCCGACTGCGGCTGGGGCGAGTTCCGCCGCCAGCTCGAGTACAAGTGCCAGGGCGCCGGGCGGCACCTGATCGTGATCGGCAGGTGGTACCCCAGTTCCAAGACCTGCTCGGCATGCGGGTACCTGCTCGCCGGACTGTCCCTGAAGACCCGGACGTGGCAGTGCCCGTCCTGCGGCACCCGGCACGACCGGGACATCAACGCCGCGAAGAACATACTTGCGGCAGGTCTTGCCGTAGCCGGGGACAACCCCGGCGATGCCTGCGGAGCTGATGTCAGACGGCACGGGACACCCCGTCCGCGGTCGGCTGTGAAACAGGAACCCCCGAAGGCGACTTCGGGAATCCCCGTCCCTCAGGACGAGGAGTAGTCAACCGGGCTCCTCGATCTCGACTAGGTATCCGTCCGGGTCCACGCAGAAGAAGCGGCTGCCGCCCCATGGCGGGTGGTGGATTTCGGCCAGGAACGGCACGCCCCTGGCGCCGAGTTCGGCATGGGCGGCGTGCGCGTCGTCTACCTCCAGGACCAGGACGATACTGGCCCTGGACCGGTCCGCCGGCGCGGACATCACCACCCCGGGCCGGTCCGGTGCCGGGTGGTTCTGCTCGGCGAGCGAGATGCGGGCGCCCCCCGCGGTGAGCGTGGCGTAGGGCGGGTCGTCGTAGACCGCCAGAACCTCAAGCCCTAGCTGATCGCGATAGAAGCGCAGCGACGCGGCGAAGTCGGCGACGCCCACGATGGCGCCGGCCCGCGTGACCCTGAAGCCTGTCATCGTCAAGGGCGTCCTCTGCTGGGGGAACGATCACCGGGTTGGCGCGGGGGAGAGCGATCAGGCGGTGTCCTGGAAACTGCCCGACGCCATCTCCGCCGAAGACTGGCTGGGCTCACTGAGGGTTTCGTGCAGCCGTTGCGCCGGGACCCGGATGTGAGCGGCGGTGAGCTCGGCGGCCTTCTCCACATCCCGCAGCCGGATCGCCGCCAGGATGGCGCGATGTTCGGCCACAGAGCCGTCCAGGCTGCCGCGCAGCGCCAGGGTCCGGGCCTGGAATCTCCCGATCTCGCCTGCCAGCCGGCGGTATACCTGCAGCAGCTTCTTATTGCCGCTCAGCTCGCAGAGTAGCTCGTGGAACGCCACGTTCGCCGTGAAGAAGTCCGCGACGGCGCCCTCCTTGGCGTGCCCGGACATGCGGTCCGCGAGCTCGTCCAGGTCGGCCAGCGCGGCACCGGTAATCCTCGGCACCGCGAGTCTCACGGCCAGGACCTCCAGCGCCTCCCGGACCTGGTAGGACTCGATCAGTTCCTCGGGCGTGATGAACCGTACCTCGGCACCCCGCCGGGGCCGCACCGTGACCAGCCCCTCCGCCGCCAGCCGGCCGATGGCCTCCCGGATCGGCCCGCGGCTCACGGCCAGTTCCTTCGACAGCGCGACCTCGGACAGCTCGGTGCCTGGCGGGAGCCGGTCCCCTATGATCTCGTCTCGTAGGTGGTCGTAGACCCGCTGCCATAGCGTCAGATTCTCGAATGCCGGCGGCACATGGCCCCCTTATCCATCGCGCCGGAGCCATTGTCAGGTCCTACGGGCGCTATGTATGATGCCAAGAGTTGACAGGTTACAGTTTGAACTTAACATATTCAAAGCTTGCCGAACAAGCGGGCCATTAGTCCGAACAAGCAGGCCATAAGCGCTGGGCGATTTCCTGGCTGGCTGAGTCCGGCCCAGGCGAATGAGCACGCAGAGAACTCCGTCGGAGATCAGCAGGAGGGAGCGTCCGGTGAGCGAACGGATCTGTCGGGCACGGAAGTGGGGTTCTGGCGCCGCCGCGGTGGGCGCGGCGGTGCTTCTCGCCGCCGCCTGCAGCTCGCAGGGTTCCAGTCAGCCGGCGAGCACCCCGACCTCGACGTCGTCCGCCGCGGCGAGCGCCAAGGTCACCAAGATCGCCATCGCGCTGCCCGCCAAGGTCAGCGACTACGGCTGGAACCAGCAGGGCGTCAACGCGGCCAAGGCCGTCGCCACCTCGTCGGGCGCCCAGCTCACCGTGCTGCCCGACATCGGCTACGACAACACCCAGTCGCAGCTCTCGCAGCTGGCCCGGCAGCACGCCCAGTTCATCATCGCCCACGCGAGCGGGTACGACACCGCCGCCAAGCAGGTCGCGATGCAGTATCACGTGCCGATCATGACCTATGACATCCCGAACGAGCTGGTGCCCGGCCTGGTCTCGAACATCACCACCTCCGCCCAGCAGGGCGGCTATCTCGCGGGCATCCTCGCGGCCAAGACGACGAAGACGA
>WNGL01004438.1_pt1 | contig 16868 bp, 16 predicted proteins | sample 5400591 | NCBI WGS metagenome assembly WNGL01 (sample SAMN13153377, study PRJNA577476) | soil metagenome | isolation source: 80 cm soil or saprolite under Garry oak tree replicate 1 | place: USA:California | collected 2016-06-15
TCGGTCAGCAGCACACAGGAAATTGTGCCTGACCAGGGCCCAGGCCGCGATGACCCAGTTCCGCGCTACCGTCCACCGATGGAACTGCTGCGCACCCCGCGCCTGCTGCTGCGGCACTGGGATGAGTCGGACCTTCCTGCGTTCTTCGACCTCTACTCCCGTGACGCCGTGACGCGCTGGCTCGGCCCGCATCCGCGCCGCACGCTGGCCACGGCCGATGAGGCGCGTGACCGCCTCCGCCGCTGGCGGTCCCGCGAGCGAGAGCTCCAGCCCCCGCTCGGCCTCTGGGCGATGGTGCCGCTGAGCCCAGGCCCGCTTCCGCCGCAGCCCGTCGGAACCCTGCTGCTGATGCCGCTCGACGACGACAACGGGCCGACGGGCCTGATCGAAGTCGGCTGGCACCTGCACCCCGACCACCAGGGCCAGGGGCTGGCGACCGAGGCCGCGCAGGCCATCCTCGCTGCCGCGGCGCAGGCCCGGATCGAGCAGGTGCTCGCGCTGACCGACCTGGACAACCTGGCCTCGCAGGCCGTCGCGGAGCGCCTGGGCATGCACGACGACGGGGTGACCGGCCGCTGGTTCGGCCTGACCATGCGGCAGTACCGGAAGGTCATCGGCCCGCGGCCCGGTTGCTAGCCCTGGCCGGGAAGGCGGGGTGCTACAGCCAGCCCTTCTGCTGCGCTTGCCCCGGTACAGCTGCGCATACAGCAGCTAAGTGCCGTCCACCTTATTGGGCACGTCCTCTGGGGCGTGTTTTGGGCACGTCCCCCTGAGAGGCGTGCTGGTTCAGGACTTGTGCACCCGCGCGTTGGCCTCGGCCTCGTCACCGGACCCGTTGGCCTGGGCCTTGCCCGATGCCCGGGTGCCGTCGGTCTCGCCTGCGGCCGGCGTGGCGCCGTCCTGCGAGGCGTAACCCTCGGCCCCGAAGTTCACCACGTCGGACCGGCGCCGCAGAACGGCCGCGGCGATCGCGCTGCCCGCGGCGGCCAGCAGGGCGACCCCGGCCAGCACCCGCGGCCAGCGCCGCCGCTTGGGGGAGGCGTCCAGCCGGCGCGCGGCTTCGACGAGCGCGGCCGAGATCGTCGGGGCGATCTTGTCGCGCACGGCGATGCCGGCCTGCTCTACGTGCGGCGCGGCCCAGGCGCGGGCGTCCTGCACGCGCGGCGCGGCCCGGGCGACGGCCTCTCCCGCGCTGCTCTTGGCGGCGAGGCCGGCGGTCTTGGCCATCGGCACCACCTGCGCGGCAGCGTCGAGCGCGCGCTGTTTCGCCGAGTCGGATACCTTAGATGAGCGTTTCATCGACATAAGGGACACTTCGACCTCCTGAGAGTTCTCTCGTCAAGCACACTTCCCCTAGCACGCTGCGTCAACCGTTACGGAGGCAGGGACTCCAGGGCCGGGCGGCGGCTCCCTGGCCGCGTCGGCGGGCCGCTTGGCCTCGGCACCCGAGGCCGCTTGGCCGCGCCGCCGGCCCGCTGGCCGCCACGTCGGCAGGCCGCCCGCGGCACCGACCCGGCTGGCCATCATGGCCGGACCAATGCTCCGCCCATGCGAGGATTCTGTTCATGGCAAACACTCTCACCGCAACGCTGCGGACAAACCGCGGAACGGTTCACGTGCGGCTCTTCCCCGATCACGCGCCGAAGACCGTGCAGAACTTCGTGGATCTGGCGGAGGGAAACCGCGAGTGGACCGACCCGAGGACCAGCAGGGCCGGGACCACCAGGCTCTATGACGGCACGATCTTCCACCGGGTGATCCCTAAGTTCATGATCCAGGGCGGGGATCCGCTCGGCACCGGCACCGGCGGCCCCGGCTACAAGTTCGGCGATGAGTTCCACCCGGACCTGTCGTTCAACCGGCCGTACCTGCTGGCCATGGCCAATGCGGGCCCGAGCACCAACGGCTCGCAGTTCTTCATCACCGTCGTGCCGACGCCGCATCTCAACGGCAAGCACACCATCTTCGGCGAGGTCATCGACGGCAGCGACGTGGTCGACGAGATCAGCCAGGTGCAGACCGGCAGGAACGACCGGCCGGTGCAGGATGTCGTCCTCGAGTCGGTCCAGATCGAGCGCCAGGACGGCACCGGGGAAACTGCGGGGTAGGGGACACCGTGGCCGTTCCCCCAGGCCCACCTGCCGGCCCGGGCGCCAGCCAGGGCACAGGCATCCCGACCTGCTTCCGGCATCCGGGCCGGGAGACATATGTGTCCTGCGTCCGGTGTGGCCGGCCCGCGTGCCCGGACTGCCTCCGCTCCGCAGCGGTCGGGCAGCAGTGCGTCGAGTGCGTGCGCGAGGGAAACCGCGGCATCCGCCGCGCCGGTGCCGTGTTCGGCGGCCGGCCTGCCGCGGCCGCGGTGGTCACCTGGGCCCTGGTCGGCATCAACATCGTGCTCTACATCGTCGAACTGGCCCGGCCGGGCATCGCGAATGACTGGGCGATGCTCGGCCAGGCCCGGTTTTCTGCGGGCGGGCCGCTCGAGGGTGTCGCCCAGGGCCAGTGGTACCGGCTGATCACTTCCGCGTTCCTGCCGCCGCCCGGCCTGAGCGGCCTCGGGCCGCTGGATATCGCGTTCAACATGTGGGCGCTGATCCTGGTCGGCCCGGCGCTGGAACGGCTGCTCGGCCACCTGCGGTTCATCGCCGTATACCTGGTGAGCGCTCTCGGCGGCTCGGTGATGTTCTACCTGATCGGCCCGGCGAACGTGGAGGCGCTGGGTGCCTCAGGCGCGATCTTCGGCCTGTTCGGCGCCTGGTTCGTGGTGGCCAGGAGGCTGCGGCTGGACAGCAGGTGGATCGTGGCCGTGGTGGTGCTCAACCTGGTCATCGGGTTCGTGGTGCCGAACATCGCCTGGCAGGCGCATCTGGGCGGGATCCTGGCCGGCGGCCTGCTCACCGCCGCCTATGCCTACGCACCGCGCGAGAACCGGGTGCCGATCCAGGTCGCGGCCACCGTGGGCATGGTGGCCATCCTGATCGTCGCCGTGGTGGTGCGTAACCACCAGCTGGCCGCGGCCGCCCTGGGCTGAGGGCGGCGCGTCAGCCTCGGTTATCCACAAGCTGTGGATAACCGAATCCTCAGCGCCACTTGGTGGAGAGCGCCACGCCCGCGATGATGAACCCGAAGCCGAGCACCAGGTTCCAGTCGCCCAGCGCGCTCTGCACCGGCGTGGTGCCCCCGGTGACGTAGAACAGCGCGATCCAGACCAGGCCGAGCAGGAGACAGCCCAGCATGGTCGGGACCAGCCAGCGCGGGCTGACCTTCGCCTTGGTTGACCTCGGCGGCGGTGTGTAGACCGCCTTGCTTCTGACTCGGGACTTGGGCATGGTCGTCTCCTGGCAAAACTCTACGCGGTCGGCGATGCAGTCGGGCTGGGCGATGCGGTCGGGCTTGGCGTTGGGCTCGGCGTCGAGGTCTGCTCCGCCGCGACGAAGATGGTCACCGAGGAGCCCGGCGAGAGCACCGTCCCCGCGTTCGGGCTCATCTTGAACACCGTGCCCGGAGAGAAGCCCGGCGGGCCGGTCTCAGTCTGCGCGTTTACGGTGAACCCGTCGTTCTCCAGCTGCTGCGTCGCCTGGGCCTGGGACTCGCCGACCACGCCGGGTACCTTGGTGCCGCCGCCGGAGACGAAGATCGTGACCACGCTGCCCTTGGCGAGCTTCGTGCCCGCCGCCGGATTCTGCCGCACGACCTGGTCTTGCGGCGCGGTCGATTTCAGTGCTTGTTTCTCGGTGACCTGGAAGCCCTTGGCCTGGAGCGTGCTCGTCGCCTGGGTCGCGCTCTGCCCGACCACGCTCGGGACCGACACCGTCGCGGCGCCCGTGGAGACGAACAGCTTGACCGTGGCGTTCTTGGCCAGCTTGGTGCCGAACGGGGGGCTGGTGCTGATCACGTCGCCCTTGGGCACGCTGCTCGAGGCCTGGTTCACGGCCAGCGGCTGCAGGTGGGCCTTCACGATCTCGTTCTCCGCCGCCTGCTTGGTCATGCCGACGACGTTCGGCACCGCGTAGTTGCTCCCGTTTCCTGAGACATACGAGAACGCGTACACCAGGCCCACGATGAGGGCCACGGCCGCCACGGCGGCCACGATCCACGGCCACTTCTTGCGGCCCCCGCGCTGGTCAGCTTCCTCGTCCTCCGGCCCGTACTGGTACGGCGGGATCCCGCTGGTGGAGCCGGCCATCTGCGTGGCCGCTCCCATTCGCCGGGTGCCCTGATAGTTCTCGGCGCGCGTCGGCGCGGCGACCGGCACGCCCTGTAGCGCGCGCTGGATGTCGTTGCGCATGTCCCCGGCCGACTGGTAGCGGTCCCCGGGATCCTTGGCCATCGCCTTGAGCACAATGGAGTCCGCCCAGGCCGGGATCTCCGGGTCCACCCGCGACGGCGGGATCGGGTTTTCCCGCACATGCTGGTAGGCGATCGCGACCGGCGAGTCGCCGGTGAACGGGGGCCGCCCGGTGAGCAGCTCATAGAGCAGGCATCCCGCGGAGTACAGGTCGCTGCGGGCGTCCACCCGCTCGCCCCTGGCCTGCTCCGGCGACAGGTACTGCGCCGTGCCGATGACCTGCGCGGTCTGGGTCATGGTGGCCTGCGCGTCGCTGACCGCCCTGGCGATGCCGAAATCCATCACCTTGACCTCGCCGGTGCGGGTCAGCATCACGTTGCCGGGCTTGATGTCCCGGTGCACGATGCCGTTCTTGTGGCTGTAGTCCAGCGCCCGCAGCACTCCATCGGTGATCTCCAGCGCCCGCTCCGGCAGCAGCCTCCGGTCGTCCCTGAGCAGGTCGCGCAGCGTCCGGCCGTCGACGTACTCCATCACGATGTAGGGGACCGGAGTGGGGCCGACCATGTCCTCGCCGGTGTCATAGACCGCCACGATGCTGGGGTGGTTGAGCGACGCGGCGGACTGTGCCTCGCGGCGGAACCTGGCCTGGAAGGTCTGGTCCCTGGCCAGGTCGTCGCGCAGGGTCTTCACGCCGACGATGCGGTCGAGACGGATATCGCGGGCCCGGAACACCTCCGCCATGCCGCCGCGCCCGACGATCCCGTCGAGCTCGTAGCGGCCGCCGAGCAGCCGGGGCTGAGTCATGTCACGCACTGGCGTTACCGTCCTGCGTCTCGGGTTGTCTGTCGGCTTGCGCAGCGGGGGCACGATCGCCGGGCCGCTGCGAGTCTCGCGCTGAGCCGCTACGGCGTGCTGCAGTCACGATACCCCCAGGTAAGCCTGAATGATCTTGACCGCGATCGGTGCTGCGGCATCGGCGCCGAAGCCACCGCCCTTGACGATGACGCCGACGGCTATTTTCGGGTTGCTGGCGGGCGCGAAGCAGGTAAAGACCGCGTCGTCGAGGTTGGTAGCGCTGACGCCGTTCTCCGCGGTGCCGGTCTTGCCGGCGATCTCGACGCCGGCGACGGATGAGTTGGCGGTCGCGAACGCAGTGCCTGCCGGGTTCTGGGTCACCTCGATCATCATCTGCGTGATATTGCCGGCCACCTGCGGGGTGGTCACCTGCGACAGCACCGACGGGCTGGTGTTCTGGATGGTGGTCAAGTCGGGCGCCTGCACCTGCTGCACCAGGTACGGCCGCATCAGCCTGCCCTGGTTGGCAATCGCCGCGGCGTCCATGGCCTCCTGCAGGGGTGTCACCTCGTCATCCAGCTGGCCGATCGCGGTGTACGCGGTCAGCGACTTGTCGGTGATCAGCGGGACGACGCTGGGCGAGACCTTCAGCGGGATCGTCAGGTTCGAGTCGTTCCAGCCGAACTTGGTGGCGTAGTCCCGCAGCGTGGAGCCGCCGAGGTTGATGCCGAGCTGGCCGAACGCGGTGTTGCAGGAGAGCCAGAACGCCTGGATGATCGGCGGGTGGCCGTCGCCGCACAGCTCGCCGCTGTCGTTGTTGAGCTGATGGCCGTTGGGCAGCGTGAGCGGCTGCGGTGCATTGACGGTGGCGTTCGGGTCCGCGACCTTGCCGGTTGAGAACGCAGCCGCGCTGGTCACCACCTTGAACGAGGAGCCGGGCGGGTAGGTCTCGTTGATGGCCCGGTTGAGCAGCGGCTGCGCCGGATTCCGCAGCAACGCGTTGTCGATCTTGACGAACTTCGGGCCGTCGAGCGTGGTGAGCCGGTTCGGGTTGAACGTTGGGTACGACGCCATGGCCAGGATCGCGCCGGTGCTCGGGTTGATGGCGACGGCCGCGGCCTGGTGGCCCCCGTCGGCCAGCAGCGCCTTGTAGGCGGCCTTCTGCGCCTTCGGGCTGATCGTGAGGTAGACCGTCGCCCCCTGCTTGGGCTTGCCGGTCACCAGGTCGATCAGGTTGTGCACGGCCAGGCTCGGCGCCGTCCCGGCCAGGTACTTCTGCTCAGCCTGCTCGATCCCGGTCGCGCCGTAGATCGAGGAGAACCCGGTGACCGGGGCGTACGTCGCGCCGCCGGGGTAAACGCGCTGGAAGGTGTTGCTGCCCTTGACCGGGACCGACGCGGCGATCTTGTAGTTCTCGCCGCCGCCGGACGCGATGATCGAGCCACGCTGGTACTGGAACTGCTGGTTGAAGACCCTGACGTTGCCGGGCTTGTTGGCCAGGCTGCCGGCCTCGAACGCCTGCACGTAGTTCACGTTGATCAGCAGCAGCACGAACATGGCCAGGCAGGCCAGGGACAGGCGGAGCAGCGCGCGGTTCATCCGGCCCGCACCACCTGCGTCATGCCCTCGTCCTGGATCGGCTGCGGGGCCGGCCGCCGCGCGGTATCGCTGATCCGCATCAGCAGCGCGATCAGTGCCCAGCTGGCGACCAGCGAGGAGCCGCCCTGGGACATGAACGGGGTGGTGATGCCGGTCAGCGGGATCAGCCCGGTCACCCCGCCTACGATGATGAACACCTGCAGCGCGATCACGAACGCCAGCCCGCCGCCCAGCAGCTTGGCGAACGGGTCGCGGACCAAGATAGCCGCCCGCAGGCCGCGCTGCACGAGCAGTCCGAAGATCAGCAGTATCGCCATCAGCCCGGTCAGGCCGAGTTCCTCACCGAACCCGGTGATGATGAAGTCGCTTTGCACCAGCGGGGTAAAGAACGGCTGGCCGTGGCCCAGGCCGGTGCCGAAGAGCCCGCCGAAGCCCATGCCCTCCAGGCCCTGCACCAACTGGAAGGAGGAGTGGGTCGGGTTATTGCCGGCCCACGGATGCAGCCAGATGTCGAACCGCTCCTGGACGTGGCCGATCACCCGGCTGGCCACGAAGGTGCCGAAGAGGAACAGGCCGATCCCGATCAGCAGCCAGGAGGTGCGCTGGGTGGCGATGTAGATCATCGCCACGAACATGCCGAAGAACAGCGCAGAGGTGCCGATGTCAGTCTCGAAGATCAGGATGAGCAGGCTGGCGCCCCACGCGATCAGCACCGGGCCCAGGTCGCGGGCCCGCGGCAGGTCGATGCCCGCCAGCCGGCGCCCGGCCAGCGCCAGCACGTCCCGCTTGGCGACCAGGTACCCGGCGAAGAACACAGCCAGCGCGAGCTTGGCGAACTCGCCGGGCTCGAGCCTGAATCCGCCGAAGAGGATCCACACCTTCGCGCCGTTGACCTCGCTGTGGCTGGCCGGCAGCAGGGCCGGGATGGCGAGCAGGATCAGGCCGAGCGCGCCGAGGGTGTAGGTGTAACGCTGCAGCACTCGCGCTTCCCTGATGAACGCGAGCACAGCGACGAAGGCGGCGACCCCGAGCGCGCTCCACAGCACCTGGTAAGTGGTGGTGGTCGAGCTCATGGTGCTGACCGGGACGCCGGGATTCCCGTTCCGGCCCGCTTCCTGAAGGCGCCAGATCATGACCACGCCCAGGCCGTTCAGCATCGCGGCGAGCGGCAGCATGAGCGGGTCAGCCCACGGGGCCCGCCACCGGACGGCCAAGTGCGCGATGAACACGATGACCGCGAACGCGAGGCCGTACTCGGCCAGCCCCGCGGGAAGCTTGCCATTCAGCCCCAGGCCGGCGCTCGCGTACGCGAACAGCACCACCCCGATGGCGAAGACCAGCATCAGCAGCTCGGTCCTGCGCCGGCCGCGCGGCATCGCGACGGCCGCATCGGCAGCGGACCGAGCGGGCGAGTGGCTGGAAATAGCGGTCACCCGGGCGCCCCCTGCGGCGTGCAGCCCTTGGGTGTGGCCGGCGCGGGCCGGTAGGCCGGCGTGGTGGTGGTCTTCACGGTTTTGCCGCCCACCTTGCGGGTGTGCGTGACCGGCTTGGGCTTGCCAGCCAGCCAGGTGGCGTAGGCGGCGTTGTACTGCTGGCAGGTGTAGGCCTGGCGGATATTGTTCACTGTCTTCCGCGCGTCGGCCAGGCTGGCGGCGGTGATCGTGCTCCGCACCTGGGTAACGTCGTTGTCCGGCACGTGCGACATCGGGATCCCGGTCCGCTGGTAGACGTGGGACAGGCTCATCCCGAGGACCCGCTGGTTGACACCGCGATAGATGATCACCTGCTGGCCGTCAGTGCCCACGTAGTACTGGCTCTGCGTGTAGCGCCAGGCCGCATAGCCGCCGCCGACGACCACGATGAGCAGGACGACCAGGATCGTGGTGACCACCGGCCAGCGTCGTCTGACCCTGACCGCCGCGTGCCCGGCGGGGCTTTTCTCATCCTCGGCGTCGGTGTCTTGCTCAGTGTCGGCGCCCGCCGTGACCGGGCGGGCGGCCGGGCCGACCCGGGTCAGCAGGTGCGCGCGCCCGGCCGGGGTGTCGCTGCGCAGCCGGGGCCGGCCGTCGCCGTTCGATGCCGCGCCGACCACCACGGAGACCTGGCCCGTCGGCGGCTCCGCGTCCCCGGCCACCACGTCAGCGACGATGCAGGTGATGTTGTCCGGTCCGCCGCCGCGGATCGCAAGCTCGATGAGCTGGGTGACCGCCTGGTCGCGGTCGGCGCATCTGATCAGCGTCTGCTGCAGGGTGTCCTCGCTGACCACGTCGGACAGGCCGTCGGAGCAGAGCAGGTACCTGTCTTTGGCCTTGGCCTCGAGCGGGGACAGTTCGGGTTCGGCCTCGGTACCGCTCTGCAGGGCGCGCATCACCAGGGAGCGCTGCGGGTGCGAGGCCGCCTGGGCCGGGCTGAGCCTGCCGTCATCCACCAGCGACTGGACCAGTGTGTGGTCCCGGGTGATCTGCTGGAATTCGCCGTCGCGGAGCAGGTAGGCACGCGAGTCGCCGATGTGGCAGATGGCCACCGTGGACCCGGACCAGAGCAGTGCGGTCAGCGTGGTGCCCATGCCCTCGACCGACGGATCCTCGAGGCTCATCTCGTGCAGCGTGTTGCTGGCCGCAGCGACGGCCGCGGCGAGCGCCTCGAGGAGATGGTCGACGGGTACCTCACTGTCCAGGTCCGCGAGCGCCGATATGGCCACGGAACTGGCTACCTCGCCGGCGGCATGCCCTCCCATGCCGTCGGCGATCGCGAGTAGATGCGGGCCCGCATAAGCCGAGTCCTCGTTCCCCTCACGGAGGAGGCCGACGTCTGAGCGGACCGCGTAGCGGAGTGCAAGTGTCATCTGCGGAGTTCCAGAACGGTCTTACCGATGCGGATCGGCACGCCGACTGGTACCGGGGTCGGCTGGGTTACCTTCTGACGGTCGAGGTAGGTGCCGTTGGTTGAGCCAAGATCCTCGACGATCCACTGACCATCCTGAGGGAAGAGCCGGGCATGCCGGGTCGAAGCGTAGTCATCGTTCAGGACGAGCGTGGCATCATTTGCGCGGCCGATGGTTATCTGCTGATCGGCGAGGCCGAGGCTGGTTCCCGCCAGCGTACCCGCCGTCACCAGCAGCTGCTGCGGAGCCGAGCGCCCGCTCCGGCCGCTGCGCGGAGCCTTCGCAGGCTTCGGGGGCTGCGGTGGCCTGGCTCGCGGCTGCCTCTGCTTGCGCGCCTGCCTGCGGGACGGGACGGATGAGGTCCCGAAGAGGTCGGTGCGCACCACGCCGACCGCGGCGATCACGAACAGCCACAGGACAGCCAGGAACGCGATCCTGATGAGCGTGAGCGTGAGCGCGTTCATCGGGTCATGCCTCTGCTGCCCTCTGCTGGTCAGTGGCTGCCGGGGCCGTCCCTGCCGGACGGCGCCCCCAGCCAGGTGCGGTGGTGCTTGCGCTGGTGCGGTTGTGGAGTTGTGCGATGTCAGTAGATACCGTCCCTGCGGAAGACGAGTGTCGTGCGGCCCAGGGTGACACGCGTGCCATCGGTGAGCGCCACGCGCCGCACCGGCTGGCCGTTGACGAACGTGCCGTTGGTGGAGCCGAGGTCAACGAGGACGACCTCTCCATCCTCCACGCGCAGCTCGGCATGGTGGCGGGACACGCCGGGATCGACAAGGCGCAGATCGCAGTCGGTGCCGCGGCCGAGTATGGTCAGCGGCGCGCTCAGCTCGTAGGTGCGCTGAGTACTGCCGTCTGCGCCGGGCTCTGGCCCGGAGACCAGCAGCCGTGGCGTACCGGCGAAGCCGCCGGCCGGGTGCGGGAGATCGCTGACGGGCCTGCGGATCTCGCCGTCCTCGACGGTGGTGCCACGGATCACGCCAGACCGGATCCGGAACGTGCCCGTAGTTAGCTCGGGCACCCCCTCGAAGCGCATCCGCACTGGCCCGACGAATGAGTAACCCTGCTCCCTGGCATGCTCCCGCGCCAGGGTGGCAAGCTCGATGCCCAGACTGTCCGCGTAGACCTCCAGGCGTTCGTGGTCCGACTCGGCCAACTCCACGACAAAGTCATTGGGAACCAGTGTCCTGCCTTGCGCCACGATAGCTGCGCGATCGTCCATTTCACGCTGCACCGCACTGGCAATCTCCACCGGCTGAAGCTCCGATTTGAACGCCCGCGCGAAGGCACCCTCGACCATCCCCTCGAGTCTGTGCTCAAAGCGCTGCAGAACTCCCACCGGTACCCCCTCTCCAATCCTCGCGCCTGCTCGCATCCGATCGTATCGGCGACATGGGGTTGCTCGCGGACGTGCTAACCTGACTCCTTGCCCAGGGCGGGTGGCGGAACGGCAGACGCGCACGGTTCAGGTCCGTGTGTCCGAGAGGACGTGAGGGTTCAAATCCCTCCTCGCCCACTTTCGGTGACCGCTCCTCCAAACCCTGTGAGTTCGCTGGCCGCAGCTTAGGCGCACAGCGAGTTTCTTGCCACCGGACGGGGAACCCTCCCCAACAGCCCGCCCAGCCCGTGGGTCAGCCCGCAGGCTCGGCCCGCACCGCGACCCCCGCAGCGACCAGGGCAATCCCGATAATTTCGTCCCGGCCCGGCAGCTGATGCAACACGATAACCCCGATGATCGTCGCGCTGGCCGGCAGCAGGGACATCAGCAACGCGAAGGCCGTGCGCGGCAGCCGCGCCATCGCCAGCTGGTCGGTCACGTACGGGATCACCGACGAGCAGATGCCGACACCACAGCCCGCGCCGAGCAGCAGCGGCCGGGTGAACGCGGCGGCGGCTGCGGCGATCGCGGCCGGGCTGATGACGATCGCGGCCATGACCATCGCCATCGCCAGCCGGTCGATACCGGCGCGGCCGCCGTCGGCGGCGATCCGGTGCCCCAGCACGATGTAGAGGGTGAACAGCGCGCAGTTGGCGAAGGCAAAGGCCAGGCCGGCAGCGTCCCCGGTGATCCTGATCTCGCTGAGCAACGCCACGCCCGCCACGGCCAGCGCCAGGGCCGCGGCATTGCGGCGGGTCCGTGTCCCCAGCGCAGCCAGCAGGACTGGGCCCAGGAATTCCATCGCGCCGACCGTGGCCAGCGGGATCCGGGCGATGGCCAGGTAGAAGCAGGCGTTCATGGCCGCGAGGACGATGCCGAACGTCACCAGCAGCCGGCGGGCCCGGGCCGGGCTCACCCGCCAGAGCCGCCACAGCCGGGCCGGGCGGCGCCAGAGCGTGAACACGACGGCGGCGCTGGCGATCCGCAGCCAGGCCACGCCGAGCGGCGCGATCTGGGCGAAGAGCAGTACCGCAAGCGCCGGGCCCAGGTAGTGGAAGACCGCGCTGACGAGGAAGTAGACGTGCGGCGGCAGCCGCTTTCCGGCTGTCCGTCTGCGGGCGGCAGAGAGGGCCGTGCGGGGCTGCGCCGAAACCCCGGCTCGCCCGGGAGCGTTCATGGGTCGATACTTGACGGTATTGAGCGTTAGTTGCATAGCAAGGCAAAGGCACGGAGGGCTAAATGCCTAATAAACGTCAGTCAAGGCGGCAGGTTCACGACGATAATCCAGGAACTCTCCTGGCCGACCCGGTCAATCTGCGGATCCTGGATGAGATGCGCGCCAATCCCAGGATCACCATGTCGGAGCTTGGCCGGCGGGCCGGGCTCTCGCCGCCTGCGGTAACCGAGCGGGTACAGCGGCTGGAGCGATCCGGCGTGATCGCGGGTTACCGCCTTGAGCTCGATCCGGCCGCGCTCGGCTTTCCCGTGTCCGCCTACGTGCGGATCCGGCCGGGTCCCGGCCAGCTGCGGCGGATCGCTGAACTCGCCGCCGGGATCCCCGAGGTGACCGAGTGCAACCGGATTACCGGGGAGGACTGCTTCATCATGCGGGTCCACGCCCGCGGGGTGGACCAGTTCGAGACCGTGCTCGACAAGTTCCTGCTGTACGGCCAGACCACAAGCTCGATCGTGCAGTCCACGCCCGTCCCGCCCCGCCCGTTGCCGCTGCCCAGCGAGCAAAACCGTACATAAGCATCGAATGCCGCGTCGCCCACCTCCGCAGGCGGCCAGCGCAACGTGGTGGTGGGCACCCCGCTCGCGACCAGGCAGAATCGGAACTGTGCCAGAACTGCCCGAGGTGGAGGCCCTCGCCGCGGACCTGCGTGAGCGGGCCGTCGGCCGGGTCATCGACCGTGCGGACATCGCCGAGTTCTCCGTGCTCAAGACCTACGATCCCGCCCTGTCCGCCCTGCACGGCCGCAGCTTCACCGGCACCGAGCGCCACGGCAAGTTCCTGGATCTGGTGACCGACGTGCCGCCGGACGGCCTTGCGCTGCACCTGATCGTGCACCTGGCCCGGGCGGGCTGGCTGCGCTGGCGGGACGGCCTGCCCGAGCAGCCGCCGCGGCCGGGCAGGGGCCCGCTGGCGTTCCGGCTCCGGTTCGCCGACAGCGCCGGGTTCGACCTCACCGAGGCCGGGACCCGCAAGCGGCTCGCGGTCTACCTGGTGACCGATCCGGCGGCGGTGCCCGGCATCGCGTCGCTTGGGCCTGATCCGCTGGATCCGGCCTTCTCGCCGGAGGCCCTGGGCGCGATCCTCGCCGGGCGCCGAACGCAGATCAAGGGCGTGCTCCGCGATCAGAAGGTGATCGCCGGCATCGGCAACGCCTATTCGGACGAGGTGCTGCACGCGGCCAAGATGTCGCCGTTCCGGCTGGCGGGCAGCCTGACCGCGGACGAGGTGGCTGAACTGCACGCCGTGATCGTGGGCACGCTGCGCGAGGCGATCGCCAGGTCGGAAGGACTGGCTGCGGGCGACCTGAAGAAGGAGAAGAAAGCAGGCCTGCGGGTGCACGGCCGGACGGGTCAGCCGTGCCCGGTGTGCGGCGATACCGTCCGCGAGGTGTCGTTCGCCGACTCGGCACTGCAGTACTGCCCGACCTGCCAGACGGGCGGCAAGCCGCTGGCGGACCGCCGGATGTCCCGCCTGCTCAAGTGAGCTTGGCCTGCCGCGCGGGGCCAGCCGCCGCGCGCGCTCAGTTGAAGATCTGCCCGATCTTGGTCCAGCGGGCCAGCTGGCACCCGCCCTGGGTGAAGGTGGTGTTGACATGCTGGCCGAAGTAGGTGCCCTTGACGGTGGCCCGCTTCGCGCCGGCGATGATCATCGGGCACATTATGCCCTTGGGCACCGGGGCGAACGGATCCTTGGCCTTGAGCAGGATCCGGCAGGCCGCCGCGGGGTCGGGGTGACTGCCCCCGGCCGGGTCGCAGCGCAGCGTCCAGTGCTTTGCCTCGCTGCCGGCGCCGCTCACCTTGATGTCGAGAGATACCTTCGCCGACCGCGGCGTGCTGCCGGTCGCCGCCGAGCTGCCGGGGGCTGCCGTGCTGCCGCAGGCCGTGACCACGCCGGCGCAGGCCGCGGCGATCACGAGATTCCGGGCGCCAGCCCGCGTCCGAAGCATGTCTGGTCTCATGCCCATTGGACGTGCGCTCCGCGTGCCCGGTTCCCTCTTGCGCTGCTGAGCCGCCGGGCCCGGCCTGGCCGGTCACGTCCGGCCGCTTGGCTCGGGCCTCGCGGCCGGACGTGACCGTTAACCCGGCTCCTAGGGGGGAGAGAGCCGGGGGTCATCGACGGCCTAGTGCCGTCACGCCCGGGTTACAGCTGAATTTCGGCGGTCCGGTCGCGGCCAAGATAGCCGGGTACTCCCCAGTCTAGCCAGCGCGGCCACGATTTGATGGGTTCGTCTGCAATCGTTCTCGGAGTTTTTATAGCGCCGGATCCTGCCCCAGGCAACGATTGGGCAAAATACAGTCCGGACGGCGGCCGGACATCACACGGTAACTGCCCGGATTTATATGGGTTTTGGCGGATTCACCGGGCTTGACGAGTAACGCCGGCAGTGGCCGCCTCGGATTTTGTTGACCAGGTGCCACCAAGCAGTGGGATCATGAGGCGTGGCCCTGAAGCTGGCGGTGGCAACCGGGCGGGATAGGGAGCGGATCGACGCTTCTGCACGCGCGGTCATCGAGTGTGCCGCCGACGCCATCATCGCGTTCGCCATGGACCGGACCGTCATGTTGTGGAACCCGGCGGCGGAGCGCCTGTTCGGCTGGACCGCGTCTGAGGTCGTCGGCCTGGAGCTCGCGTTCATCCCGGACGAGCTGCAAGCCGAGCATAACGCGGTCCTCGAGCACGTCGCCAGCGGCGGCCAGGTCTCGTTCGCCACCCGCCGGATCCGCAAGGACGGTGCCTTGCTTGACCTGCGCATCGATACCAGTGCCCTGGTCAGCAGCACGGGCACGACGATCGGCTGGGTCAGCGTCTGCCACCAGACCGCGGGCGACGAGGCGGTCAAGCACTACATGGCCGAGCGTGCCCGGGTGGTGCGCCGCCTCGGCGACGTGGTCGCGGACATGAACGCCCAGCTGGACCTGTCGGCCGTGCTGGACCGGATCGCGGCCGCCCTGCGGGAGCTGACCAGGGCGGACGCTGGCGGGTTCGTGCTCATCGAGAAGGACAGGCTGCGCCTGGTCAGCATGGACGGGCTGCCCGCGGGCCTCCGCGGCCGCACCGCGGACCTGGCCACGAGCACGGTCGGCGAGCTGATGCGGTCCGGCAAGACGGTGATGATGGCCACCAGTGAGGCGGGCAGCTTCGATGACACGATCTGGTCCGCTCTGCCCGGGCTGCACACGGTCACGCTGAGCCTGTCGCACGTGGCAGGCCGGCCATACGGCGCGCTGTACGCCCTCTACAGCAGGCGCAAGGTCGGCCATATGGAGCTGGAACTGCTGGAGCTGCTCGCCGGGCATGCGAGCGTGGCCCTGTCCAATGTCACCGCGTTCGAGGAAGTGGTCAGGCAGCGGGCGCACGCACGCGCGGTGATTGACGCCAGCGCCGACGGCATCGCGGTGCTTGACGCCGACGGCCTGGTCCGGCAGTGGAACCCGGCGGCGCACCGGCTCACCGGAGTATCGGTCGCCGACGCCGTTGGCAAGCCGCCGCCGTTCCCGCTGCCCGAGCCCGGCGCCAAGCTGACCCACAAGCTGGACAATGGCCGCTGGCTGGACGTGCTGTGCACCGGGCTGGAAGACCGCGACGAGCGGGTGCTCGACTTCCGCGACGTCACGGCGGCCAAGGAGCTCGAGGAAGCCAAGGACCTGTTCCTGGCCACCACCAGCCATGAGCTGCGCACCCCGATCACCGTGGTGCAGGGGTTCGCGAGCACGCTGGCCAGCCGATGGGACAAGCTGAGCGACGGCGACCGCCGCAGCGCGGTGCAGACGATTGCGGACCGCGCGGGCGCCCTGGCCAAGCTGGTGGAGCAGCTGCTGCTCGGCTCCAGGGCTGGAGGGGATCAGCTGGCGGTGACCAACGCGCCGTTCGATCTGGCCCGGCTGCTGCGCGGGGCGACGGTGGCGTTCCGCCCGCTGTCCGACAAGCACACCCTCACCGCCGACATCCCGGACGGGCTGCCGCTGGCCTTCGGCGACCCCACGGCGACCGACATCATTGTCGGCCAGCTGCTCGAGAACGCGTTCAAGTACTCGCCCGACGGCGGGGCGGTGACCGTGCGGGCCAGGCAGTCCGGCGATCAGATCGAGGTCATGGTCGAGGACCAGGGGATCGGCATCCCGCCCGCCGACCGCGAGCGGGTCTTCGAGCGGTTCGTGCAGGGCGAGACGGGTGACCGCCGCAGGTTCGGCGGCATCGGCTTGGGGCTATATATCGTGCGCCAGCTGGCCCTGGCTCAGGATGGCGAGGTCGCCGTCGGCGACCGCGACGGCGGCGGCACCGTCATGCGGCTGCAGCTGCGCCGCGCGAACCCGCAGGACGCGAGTCCCGCGCATCCGCCCACGGCCCCGGCGGCGGTCCTGCCCACCGGCTGATGGCATGTCAGGTCTTGGCGGGCACGCGGGCATGGATCCGGGCCCGGGTGACCGGGTCACGCTCGACCGGCCGCCCGCCGGAGGCCTCGATGTAACGGTCGATGATCCCGATGACGTTCTCGCCCTGGGCGGCGATCTTGCCGCGCTCCATCCAGATCACCCGGTTGCAGGTCTGCTCGACCTCCTCCAGGTTGTGCGCGACCAGGAAGACCGTGCCCGCCTCCGCGCGCAGCTCGTCGATCCTGGCGTGGCTCTTGACCCGGAACTCTGCGTCGCCGGTGGCCAGCGCCTCGTCCACGAGCAGCACGTCGTGG
>WNGL01004439.1_pt1 | contig 16867 bp, 13 predicted proteins | sample 5400591 | NCBI WGS metagenome assembly WNGL01 (sample SAMN13153377, study PRJNA577476) | soil metagenome | isolation source: 80 cm soil or saprolite under Garry oak tree replicate 1 | place: USA:California | collected 2016-06-15
TTGCCATGCCGACCAGGATGGTGCCCATCGCCGGATGCGAGAGCGCAAACCGCGTGGCCGCTTCGGTCAGGCTCGCGGCAAACCCCTCCTTCACCAGGGGCATCAGTCGGCGGGCGCGCACGATATCGTCGTCGTAGCTCATAGCCGAGCCGATCGGCTCGGGCGGCGGGGAAGCAATCGGATGGCGCTCGGCCGAGCCGGACAGCGCGCCGCCGGCAAGCACGCGGATGCCCACGACGCCGACGCCGGCCGCCCTGGTGTGATCGAACAGCCGTCCATAATCCTGTGCCGGATAGTTTGCCGGCAGCCCGGCGGCCGCGGACGGGTTGAGCATATTGTAGACCACCTGAGCGCTGTCGAAGACGCGCGCGTCGATCACCTGATGCAGCGCCGCCGTGTCGCCGATTGCGGTGAGCCCGAGGAAACGCGTCTTGCCCTGCTGACGCAGCCGGTCGAACGCCGGCACCACGTCACCGAGCACCTGGCGGACGCTTAGCGCTTCGGAGCCGCCGGTCTCGGTGATCGCATTGTGCAGGTGGAAGATATCGATCCGGTCGAGGCGTAGTCGCGCCAGACTGGCTTCGAGCGACTTTGCCACGGCGCCGGCAATGCCCCCGAAGTCGGCGCTTGGCAGCCGCACCTTGGTGCCGACGGCCACGTCGGCCGGTTTGAGCTTTTGCAGCACGCGGCCGAGATTCTTTTCCGATTCGCCATTGCCGTACTGCACCGCGGTGTCGAAGTAGTTCACGCCGGTGGCGATCGCCCGCGCGATGGCGCGCTCCTGATCGCGCGGATCGCCGCGCACCATCAGTCCGCCGACCGCGCCGCAGCCGAAGCCCAGCACCGACAGCTGCATTCCGGTGCGCCCGAATATCCGCGTTTCCATCGCCGTTCCTCCGCCTGCGCGAGCGCACCGTGCACGACTGCCGCGGCGTCTTTCGGCCTCGATCGGGTTTTTGCAACGGCGGCAAAAGGCCGACGCTCACCGGCCGCCGACATGTTCGAGATCGAGCACAACGCGCCTGATGTCCGGTCCCATGTCCTGCGCGTAGAAACCGAGCTCGGCGCACATTTGCAGCATGGCCGCGTTTTCGACCAACACGTCGCCATACACGCGCCGCAGACCTTTTTCTTTGGCGTAATCTATGACGCGCTGCATCAGTAGCCAGCCGAGCCCGTGACCCTTGAACCGCGAGCGCACCAAGATCGCAAATTCCGCGGTTCTTTCGTCGAGCTCGTCCTTTAAGCGCACGAGCCCGAGCATGTGACCCGTGTCTTCGTCGAGCGCGATGAACGCCATTTCGTGCCGGTAATCGAGATGGGCGAGCTTATCGATCTCCGCGGCGCTCAGCTCGGCGACATCCGCAAAGAACCGAAGTCGCAGATCCTCGGCGCTGACATCGGCCAGAAAATCCGGGTACAACGCCATGTCTTCAGGCCGCAGCCGGCGGATCAGCACGCGCTCTCCGCCCGGAACCGTTTTGTGCAATTTGCTCGAGCCAAAGTCGCCCTGGTTCGGCATCGGCGCGACGAGTGCCCCTTGCGCTAGTATGAAACCAGGTTTTATGCCGATTAAAGGCCGCAAGCAAACGCACGATCGTTTTTTATTTCATCGATGTGGAATGGCCTGGTCCGCACGCGCAATGAGCGTCGGCGCCATCTCGGGGCCAAGCATTTGCGCGGTCTTAAGGTTGATCACCAGCCAAGGCGGCCTATGATGGACGGCGAGACCACCTCAGGCGCTGCGCTCAAATTTACGACGCGTTCCGCGCAAAGGAGACCTTCAATGTCCGTTCGCCAGCCTACCGCCATTGTTCTGGCGTCTGCTTTCATTGCCGGCGCGCTGCCCATGGGTGGATGGGCGGGAGGGTCGTCGGGAGGGAGCCTTCTTATTCCGACTGCGCAGGCCCAGCGCGCACAGAAAAGCCCCGCCGACCAGTTGCGATCCCAGGTGGAAACCCTCATCAATCGCCTGCGCGGCCGCGACATGCCCGAGGGCATCGTTAAATCGAACGGTCGCATCGAGGCCACGCAGGTCGACGTCGCGGCGAAATATCCCGGCCGGCTGGCGACGTTGACGGTGGACGAAGGCGACGAGGTCACGGCTGGACAGAGGGTTGCCACCATCTCGTCGCCCGAAACCGAAGCCCAGCTGCGCGCCGCCCAGGCGCAGGTGTTGAAAGCGAAACAGGCATTGGCGGAAGCTGTTGCGCTCATCGCCCAGCGCAAGAGCGACTTGGATTTTACCAGAACGGATTATGACCGTGGAAAAATGCTCATCGAGCACGGGAACATACCGCAGCAGGTGGTAGACCAGCGTCGCAACAAATTCGAGGCGGCGGAGGCCGCATATGTTGCGGCCAACGCCCAGCGTGACCAGGCTGACGCAGCGATCAAGGCCGCCGAGGCCGATGTCGAGCGGCTGCAGGCGATTCTGGTCGACCTGGCGCTGGTGTCGCCGAGAAGTGGGAGGGTGCAGTACCGGCTTGCCCGCGCCGGCGAGGTGGTTGCCGCAGGACAGCGGGTTCTGACCATCCTCGATCTCAACGACGTGTACATGACGATCTATCTGCCCGCTGATGTTGCCGGCCAGCTCACGCTCGGCGACGAGGCGCGCGTCATCGCCGATCCCGTTCCCCAATACGTCATTCCCGCGACGATCAGCTTCGTCGCGACCGACGCCCAGTTCACGCCGAAGAGCGTCGAGACCGCCGAGGAGCGGCAGAAACTGATGTTCCGCGTCAAGCTCCAGGGAGATCCCAAGGTTTTGGATAAATACCATCGGCAGGTGAAGACGGGCGTGCGCGGCCTCGGCTTCGTCCGCACCGACCCCAAGATCGCATGGCCTGAAGAACTGGTGGTGAAGCTTCCCCAATGACCGATGCCGTTGTCGCCAGAATCGAGGGGGTAACGCACCGCTACGGGAGGAGGTTCGCGCTCAACGACCTCACCCTCGATATTCCTGCCCGGTGCATGGTGGGAATGATCGGGCCCGACGGCGTCGGCAAGTCCACCTTGCTCGGCCTCATCTCCGGGGTGCGCAAGATCCAGACCGGCAAAGTCACGGTGCTGGACGGAAACATGGCGGATGCCGCCCATCGCAGAGCAAGTTACGGCCGTATCGCCTATATGCCGCAGGGGCTGGGCCGCAATCTCTATCCGACGCTCAGCGTGTTCGACAACATCGATTTCTTCGGCCGCTTGTTCGGGCAGGGCGGAGCCGAGCGCAGAGCGCGCATCGACGAACTCTTGGTGGCCACGGGGCTCGACCCGTTTGCAGCTCGACCATGCGGCAAGCTCTCAGGCGGCATGAAGCAGAAAGTCAGCCTCTGCTGCGCGCTGATGCACGATCCGGATCTGCTCGTTCTCGACGAGCCGACGACCGGCGTCGATCCGCTCTCGCGCAGGCAGTTCTGGGAGCTAATCGATTCGATCCGCGCGCGGCGGCCGGCCATGAGCGTGATCGTCGCGACGGCTTATATGGACGAGGCCAGCCGCTTCGACTGGCTTGCCGCCATGGACGATGGGAAGGTCATCGCGCGTGGCGCGCCGAAGGAGATCCTCGCCAAAGCGCAAAAGACCACGCTGGATGACGCCTTCATCGCCCTTCTTCCACCAGAAAAGCGCGCACAGCATCAGGAGGTTATCGTGCGTCCGCGCACCATCAGCGCTGATGAGACCCCGGCGATCGAAGCAGATGGTCTGACCCGCCGCTTTGGCAACTTCGTCGCCGTCGATCATGTGAGTTTTCGTATCGCGCGTGGCGAGATCTTTGGCTTCCTCGGCTCGAACGGCAGCGGCAAAACAACAACGATGAAGATGCTGACGGGGCTCCTGCCCGCCACCGAAGGCTCGGCGAAATTGTTTGGAAAGCCCATGGGCGCCGACGACATGGAGGCGCGGCGCAACGTCGGCTACATGACGCAGGCGTTTTCCCTCTACAGCGAACTCACCGTCCGGCAGAATCTCGATCTGCATGCGCGTCTCTACCATCTGCCGGCAAATGAGATCGAAGGCCGGATCAAGGAGCTGCTGGAACGGTACGATCTGAAGGACGTGGCGGACGCGAGGCCGGATAGCTTGCCGTTCGGCGTCAAGCAGCGGTTGCAGCTCGCCGTGGCGGTACTGCACCGGCCGGCCCTTCTCATTCTCGACGAGCCGACTTCGGGCGTCGATCCGGTTGCGCGCGACGCTTTCTGGCGCTCGCTGATCGACCTCTCCCGCAATGACGGCGTCACCATCTTCCTTTCGACCCACTTCATGAACGAGGCCGAGCGCTGCGACCGTATTTCGCTGATGCACCGAGGAAGGGTGCTTGCCGTCGGCGCGCCGCAGGAGCTGGTCAAGGAGCGCGGCAGCGCTTCTCTCGAGGACGCCTTCATCAGCTCTCTGGAGGAAGCGGCTGGAATCGACAAGACAAAGAAGACCGAGGCGCCGCAACCGGCGGCACCGCCGGCCAAGGCTGCGCCGTCGCGTGCTTCCAGGCGATTCGATCCCGGGCGGCTATGGGCTTATGCCCGGCGCGAAACCATGGAGCTGCTGCGCGATCCCATCCGGCTGTCGTTCGCGTTCGTCGGTCCTGTCATTCTGATGTTGGCCTTCGGCTACGGTATCACCTTCGATGTCGAGAATCTGAAATTTGCGGCCTTTGACCAGGACGAGACGCCGGAAAGCCACAGACTGATCGAAAACTTCTCGGGTTCCCGTTATTTCTCTGAACAGCCTCCGATCAGTTCCGCCGCCGAGATTGAGCAACGGATGAAAAGCGGGGAGCTGGCAGTCGTCGTTGAAATTCCCGCCGGGTTCGGCCGCGATCTTGCAAGCCTGCATCCGCCTGAGGTCGGTGTCTGGATCGACGGCGCCATGCCGTTCCGCGGCGAGACCGCGAAAGGCTACGTCACCGGGCTGGGCCTGAAATATGCGAAGGATCTCGCGGTCGAGCGCCTCGGCCCCAACATCGCGTCCAACGTCTACCTTGGCGGCCTCAATTTGGAAAATCGGTTCCGCTACAACCAGGCCTTCAAGAGCGTCTTCGCCATGGTTCCGACCGTGATCGTGATGATGTTGATTTTGATCCCGGCGATCATGGCGACCATCGCTGTCGTGCTCGAGAAGGAAACCGGTTCGATCGCAAATTTCCGCTCCACTCCCATCAGCAAATTCGAGTTCCTGGTGGGCAAGCAGTTCCCGTATGTCGCCGTTGGAATGTTGACCTTTACCCTTCTGGTGCTGATGGCGTTTTTCGTTTTCCACGTGCCGGTCAAGGGGTCTTTCGCAGCCCTCGCGTTCGGCACGCTGCTCTATGTTTTCTCGACTTGCGGTTTCGGGCAACTCGTCTCGACCTTCACTCAGACCCAGGTAGCGGCAGTCTTTGCGACCACGGTTCTCTCCGTCATACCGACGGTAAACTTTTCCGGTTTGCTGGTGCCCGTGTCCTCCCTCACTGGTCAGGGAAGGCTTATCGGCCTGATGTTTCCAGCGGCCTGGTTCCAGCCGATCAGCGTTGGCACCTTCACCAAAGGACTCGGGTTTTCCGATCTCTGGTTCAATGCGCTCGTCCTTGCGGCCTTCGCGCTCGTCTACCTCCTTGCCGCGCAGACAGTGCTGCAGAAGCAGGAGCGCTGAGATGTCGGTGGCAACTCCGTCGGCAGGGGCGACCTCGCAAGGAGTGACCAAGGCGAAGCGGCCCAGGAGCAATCGGCTCGCCAAGCTGCGCGTGCACCTGGCCAACATCTATCGGCTGATGATCAAGGAGCTGCGCAGCATCCGCTCCGACCCGATCATGCTGGCGCTTGTCGCCTATAGCTTCACCATCGCCATCTACGCCGTTGCCACCGGCGCCTCGACGGAAGCGACCAATCTTTCAGTTGGAATCGTCGACGAAGACCATTCCGACCTGTCGCGCCGAATTGCGGACGGCCTCACTCCGCCGACATTCAAGCCGGCGGTGGAAATCGCCGCGACAGAGATCGATGCATCGATGGATTCGGAGCGTTTTATCTTCGTCATTGAAATTCCCCCAAAGTTTCAGGAGGATATTCTCGCGGGGCGACAGCCGTCGGTTCAGGTCAACGTAAATGCCACTGCCGTGGCCCAGGCCTTCAATGGCATGACCTACATCGAGAACGTCATCGTCAACTACGTCACAGAGTTCGTCACCGGACGCGAGGGACTGATGGGCGTGCCGGTCAAAACGGTTGTCCGCGCAAAGTTCAACCCGAATTTGAAGTCAAGCTGGTTCTCCTCGGTGATGCAGGTGATCAACAATCTCACCATGCTGACCGTAATCCTGACCGGCGCGGCGCTCATTCGCGAGCGCGAGCAGGGCACGGTCGAGCATCTCCTCGTCATGCCTGTGGTTCCGGCCGAGATCATGTTGTCGAAGATGCTGGCCAATGGCATCGTCATTCTCGCTGCGGCCGAGCTATCGCTGTTGGTTGTCGTGCAGTGGTGGCTGCAGGTGCCGATCGCGGGATCGACCCTGCTGTTTCTCGGCGGCTCGTGCTTTTATGTGTTCACGGTCGCGGCGCTCGGCATTCTACTCGGCACGGTCGCCGCTACGATGGGCCAGTTCGGCCTGTTGGCGATTCCCGTGCTATTGGTCATGATGCTGCTGTCGGGAGGCACGACGCCCATGGAGAGCATGCCGGTCTGGCTGCAGTACCTCATGAAGGTGATCAGCCCGACGCCGCATTTCGTCGTTTTCTCCCAGGATGTGCTTTATCGCGGCGCCGGCCTCTCAATCGTATGGCCTGAGATTTTGGCCACGGCGGCCATCGGCGCTGTTTACTTCGCGTTCGCTTTGCGCCGCTTCCGCAGCGTGATCTTTGGAGGCTGAACGAGCGGAGAAGGCGCCCATGCGACTCAACTACGCCGCGATCGCACCGGAAGCCACAAAAGCTTTGGCGGGGGTCAACGCCGCGTTGCTGCGCGCGGGGCTCGACAAGCGTCTCATGGACCTTCTTTTCCTGCGTGTGTCGCAGATCAACGGCTGCTCCTATTGCGTCGATGAACACGCGCGTGACTTGCGGCGGGCCGGCGAGTCCAACGAACGCCTGGATGGCCTCGCCGCATGGCGAGAGAGCCCCTACTTCACGGAGGCCGAGAAAGCTGCGCTCGAATGGGCCGAGTCGCTGACCCACGTCGAAGTGACGCATGCCCCGGACGCAGCCTATGAGCCGCTGACGCGCCACTATGACGACAAGCAGGTGGCCAACATCACCTACGCCATCGCGCTGATGAACGCCTGGAACCGCGTCGCCATAGGATTCCAAGCGGCGCCCCGCCCCGCAAAGTGAGCAACGGCGCCGCCGGATCGGCGGATCGTCAGCTACGTCGCCGAGTACCAAGCCGAAATTCGATGACGGCTTTAGCTGATCCAGGTCGCCGCCGCGAGCACGACAATCCCCGTGACGAACGCGGCCATGCAGGAATACAGCAAGATTTCATTGAGAACTCTAACCATCGCACTCTCCCACACGCGGCTTGCCTTGACCCGCCGCGGCTCCAGGGCATTCCGGCACATTGGACGGTGAAATGTTACCAATTGGATAACAAAGAAGGCCGAGATGGGACGAAAAAGCGCCCTCGGCGCGGGCCGGCATCATCGGCGCCATGGCGAGGCCGCACGCCCTGGCGCTGGTCAGGTCGAATGGGCACGGACGCGGTTATGGCAGATGCATCCGTGCGCCATGCTCCGTCGTCGATCTAGCCCGTTGCGTGCCCGCGCAGGCGCAGCGAAAGCCAGACCTCGAGAATGCCGTAGAGCACCGCGTAGATGCCGATGACGTAGAGCAAGGCCAGCGCGCCGGTCGCGGGCTGCGCCACCAGAATCAATCCGAAGATGACCGAGAGCACGCCGCTCGCGATCAGCAGCCACTCGTTGTCGATCTCCTTGCGCAGCCTGATCGCGCCCACGATTTGCAGGATCCCGGTCGCGATCGCCCAGCCGGCGATGAACAGCAGCAGCACGAGAGCAGTGATGCCGGGCCAGGCGAATGTCAGGATTCCGACCGCTATCCCTAAGAGTCCGACGAGCGCGAGCCACCAGCGCGGCGCCGGGGCGCCGCCCATGACCGCCTCCACGAGAGCCAGCACGCCGTCGGCGAGCGCGTAGGCGCCGTAGAGAAGCACCAGCGTGAGCAGCGTTATTCCCGGCCAGACGAAGGTGAGTACCCCGAACAGGGTGGCGCAGATGCCGCGCAGCAGTAGCAGCCACCAATGCTTGGCGAGTGCGTGCAGCAGCAGACCCGGCACTGGTGGACTAGCAACGTGTGCCATGACAGACCTCCCTCGATGTTGCGCCGACCAGCCTTATAGGACCCTGGGGGAACCCATTCGCCAAATGCGCGAAGATATCGGGGAATCCGCGATTGAGAACCCGATTGCCGGCACCCCGTCTCTTGCGCGCGAGCAATGCGCGGCCACCTTATTGCCGGGCCGCCAACACGCGTGACGCGCTCGCGCCGTTCCGTTTGGTCCGCTGCCAGTCGGTGGCGAATTGCAGAATATCGAATTAGGAATGGGCAGTCAGGAGGTATCGGAGCGAATTTACAAACCGCGCGACCCCGCCCGGCGACCTGCGCCGGGTTGTTCGTACCACCGGCTAGGCCCCGGGCGCGGGCGATCTAGGAGGGAGCGCCCAGCCCTTGCGCAGAGAGAGCGTTCCTTATGCGAGGCTGCGGCGATACTCGGTAGGCGTTTCGCCGGTGAGCTTGCGAAACACTGAGGTAAACGAGCTTGTCTCGCTGAAACCGACACCGAGTCCAATTTCCGTCACCGACAGCTTGCGCTCAGCCAGCAAGGTCTTGGCACGCTCAATTCGCCGGCTCGTCAGATATCGGTGTGGCGGCATGCCGAACGAGTCCTTGAACGCTCGGGAAAAATGGAACGGGCTGAGCTGTACGAGCCGAGCCAGGGACGACAGCGAGATTTCATCGGCAAGATGCTCTTCGATATATTGCGTCAACTTCTTTTGCTGCCACCCGGGGAGCCCTCCGCGCGCGTCCGATACCGCAGATGAGCCACCTTCGTTCATCCGCGAGAGCTCGTGCGCCAACGCAATGCTGAGCGCTTCCACATAGGCGCTTCGGGATCGACATGGGTACTGCAGCTGCGCCTTGAGCTTGAGGGCGGTCGCCCAAACGTCAGGATCGAAAAAGAACAATCGTGGCCTGAAGTCGATCTCGGCAAAGCGAAGTTCGGACAACAACGGACTCAGCGGGTCGATGTAGAGGAAGGTGCTGCGCAGCAAGGCACGCGGTTTTTGCCAGCCATAGAACCGGTGCCCCGCGGGAATGAAAGTCATCCTCCGATTCCACTCGCGACGGTTGGACCTCGGTAATCCCTCGACCAGCGTTTCGCCGTCGTGCCTCTCGGCGCGCTCGGACGCGATCAGGAGATGTCGGGACCCCTTGAATTCGTAATCGAAGCACTCATGCCGAATCACCTCGACCTGCTCGGGTTGGACCAGGCCCCAATCGGCGCTTTGACGCTGGGCGATTGCGGGAGGGGTAACTGCAATATGCGGCATGCCTGTCATCGGATTAGCAAGGTCACTCACCGTTCGTCTCCTGCTCGCATGACAATGCGTTTCTGCCCTCGGAGTATCCTGGTGTTCAGGTCGCGCTGTTTCGGCGCGACGTTCATTGGCCTTGCCTTCGTACGCGGCGCGGCCCAGCGATCGGAATGCGTAGCCCGATGCCGCCTAATCCGGTTTCGCGGGATGCCAACGATTCCGCAAGATCGAGCTAATTTGGCAAAACCGGGCAAGTCTCGTCGTCAAAGGTCGAATAGGGTCCACCACGATGGTGTACGGGCAAACTCAGCGAGACCGCGCTTCAAATCGTGTCCGTTTTGTGGCGACGGGATTCAACTTTAGTTGCTCGTCGGCCAGCCAATGGAGAACGCCTGGCGTAAGTGGCCGAAATCATCATGGCCTATCTTGTGGTTCGCCGTTGGCGCGAGATTGCAGACGGGAGGCGCCGCTAGCGCCTAGGCCGTGGGTTTGGCCCTACTCTTAGGACAATCGCAATGGATATCCAGCAGCCAATCAAAGCTCGCGTCACACGCCAGTACGGCGCATCGCCGCAACACATCTTCGATGCCTGGACCGACTCGAAGACAGCAGGAAAATGGCTGTTTGCGGCGGAACAGAGCATCTGCGTAGAGATCGACGCGCGCGCCGGAGGGTGGTTCTACATCGCGGGGCGACGCAACGGCGAGCGCGTCGAGTATGTGGGCGAATATCTGGAAGTCGTTCGGCCGCACCGACTCGTGTTCGCGCTTCTCGCCGAGAAATATTCACTAAATTTTGAGCGCGTGACCGTTGTATTCCATCCACGCGGAATCGGGTGCGAGCTCAGCTTGACTCACGAGACGAAGCCGAAATTTATGCAGCAGGCGCGCTGCGACTGGGCCAAGGTTCTTGAAAGGCTCGCCGCGATGCTCTCCCAGACCGGCCGCGACGCAGCCTGAACGTCACAGGCGGGAGTGCGCCCCCCTCTCTCGCTCACCGACGCCTGGCGCGGTGCCGGCGTCGGTGACGTGCAACGGGACGTTACCTCCCGGTTTGGGACGTTGGGCCGTCCCACTCATCCAAACGCGTGGTCATTGATATACCACCTTATGATGGCGGTGGTGGGCGACCCGCGATGTCGCGTATTGCCGAGTGGCGGCTGAAGCTTGCGGTTCCGGGCAAGACTTCAGAAAGCCGTAACCGCGATTGTTGTCAACGTCGACGACGCACTGGTTGCCGCGGCGAACCGGACCGACAGTGGCGTACCATTCCCAGCCGGGATTTGGCGCAGGACCTTCCTGTGCGTTCGCGGCGTCCACTCCAACGATCGTAACCAAAATGCCCACGCTAGCGATAGCGATCAGCGCGCGCTTCATCGGATAGCCTCCTTCGGAGAAGCAAGTGTCGCCCTCTGCGTCGCTAGCATCGGCAGAAATAAAATCTCCAATCTCTTGAGCGTAAACGTCATATCACCGGAGATAACATCTCCGTGTGCGCTTCATCGAACCGAATGCGGGGTTAAGAGAACGCCCGGCTCGGGGCAGGGCTTGCGGTGGTAACCGAGTGAGCCGCTTGAAGCAGCCGACCGAAACGAAGACGGCGTGTTTCGAGCCTGCGCGACTGCGGTGAATATGCTAGTTTCGGTCCAAACCGACTGTTCCCCTGCCGAAGCCAAGCGGGAGAGTGCCGTTGCTGGCCAGAACGGACACCGTCGCGACGATTGCGGAGAGTTGGCTGGCGCAGTTCGACCAAGCGCTCGCAGCGCCAGGGCGCGCTCGCCTCAAGACGCTGTTTCATCCTGACAGCCTTTGGCGCGATGTGCTGGCCCTCACCTGGCACATCAAGACGGTCAACGGTTCGGATGCGATTTTGCGAGAGCTTGCAACGCATGCCGACCGCGCCCGTCCGACTGGTTTCAAGATCGACCCGCATCGGACCGCGCCCCGCAATGTGACGCGCGCCGGCACCGATGCGATCGAAGCCATTTTCGGCTTTGAAACGAGCGAGGGTCGCGGCAGCGGCGTGCTGCGGCTCACGGGCGATGCCAATGACGGCAATGCGTTCAAGGCCTGGACGCTGCTGACGGCGCTTGACGAAATAAAGGGACACGAGGAACGGCTCGGACGATCACGGCCGCAAGGCAAGGCCTATTCGCGCGACTTTCACGGACCCAACTGGCTCGACCTGCGAAAGGCCGCCGCGCAATACGGCGACCGCGACCCCGCGGTGCTCGTCGTCGGCGGGGGACAGGCCGGGCTCGCGATCGCCGCGCGCCTGGCGCAACTGGGCGTCGATACGCTGATCGTGGACCGTGAAGCGCGCATCGGCGACAACTGGCGCAAGCGGTATCACGCGCTGGTCCTGCACAACCAGGTGCACGTCAACCACCTGCCGTACATGCCCTTTCCGCCAAACTGGCCGACCTACATTCCCAAAGACAAACTCGCCGCCTGGTTCGAGGCCTATGTGGAGAGTATGGAGTTGAACTATTGGACCGCCACCGAATTCGAAGGCGGCAGCTACGACGAAGACGCGGAACGATGGTCCATCGTGCTGCGTCGGAGCGACGGCACGAAGCGGGAGATGCACCCGCGCCACGTCGTGATGGCCACCGGGGTGAGCGGCATACCGAGCCTTCCGGATATTCCGAGCTTACGCAACTTCGGCGGCAAAATTCTGCACTCCAGTCAATACGACGATGGCGACGTGTGGAAGGGCAAGAACGTTCTTGTCATCGGCTCGGGCAACAGCGGCCACGACATCGCGCAGGACCTGCATTCGGCCGGCGCGAAGGTCACGCTCGTGCAACGCAGCTCGACCATGATCGTCAATGTCGAGCCGAGTGCGCAACTGCAGTACGCGCTCTATGACGAAGGACCCTCGCTGGAGGATTGCGATCTCATCACGACATCCATGCCGATTTCACTAGTGCGGAAAAGCCACATCGCACTGACCGAAACCGCGAGGAATATGGACAAGGAATTGCTCGATGGACTCGAGCGCCGCGGCTTCAAGCTCGATTTCGGCGAAGACGGTACCGGATGGCAGTTCAAGTACCTCACCCGCGGAGGCGGTTACTATTTCAATGTCGGCTGTTCGGATCTGATCGTCAAAGGCGAGATCGGATTGGCGCAATTCTCCGATATTGCCACCTTCGTGGCGGCGGGCGCGCTCCTGCGTAGCGGCGAAACGCTTGCCGCCGACCTGATCGTGCTGGCGACAGGCTACAAGGGGCAGGAGCATCTGGTCAGCAAATTGTTCGGGGACGATGTTGCCCGCCGCGTCGGTCCGATTTGGGGATTCGGCGATGGACAAGAATTGCGCAACATGTTTACGCGAACCGCGCAGCCGGGCCTTTGGTTCATCGCAGGCAGCTTCGCGCAATGCCGCATCTACTCGAAATATCTCGGCCTACAGATCAAGGCCTGCGAAGTGGGCCGCCTGCCCTGCGACATCGAACGTCCGCTTCGGATCACAAACAGACCTCAGCGAGTCGCCTGAACGAGGTCCGCCTCACCCCTCAAAGCGGACATGCGCGAGCCGTAAAGGCACGTCCGAGGACGACGACGCCGTTAGCGCGCGCCATTGAGACTTCCTTCGCGCATCGATTACGCTATCCTTCCCAGGTCGATCGGCTGATCCAACAAACCATCGTCTGCGATTTATCCGGTGAGGAGGCGAGCGAATGCGAACTCATTCATTCCTGCCAGCGCTGATCTACGCGACGCTGACATCGATCGGGCTGGCGGGTATGGGCTCAACCGTCGAGGCGCAAGATCTTCCGTCCTACATGGCGCCGATTTCGGGTCGCACGGTTTCGAGCCCGGCCGAGACTGCGACGAAAAACGTTTTGGCGCTGAATACTGCCATGTTCGAGCTCTATGACAACGCTGCCAAAATCTTCGAGAAGAACATTCTGAGCAAGCATCCCGTCATTCTCGGCCTGTTCTCGGGCGCGGGCGGTAGGTTCATTCTTTATCGGCCCGGCATGGCGCCGCTCGAGGCGCCATCGGTGCCGATCGTCTATCAGTTGCTCAAATCCATCGACCACAGCGCTATGGCGCTCGCCCAAGTCGTGGGGCCGTATCTCGATAATCCCGCCGATCAGTCGTGGCGCGGCCCGATGCTCGCCTATCGCGCCCGGATGCAGTCCGCCCTGGATGGCCTGAACGAGACACCAATGCCGCCGGAGTGGCGAGACAACGACCGCATTGTTCTGCAGAACAACATTGCGTTCATGGACGATTGTTTGGCGAAGGGCACCGTCTCGTTTGCCGCGTTGCAGGCATTCGCCAAGAAGCAGGCGGCGCATCTGAAGCTGGACGTCGAGTGGGCAGCGCAGACCCAGGTCGCCCATTGGATGACAGTGCTCGCGGAGTGGAAGACGATGCTCGGCGCCGATTGGGAGAAGACCTACGCAGCCAGCAATACGATCTATGCCACGCGTCAGAACAACGTGTTGTTCAGCGTGTTGGCGCAGTTTTTCGAGCCGGGCGCCATGAACGACCGGCTGATCCTGATCGAGACCATCTCCTTCACAACGTCGCCCGACGAGATGATGGAGGCGCTCACCCGGATCATCGCCGACCGCTCGGATGGAGCGCTGTTCTTCGGCAATTACTACCAGATGGACTACGAACTGATGGGCGGCGATGCGCGCGCCGCAATCATCGCCGAAAGCGCCAAACTCGGGATCAAGCCGTTCCTGCCGCCAGTGGTGCCGTTTGACTCGAGACAATGGCCGATGCGGATCACGCCAGGGCCCGGACCCGCTTCGCTGGCTGACCTTCCATGAGCTGAGGGGACGCCGCCGATCACCGCGTCGTCGTGGTCGTCTGCAGGATTTCGCCGGTCGTGAGCGCGTTGATGAAGGTGCGGTCGACCCTGCCCCAGGGCGCGAGCGCGCAACTATTGCCGCTGCCGGGGGCATAGCTGATCGGCTGGCTGTCGGGGTTGATTTGGACATTCGCCGGCAGCCGGGTGGAAAATCCGTCGTTCTCCATGCACAGCGTGTCGATTAGCACGCTGCCCCGCTGAAACGTGCGCACATAGAGATTGGTCTGAACGGTCCAGCGGTCGGTGATGGAGTAGCGGCCGTTCGGGGCGCGGAGCCGCGCCTCATTGGGTTCGATCACGCCGAAGAAATGGCCGACCTTGCTCGCGACCAGACGGACCTCCGCGGCGGCGCCCTTCCAACCGAGACCGCCGTAAAAGCGGGCGATCCGCGACGGCGACTGGTAGCGCCAGCGCGCATCCTCGAGCCCCTGGGCGGTAAGATAGAGCGCCCATCCCCCATCTGCGACGCGCTCGCCGTTTGCATCCACGATGACCGGCACCGTCCGCCGTGTCGAAGCTTGAGAAATATAGTCTTCGATCAATTGGCGCATGCGAGCATCGCGCGCAGCATTCGAGGTCCCACCGAGAACCACGGCGATGATGTGTTTCTCATCACGGCGGACCGATGATACCAAGTTGTATCCGGAAGCCTCCGTATAACCGGTCTTGATCCCGTCAACGCCCTTCACCTGCCCGAGCAGGGCGTTGTGATTGCGCATCTCGGCGCCCTTATAGTGAAAGCTCGGAGTTGCAAAATATTGGTAGTAGCCGGGAAAGCGGTGTTGAATGGCACGACCCAGAACGGCCTGGTCGCGGGCGGTCGTTATTTGCTCTTCGGCGGGCAAGCCGGAGGCATTGACATAGGTCGTGCTCGTCATGCCCAGCGCAGCTGCTTTCAGCGTCATGAGCTTGGCGAATTCCTCTTCGCTGCCGCCGATGGCTTCAGCGACAACGACCGCGGCGTCGTTCGCGGACTTGGTGACGAGCCCCTTGATCGCGTCCTCGACCTTGATGGTCTGATTGGCCTTGAGGCCGAGCTTCGTGGGGTTCTGCAGCGCCGCCCGCGTCGAGATCGGCAGCTCCGTATCGAGCCCGAGCTTGCCGGCCTCGAGCTGCTCGAACAGCAGGTAGAGCGTCATGATCTTCGTCAGCGACGCCGGGTGGCGCGGTTCGTCGGCGCTGATCTCGTGCAGCACGAAACCCGATTTGTCATCGACCACGATGGCCGCATACGGCGGATGATAGTTGGGGCCGTGAATTACGCGCTGAGGGGGATCCTTGCGTGGAGAACGAGCTTGCGTCTCACTCCACCCGGCGCCGGCAATCATCAGCGCTGCCAGCAGACCGACAACTCGCAGCCAATGGGGGGGCGAACCCATTGAAGCGGTCCATATCCTCGCCGGCGCGACGTTAGCCCTGATCCTTGCCGCCCCGCGGTCGTAACCGAGTCCGCTCACAGACATTCTCCCCCAACAGCCAGGTCGGTCCTGCCGCGCGCGGGCCGCAAAAGTCGCTGAATGCGGGCGCGGCAACGGCCTCGACGGCCGTCACCAAGCCAAATCGCAGTCAGAGCCCACGTTGTCCGTGCAAGGCACCCCCCAAATTTTACCATCCGATGGTCCGGCTCCATCGCCGGGCGGATGGCTCCCGTCTATTTGTCGCTTTGGCGCTCGATTGGTTCAAATGCGATGGAGAAAATGGGAAGGTTGGCGACGTCTCCAAATTAACCAAACGGCCTCGTGCGAGCGTGGTCAGCGGCGATGGCGGAAAGCCTCAAGTTCACTGCCGCCATTTCTCGCCGCCCCGGCTGCGGCTGCGCTTATCCAACTACCGCCGCCCACCGACGCCCGTGAATTGGCTCGGCAATTGAACCATTTGGCAGCGAGCGCGACTAATGAATGACTCGACTGGGGGCACCACATGTATTTGCGTTGGAATCCGTTTAGGCCGAGAACCTCGCGATTTGAAGATTGCCGGTTGGGCGCGGCCGGCGGAATTGTCCTTGCAGCGTACGCGGGCTTCTTCTTCGTTCTCTATTGGTTGATGCAGCCAAGCGTCACCGCGAATCCCGGATTGGCCGCATATCGGCCGCCGCCCAAGACCGTCGTGCGCTATGCGGATTCGCCGTGGGTCCCTCCCGCCCCATCGGAAGCGCTTCCGATACGTGCGGAAGCCGAGCCGGCACCCGAGCTCGCAAAGAGCAGCATCGCCGAGGAGCCGAAGAAAGAGACAAAAAAGAAGCAAGAGGCACGCACAACCCCTCGCCGGGCGCGCCCCGTTAGAGAGCAACCAAATCCGTTCTGGGGCTATGCTTCATCCCGGTCGTACGGTTCTCGCCCCTGGTTCTGATCGTCGCCTCGCCTAATCAGTAGAACGCCGGCAGCGGACCATGAAATCCGCCCGGTAATGGGGACTCCGGAGTCCCGCTCCGACCATCCGATCCTGCGCGCAGCTATGCATCGACAAATTGTCGAAGCCAGCAGGCAGCTTATCCGGCGGTATGTGGCAAACGCG
>WNGL01015890.1_pt1 | contig 16864 bp, 12 predicted proteins | sample 5400591 | NCBI WGS metagenome assembly WNGL01 (sample SAMN13153377, study PRJNA577476) | soil metagenome | isolation source: 80 cm soil or saprolite under Garry oak tree replicate 1 | place: USA:California | collected 2016-06-15
AGCGGGAGACTGATCCATGCGGGTGGTATTCGTTCTCTTACTGACGCTGTCGACTCTTTCAACGATTGATGCTAATGGCCAGGCTGTGGCACCGGTGTCGACGCCCGCGGGTGCGGCACCTGCACCTGCGGTACCGCAGCCGATCAAGCTTGGCGATGTGACTGTGACCGGCACCCTGCGATTGCGGGCTTATGCCTGGGACTGGTTTCAGCCCACATCAGGAAATAATGAGTATCAGTATTCCGGCAACTTCCTGCGCGTTAATCTTTCTGAAAGCCGCCATACCTGGCAGTGGAACGCGGAATTGGCAGTACCGTTTCTATTGGGAATGCCTATGGGCGCGACCGGCACGGGACCGCAACAAGGAGCGTTGGGTTTTGGTTCGAATTACCTAACCGCGAACAAAGCAAGCCGGAACGCCGCTATGATTTTCCCACGGCAACTGTACGTGGAGTCTGACAACATCGGGGGTGAGAAGGGACACCTGAAGATAGGACGGTTCACGTTCCTCGATGGCACCGAGCTTGCGCCGAAAAATACAACATTAGCCGCACTGAAACGTGACCGTGTGACCCAACGGCTTCTCGGCGATTTCGGATTTTCCGACGTGGGCAGAAGCTTTGACGGTGGACATTTCTCGTACTCTCCCTCATCGACAGACAACATCACTGTCATCGCCGCCATCCCAACGCGCGGCATATTCCAGGTGGATGGCTGGGGATGGAACAAAGTTGGTTTCGGCTATGCGGCGTATACCCATGATTGGGGCAAGGGACGCCACGCAGCCGACACTCGCCTGTTCATGCTCGAATATGACGATTGGCGCCACATTCCCAAAACGGACAATCGTGCTCTCGCCGTCCGCCGTGGAGATACGGACAACATTGTCATCAACACATTTGGCGGTCACACCCTGCACGCTCTCGATACGAGCGCTGGGACATTGAATCTCATGTTCTGGGGAGCAGCTCAAACCGGCCGTTGGGGTGTTCAGAAGCAGCGCGCTGGTGCCATCGATGCCGAGGCCGGCTTCCAACCAAAGATCCTGCCGATACTGAAGCCATGGTTGCGCGGCGGCTACACCTGGGGTTCGGGGAACGGCAATCCGAAGGACAGCACGCACAGGACATTCTTCCAAGTGCTGCCGACCCCCCGTCCTTATGCGCGCTTCCCGTTCTTCAACATGATGAATACCGAAGACGCATTCGGCGCTCTGATCCTGCGGCCACATACGAAGGTTACGGTGTCGAGCGAGTTTCATTCGCTGCGGCTCAGCCAAGCGAATGATTTTTGGTATAGCGGAGGCGGTGTTTTTCAACCCTGGACCTTCGGCTACTCGGGACGATCGACGTCCGGCCGCCGGTCGCTGGGGAATCTCTACGATACAAGCCTCGAATATCGGATGAACAGGAAGCTCACAGTGACCGGTTACTTCGGCTATACGCAGGGCTTGGCTGCGATGGAACAGATCTATCCGCAAGGCAAGAACGGCGAGTTCGGATATCTGGAAGGCCTGTATCGTTTCTAATTTCGCCTCCAAACAAAAGACATTTATGTGTGAAGTCCATATAGAACTTACAAAATCGTAAGAAAATGGCAGTAAAAGAACGGTTGGTCGTGATCGGTAATGGGATGGCGGGCGCGCGTTTTGTCGAAGAACTTATCGCGCGCAACGGCCAGGGACACTTCGATATTGTTGTGTTCGGAGATGAGCCTTATGGGAACTACAATCGGATACTCCTGTCGAGTGTTCTCGCCGGATCTCACGAAACCAAAGACATCTTTCTGAATTCGCTCGAGTGGTATCAGGAGAACGGCGTCACGCTCCACGCGGGAGTTCGTGTTGAAGCTATCGATCGCAGCAGAAACCTGGTCATTGCAGCCGGCGGAATGCAAGAGCATTATGACCGCCTGGTCTTTGCGACTGGATCGAGTCCATTTGTTCCTCCCATCGAAGGACTCACCACCGCCACAGACGGATTCCTCGACGGCATCTTTGTTTTTCGTACGCTCGATGATGCCTTTCAAATCATGAAGTATGCCGCGAACGCGCGCAAAGCTGTAGTTCTCGGCGGTGGCCTGCTCGGACTCGAAGCAGCGCGCGGTCTGCTGAATCGCAGTCTTGAAGTTCATGTCGTCGAATTGATGCCGCATCCGATGGCGGTGCAGTTGGACCCTCCTGCAGGTGGTGTACTTCGGTCGACATTGGAAAGCATGGGCATCCGCTTCCATCTGGGCAAATCGATAACAACAGCGACCGGCAATGGCAAAATCGACGGCGTCAAGTTCAGCGACGGCGGCGCAGAGTCGTGCGACATGCTGATCATCAGCGCGGGCATTCGTCCGAATACCGAAATTGCGAAGGAAGCGGGACTGGCCGTTGAGCGCGCAATTGTGGTCGGCGACGGTTTGGCGTGCGTCAACGATCCTTCTATTCATGCTATCGGCGAATGCGCGCAACACCGCGGGCAAACCTACGGTCTTGTCGCCCCCGGTTCGGAACAAGCTAAAGTGCTCGCCGATCGTCTCAGCGGTGCGAATCCGCAAGCGGTTTACGCGGGGTCGGACATGTCGACTACCTTGAAAGTCATGGGAGTGGATTTAGTCGTTCTGGGCAAGAGAGAGCCCACTGATGACCAGGATCAAGTCCTCACGTATGCCGACGCCCGCCGTGGAATATATAAAAAAGTCATCGTCTGCGAAGGCCGTCTCGCGGGAGCCATCTTGCTCGGCGATAGCAGCATAGCGCCTCGGTTGCTTCGGGCGTTTCATAAAAAGGAGAAAGTCCCCGAGAATCCGGCTGAACTGCTCTTCCCTGCGCGACCAACGAAACCGACCGATATCGATGATCAACCGGACGCGTTCGCTTCTTGGGATGGAGCTGAGGAAGACTCACATGAGCAGCCGCTCAAAGAAGTCATCGCGATCATCCGGCCGGAACGCTGGCTCAAAACGAAATTAAAGGTCGAAAGTTTGGGGATCATCGCTTTTACACATCACCGCGTTGTCGGCCGGGGAAGACAACGGGGTTTGCAGTTCCTCGCCCGCCGCGGCGCCACCTCCGGAACGGGATTCCGGTATTTACCGAAGCGAATGGTGTCGTGGATTGTCGCGGAAAGCCGGGTTGAGAGCCTGGTTCACACCATTATGGAGGCGAATCGAACTGGTCAGATCGGAGACGGAAAAATTTTTGTACTGCCCCTCGATGGAGTGATGCAAATCCGCACTGACGAGTCCGACGTTGAGACTCTTCAAACAGCGGAGAACGTCTTCGCGAATGCCTGAAGAATTTTGGTAATGATTAGAGGTTAGATGGGTCAAGGCTCCAATCCTATCGAAGAATACAAGCAGTCTAAAAAAGGCAACCCGTTGCAGATCAGAGAAGATCTCCCGCGATTGGTTACCGAGGGTTGGGAGGCGCTCACGCCTTCCGACAAGGAATTGTTGAAGTGGGTCGGGGTCTTTTTTCGAAAGCCGACACCGGGCAAATTCATGATGCGAATCCGAATGCCTAATGGATTCGCCGCCAGTTCGCAATTGGCTGCCATCGCTGATGTTTCGAAACGTTTAGGGAATGGCACGCTCGACATCACGACGCGCCAGCAAATCGAACTGCGTGGATACACCATAGAAAGCGTTCCCGAAATTTGGCAGAGATTACGCGGTGTCGATCTGAGTACGCTTCAAACAGGCCAGGACAACGTGCGCAATATCAATGGCTGTCCTCTCGCAGGGTTGACACCCACGGAGTTGTTAGATGCGTCTCCTATTGTGTTTGCTCTCGATCGAACCATTGTAGGTACCGAAGGCAACCCTGAGTTCGTGAATTTGCCGCGCAAGTTCAACATCACCATTACAGGATGTGTGGAGAACTGCACTCACACTGAATCGCAAGACGTCGCTTTGGTGCCAGCGACTAAGTTTATCCATGGAACGCTCCATTCGGGATTTCACATCCTGGTGGGCGGAAAGATGGGATCCGGTGGCTTTACGATTGCCTCGAATCTTGACTGGTTCATCGAGCCGGATCAAGCGCATGAAGTCGTCATCGAAATAATCAAGCTTTTCCGCGATGAGGGCCCTCGCGGCGCCAGAACGCAATGCCGATTGGCGTTTCTTTTAGAGGAGTGGGGTCTGGATCGCTTTCGCGAGGAACTCGTGCAGCGTCTTGGATGGCAGCCGGGGCCCGCGGGAAAAGATGCTCGCTCAGAAGGCCACAATGACCACTTTGGTGTACGCCGGCAGAAGCAGCCCGGACTCTATTCCGTTGGTCTACGCGTCAACGTTGGGCGGATTAGCCATGAATCCTTGCGCGAACTCGGTCGCCTCGCGGACGTGTACGGTAACGGTGCGATCCGCCTCACCACGGGTCAAAACGCCATTCTCGTCAACATTCCCGATGAGCGCGTTGATCCGCTCTTGAGCGAGCCCCTCCTTCGAGAATTATCACCGGAACCCTCACGCTTCTCTAGAGGCCTCGTCAGTTGCACCGGAATTGACTATTGCAATCTCGCCCAAATCGACACGAAAGGACGCGCTGTCCAAATTTCCAGGGCATTAGAGGAACGGCTCGGCAAGGACGGCAAGCCCATCACGATCCATTGGTCGGGCTGTCCGGCTGGCTGTGGCAACCACCAGGCGGCAGATATCGGTCTGCGCGGCATGAAAATGAACGTTGAAGGCCGGTCGGCAGACGCAGTCGCGATCTATGTCGGCGGACGAACGGGACCGCAAGCTCGTGAAGGGACGCCCATCATGGATATGGTGCCCTGCGACGAAGCCTTACCGGATGTGCTTGCAAACGTCGTGAAGCATCTGCAATTGTTCAAACAAGTCCAACCGCGGCCGGCCATCCGGGATCGCATCTTAATGGTGCCTGCTACTGAAATACCGGACGAAGAGTTCGAGTTTGAGGAAGCTCAGGCGGCGGTGAGTCTCGCAGAAATAAAGGACACTCCCAGCGTAGGAACTTTGACCGTGACCAATGTGGCGTCGAAGAAAGCGGTTCAGGTCATGGTTTGCAGCCTCAATGATCTCAAGAGTGGTACTGGCTATTCCACGGCCGTTAAGGGAAAACAACTGGCTTTATTTCTTCACGCGGATGGACGGATCTTTGCCGTCGATGCGGAATGCCCGCATGCCGGCGGCCCATTGGACGAAGGAAGCGTTAAAGGCTGCGAAGTGACGTGTCCTTTGCACGACTACAAGTTCGATTTAATTAGCGGCCGGTGTTCGACAGATCCCGGCCTGAGTTTACGGACTTATCCCGTCTTCGTTGAAGACAATCAGGTATGGGTGGAGATTCACGCATGAGAATGATTCGCGCGGTCATTCGACCCGATCGAGAAGAACAGGTCATCAATGCTCTGGAATCGGCAGGAGTCGTTTCTTTAACGAAGATGGATGTGTTTGGCCGCGGCCAGCAGCGAGGGGTGCAGGTGGGCAATACGATTTACAGCGAACTGCCAAAGATCATGCTCACCGTTGTTGTCGAAGAGGCAAAGCTGGATGCAGCCGTCACCGCGATTCAAATCGGCGCAAAGACCGGCCAACACGGCGACGGGAAAATGTTCATCAGCCCCGTGGATGCCGTCTATACGGTCCGGACAGGACAAAAGGTTCAAGACGCGGCTCGACGGAAAATCACTCCCACTTGATCGAGTTGTCCGCGGATCGCTCAACAGATCGCAACGTAACGGTGTGTCCGTCCCTGCTGGCATCGCTCAGACAGCGATTTTCGACAACAGCTCTTTGACGCTGGCGGCCAGATTCTGGCGAGACACTTCAAACTGTCCGGGACGTTCCTGCAGCCACAGATCGCGGCTGCCGGTCAGTTGTGGCGCGCGGGCGCGACCGACCGACATATCCTTGATCGTAACGACATTCTTTGCCTTTTCGTCGGGTCCGTAGAGAAGGACAACCGGGATTTCCAGCTTGTCGGCAAACTTGATCTGTTTTCCCGCCCGGTCGGTTCCAAAATACATTTCGGTCGGGATTCCGGCGCGGCGAAGCTCGAACGTCATCGCGATGTAGTCGTCGTTCATTTTCGGATCGAAGGTGGTGACGAGGACGTCTGCGGTCGACTTGCGGAGCTTCACCTTGTCGAGGGCCCGCAATGCCGCGAGCAGACGATCGACGCCCATCGATGCGCCCGTCGCCGGAACGCGTTCGCCGAGGAAGCGCATTACCAGATCGTCGTAGCGCCCGCCGCTGAAGACAGACCCAAACTGCGGCGCGTCCAGCAGGATCGTTTCAAAGACAGGCCCGTTGTAATACGCCAGGCCTCTGGCAATGCTGAGATCGATGACGACGCGATTGTCGTGGTATCCGGCGACATCCAGGTAGTGCGACATCTTTTCGAGAACCGCGATCTCCTCGTTGGCGCCGGGTATCGAGCCGAAGGTGTCGTGCAGTCGCTTGACGACTTCGGACCTGCTGGCCGACTGGATTCCCAGAAATTGTTCGATCTGATCCACTTGCGGCGCTGTGAGGCCAAGGCCCGCGATTTTGTCGCCGGATTCGTCCGTGTAGCCGGTGGTCAATTCCAGGCGAACCTTCGCAATGCCGTTCTTTTCCAGTTTGTCGATGACGCGAAATACGTCCACGGCGCGTTCCGGTGTGATGGAGGCGTAGGTCAGCAGCAGGTTCAAGACGCGCCGGCTGGAAAACCGAACCTGGTACCTGGAAACGCCCAGCGCTTCAAGGCTGTCGCAAATACCGCCAATGATCTCCGTGTCTGCCATCTCCGACTGGACGCCAACCGCGTCGATGTCGAATTGCACGAACTCGCGAAAACGGCCAGGCCCCGGCTTGTCCGCGCGCCACACGGGCCCGACGGTGTATCGGCGAAACGGTCTTGGCAAATCCCTGTACTGCGCGATGACGCGAGCGAGGGGCACGGTGTGATCGAACCTCAAGCCAAGCTGCTCTTCTTCCGGGTTCTGAACAACGAAGATGGATTCCTGGATTTCTTTCCCGCCGGAACCGGAGAGCACGTCGAGATACTCGACCGCCGGCGTGGTCAGCGGTACGAATCCGTAGAGTTCGTAAACGCCTCGAACGACATCGATCATGGCCTGACGGGCCAGCGTGTCTTCCGGCAATAGATCTCGGAGTCCCCGTGACAGACGGGGTTGGACGAGGTTCATGGATATTCTCTCCCAAAATAGGAAACCCGCGGGCGTAACGACCGCGGGCAAAACACCGAGGAAGGGGCTCGAACCCTTGACCTATGGATCCACAATCCAGTGCTCTACCAACTGAGCTACCTCGGCATCGGACAGAAACCTAAACGCTTTATTCTACGACACCCAAACTCTGAAGCAAAGACCTAGCCAAGCCTGGAAGCGCTGACGTCTGCCTCAATATCGGAGTATTTTTACCGGGGTTCTTCGCTTCCGTCTTTCAAAGAATCATTTCCGTCTGGCAGCGCTCCGTAATTTTTGCATGATCGACTTGTGCCAGCTAACATTATGCCCATGAAACGAAACCTACTTCGCTGGAGCGGCCTCCTGGTCATGCTCGCAGGATTGCCGGCGCTGTCATGGGCACAGAACAGCAAGCGCTTGACGGTGCCCGGCATCAACAACTTCTGGTTTGTGGACAAAACAGTATCGACTGGTGGCTCGATCACATCGCGGGACATCGCGATGCCGGCGTTGAAGAAACGGGGTATCAAGACCGTGATCGACCTAGCGGGCGGTGCTCAAAGTGCCGCCGAACGTGCAGCGACGGAAGCCGCCGGAATGAAGTATCTGGTCTTTGCGATCAACCCGATGACGCTCGACCCCGCACCCATCGAGCCGTTTCTGAAGGCAGCCAGCGACCCGACCAACTTCCCGGTTTTCATCCACTCGGGCAACGGACACCGTGCAGGAATGGCGCTGATGATCAAGAGAGTCCTCGTGGATGGGTGGACGATTGAGAAAGCGGGCATCGAGGCCGCCGCGTCGGGCCTCATCGACGATAACGCGATGGCGCCAGTCTGGTGGAAGTTCGCGCAAGACTACATCATGAGCCACAAGAAGTAGACGGCCAGGCTGTTCCAAGCAGGCGGGGCTCGCTGAGGTAATTGTGTTCGGGGTATGCCGACTAAGCACGCTCCGTGTACACGACCGGGATCAAGTGAGCCTGTTGGGAACGCCGCGATCGAGATCGATGACCCAAATGTCGCGGTTGCGTGAAGGGTCCAACGGCACCGCTCAACCCGAGTAATTGCCCCGCCCTGAAGGCCTGCCTTTAGCGGACCTTCAGCTACTGCTGTGGCGGCCTGCCGCGCTGGATCGGTCCGCCGCCTCCCGGAGGAGCACCTTGCGGCCCACCTGTCCCCGGAGGAGCGCTCGCGCCACGCCCGCGTCCACCGAGGCGTGGCTCTGGCAATCGGTTGAAGTAGTACGTCCGATAGCGAATCGAATTTCCTTCTGCATCCAAGAACTCCGGCGACTGCTGAAAAATCAGCGGCGGAGGCATGCGGTTGGCCACGGTCGCGTCGAAGATGTATAGCCGGTTCTCGTGCAGGTAAATGCCGATATACGTCCGCGATTGATCGGGATTGGTGAGTTGGAGCTCGTGTCCTGTCACGAGGTTGATGTAATGGAAGGCGTCGAATGTCACTTTTACGCCGGGCTTCTGCCGGTACTGCGTGGCAGCGTACTGGACGGATCCGAGGATATCGATCTGCCAGTACATTGGGGCTTGAAAGTCCTTGCTGTGCTGATTTGCCATGTAGATGGCTTCCGAATCTGAGTAGTCAACGACAGTCACCGTGTAGCGATTGGGCCCTTGCTGCCAACGGTACGCTGTTGCCGGGAAGATCGAATCGTATTCGGACTTCCAAGTGATCTTCTCAGTCATTGGCTGCCCCGGTGCGCTGACTGCAAACCGATCCTCGAGGTTCTGGTAACGGATCCACTCCTGCGCAAAGAGCGACGGTGCAACGAGCAGCACGCAGGCTGCGGCAACAATTCTGAGTACGCGCATGAACAGCTCCTTCCGCCCGCTGATCCGACGGGCGGAAGAATAATGGCAGAAAAACGCCGTTGGAACAATCTGCCGTTTCTTCACCTGTCGGACAGGTGCTTCGCTCTCCCTCCACAGTGGTTCGAACATGACCGCGTGATGTAATGATGCACTCAGAACAGAAGCTTTAAGGCAAATTGGATCTGCCGCGAAGTTCCCAGAATCGACGTGATGGTGCCGGCGTTGGCGTTCGGGGCACCGCTGCTGGTGAAGGCGCCCAAGGTGGTCGACGGGTAGTTGAAATTGGTGTGGTTCAGAATATTGAAGAATTCCGCGCGAAACTGGACAGCGGTCGCCTCGGTGATTTTGGTATCCTTCGACAGATTGACGTCCAGCGTCGCGTAGCTGGGTGATGTCCCGATACTGCGTCCGGAGTTCCCCAAGGTGCCGGCAGGTTGGAGCTGGAAGCAGGCCGGATTGTACCAATGAATTCGCGACTGATTTGCCCTGATGTCGCAGCCGGCGACACGATTAGGACGCGGCGTGGCAAAATTGTTTCCGAGCAGCGCTGTGTCGAATCCGGTAGTTACGGTAAACGGCACGCCGGTGCGGAAGATCTCAATGCCGCTCAACTGCCAGCCTTCGATGACGCGATTGCCCTTGAACGGCAACCGGTATACGGCGTTCAGCGTGAGGTTATGGCGTATGTCGTAACTGCAATTACCCTTGTCGGTAGAGCCGTCGTAGGGATTATTCCACGCCGAGGTTCCATTATTGCCGCCGAGGCCGCCGTAGGTGTAGGCGAGATCGATGCAGTGCGAGAAAGTGTACGACAAGTAGGTCTGAACGCTATTCGAGAACCTTTCATTGACGCTCATCTGCAGGGCGTTGTACCGCGAGAGACTGCTGGGCTGGGTAAGTGTCAACGTGCCGAAGTTGGGGTTGAGTCTCGGGTTGCTGACACCCACGCCGTTCACGATTTTTCCGAAGTGCTGCACTCCATTGGCGTCGACTTCGACCTGCGGCGGGTTGTAATCGCGGAACGAAAGCAGGTTAGCGCCCCGGGAGCCAACGTAACCAACCGTGAGTGTCGTATCGCGAAAGATTTCGCGCTGAACGTTTAAATTCCACTGCATCTGGTAAGGCGTTTTCTTAATGTCATACACCGTGCCGAAGGTTAATGACGGCAGCGGTTGTGCGCCGATAGTTCCCTGGAATGGAATCGGGAACGAGGGGTTTTCCTGGTTCAGCGAGTTGAACGGCGGCGTGCCCACGTATCCGGAGAAATAAGCATAAGTCTGATAGGGGTCATGGAACAGACCGAAGCCGCCCCGCAGCGCGGTCTTATGATCGCCGAAGACATCGTATGCGAATCCGAACCTGGGGTCCCAGTTCCACACAGAAGGATTGGTTTTGAATGCGTGAGGAACGTTGGTGTAGACGGTATCCGTCAAGGGATTGACCACGTTGTGGAGATTCCCGTGCCTCTCGATCGGGTTGGTCTGAAACTCATAGCGAAGCCCCATGTTGAGCGTGAGTTTCCGCGTCACCTTCCAATCGTCTTGAATGTAGGGCGCAAGAGCGATATCGCGAAAGTCGCGATTGCCGTAGGCCTCCCCATTCCGGGCGCCCGTAAACATGCGAGGCGTGCCGTTCAACAACGCCTGAAGACTGGTGAAGGTGTAATTTCCGTTCCAGTACGTATAGCTGTACGAATTGATCTGCTGCCTTCGGAGACGAACTCCAAACTTGAGGGAATGCGAACCTTTGGTCCAGAGGACGTCATCGGTGACAGTGAATTTGTTTTGCAGAAAGCGAAATGGATTCACGAAGTTCGCGCCCAGCGGAGACAATCCGTTCACCGTAATCGTGACGTCTTGACGTCCAGGAAAGGCCTGTTGCAACGGAGCATATGTGTTCGGCTGCGTCTCGGTCGTACTGGGCCGGGTGAAGGCGAATCCGAACGAGTTGAGAAGGTTTGACGAGAAAACGTGGCGCTCCTGGGCGGTGGTGTATTGATTTGCCGAGCGGTCGAGAGTTGGCCAAAGTGGAATCGGCTGGTTAACGATCCCCGCGCTCACGAGCGTTCCGATGTCGTTGACGTAACGAATAAACAGGGAGTCCTTCGGAGACAAGGTGTAGTCGAAACGGCCCAGATAGTAGTTCTCTTCCGCGGTCTGGCCGCCCACTGTGATGAGTGTGCCGATATTGCCAACTAAATCCGTGGTGGGAGCCGGGTACAGGTCGATGATCGATTTGACGCCTGGCACTGCTTGAGTGCGAACGGCAAGCGTCGGAACGAAGGCCTGGAAGCTTTGATCTAGATGTTGCCGAAGTCCCTCATAGTTGAAGAAGAAGAACGCCTTGTCTCGTTTCACTGGACCGCCAACGCTGGCGCCGAACTGATTCCGGCGAAATGGCGCGGGGCTTTTCTGCTCAAAAAAATTGCGCGCGTCCAGAGCGCTGTTGCGTAGAAACTCGTAAAGGGAGCCGTGGAAGGAGTTTGTTCCGGACCTGGTTGCGGAGTTGACCACGGCGCCGTTGCCGCCGAACTCGGCGCTGTAGGTATTGGTGAGCGTCTGGAATTCCGCGATCCCTTCGATTCCCAGTGATGTGCCGGTGACCGCGGCGCCGGTTCCTCTCTGCCACCAGTCCTGGATATTTTCGCCGTCAAGCAGGATCGCGTACCCCTCCGGGCGCGAACCCGAAATGGCGTATGTCGCTGCACGGCCGACGAGCGCGCTACTGCCTCCCGCCGGATACGACGATGCGCCGGGCGCCAGCAGGATCAGTTGTTCGAAGTTCCGGCCGTTTAGAGGCATCTCGCGCATCTGAGTCTGATTCACGAGCGAGGAAACGCCGGACGACGTGGTCTCCACTGCCGAGATCTCCCCGGTCACGCTAATCGTTTCCGTAGTTTGTCCTATGGCCAATTGCAAGTCGACTACCGGCCGGCTGCCGACCGTCAATAGGATCCCGCGGCGCACGACCGTCTGAAATCCAGGGAGCGATCCCTGCACCTCATAATCCCCGATCGGCAACTCCGGAACGACGTACCGGCCTTGATCGTCGGACAGGACCGTTCGGGTAAGCGCGGTTCCTAAGTTTCTGACGGTGATCGACGCGCCAGCGATCGCGGCGCCGGATGGGTCGAGAACGGTGCCGGAAACGGCAGCCGTGGCGCCTTGCGCGTGCAAGTACGCGACTGCGAGTACCATGAAAGCGGCTACTACGATTATCTGCGAGATAGTTTTCATTGGTTTTCAGTCCGTGCCGTGAGAGTTCTTGTCCTGTCATGCGAACGTTGAGGGATGGAGTCGCTCTCGCGCCGTTAACACAACACCCTCATTCACGCCGCTGAGCAACCGGCTTATCCTAACACACACCTTTGTCCCCATCAGACGGAGAAATATTCGATATGCAGCGGGCCCACGCACCTAACGAACCTACCGATGTTCTCCTTTGTTAAGGTGGTGGTATCGTATATTGTTGGCCGGGTCAAGCAATCCACGAAGAAGGCATGCTATGGTACTTTTCGCGGTGAACGCGTCGCCACTTCCCAAAGTGACTGGCCGATTCCGGTTGAATAACTGGAGGCTACGATGAGTAAGACGTTGCTTTTCGTTATTGCCGTGGGCTTGTTGATGCCGATCCCGGTAGCCCACACGCAAAGCCCGCGAGGGCCAGAACAGAAGTCCCTGAGCATCTACTACGTCGACACCGAGGGTGGAAAGGCGGTGCTCTTCGTTTCACCCACGGGTGAAACGCTGTTATACGATACGGGCACAGGCGGTGATGGCGACCGCGATCTTGACCGGATCATGGCTGTAATCAAGGCTGCAAATCTACCCATCCAGCAACTTGATCATGTCATCGTCTCGCACTACCACGGCGACCACGCCGGCAACGCCGCGGCGCTTGCCGACAAGCTGCCAATCCGTAACTTCTACGATCATGGCGGATGGAGCGTGGAACTTCAGACCAATCGCGCGGTGGCCTTCAATGCGTATCGCCAGATTCGCGAGAAGGCGCATGTCATCGTGCCGAAACCTGGCACCAAGATTCCGATAACCGGCTTTGATGTAACCGTCGTGGCCAACGCTGGGGAGCTGATCACTAGCCCGCTTTACGGTATGCCAGGAGCAGGGACCCCGAATTCGCTGTGCCGGCAATTTGTGCCGAAAGTCCAGGACGCCACGCCTGAGAACTACTATGCCATGGGTACCGTCATCAGGTACGGCAACTTTCGAATGCTCGACCTGTCGGATCTGACCTGGAATCAGGAAAAAGATTTGGTCTGCCCGAACAATCTGCTCGGCACGAATTTTGACTTGTACAACACCACGCGGCACGGCACCGATTTCGCTGGGAGCCCGGTGTTAGTGCATGCCGCGCGAGCGAGGGTCGCTGTAATGAACAATAGCCCCATCAAGGGTGGCACACCGGACACGTTCAAAATCGTCAAGAGTTCACCGGGACTTCTGGATTTCTGGCAGTTGCATTACTCGGAGAATGTCGGCAAGGACATTAACTCGCCAGATCAGTTCATCGCGAACACGGACTCCAAAGCTACAAATCATCCCGCACACTTCATCAAACTGTCAGCACGAACTGACGGTAGCTTCACTATCACGAACGAACGAACCGGCTTCACCAAGGAATATCCGGCAACCAGAACCAGCACATCCGCGGCGCCGGCAACGAAAAGCCCAGTGACAGCTTCCCGATAGACTCCGACGGCCAGCCGGCCTCACCTCCGGGCCGAGCGATTCTTTCATGCTCGGCGACACGCATCCCGACCATCTTGCCGCCGATGCACCCACACCAGCTTTAATTAATGTTGACAGTCATCTTTTAGATTCGGTATATCGCTGGCGAGCTTCCTGAACAAAATATGCAATGGAGACCTTATGATGAATTCCAGTTATGTACGTGTGTTGGCCGGTTTGATCGTGGCCGTCTTTCTCGCGTCGGTCGAGACCGCGCATACCCAACGCGCGCCGGCAGGCACCGCAATCATGCCGTTCAAAATTCGAGTTCCCGACGCTGTGTTGACCGATTTGAAACGGCGGTTGTCGCAAGCGCGATTTGCAGATGAATTCCCGGACGCGGGGTGGGATTACGGCACGAATCTCGCCTATCTCAAACGCATGGTCGACTACTGGCGTGACAGGTACGACTGGCGGGCTCAAGAGAGGCGATTGAACGAATTCGACCAGTTCACGACGAACATCGACGGCGTCGATATTCATTTCATCCATCAGCGATCGAAAAACCCGAATGCGATTCCGCTGTTACTGCTCAATGGCTGGCCGAGTTCGATCATCGAGTATGAAAAAGTGATCGGGCCGCTGACCGATCCGGTCGCGCACGGTGGCCGAGCGGAAGATAGCTTCCATGTCGTCATTCCATCGATGCCGGGATTCGGGTTCTCGGGTAAGCCTACACAAAGAGGCTACAATCCTGAACGAATTGCACGCATCTGGGTGCAGTTGATGGCTCGGCTGGGGTATACACGTTACGCCGCACACGGCAGCGACTGGGGGAATGGAATAGCCACTCGCGTCGCGCTCGATGATTCCTCGCACGTGATAGCGCTCCACCTTGCCGGCTGCGGGGCTGCGCCTGCGGCGCCGGTGGCCAATAGTGGAAATCCGACCCGGCCGGCACCGGCGCCTGGCCTGAACAGCGCTGTCAATTCGGCGCACAATCTGGGCTACCAGGAAATTCAATCGACGAAACCGCAAACTTTGGGCCAGGGGTTGAGCGATTCGCCTGTGGGCCTCGCCTCGTGGATCATCGAGAAATGGTACGGGTGGAGCGACCACGATGGTGACCCGGAAAAAATTTTCACGAAGGACGAACTGCTGACGAACGTCATGATCTACTGGGTGACGAACAGCGGTGCTTCTTCGGCCCGAATCTATTATGAAAGCCGTCACATGAATGGTGGTCTGGCTCCCACTCCGTTTCCGCGGCCGGAGGGCCGCGTGAGCGTGCCGACCGGTTGCGGCTCCTTTCCGTCGCAATATGATCGTCGCGCAGATCCTGTGAACACAAGCAGCGTCGAAGCACGCAAAGCGGCCGAAGCGCGATACAACGTTGTGCACTTCACAACGATCCCGCGTGGCGGGCACTTCCCCGCGTTCGAGCAGCCGAAGTTGTGGGTTGACGACATCCGGGCATTTTTCACAATTGTACGGAAAAACGTGAGGTCCGCATTATGAAGAGATCATCAATATCGAACCGGGAAAGTTGGCGGACATCACTGTTGTCGAGGGAAATCCGTTGAACGACATCGCCACGACGCGAAAAGTTCAAATGGTCATAAAAGACGGGAAGGTTCTGGACACGAAGTACGATCCAGCTTTCAAGAACCCAATACCGCGGCCCACGCAATAGCCTGGTAGAGGAAGCCTTCCGCACCTGCTGAATAACATTAATGTCGCGCGCTGCGACGGCCGGATCGAGACGGATGAGCAGTTATCGGATGCCATTACCAAATCCGCAGCTCCCTTGCAAAGGAGGGGACTGGAGTTTGGACATTTGCGCGGTTTTTTTGGAGCAAAAACTCCCCTCCTTGGCAAATGAGGGGTGGCTGCGCCCATTAAGAAAAAGCGGCGAAGCCTCCTTAGCGGGCGCAGACGGGGTGGTTCGTTCAAGCCACCAATTATTGGAAGTTGAACGAACCACCCCGTCCGCGCCAGTCAAAGGAACGAGACCATTTACTTGATGGCGCGTCCACTCCTCCTTTGCCAAGGAGTATCCAGAGCTGTCCTGCTGGCCAGCGCCAAAACACACAAGAAACTGCGCCCTCGAAAGCAAAGGACTTATCGGCGCAGTTCCTTGAGAGGGGAGTTTTGACTTACCTGTTGCCTGCGTCAGCTGGTCGGGGGCGAAACGCGAAATTCGAGATGTAAGTTCAGGTATATTGAAAAAAGCTCTGCTTAAAATGTCCAAACTCCAGACCCCTCCTTGCAAAGCAACCTTCGTCTTCTCAATGCAATTCACGTAATTGTCTTATTCGTCAGCAGGCGAATCGCATTTTCTTTCAGAATGAGCGGGCGTACTTCGTCGCGAATGGGAATCTTCGCGAAATCCGCGAGCCATCGATCCGGCGTGACGAACGGAAAATCGGAACCGAAGAGCATTTTGTCTCTCAACAACGTATTGGCGTATTGAATCAAATTCGGTGGGAAGTATTTAGGCGACCATCCCGAAAGATCGATAAACACCTGGGGTTTGTGCAGGCAGATCGAAATCGCTTCGTCCTGCCATGGAAACGACGGGTGCGCCAGGATGATCGGCATGTCGGGAAAATCGACGGCCACGTCATCGATGTCCATCGGATTGCCGTATTTCAACCGTACGCCGCCACCTCCGCGCATTCCTGTCCCGATCCCGCTGTGACCCGTGTGGAAAATCACCGGAAGCCGCGCACCATTGATCACTTCATAAAATGGGTAGACCGTCCGATCGTTCGCGTGGAATTGCTGCACCGGAGGATGGAGCTTGAAGCCTCGAATTCCCGACGCGATCAGCCGGCGAGCTTCTCGCACCGCTTCGAGGCCGCGGGCCGGATTCACGACCACACACCCGATTTTTCGGGATCGATAGTATTCCGCTATTTCCTCTGGACGGCGCGGTACGTCGGTAGATCGAAAATACTTGCGGGCTGCCTGATCCGACTCATTCTCCCCTGTTTCGCCATGGAGGTGAACATGAGTATCGATGGCGATCAGTTCATCGACGTTGAAAACTTTTGGTTTGTCCATTGTTCCTTAGTACGCTATTCCGGTATTATCCGCACAGAGTTTTTAGCCGCGGATTACGCGAATTACGCGAATGGGCCACACGGAAACCTTATGACACGTCCCTATGCGCTGATCCTGGTCCTGATCCTCCT
>WNGL01004441.1_pt1 | contig 16859 bp, 13 predicted proteins | sample 5400591 | NCBI WGS metagenome assembly WNGL01 (sample SAMN13153377, study PRJNA577476) | soil metagenome | isolation source: 80 cm soil or saprolite under Garry oak tree replicate 1 | place: USA:California | collected 2016-06-15
CGGGCAATGCGAGAAGAAACCGCTCTCACAGCGCTGGCATCAGTGCGCCTGTGGCATTGGGCCGGTGCAGCGCGACCTCTACTCGGCCTTTTTAGCCGCCTATCTGGATCCAGCAGAACCCACCCCCTCGTGTGCCCAGTATGTCATTGGCTGGGAAGGTGCGGAGGCGCGCCTGCGGGCAGCACACGAGCGCACCATGCAACGCGCGAATGCGGGGCAAGTCTTGCCCCAAAGCTTTGGTATCCCCAGAGCCGGAGCGCGTCTGCCCGAAAGTCGGAGCGAAGCCACACAAGAGCTGCTTTTCCTCTCCAGGGAGGAAAAGTAGAAGCGTGGAAGCGCCGCTCAGAACCCCCCGTGCTTGAGCCGGGGGAGCCTTCAGAAGACGAATCACCCGGCTATCTGGCATACTTTACCTGTGATGAAAACATATGTTCCAACTAATCCACAAAGGAGAGGATTTATGACAAGCAATGTGAAACCCATCCCTGAAGGCTATCATACCATCACGCCTTACCTGATAGTTCAGGAGGCCGAAAAACTGGTTGATTTCGTGAAACAGGCGTTCGGTGCCGTAGAGCACTTCCGAGGAACGGGGTCTGCAGGCGGACTGCACATCGAAGTCAGCATTGGCGACTCGCGAGTGATGATCGGTGGAGGCGGCGCCTGGAGTGGGGAGCCAGCTCTTGCGACGCTCTACCTCTACATGGATGACGTAGACACCATCTACCAGCGCGCACTCGAAGCGGGTGCTACCTCGATCATGGAACCCGCTGATCAGTCCTTTGGGGATCGACTCGCGGGCGTGAAGGACGCGTTCGGCAACACCTGGTATATCGCTACGCACATAGAAGACGTACCGATGTAGGTCGTATCAGACAAAAATCCATTGTCTACTTACAAAAGACATCGGCTGTTCCTGGGATGATTTGACCATATTCAGCAGGTACAATGGCGATAGCTAAAACCGTACCTCCTGATGGTGCGTTCACTGTCGTCACAGGAGTAGCCTGAATATTTATTGACTGTTTTACTACCACCAGGATAGAGGAGAGAAGAGGCGTGGCCTTGTGATGGTTTTGTGACGCGAGAGGGACTGAGTCCTTGATAGCAAGCTATGCAGGGGATATACTATGCTTGTCTCAATCAGGAGTATGTTTCTGAATGGCCAATCACTAGTCAGTAAGCTGGCTACCAGCTACTGAAAACCCAAACGAAAGGAGAGCACAATGGCAGAGAGTGTGTACAAGGTGGTCACGCTGGTAGGAACGAGCCCCGATTCGTGGGAGAAGGCGGCCGCTGCAGCCATCGAGCGGGCTTCGCAGACCCTACGGGAAATTCGGGTCGCCCGCATTATCGATCAAGACGTCCACATCGAACCTGGGAAGCCTCTTACCTACCGTGTGAAAATGGAGCTGTCGTTCAAGTACGAGGGCGGCGATTGAGGAGTGAGCCGGGGCCGAGTACATGCAGGAGATCTGCGATGTATTCGGCTTCAGTTTTTTTGGGGATGCAAGTAAGCCATGCCATCTGCCACTTCCTGACGTGTTAATACGTGCTACACAGCAGGAGCAAGATTTCATACTCGAGAAGGAGGAAAAAGATTACCCATGAGAAGAAGAGGAAGAGAAAGGCGCAGACGACCAGGTTTTATGAGATTTGTCGCTGAGACCCTGCTAATTGCGGCTGCAGTGCGCTTCATCCGGCGAGTTATGCGTAGATATTAGGTACCTATACACCGGGCAGATCGAGAAAGGACAGTACTATGGATAGAGCACCCATAAGCGTTCACGGATGGAATTTTGAACTCTCCGATTCAGGCCTTCTGATCATATCAGAGGAAGATGCGCAAGCGCGGCTTCACCTCGGTGCGCAGGCTGCATTTTCTCTCCTGGATTACCTCTACCAGCATCGAGACGATTTGCATGATGCAGCGCAGAGAGAAAGGGATGAGGCTGTAGAGCAACAAAAGGCTGAGCGAAGAGCAGCCGAAGCCAGGGATGAAGTGTTGTCCGAGTAAGGGCCTGGATTACACATCACCCAATGGCTTCTTCGCCATAACCGAACCACTGCGCGGGAACTCCGCCGGGCATGGTTTGATTTGTTGCCAGACGAGTAGTCGCCGACCATCTTCCAAACCGGGCAGTGTCACTGTACTGTCCGTTTTGAACACCGCTCCGAGCTGGCTGGCGGCGTGTTTGCCCTGCGCTAGCTCCTCTGCCAGATCGCCTTTTTTCGGGAAGACGATGCGCCCACCCACACGGCAAAAGGGAGCGGCGTACTCTAACAGGGTAGAGAGTGAGGCAACAGCGCGCGCAGTTACAAGATCAAACGATGCGCGGTATTGCTGCTGACGCCCCAGCTCTTCAGCGCGTCCATGCACAGCTTTGATGCCTCGAAGGTGAAGCGTCTCAATCACATGTTGTAAGAACGTCACTTTCTTGCCCGTTGCCTCCAAAAGCACGATCTTCCATTGTGGCCGAAGTATCTTGAGAGGGATACCCGGAAAACCGGCCCCTGCTCCAATATCGAGTACACGCGCCTGGGGTTTATCATAGACCGCCAGAAGGGATAACGAATCCAGGAAATGTTTGAACAGTATCTCATCTGGATCGGTAATGGCCGTGAGATTGAAGCGAGCATTCCAGTCGAGGAGTTCTTGCCGGTAGCGCAGGAATTGGTCAACCTGTTCATCGGTGACTTTCGTATCAAGCTGACGAAGCCCTTGTACGAACAGCGAAAGCGCGTCCTCTTGCGACATGAAACCACCCTCAATTGATGAAAAATGTAGGGGCGCAATTCATTGCGCCCTTGTCCTTATGCATCGGCATGTCGAGAGGGCGTAATGAATTGCGCCCCTACATTTTTCTATACGATAAACTTCCGTTTGCTGTTCAGATAATCGACCAGCAGGTACTCACCCAGGTTATTCTTGTCGGCGTAGAATGTGCGGCCATGATTGATCTCCGCCATCTGGTTGACGAAAGCCACCATCCAGCGATCATCCTCGAGCATGAAGGTATTGATAGTGATGCCATCGCGTGTGCAGCGCTGCGCTTCGAGCAGCGCCTGTTGCTCGGCGAAGGGGTTGGGCGGATAGCCGAACTGCCAGCCACCATCCTCATACCAGACGGTAGGCCCACCATCGGTTATCATGATGATCTGCTTGTTGACCCCGTGATGGCGCGAGAGGAGCTGGCGTGAAAGCATCAACCCGTGCGCCATGTTGGTGCCCGTGTCGTTATCGAAACGACTCATCTCTACCAGTTCCTGCGGCTTGTATTCGCGGGCGACGAATGAAAAGCCCACGACGTACAGGTTATCACGCGGGAACTGCGAGCGGATCAGGCTCTCCAGGGCCACCGCGACCTTTTTCGCGGCAGGCTGGCAGCCGTTGTAGATCATGCTCATGCTCAGGTCGATCATTAACACCGTCGAAGACTGCGTGGTAAATTCAGTACGATATACCTCGAAGTCATCTTTTTGCAAGGTGACAGGCGTACCAACGCCGCGCCTATGCAGGGCATTCATCAGCGTTTTTTCCAGGTCGAGCAGGAATGGATCGCCAAACTGATAGGCTTTGCTCTCATCGGTACGTTCGCCGCCGATGCCCCGAAACGGGCTGACATGGCGACCAAAGCCGTCGCGTTTGAGCTTGTTGAAGATATCCTGGAGCGCCTTCTGGCCAATCTTGCGAATGCCGCGAGCCGTCAATTCCCAGTTATTGCCCTTTTTCTGGATATAGCCCGCTTCCTCCAGGATTCTCATCAATTCCTTGAGTTGCTCGACCGATTGGTACTCGTCGTCGCCCAGCAGTTCCTTGACCTTCTCGCTGTCGATGGCCTCGAGGTTATCCATGCGGCGCGCTTCCTGGAATTGATCTTCCAGGCCCTCCATCTGCTGCAAGCGACCCATCATGCGCATAGCTTCATTGAGAGGCAGCGATTCATCGCCTCTAAAGGGGAAGCGTGTGCGCGCCTGCTCCATCGGCATGAGGGCTTCGAGGTTCTGCGCCAGTTCCATCATGTCAACGCGGATGCGGTCATCTCCCATGAGTTGTTCCATGAGATTTTGCAGCTCCTGCCGTTGCTCCGGCGAGAGGTTGTCCATGATGCCTTGCATGGCCGCCATCTGCTGCTGCATCTGTTCGATCAGGTCATCGAGCGAGTTGACGCCGGGGAAGTATTCCCCGTGCTTCTGCATGAAGGAGTCGAAGTCGGGTTCTCGTCCCTCCTGCCGGTCGCGCAGCATTTTATTGAGGTCGCGAATCATCTCGCGCAGCTTGGCGATGTCTTCCGGGGTCATGTTTTGCAGGGATTGCTGCATGCCCTGGAAGAATTGCTGCATCATCTGCTGTTGCAGGCTGGCGAGCAGCTCATTGAACTTCTCGCGCGCCTCGTCGTCCATGAAGTCGTACTCGGACAGTCCCTTGATCTGGCCGGGAATATCCTCGGGAAGCTTCTCAAGATACTCTTGTTTGCGCTTCGCGATCATCTCCAGCATCTTGCGCTTCTGCTCAGGCGTGAGGCCATCGCCGCTTTCGCCGGATTGCCCCTGTTCTGATTGCCCTGATTGTCCAGCTTGCCCGGACTGGCCGGATGGTTGAGCATTCGCGTTGGGCTGGGCCTCCCTGGGAGATGCTCCTCCGTCTTGCTGCTGGTCAGAAGGCTGGCTCTGCTCTGACGGCTGTTCCTGGGTTTCATCCAGGCGGCGCTGGATGCCTGAACGCTCAAGGTTCTTGATTTCTTCGAGTTTCTCGCGCAGGTCGTCCATGACGCCGGAGGCCATGTTGTAGCGGTTGAGTTGCTCGTTGCGCTGGTTACGCATGCGCTCCATCAGCTCGCGCAGACCCATGGTGCGGCGCCCATCATCGGAACGTATCCCCTCCTGCATGAGGCGTTTGAGGGTCTGCTGCAGGTTGCCGCCTTCGAGATAGTCATCCGAGAGCGCGTTCAGAATATCGTCCGCATCAAGTCCTTCGATGCGCTGCGTCCCATCCCAACGTGAATACCCGTAACGGTTCTTATAAAAGCGTTTGAACATGGGAATGGTCCTTTATCATCTATCGCCGGTAGCGCATTTTTCCGTTAACCTCATCCTTATTAAGCCGACGGTTCAGGTGCAGACCTTCGAGAATAAACTCAACTGACGATGCGATGCTGGCGGGGCTGCCCCGGCCATTGAGTTTGTCAACGGCCTTGCTGAGTCCGCCCACCTTGGAGAGCTGGTTGACGTACTCCATCGAGGGGAGATCATCGCCTACCTGCACGTTCAGTCCGCGCTCGAAACCCGCCACTAGTTGTTCAAATTCGCGCACTTCAAAGTAGTCACCGAAGACTTCCAGGATAGCACTGTTCACGAGTTTCTGCACCACACGCTCTTCCTTGACATCGCCTACCGTATCAAGCTCGATCTTGCCACAGGTCGAGGCGATGATAGCGGAAAGGTCGCTCACGCGCGGGGCAAACTGGCGCTCTTTCAGGCGTAGGGCACGGCGGCTCGCATTGCTGAGGACGTTCTCAAAGTTAGAGATCGAGACACGCACACTCACTCCTGAACGCTGGCTGATCTCGTTGCTGCGGCGGGCCTGCTGGGTAATGCTGGCAATCACTTCCTTCATAAACTGCGGGAAGATAATGTCCATACCTTCGGTAATGAAATGATTGCTTTCAGATTCCATGATCTGAATTTCGTGTTCGACGGTGCGCGGATAATGCGTGCGAATCTCCGAACCAACACGGTCTTTCAACGGGGTGATGATACGCCCGCGATTGGTATAGTCTTCCGGGTTAGCGCTGGCAACGACGTACACATCCAATGGCAGGCGAATCTTATAGCCACGAATCTGCACATCACGCTCTTCCATGATGTTGAGCAAACCCACCTGGATACGCTCCGCCAGGTCCGGCAGTTCGTTAATGCAGAAGATGCCGCGATTAGTGCGGGGGATCATGCCATAGTGGATGGTGAGTTCATCCGAGAGATAGCGGCCCTCTGCCACGCGCACGGGGTCTACCTCGCCCACGAGGTCAGAAATGGTGATGTCGGGCGTCGCCAGTTTCTCACCATAGCGCCTGTCGCGCGGCAGCCATGCAATTTCGACGTGATCGCCGAACTCTTCTATCTTGTCGCGGCAGGCCTTGCAAATGGGTTCAAAGGGGTTGTCATTTATTTCGCACCCATCGATCACGGGGATCACATCATCCAGGAGATTCACCAGGTTACGCGCCATACGGGTCTTTGCCTGGCCGCGTTCGCCAAGAAAGATGATGTCCTGCCCGGAGAGAATGGCGTTTTCGACCTGCGGGATAACGGTCTCTTCATAGCCTATAATCCCAGGAAAGATGTCTTCCCCTCGCCGGATCTTTTGTATCAGATTTTTGCGCAACTCTTCTTTGACTGAGAGTACTTTATAACCACTTTCTCGCAATTCGCCGATTGTGCGAGGTCGGGTAGTGATGGTCATTCCGTTTAATTGCTACCTTTCTTGGGGGTTGGCACATGTGATGCATGTCTGGGAAAGGGGCCAAATCTACCAATCCTACATGATCCCACTGCACCAAAACAGGTGGAACCATAAGTATTCTACCGCCTAATGCGTGAAAGCGCAAGTGCAGAGGGGTACCTAACCAGGAATCTCGACATCCGCCCAGATAACCGACTCGCGGTATTGATTGACGCGCGAACCACCTGGAAGGAGCTGTTTCGCCACCTGTTCGAGTAAAGCGCGCCGTTGCGTAAACGACATTTCAGGATTGGCTACGCCGGGGTCATCAACAACCCAGGGGGACATGGCGAGAAACTTGCCCTTCATAGGTTTGCCCGTGACGGTGTGGACAAAGCCATCGTTACCGACAAAGTTGCACGAGGGGTCTGGTTCGGTATCGCTTTTGACGGTGATGGTCGATTGACCATCGAAGGCAACATCGAAGAAATTGCCAACTTGCATGGGACAGATATTACAGTAGAGATTTGCATAGTCGTCCTGCACGGAACCGAGTACAGAATTGAGCCACTCTTGCGGCTGCCATTCCCAGGTTTTGCAAGGGGCTGCCCACAGGGCGTCATTCGCGTCGTTCTGTATCACAATGCGCGTTCCCTGGTGATCTAAGGTATGCAGGTATTCCGAAGTGAAGGCGTCCAGGCTGATCGCGATACCAACTTTGCCCATCTCCGTATCAAATGGGCGAACCTGCTGCAAATCGCCGGGGGTTAAATCCAGGGTGGTCTGTTCGCTCTCCGTGAGAAAGACCTTGTCGGTTGTACCTATGAGTCCTCCATCTGGCCCCCATAAAAATGCGGTGTTGTAGACTCCTGGACCATCGGGCAAATAGACTTTGCCGACGCGCTTGCGCCCGAAGCGACTAATATCGATCTGAGAAGTTGAACACTGCACATGGGGCACGATTGAACTCGCGGACAGGTATATCTGGTGCCGCGCGGCCAGTTTGCTCAACGTCGTGGTTAAGGGTCGGTACATGAGATCGGAAAGTGAGAGAAGCAAGGCGCGCATGGAAGAAATACCGGGGTAGAGGTGGCGATAGTGAAAGATGCGGCGCGCGTATCCCAACGCCAGCATGGTTATGGCCACGTTGGAGGTTTGCATACGACGCGGCAAGTACCCACGTTTGCCCGCCAGCGCCAGTGGGAGACCCAGCACCTCTCCTAACACGACCAGATTTGGCCGGTCCTGAGAGAGATGGGGTATGGCCAGCGAGACAATACGTTCCAACTCGGCTGAAAAACATTCCTCAGAGACCGCGGCTTTGAGGTTGATTCGATTGCCTACCGCAATCAGGCGGGCAGGGCGCGTCTTATCGTTGAATTGATCGTCTTGAGTATGCATGGCAGACTCCTGAGTGTCAATTGGGCTTACACACCTCACCCAACCGCTCTTTGAGATAGGCGATTTCTTCTTACGTCTGCCCCACAGTATAGCAAAGAAGGTTGATTCTGAATAGTATGGATTATCTCGTTCTGCCGCGTAGGTGCTGAGGCACGCTGGTAACGACGATGCCAGGACGGAAAAGCAGTGCGGCTTTTAAGCGGAAAGCTGTTTGATTGTGCAAGAAATGTTCCCACCAGTGCGCGACGACAAATTCGGGGAGGATGACGGTGAGCGTATCGTCAGGGAACAGCTCATGTATGGTATCAATATAGGCAAGCAGCGGGCGAGCCAGCGAACGAAATGGAGATTCTATGATGATCAGGTGTGTTTCTTCATCAGCGCTCAGCTGCTTTTGCCAGCGATCCCAACGCTCACGCACCTTCTCAGCATCATCCAGATCGACAGCGACATGTACAGCGATGACGTGTTTTGAGATCGAGCGAGCATAGGCCAGGCTCTGAATGGCGGCGCTATCGAGTCCGGCAATCGGTACGATAAGGCGATGGTGAATGTCCTTCGGATGGAACGGAATATCCGTAATGCGCTCACGCTCAACACGGGTATAATGACCATGGATAGCAAGGAACATCAGCACGAGCAGCGGGATCAATACCACCACAATCCACGCACCCTCTAAAAACTTTGTGGAGGCAATGACCAGGCTTACCACAAGCGTGGTAAATGCCCCCAGGCCATTGATAACCATGCTGCGTTGCCAACCCTTATGCTCGTGACGCAGTCGCCACCAGTGCCGCACCATACCAGCCTGCGAAAGCGTAAAAGACATAAACACACCTACGGCATACAGATTAATCAGCGAGGTAGTATCCCCATGAAAGGCAACCAGCAATGCCCCTGCGAGAATCGCCAGGAAGACGATGCCAATCGAGAAAGCCAGGCGATCTCCTCGAAAGGCGAATTGACTCGGCAAGAATTTATCACGCGCCAGCAATGAAGACAGGCGCGGGAAATCGGAATAACTTGTATTGGCCGCCAGGGTGAGGATGAACAGGGTAGCAATCTGGAACACAGGAAACATGAAATACAATGGGCCTGAAAACACCTGTAAGGCAATCTGGGCAATGACGGTAGGATTGCCAGCGGCGTTGGCCTGGACATGATACGAGGTTGCCAGCACGGTAATACCGATAAAAAGAGTGCCGAGAATGACAGCCATCCAGGTGAGCGTGGTACGGGCGTTGCGCGGCTCAGGTTTCTTGAAGGCAGGGACTCCGTTTGATATGGCTTCCACACCCGTCATGGCAGAACATCCCGCGGCGAATGATTTCAGGATAAGGAAGAGCGAGAGTGGCTCGGCGGCTTTCACAGTAGAATAGACGCCAATAACAGGTTGATGCTGAAAGACAAAGGATTTGAGGCAGCCAACAATAATCAGCGCCAATGCGCTAGCAATGAAGACGTAGGTGGGAATGGCAAAAATTGAACCCGATTCACGTACTCCTCGCAGGTTGACAACCGTCACAAGCACGACCAATGCAACATCGATTTCAACGACATAGGGAGCAAGGCCGGAAAAAAGCGAGGCCAGGTTCTGTACGCCAGAAGAAATGCTCACCGAGACGGTCAGAACATAGTCGATGAGCAAGGAGGCGGCAGCAATGAGACCCGGCGTTGTCCCCAGGTTATCTTTGGCCACAATGTACGAACCGCCGCCATTTGGATAGGCCGGGATCGTCTGGCGGTAGGAGATAGCAACAATCGCGAGCAGCCCAACAATGGCGAAGCTGATAGGTAAGGTCAGCCCCAGCGTACCAGATCCTGCTGCCACCAACGTAATCAAAATGGCCTCGGTAGCATAGGCAACAGAAGAGATGGCATCCGAGGAGAGCACGGCCAGCGCCTTGAATTTGGTCAGGCGCTCATTCTCCGCCAGAGCTGTCGCGATTGGCGCGCCAATCAGCACCCGCTTGATGTTATAAATCACCCTTGAGACTCCGCCCGGCGGAGCCTGTGATAATTCGGTCGCCTCAAGCAAGCCTGTTTTGATACGTCGAAATGCTCGTTGATTGGTTAACACCACGCGAACACGTTCATTACCGGGGAAAGTTCCCGGCAGCACCTCCGAGCGAACGAGCCGGGTAGGGTCGTCATCGATTAACTGGGGACTCACCTCGCTTGCCCTTACAGGACCGCTCTCTTCCTGATTCTGTTGATCCTGGTCATCCATTATTAGAGTTTCCCAACATATCAGACTATTGATCTGCTAACAGTATAGTAGCACCGGAGCATTTGAATCAAGAACTCCTGCGGTTATTATAGAGTTTCTTGAGCATTTTTGATAGTTTCAGCAGACTTCTTGAGCGTTTCTTGAGTCCTTTCAAAGCCCTCTTGTTATACCATTGATATTATCACAAGTATTGTAGAAAAACTCTCTGTCTATTCTACTCATACGCATTCAGAAACGCCGCTGTCGCGGCTAGAAAGATACTGCCGTACCTTTCTCATCTGAATGCAAGGAAGTATTCGGAGAAACCTACTATGGCGAGCAAGGTCGCCCCAATTGTGACTGAAGCGAACGAGACGCGAATACCGGCGCAGGGAAAAACACATCACACCCAGAAGCGTAAAACCACCCAGGCCACATACGTAGCCAGCAACAGGCTACCAAAGCCACGGCTTAAACGACCCCTCAAAACGAAGAATAACACGCCCGCGACGAGCGCGAGCGCGAGCGGCATATCCAGGATGAGCAGGAAACGGTCCCCCAGAACGCCTTGCCAGAATAACAGCGGCAGCACGATGCCCAACGCGATATTGATGCTGCCACTGCTGCAAACCTCTTCGACACAAGCCGCGGCTTCGCCTGTGCGCACCAGGCTGACTGCCACAACCGTGTTGGGTAATGACGTTGCCACCGCGAGTACCACCAGGCCCGCGAGGACAGAAGGCAAATGCAGATCGGCGGTGAGCGTTTGCCCGGACTGAACCATCACCAGGACACCGCCCAGCGCGATGGCTAAGGTGAAGATGATTTCACTGCCCAGGCGCACAAGTGAAAGCGGCGCTTTCCGTCCTGGGTGCTCATGATGATGCAGGGAAGATCCCGCGCTCCCATGGGAGCGCCTGAGAATGTGAACGAGGAGCGCGCCAAAGATACCCAGTACCAATACCCTCGTGAGCGGAAGCAGAACGGTGGGGAATCTGGATGCATGCAGGGTTGTCACGAGTGATTCGCCGGGAAGCCAGAAGATAACCACGAATGAAAGGAGAGTGATCACAAAGGCATACCACGCGATCACGCGTACATCCCGTTTCTCCTGAACATCCAGCTTCATCCCTGCGCGCTCAGGTGTAAGCCAGGTGCAGAGCCCGAGAATAATAGCGATATTGTAGATATTCGAGCCAACGATAATGCCGATGCCCACATCCTCGTGACCACCCAGGATCGCGATAACTGAGGAGACATAGTTGGGAATATTGGCTCCCAGGGCGCTTAACAGGCTCAGTATGCCAATCGAAAGATTGAGCGCTTCGCACAACTCCTCCAATCTGCGTGTAAAGCGCGCGGAGGTGGCGATTACGAACATGAGCGAAACGAGAAAAATGCCAAGCGCCATCGGCCAGGATGAGAGAATGCCGGATGAAAACATGGTTATCGTCCTGTCAGACAAAGAAAAACACCGGAATCGATCTGGCTTCTCGCACCCCTGCTCTTCACCTCCTGGCGAAGTGTACAGGGACATATAGAACCGACCAGACTTCCCGGTGCTCCCAAATGTATGTGTGTAGATTTCTTACGTTATTTTAGCACAGTTATTTATGCGTTGTTTGATATGTCACGCGCCCGCAAGTGTGCCCGCTCAATTTTCATGACCGCCTCGTCAAGAAAGGTCCAAAAAAAGGTGGCCTGATCGGTAGTTTGCTCTTGTTCTGCTAGCATACGCTCTTCGCTCGCAAACCATGATACCCCACATTCCATACGCAGGCAGAGCACGCCCAGTACCTCGTTACCGGTCTTGAGGGGGATCAGGCGCAATATGGTGTTCTGTCCCGCAGAAGCAGTTGAGGCCTGACTCACCTCCTGCATTTCCCCCCTGGCCATCGCCTCCGTCGCTGCCGCCATCTCTACAGGCGACAGGGTGAAATGCTCGATGCGGATCGGGGCGTCTGCTTCAATGCTGAGTATTCCGTTTTCGTCGGGCAGCAGCAGTGCGCACTCGCGCACACCCCAGGGAGAAAACACCCGAACGAGAGACAGCGCAATGCTATCCAGTTGCTCATCCAGGCGGTCCGTGCTATTGATGACGCGCCCCGCTTCATAGAGAATGCGCGCCTCGCGCTCTCGCAGCCTGGCCTGCTCGACACTGTGCCGCGTCACCGCGGCCAGCTGGCTGGTGATCAGGGCCGTCGCCAGGAAGACAAACAGCGCAATCCACTCCTCCCAGCGCGAGATGACAAAGGTATACAGGGGAGGGACGAGGAAAAAATCGAAAGAGAGATAGAAACTCCTCACTATTCTTGCTCCCGGCTTCTCGGTACGAGGTGAATATCGATGTCGGTACTCATGCGCAGCACGCGATTGATGATCGAGCCGCGCAGAAGTTCTTCCCAGTGACTGCGCGCGGGCTGGCCCAGGACAAGCTGCGTCACCTGGCGTTCGCGGGCGATCTCGACCAGCGTCCGCGCGATATCGGAACTACTCGTGCGGATGACCTCGGCCCCCAGGTCTTCGGCGAGCGTGGCGTGCTCTTGCAGGCGACGCAGCGCCGCTTCACGTTTCCGCTTCGCCTCGCCTCCGTACTTGAGCAAGCCGATGAGTTTGCTCGTGAACGCGAGGTAGCCCTCCGGCTGGATACAGACGGCGATAAAATCGGCGTGCAGGCCGTGCGCCAGCCGCCAGGCATCGCGGATCACCTCGCGTGTGTGTGGACGAGCATCGAAGCCGACGAGAACCCGTTCGCTGGCGGACTTGAACTCGCTGGTACCATGCTCGGTCATGTACTGTTGGAGTTGCGCCTCGGTCTTCTCGGCGGTGCGCCGCAGCGCCAGTTCACGCAGTGCCGTCAGGTTGCCCTCGCGGAAGAAATTGTTGAGGGCAGCATCGATGCGTTCAGGTGGATAGATATTGCCGTGCTTCATGCGCTGGCGCAAGGCCTGCGGGGAGATATCGATCAGCTCTACTTCGTCGGCCTGGTCCAGAATTTTGTCCGGCAGCGTTTCGCGCACGCGGATGCCAGTGATGCTGGCTACCAGGTCGTTCAGGCTCTCCAGGTGCTGGATGTTGAGCGTGGTCACCACATCGATGCCCGCGTCGAGGATCTCCTGCACGTCCTGGTAGCGTTTGGCGTGCTTGGAACCGGGCACGTTGGTATGCGCCAGCTCATCGATCAGCGCTACTTTGGGGTGCCGCGCGATGATGGCCTCGGTGTCCATCTCCTCGAGCGTGACGCCGCGGTAGGTGACCTTTTTGCGCGGGACGATCTCTAAATCGCCGATTTGGGCCTCCGTCTCGGGGCGCTTGTGCGTCTCCACCCCACGACATACGCAACGAGATAAAAGCAAGCAGGCAATAGAGAAGAATGACGACAAATCTCTCAAGTGCAAGACCTCAACGACGTTCACTGCAACCTTTGCCTTCACCAATAGAGAAGAATGACGACAAATCTCTCAAGTACAAGAGGGGAAAAGTGGGCTGGAAACGAGATAGATAGACAATTATCGATATTGAAGAGTCACTGGACAGAACATATCCGAAAAAAGATGCAAGCGGTATTCCTCAGAGCCTATGCGGCAGTTACCACATCAAACCGAAAGACTTGAGCAAACGTAACCGGAAGACCATGGAGAGTGACCTCAAGTGGTGGGGCAGTAAGTGGGCGAGCATTGCGAGCGAGACGTTCCTTCCAACTGAGTCGCCAATGGGCCCGTTGCGCGCGCGTTTGCATCTCCTGTTGCGGGACTTGCACTCCCTCCACGTGTGGAACTGGGCCAAAGGCGAACAGAACGGTTTGCGTGTGGAGGAGATGAGCCCATCGTCGCCGGAGATGACACCGCTCCCAATCGCCCCAAAGCACCAGACGAGAAGGCAGGGATTCATCGGCTGCGAGCTTATCAGGTGGTGAGGCAGTGGAAGCGAGGGGCCAGAAAACGGCACTCACCCGTCGCGGTTTGATGGTAGTGGTGCCGTTTTCTTGACACTGTGCACGGAGAGGACAGGCGCGACAATGGACGATGCGTGCAGCATAGAGCACACGTAAAGAGCCAGCGCGCTCTGGTCGACGCTCCTGGGGATAGAGTGGGTGATCAGCTGGACAGAGCAAGGTCCCATCAGCTTGCAGCGAGAAATCTGCTCCAGCAAATCCTTTGGTGTAGGATCGGCGCGCCCATTGAGGAGGCCCATAGGAGACAGGCTCATCAGCTTGAACAGGCTCATCAGCTTGAACAGGCTCACCAGCTTGAACAGGCTCACCAGCTTGAACAAGCTCACCAGCTTGAACAGGCTCACCAGCTTGAACAGGCTCATCAGCTTGAACAGGCTCACCAGCTTGAACAGGCTCACCAATCTGAGAATAGGCGAAATCCGTCAAACGCATACTGGTAGCAGACAGGTGCTGGCCGAACTCTAAGCGCAGATTCCAGATCCATTGAGCGATGATCTGCCAGAACTCTTGCCCACAGGGGGTATGGGAAACCCAGCGATCGGGGTCTTGTTCCTGATCTTCATCGGCGAGCACGGTTTCAAAGGAACCGCGATGCAAGTAGAGATCAAGCACATCAGCAGGTGTGAAGGCGTTTGGCGCGACGGTGGTGAAGAACTGTTCATAGACCGTCCCGTTGCGCAAGGTGCCGATGGAAGGGGAAGCGTCCGCGACCTGACGCGCAGCCACAAGCATGCGCACCACGGGTCCTGTGGGCGTGAGTGCAATATGGGGGCAATCGTAGAGCGCGCGACTCGTTCCTGACTCAGGATGCCTGGTCTGTTGATCTGGTGGGAGTTGCAGCCGTGCGCTCACGGCAGGCAGATCCAAGAGGTGATAGTCCTTGCCACGCACAATGACCCCAGGTCCACCAGAGGCCAGCAGATCGGCAAGAGGGGCTGCATTGCCATACAAGCCGTCCAGCCGCGTCAAGACATGAGAGAGGGGAAGAGAAAGCGCGCTGGCATAGCTCTCGATCACCGCTCGGGCTCGCCGTAATTCCCCTCTGTAATCACCATTTCCTGCACCACCAAAGGTGCCAAGCCACTGATGGGTATGCGCTTGTAAAATGGTGGTTCGCGTTCGTGCTACTTCTCCTCGTTTGCGCCCCAAATATGCCGGAGCGCAGACCTGGTCAAACCGTCGATGGGGAGCAGGAAGTTCTGGAGTCTGTGGAAGTGCTCGTTGTCGGGCTGCCTGTTTGGTGCCATCGACATCCACCACGGTCCAATGCTGGCCCTGCCGGTCCCACACCCCACCAGGTGGGGAGGCAAACGCCGATCGTGCCACGAGATCTTTCTGAAAGAGCGTGCGCAGCGCCTCCACAGGGGCTTGATCAAGAGCCGCCAGAAAGCGGGAAAGTGTCGCGGGATGCGGCAGGTTCGCTCTCCCAAACAGTGCCATGAACGGCTCGGCAAACGGAAGGAGCCGCTCCGAAAACGCCTGCAGGGTTCGTTCTCCGCTCACGGCGTAGCCTATGAGCATCACGACAAAATCAATCACCTCGTAGTCCCCCATCCGAGCGCGAGCAAACCGCACGCGCTCCTCGATGGCTTTCTGCAGGCCAAACTGGTTGAACACATGCGCCAGAACCGCCACTTCTCCTAGCCACGAAGGCGTAGAAGGAACGGCGGTTGGGGCGATTTGGATATGGATTGAAGGGTGTGTCATACTTTTTCTGTGTCTTCTTTCTCGGGAAAAGGATGTAATATTGATATTTCCCTTGTTAAGAAGACACAATTTTGGTCTCTCTTGCCAGTTTCCCGACGATTTACCCCCTACCAATCCTGGTTATGCAATCTCATTGCGTATGTCGTGGGAATCACAGCAACAAAAGGGAAGCGTTACAAAAAGGAAGGGTTTTGAGACAGCTATATCAGTGACAAATGAGTGTTTAAGGAAATGGGACTAATAAGTAGTAAGGAATATACCATGACACTTAAAATGTGTAGAACACAATCTACGTGCTCATTTCGTATCCTTTAGGGTGGAGACCTTCTAGCCACGAACCACAGTTATTGTTACCTGGTAACTTCCGCTATTGTCATAGTAACCGTCGTGAGCATCGTTGCAGATGAGGTAAAATTCTCCACTTATCCAAACCGTTACCGAATAGCTGCTTCCAACGACAAACCATCCTGTGGATGAGCTAGTTCCTACTTGGCCGATACTAGCCAACAGCGTCCCTATAGGTGCAGATGGATAGACGCTCTGATAGGGACCCAATGGGTTTGTATATTGGCATGGAATTCCGCTCACTAGACTCACTCCATCGGGGTTGGCCGGAACATTATTGCATATTCCTCTTCCAGGAGCAAGTTCAATTAATCCACTGGCTTTGATAGTCAAACGGTCGCGAGATTTGAGTTGAATGCCGGTATCCAGGCCGGGTAAATCCTGATTTGCATTGAGTGTAATAGGAGCGTAGGTTTTTGTGACCGGAGTTGGCGTCGGTGTTCGAGTAGAAATTCCTCCAGGAGTTGTATTACCCATATTGCTTGGGGTTGCGAGAACTTCTTTTCCTACAAGTATTCCCAGAATGAGAGCACCTACCAGCAAGAGGAAAAATACTGTTCTAGGAGCGATACGACGATGTCGTATGCTTACGGTATCATGGCTATCCTTAGACTCTCTCAATGAGAGTCCACAGTTCCCACAAAAGCTATCACCTGCATGGCTTTCGTGTCTACAGCGAGGGCAAATTTGGGAACTCTGCTTAGACATGATTTTGCTCCTTAATAGGCCTAACAATTCTAAACCAATATATAATCCTGGCAGCAAAGTAGCAAATCTAATAGTCAACATTTAGATTGAAC
>WNGL01014477.1_pt1 | contig 16857 bp, 16 predicted proteins | sample 5400591 | NCBI WGS metagenome assembly WNGL01 (sample SAMN13153377, study PRJNA577476) | soil metagenome | isolation source: 80 cm soil or saprolite under Garry oak tree replicate 1 | place: USA:California | collected 2016-06-15
ACGAGGAGAGTGCCATCAATTTGCAGCTTGAGCTCGAGACGCGTACCGATGGCGAATGGGAAGACCGTTTCAATGTAGCATCCGCTGAGGCTGAGGTCGGACGTGGCGCCGCGGATGGGAGAGTCGCTCCCGTCGCTGAAGAACTCGACCGGGACTCTTACTTTGAAGCGCGGGTGCTGGCGGCGGTCGGGGTCCATGGGCCTCGCTAAGGCTGAAAACATCCGCGTGAGAGTATAGGAGGAATGCGTGCGTTCGCAAAACGTTCCTCCCAGCACGATTCTCGGTTCGGAATAATTGACCCTGCGGTGACACGCAACTCAAATGCATTGCCCCCGAATTTAGCTAACCTTGTCAGCCGACTGAGATTTGAGGATGGCGGAAGACCGTGCCATTCACCGTTAGTTGCCCAGCGGAGAGAGTAAACGTGAGTTTCCGCGCGGCATGTGCTGAATGTCCTGACGATACCGCGAAAGACGGGATAAGGCATTCGTGCAACGCCCGGGTTCGCGACAGAGGGAATAGGATGGCAGAAAAGGCCGTGATAAGGTGCCTCGTGGCGGATTTTCCTGCCCGCGGGAGAGACCAATGCGGAGACGCACATTCATGAACATTACGGCCGGTGCCGCGACGGCGCTTGCCCTCAAACCTTGGGTGCTTGCCGAGGAGCAAGAATGGAAAAGTCCGGTGGTCTATCCCGATCCGGCCGTCGAGGTGATTGATCCGCGCTTCGCAAAATACAAGGTCGGCAACGCTGCGGTCGAGCGTTTATACGTGGGCACGCGGTGGGCGGAAGGACCTGTATGGTTTGCGGATGGGCGGTATCTCCTCTTCAGCGACATCCCCAACAATCGAATGCTGCGATGGCTGGAGGAGACTGGAGAAGTCAGCGTTTTCCGTAGCCCTTCGAATTACAGCAACGGCAACTATCGGGACCGACAGGGCAGGCTGCTCACCTGCGAGCACGATACGCGACGGGTAACGCGAACCGAATACGATGGCACGATCACGGTGCTGATGGATCGTTTCCAGGACAAGAAACTCAACGCGCCGAATGATCTGGCGGTGCATTCTGATGGGGCTATCTGGTTCAGCGATCCTGGATACGGCATCATGTCGAACTACGAAGGACACAAAGCTCCCTTCGAGCTGCCTGCCAACGTTTACCGGCTCGACCCGAAAACCCGCGAGGCGACCGTCGTTGCCACCGACATGGATAAGCCCAACGGCCTGTGTTTCTCTCCCGACGAGAAAAGGCTCTATATCGTGGATACGGGAGCTCCGAAGCACCCCGGCGACCCGCTTCCGATTCGGGTCTATGACGTCGTGGATAGCGTGCGACTGAAGAATGGCCGGTTGTTTGTGAATATGTCGCCGGGCTCATCCGACGGTATTCGTTGCGACGTGGACGGCAACATCTGGTCCGCTGCCGGATGGGCGGGGGAAGGCTACAACGGGGTGCACGTGTTCGCACCCGATGGCACGCTGATCGGCAAGATTCATCTTCCGGAAACGTGCGCGAACCTCTGTTTCGGCGGCACCAAGAGAAACAGGTTGTTCATGACCGCGAGCCAGTCTCTCTACGCAATCTATGTCGAGACGCAGGGCGCCCAGACGCCTTGACAGAGATAGTTTCTGTCGGATTCTTACCCAGTTGTGATGTAGTGCTTTGGTTCGACAGGCCCGCTGCGAGGGCCGGCGAGGGCTGTCATTCGTTGACTAGCAGATGCCGCGTCCGTAAGATGAAGCGACGCAAGAGCCCACGCATCCTCAGATGATCGGCCAAACCATCTCGCACTACCACATTGTGGAAAGGCTCGGCGGCGGTGGCATGGGGGTCGTCTATAAGGCTGAGGACACCCGGCTGCGCCGCTTTGTCGCGCTCAAGTTCTTGCCTGACGACGTGGCCAAAGACCCTCAATCTCTTAGCCGCTTCCAGCGTGAAGCACAGGCGGCTTCGGCCCTGAACCATTCCAACATTTGCACCATCTATGACGTCGGCCAGGAGAATGGGCAAGCTTTCATTGCCATGGAGTATTTGAACGGCGAGACCCTGAAACATATGATCGATGGCCGTCCGCTGAAGCCTGCGCAGCTGCTAGAACTGGGCATCCAGATCTCAGATGCTCTTGATGCGGCTCACTCCGGCGGAATCGTGCACCGCGACATCAAGCCTGCGAATATCTTTGTCACCCAACGAGGCCAGGCCAAGGTCCTCGATTTTGGCTTGGCGAAACTCACGCCCCAAACCAGCCATCTCGTAGACCGATCATTGCCCACCTTAGGCGCGCCCACTGCCATCAGCTCCGACCAACTCACGACTCCGGGAACGGCAATGGGAACTATTGGTTATATGTCGCCTGAGCAGGCTCGCGGAGAGCCGCTGGACCATCGGAGCGATTTGTTCTCCTTCGGCGTGGTGCTTTACGAAATGGCAACAGGCAAGCAGCCATTCTCGGGACCGACCTCGGCCGTTGTCTTTGAAGCAATTCTGAATAAGGTACCCACTCCTGCGATGCAGTCGAATCCGGAACTACCGCCGCAGATGGAAATTATTCTGAACAAGGCGCTCGAAAAAGATCGGGAATTGCGCTGCCAAAGCGCGTCGGAACTTCGCGCCGACCTCAAGCGCCTGAAACGGGATACCGATTCGAAACGTATGCCCGCGCTTGCCGCTGGAGTTCGGACTCGCGAAGAAGTTCAGACAGAAGTCGCCCCCGCCTCTCGTCGGCGGGGGCGCGTTGCGACCTGGGGCGCAGCCACTCTTCTGATTGTGGCAGCCGCATTCGCTGGTGGTTACATGGCAGAACACCGGCCCATCCCACCGCCTGCTACGTATCGCCAGATCACGTTTCGCAGGGGCACGGTCCGCATGGCACGCTTCGCTTCCGATGGACAGAGTGTCGTGTACAGCGCGACTTGGGAAGGCGGCCCACTGGAAGTTCTGGTTGCCCTCCCGGAAAGCCTTCAATCACGTTCGTTGGAGCTGCCCGGCGCCGAGATTCTAGCGATTTCTTCCACCGGAGAGCTGGCCGTGTTGCTCCACAGCCAGCAGGTTCGGTCCTACATCCACATCGGCACTCTGGCGCGAATGCCCCTGGCCGGAGGTGCTCCCCGTGAAATTCTGGACGACGTGCAGTGGGCCGATTGGTCTCCCGATGGGAATACTCTCGCGGTAGTGCGGGACGTGGGCGGCCAAAGCCGCCTGGAGTTCCCGGTCGACAAGGTTCTCTACCAGACGGGTGGCTGGATCAGTGACCCACGAGTCTCGCCCGCGGGGAATTGGGTCGCCTTCATTGACCATCCTCTGGCTGGTGATGACGCGGGCTCGGTTACGCTCGTCGATCTTGCGGGCAACAAGAGAACTTTGTCCAGCGAGTTCTATACCGCCCAGGGTCTGGTGTGGTCCCCGGACGGTAAGGAACTCTGGTTCACCGCGACCATCACGGGCATCGATCGTGTCCTTTACGCGGTGGACCTCTCCGGCCACCAGCGCTTGGTAGCACGAGTACCTGGTGATTTGAGGCTGCTGGACATCGGGCACGATGGACGGGTTCTGTTGGCGCGCGACAACACACGGCGGGGATTGATCGGACTGGCCGCCGGAGACACTTCAGAGCGCGATCTCTCCTGGCTTGACTGGTCTTATCCCTCCGACCTCTCGCCGGATGGGAAAACGCTGCTTTTTCGGGAGGAAGGAGAAGGGGGCGGACTTCGATACACCGGCTACCTTCGCCAAACCGACGGATCACCCGCCGTACGTCTGGCTGAGGGCAGGGCTTTTGCTTTGTCAGCCGATGGACGATGGGTGCTTTCGACAACAAGCGATGCAGTCGGTAAGCTGGTAGTGCTTCCGACCAGAGCGGGCGAGCCCCAAACGCTATCCGGGAAGCCCATGAACTACGTCGGTGCTCGCTGGTTCCCCGACGGCAAACACTTCCTCTTCTCCGGCAACGAACCCGACCACGGAGTGCGCCTTTATGTGCAGGATTTAGCAGGAGGAAAGCCGTTGGCTATTTCGCCCGAGGGGACCTACGGACTGGCGTACTTGATTTCGCCCGACGGCAAGGAGGTCGCGGCGTCCCGATCAGAAGGGCTATCTTTACCCCGTTGGCGGCGGAGACCCACGCCTCATTCCAAGTCTTGGAGCAGGCGAGTTGCCTGTCGCCTGGAGCAGCGACGGCCATTCTATCTTTGTGTACCGCTCTGCGGAGTTGCCCGCCAAAGTCGACCTGATCGAACTCTCCTCGGGCCGGCGAACGCATTGGAAAGAGCTGCGGCCATCGGATCCCGCGGGAGTTGAGTTCATCGGTCCCATCCTAATGACTGCCGACGCAAGAACCTACGTCTATGGCTATCGCCGCTTGCTCAGCGACCTTTATGTGGTCGAGGGATTGAAATAGTCAGCCCAGAAGACTCAAGGCACTTGGGATGGATGCACAACGTGGGTTGACGGCAGAATTGTGCCCTATCGGAGACTCGTAGCCTATAGCTTTCTTGGGTCATGCCAGGGGGGCATAGGGTAATCCTGGAGACTCGGTGCCGAAGCACACAAACCGCCTAACTTCCGAATGGATACTCTCCCTCGACCCGAGCGTCTCAACAAGAACCCGACGGGCTTGGTGAGGCGATCGACACAGGAAAAGTCGCCAAAAACCAACTGCCAGCAAGCCCGCTTCAGGATTTGGACGAGCTTTTGGCGAAAGCGCCCAAGATCATCCCCCAGCCTCACTGGGACAAGTTATCGCCTATGGACAAGATCAAGTGGTATGTCGATGCCGCAGCCACTCCCAGATACCCGTTGTTCGAAAGTCTCTTGCGTGACGCAGGCATGCCCGAAAAGGGTACCTATACGCCCGAGGAGCTTGGGAAAGTTTTTGGTTGCTCAGGACGAACGTTACTCGACTGGCGTGCAAAGGGCCTGGAGCCTCGTAATCTCCCGAGCGGCGCTCGGTACTTTGCCGAGGATGGTGGGCCGCTCACAAAAGGTTAACTTGGTTCCTTGGTTTCGAACTTAACATTGAGATATACGGGGCGGCGCGTTAACCCCCACCTGTTTCGCGATATTTTTGTCCACTATGGACTGAATCACCACCAGGATGAACTGCCTGCGATATCAAAGCACTTGTGGCATAAGAGTCCTGAAATCACGCTGATCATCTATGGCTGGATGTTTGATGAAGCAGAAGCGCTGTGCCAAGGGGAGGGATGGTTCGAGGAAACCGAAGAAGGAGGGCCTCCGCAACAGCCTCCGAAAATGAAGCCTTCTAATGGAAAGACAGCGGACATCGGTCCTAACTGGCACAATCCAAAAAAGAAGAAGGCGGCGTGAGCCAATAAGAGCGATGTTTGGCTCACCAGAAGCAAGCCTTGCTCGGATGTAAATGAGTATCAGCGTCGCTTAACTGGGAGGAGGACTGCAAAGACGACCAAAGCACACAAGAAGCCACTTATTTAACTTATGTTTCTGAGGAGTAGCTGTCAATCGGAACAACCTCTACCCAGCTCTGGCAGAGCAAAGCTCCACACGTTTGCTGGAGTAATCCCCAAGGCGCAAAGTCGTCCGTGTCGTCCGTTTTCTTCGTTTCAAACTGGCCAGAGTTGCGCTACAATGGCGTCGGATTCGACGACCCTTTCTCCCGCCGATTGACATGCCCTCGAACTTGCCCAAACTGATATTCGACGAGCAATGCCTTCAGGGCGTGCTATCCGCTGCCTTCACTATTCAGGAATATAACGACCGTCGGAAAATCACTCGTCGACAAACTCCTGCGGAACTGGACTTTCGCCCCGAACCGGAAGCAGATAGATCTTGCGAGCATCTTGGCGCTCTGATGCCAGATCCCAGCTTTCTCGTCTTGGCGGTTGCACAAGAGGCTGCACAGGAAACGATCAGGCAGCAGAAGACTGAAACCATCCACGACCGAGCGTTCGACGCATCAGCGCTCGATAAAGCCGAAGCGAAAAGCCAATGGATCACTGAAGCGACTGAAGACTTCATACTAGAAGGCCTGGCCGCTGAGCTGACCATCCAGCCATTCCAGTTATCCGCAAGCGACGACGTGAGGACCGACGCTCTGACCGACGCACGCATCGACGCCATCCCCAGCACTGAGCTGCTCAATTTTGTGCCCAACCATCTTCTCCGGGAAATTGTCCAAGCGGCGCTTCAAGCGACCTGTGCGACTGGCGCTGCGATTGCAATCGAGCAGCAAGGGGAGCTGATTTGCCAGGCAGCAGAGGGTGATTTTGCTTCCGAAATTGGCACTATGATCAATACAGGATCTGGCTTTACAGGTGTATGCACTTCTAGCGGAACAATGCAGTGGTGCAGTAATGCGGCGTTGGACTCCCGGCGGGATGCCGATGCGTGCCGGAAACTCGGCGTTAGCGCCATCATTGTCGTGCCTCTCCTTGATCAAGATCAGTTGCTCGGCTTGATTGCAGTGTTTTCCCGGCGGCCATACGCATTTGGAAGACGCGACCTGCAAGCGCTGCAGGATTTGGCGGACAAGTTTGCTGCAAACCTGCAGCTCAGTGCAGAATGTCGGCAAACGCCGCTGACCGGTCACGAGTGTGCTGGAGCCTTTAACTCTTCCCTTCAACAACCGAGTCGATGAGTGTAATTGACTCCATGACAATGTCGGCTCTCACGCCCGAGTAAAGTTGGAAGCAATCTTCCGGTCTGAGTGGGCGCGCATTCCATCAACGCCAGGAGCTTTGTGCTCCAACGAAGGCCGACTACATTTGCGCAGCCATTAAATATGGTCGAAAGGGCTGTGAGCCTGCGATCACTTCGGCGACGAGCCTGAGGGGCTACATGAACGCGCCAATGCGTCAGAAATAGGCAGAGAAATGCTCAGCGGCGCGTTTTCGGCGCAGGCCCCGGCGGTTTTGGTTTGAAGTGCTCAACTTCGGACTTCTTCAGCAGTATTTTTCCCGCAATGCACAAGGTGGTAAAACGTCCCTTTTTAACTAGCCGTACTATTGCTTGGCGACTCACCCCCCTCATTTGGGCCGCCTCCGCCTGCGAAACCCATTGCTCTGGGGCAAGCTTTTTTGCAGCCGACGGACGGGCACAACTTGCTCGAATTCGATATCCCGTTCATCCGCCAGCGCTCGTGGATTTTGGGCATTAAGCCTACGCGCCACATCGATTGTAGGAAGGACACAGCGAAGACGTCATCGACACTATGCAGCTCTGGACAAACTGGGGTTTCCGCAAATTCGTAAAGCTGGAGGTTCTCGGGCAGGCACTTGGATGCGGTTGCAAGGCCGGACACGGCAACAGTGTCGCGCAACTGTGGGCGGCACGGGACCTCGCTTCCATTGCTGCCTACTGCATGGCTCACGTACCGGGTCTTCTGTCGCTTGATGTACCAAAAGCCTCGTATGGCGAAACCGCTGGCCGCCGTTGATGCGGTCACGCTTGAAAAGAGGCCTAACCAGTGCGGTCCCTGTCTATCCGGGGCAGTATGAGGATACCGAGCAAGGCGCTCAGGAGGGATGTGGAACGTGTGGCAGATTCCAAAAGCCAGAGCTTCGGAGTACTTGCCCACGATGAATTTTGAGAACGCCCTGGCGGTTTCACGAAAAGGATGCTAGGCGAAACGCCGGACGAAGCTCTGCTGAAGGCTGCCAAGCGCGGCTTCGAGGAACTACTGAAGGGCAACGTGAAGTACGCCAGTGAGCTAGCGAAGGAGTTCCTAGAGGCTTACGCCATGGTTGGTCCGGCTGGCGGGTAGGTGCGAGCCGACAATCCAGCGGAAATGGACAAGTACACTAACTTTGTCATTGAACTGCGGATCGGCGCGGGCGTCCGCCGAGAAATGAGCGCGGGCGTCGCGAAGCCAGAAACCCCAATATTTTGTCGATTCACTTCTCTGAGCGCTTCGGAGCGGGATTTGCTGGGCCTTTTGTGAGAGAGATTAAACACTAATCGAGCCGCGAATGGAGTGACGGCGTGCCGGGCTGTTTACCGCAGCCCGGAGGGCGTTGCGAGTTCTATCTCGGCGAAGCAAATCCGGCGTATTGATTGGCTTTTCAGAAGCTTAAGGAAATCTCATTCCGGTCGGCGGGAATCCGCAAATCAATTCCCTGTTCGCGATTGGCGGTAATCGTCGCGTTGATGTCGAGCATGTCAAGCGGGACGGCTCTCCGTTTGCCAAGATGAATATGGTCGGCGGTAGCACTTTGGCGGCGGTTGAATCTGCAACGCTCGGAATTTCGATGACCTGCGCCTCGGGTACAGGAGGTTCCGGTGTCCGTAGAATTTCTACTGGGGGCACAGGCCCGTTCCTCACTGCTTCAGCATCGGGCTGCTCGTACCCAACCGGCCCGTCGTACCAGTCAGAATATGGGACAAAAATGGAACTGAAGCCGTCGTGGCGGTGAAAACCGCTTGGAACGAATCCGCGTCTTGGAAAGAATCTGTTTGGGAAGCCGCGCTGCCCGGCAAAACCTGAGCGAACAGGCTGTCCGGCAGCATTGCCGTGAAATGTCGCGGTTGCTCGCTGTGCTTGCAGAGACCCGTTCAGAACGGAAGCGACCAGCAGCGTAAATAAGGCTGCTCTCGGCATACAGAGATTATACCCGTTTCCGCATCGGAACTATGTGGTAGCGGAGAGCCGCTTCAGCACAGCAAAACAATTTGTCCAGGATTTGCAATTTGATTGCAGCGGCCAATCTGCACAGAGTTCGTTTTTGCGTCTTCCGATCTGCGGTGCCCGCAAGGACATCCGAGGATCCGACTTCTCACTCCGGAAGAGGTTTTCTCACTGGTGGCACGTCTGCCCAGTCCGGTAAACATTGCCGTGCTGCTGGTCGCTGCCACAGGTGTGCGCATTTCCGAATGTCTTGGACTCCGCTGGGGTCATGTCTTATGGCGCGAGAACAAGATCTCGATTGAGCAGGTGTTCCGGCGTGGAGAGATTTTGAATCGTACCAAGACCAAAGCCAGCAAAGCACCAGTCCCGATGTGTGAGTCTCTCGAAGCAAACATTCTTGAGTTGTATCAACAGACCGAGTACGGCAAGGATGACAATTTTGTCCTCGCCTCGCGCGACCCTGAAAGGCAAACAGCCATTGTGGGGGCAGACCATGAACGCCCAGTTCGTCAAACCAGCCGCAATCGACTTGGGACTGGTAAGTGAACGTGAGCGTTTTGGCTGGCACTGCTTCCGCCATAGCCTAAGCACATGGGCGAACGAAACCACGAAGGACATCACTGTCAGTCAGACGATGCTGCGTCATGCCAAACCCGACATGACGGCGGTTTACACGCATGGGAACTTCGGAAAGGCGTTGGACGCTCAGCGCATGTACATGGACCAGTTGCTCAAGATGAAGCCCGCGTTGGAGTCAACCCAATGATTCCATCGGGCTGAATTTCTGCGGAGTAGAAAAGCCAAACACGCGCAAGTGATTGCACGCGTGAGGAGAATAGATGGTGGGCGCTATAGGATTTGAACCTATGACTTCCACCGTGTGAGGATGGCACTCTACCGCTGAGTTAAGCGCCCACATTTGCGGTAAGTTCATCATTGTACACAAGTTCCTCTATCCATGCCGTTGCTACTGAATGCTGTCTGGCTCCCGTTGCAGCACCCGCTCGCTTCCGAGCACAGCTTCGAGCATCCTGCCCTGAGCCGCCCGTTTTTGTGGCCTGCGGGCATGGGAGTAATACAGGGTCATGTCGAGCCGGGTATGCCGCAAGGTTGCCTGGACGACAGCATGGCCGGACTTTCGATATGGATGGAACCGAGATCAAGAGATTCGGATTCCATACATTTCGTCATTCCTTGGCTTCCTTTCTAATGGTGGTGGGTCAACCTTGATCACCCCAGCTTTCAGAGCAGCGGGTCTCAGGAAGTCTTGCACGATCATTGACCCTACCCTCGGTTTTTCGCCATGGAGCTTGTCGCTAGCGAAAACGTAATCCTCAGGTTTGCTATACAGCGTCTGCTCGTTCCAACTCGTCAGCACTGCAGCCAACAGTGAATGCATCTCCACTGAAGTCTTCGATGCACGAGTCTTGGCTCCGTCCTGCAACACGTAGTGGACGTAGGTCCGCCGAATCTTGATGAGACCTTTTTCAAAAAGAATGTCCACCCAACGCAGGCCCAATGCATCGGACATTCGCAGGCCCGTGACCGCGATCAGGAGAACGAGCGTGCATTCCAGGTGCTTCAAATATTCAAGCACCCGGAATGTCTGTTCAGGTTCAAGACTCATCGCTTCATAGTCCGAGACTAAGGCGATGCCTTTTACGCGGGAACACGGGTTTGCAGACACAAAATTACCGTCCTCCAACTGGACGATCGCAGGCAGGACCTCCTCGGAGATTGCGAAGGAATAAACGCCACTCATCACCGCCTTGTACTTTGAGCGCGTAGTGTCCCCCACATCGTCTCCTGCCAATGCGGCCGCCCCGCATCATTCGCAAAGATCCCTGTAGGTGCTGCATTTGTGCAACTCCCGCAAGCGCGCCGCAAGGTTTGGATTGATTGCAGTGGACCTTCACAGAAGAAACTTGACGTTGCACGCGTGGCAGGTCCCGTAACACTCCCCTTTTCCCAATTTGCAATTGTCCTCATGTGCTGCCACGTCACTCCCTCTAGAACGAGATACGGCCCGACACCTGAATATTCCTCGGCGAGCTCACGCCTCCATTCCATATTCCAAAGTCTGGACTTGCGACATCGGTGTCGAATGCGCTGCCGCCCAGTCCACTGGACTGTATAAATGCTCCGACACTATTGAAGTGGTGCGCATTGAGGACGTTGAAGGCGTCTCCGCGCAGCTGGAACGTAAACCGCTCGGTGATGTGAAACGACTTTTCCAGGCCGATGTCGAAATCACTATAGCCCGGTTGCCGGAAATTCTGAACGCGTGGTCCTTTGCCTGTATAGAAGTCAAAACCAGAGGCCGGTTCGAACGAGTTCACGTTTAACACAGGCGTGGACGGGTCGAAATGGGTCGGTGACTGCAAAAATGGGGAGGCGCCAGGCAGCAATGCCGGCGAACAGAAGTTAATGAACTGTGACGGCACGTTGCATCTCGAAGACGAAATCTGGAGGGGAATTCCGGACTGGACGCGATACACTCCGTTGAATGTCCAGCCGCCAAGCACCGCGTTCGATAATCCGCCCTGGTTCAACCAGGGTTTGCCCCGTCCTAACGGAAGTTCGTAGCTGTAGGCGATGTTCAACGCCTGCGGAACATCTTCGATCGCAAGCGATCTATTGCGGGACACCTCGAAAGGCGAAAAGTATGTGGGATTCAAAAGGCTCTCGGCATTGTCAGCGTTCGTGATCAGCTTTGAATTGGTGTAGGACAGCAGGGCCCACAAGCCCTTGGAGAAACGGTGTTCTGCCTTCAACTGAAACGCGTGATACGTCGAGCTGCCCTTATTTTCGTTTAGGCCCGGGATGGTGTTGCAATACTGCGGGAAGGGTCGCAGCGCCTGCGCAACCGAGGGATCGCATCCTGTCACGACCGTCGCGAAATCCGGGAAGGGCGCAGGCACACCGTCCACCTCCGTGTCCCCCGGCAGAAACTTGTCGTTCAATTGATCACGTAGCGCGAGAAAACGTGGGTCCACTACGTTTATTGGAGCGATTTGTGACAACAGACGGGTACCTTTGGTTCCGACATAGGACGCTGAAACATAGGCACGGTCCGTGAATTGCTGCTCAACCGTTAGATTCCACTGTTGCGCATAGGGAAGCCGGTTGGCCGTGCGTGCCCGATAAACGGGGGTGTTTTGGCCATTGTCAAAGGTTGACACCAAGTTTGGCGGCACGGGATGATTCGACGGCAAACCGTCACTCAGGACAAACGCCGCTTGCGTACCGCCCTGTGAACTGCCGAACACGGCAGTGGCATTGTAGCCATCCTGTGAGATTCCCCCAGCCCAACCAGGCATGTTCGCATTGTCGTAAAAGATTCCGTATCCGGAACGGACGACGGTTTTGGCGGTGAGAGCATATGCCAAACCGATGCGAGGCGCGATCCCGCCGTACCAAGTGTCCTCAGGGAATCTTCTACCGGAGCGCCCCGCACCATGGCCGGCAAAAGCTACGGCGCCGGACAGATTGCCCGCGCCGGGGTTGGGAAGGGTTGGGTCAAAATACGAGAAGCGGTCTTTTGCCTCAAGCGGGGCCGGGTCCACTTCCCAATGAATGCCCGGCGAAATCGTCAATTTAGGCGTTACGCGCCAGGTGTCGCCTGCAAACAGGCTAAAGCTCTTGGTGCGTGCGTCAATGTTAGTTGAGGTATCAAACTGTGCCGAGGCTGAGTCCACCTGCTCCAGCAGGAAGCTGGCGATTGGGCTGCCACCCACCTGGCTGAGGCTGGTTTCTCCGCGCGCGAAACCGAAAGATCCCGACTGGCCCCCGAGAAAGATCGCAGAGTTCTGCGCAAATCGCAGCTCGCCGCCGAAGGAAATGGTGTGCTTCCCTCTGGTCATAGACACCGCGTCGTTAATGATGTACGCGGGCGCCAGCCACGGTTGAATGTTGGGATCGCCCGCTCCCGTACCGAACGGCTCGAAGCTGTCGCTGAAGGTTATCTGTGGAGGATATGCGTGGCTGGCCACACCGGGAATCTGGGGCAGCTTGTCAGCAGAATCACCATCGATTCCGCCACCATAGAACTTATCGTCTTGAAAACCAAACGCCAGGCGGTTCACCAGCTTGGGACTCAAAGTGTGGTCCCAGGCGACTCGCCATACCGAGGTCCGTTTGAAGGATGTACCGCTATCACTGATCGTTACCGGGAGACTTGTGAATGTCGTTCTGGGCAGATACTTGTAATAGAACATTTCCGAGATGTGATCTTTCGACCCAATGTATTCGTCAATTTTCTCGGTAATGCTATAGGCATCCGTACCTAAGAAGTCCGGCTGCGCGGGAGCCAGATAGTTGTTCAATGGACCGGGAGAAGTCGGATCTGGGAGGAATTGCAACCATTGCTTGGCAAGCGAGTTCTGCAAGCGGGGATCGTCAGCACAGATTACGTTTGGGTTACTGCCGTCGCAGCCCATGAACTGTTGATGCGTCGCCGGATCGTAAATCTTCTCGCTCCAATCGCGAAAATCTCCCTGCCGTTCCGCAAGTGAAGGTATAGAAATTGTGGGTCGCTTGAGGGCACCCCTGATCCTGAAAGCTTCAAAGTTGGCGAAGAAAAAAGTTCGGTGGTCCCTGTTTTTCCAGAAAGGCAGCTTCAGTGGACCTCCGAAATTACCTCCAAAATCATTCTCGATGTCCTGTGCCTTTTTTTCGGCGGGGATACCCCATTGGATGGCGTTGAACGAGGAATTTCGATTGAATTCGTAAGCCGTGCCGTGAAACCTATTCGTACCTGACTTCACGTGTTCGACGGTTACTCCTCCCGCACTTCCGTACTGTGCGTCATAGTTTGACGTCAGCACCTGAAACTCGCTGATGAGGTCCGGGGATTGCGGGAAGTCGAGAACCGCTCCCGTAAGTCCTTGGGTACCAGAGGAGTTGTACAAGGCGATACCGTCGAGCACCACAATGCCGGTCTGCGACTGACCGCCGTTCACATGCGCGCCGGCAACGTCCCCAGAACCACGAACCACGCCAGGCAGGAGCGAAGCAAAGTTTGCTGCGGAGCGGATCGATCCCGATACCAGCAACGGAACGTCCTGAATCACTTCCGGATCGATGCTGCCGCGCAATTCCGCATTTTCGAAATTGAGCGGAGAGGCATCGGCAATGACTTCAACCTGTTGGGTAGTACTCTCAAGCTTCAACGCGACGTTCTGGCGTATCGGGTAGCCTACGCGCACGATAATGCCGTCCTGCACATACTCACCAAAAGCTTGCGCTTTCACTTTCAGCTGATAAGTACCGGGCACTACGTTCCGGAAAGAGTAGAGACCATTGGCGTCTGACACAAAGTGGGACGACTGGTTCGTGTCCTTGGACGTCAGATCCACCGTGGCCCCTGCGACCACCGCTCCGTTCGGGTCGGTAATTTCTCCGTCGATAGAAGCATTGTTGCTCTGGGAGAGAACGATGGGCGCAGGTCCCAACATCAAGACCGCAAGAATGCAAACGGCAACTCTTCGCGCTAGGTTCAACATGTGCGGCTCCCTGTCACGCTGGATTTTGTGCCTGCGCCCGTCCCGCCCCGTCATTTGACGGCATGGGTGCGCAATTCTCAGATCCTTCACCTTCCGATCTTTCACCTTCCGATCTTTCATGCGCGTTTGTGAATACCTTTCTTGAAATTGCTCAACATGTGATCGCACGTGCGCATGGTGAAGGCGACGATGGGCATCGTGGTCGTCTTGTCAGTACAGCTGGGGAAAATGCTTGCGTCACAAATGTAAAGATTGGGAACGTCATGGGCCTGCGCCCACTTGTTCGTAACCGAGGTCTTGGAATCATTTCCAAACCTGCAGACTCCAGTTTCGTGCAGGCTGGTTCCTGGGCGGTTGGGCTTATCGTCGGCGCCCCACAGCTCTCCGCCCATCGACTTAAACAGATCAATCATGATTTGTTTTGAGTGTTCCCACATCAAGAGCTCGTTCGCTCCCCACTGAAAATGAAACCGAAGCTGAGGGATCCCGAATATGTCTTTCTTTTCCGGGTCAATGTCGACATAGTTGGTCGGGCTGGGAAGGGTTGGCGCCTGGATCAGCGCCCCGAGTGTACTTGGATAGTAACGCTTGATATCGCGCTTGAATCCCGCGCCGAAGCCTTCGATCTGTCCGTAGTACCCTGGGAACTCTCCACAACCGCCTCCCATGTACACGGAATAGCCCCGGATAAATTTTTCTTCCCGCGGATTTTTCAAATTCTGCCAGCGCGGCATCCAGGCAACCGTGGAATCGGCAATGTTGTCAGGCGTCACGGGATGGCCCAGAAGCCGTGGCAGGTAGCCATAGCCGGGGTTGCCGTACAGGTGCTCGCACAGATTGCGCCCCAGCTGTCCGCTGGAATTTGCGATGCCAGTGGGCCAGTGGCGGGACTTCGAATTCAACATGATGTGCGCGGTTTCGACGCAGGATGCGGCCAGCACAATCACCTTGGCATAAACTTCCACTTCTTTTCGGGTAGCGCGGTCTATAAACGCGACGCCCTTCGCCATGCCGTTCTCGTCAACCAGGACGCCTCGCACCAGAGAATTGGTCAGGAGAGTGAGGTTCTTGGTGGCTTCAGCTTCCGGGATGGTAAACCACGTGGGAGAGAAAAAAGATCCAACATCACAGCCGCGGCTGCAGTTCCCGCAGTAGTGACAGGCAGGATGATTGTTGTGGTCCGTCGTGAGCTGAGCGCAGCGGTCGGGCAGGTACGGGACGCCGATTTTTTCGGCTCCCTTCTGGATGATGTAATCAATACAGCGAAAGGGCATGGGCGGCAGGTACTCGCCATCGGGATTACTGGGCCGATTCTGAATCGTGCTGGCCACGCCCATGTATCGCTCGGCCTTGGAAAACCATGGCGCAATCTCCGCGTAATCTACCGGCCAGTTTTCACCCACCCCATCCAGGTCTGCGGCCTTGAAATCGATGTCGCCAAAGCGCGCCGAGGAGCGCCCCCAAAAATTGGCTTTCCCGCCGGTTGCCTTGCACCGTTTCCAGTACCAGTCCGTGCCCGGGGCGTTTGAATACGCAATGTCGTGCTCGAATAGATCTCTTCCCTCACTGTATTCGGACTCTTCGACCGAGTAAGGCTCCTGGTGCGCTTTGCCCTTCAATCGCAGGGGATCGCCGTAGCCGCGATACTTCAGGTCGTAAACCTGCCGGTGATTGCGATAGTCATTCTCCGGGTCTGTACGCGGTCCCGAGTTAATAGCGCAGACCTGGAGGCCTGCTTCGCACAGAATCTTCATGGCTGTGCCGCCGCCGGCGCCAGTTCCCACCACAATCGCGTCGTACATTTTGGGGTCCAAAACGTCCTCGCTAGTTCTTGCCGGGCCGGGTCGAGATGTCCGGGCTCGCTGGTTCACGAAGGTTCGCGTGCTCCGGATCGTCGGGATGGGCGCACCCCGGCATCTTTGGCCATACAGTGCGAAGCCCGGGATAGCCGATACTCTTCAAGCCAAGTTCCGTCGTGTAGTAGCCCACGACGGTGTAGTCCCTGATCATCTGAAAAAATGCGCGTCCGCCTTCGGTCGTGGGCTTGTATTTGGCTTTGTAGGCAAGTTCTTCCATCAGACTGTTCTGCTGTTCGGGCGTACAGTCCATAAACTCCCGCCCGAATTCCGAGCGGCTGCGCGCGTTGATCCAATCAAGCCCTGCGAGAAATCTAGTTTGCGCATCATTCCCGGCCGCAATTGCATCGTCGGTCGAACGAATGTCGTGGGATGTGCTCACTGGCACGCGGTTCGCAACCATGAAGTCAATAAACTCAGCCACGCCCGCTTTCTTGGCTCCGGGGGTGTCATCTTCGGGAATGATCATCTCGGCGAGATGCTCCACCATCCGGTAGTGCTGCGGAGAAAAGAACAGAGGTTTGTACGCACCCGAGCCGGCTGGGGGAGATGTCTGGGGGTGATTCTGCGGGCAGGCAAAGGCCCATCGGCTAAAGCCGGGAAACGAGCCCGCCACCGCAGCGATTCCAATGTAGCGGAGAATTTCCCGGCGCTCTACCCCTTGCCCGCCCATCGCTTCCCTCAATTCATGAAACCGCTTTCTGATAGCGGTTACATCGGCTGCGTTTTTAGCACCGTCCGAAATGTAGTGTCAAGCACTAAAAACTGGCAGCCCCGTTCCCCTGGAGCGTGCCGAGGTCAATTTGACGGTTGCTGCCACCCCTGTTAGAGATCGTGGGATCGTTTTTAACCCAGGTCACGCGATGAAGCCATGAATTGTTCAGCCCGCAATTT
>WNGL01009419.1_pt1 | contig 16855 bp, 15 predicted proteins | sample 5400591 | NCBI WGS metagenome assembly WNGL01 (sample SAMN13153377, study PRJNA577476) | soil metagenome | isolation source: 80 cm soil or saprolite under Garry oak tree replicate 1 | place: USA:California | collected 2016-06-15
TCACCGGCATCGCCATCCTTGGTGCCGTCGTCAACGCCGAGTTGCGGTCCGGGGTGGTCAGCCGCATGACGCATCTGGGCGCCTCGGCCGCGCTCCAGCAATACGTGCTCCAGGTGATAGAGACGGGATCGGTGTCCCTTCCCCATGGCAGCGAGAGCACGGGAAACGGTCCGCTGGACCAGATCATCCAGGCGGGGTACGCGGCCTTCACCGGCGCGCTGCACGATGCGCTGTACCTGTCGGCCGCGCTGCTCGCAGGCGCCGCGCTGCTCTCCGCCGTCACCTTGCGCCAGCGCCGCCACGCTGCGTAAGCAGCCCCGGCCCTGCCCCGGGACCGCGTAGCCGTGTCAGCGCTGGCTGGCCGCCTCGGCCTCGAACCCGGCACGCAGCGCCTGCCAGAACGGCCTGGTCGCGTAGGGCAGGCAGTCCTCGGCGTAATACCACCAGAAGTACCCGCCCGCGTAATACGGGAGGTGGACGGGCAGGCCGTAGTAGTAGCCGATCATCGACTCCGCGGCGGACCTCGTGGTGCCGGTGACCGGATTGTCCAGCCCGATCTCGCCGAAGCCGAGCCGCGCGTTCGGATACCAGGCGTGCAGGGCGCGGAAATAATCCGTCCACGACCCGGCGCTCGGCCGGATGCCGTTGCAGCCGGCCTCGTAGTACGACACGAGGACGTAGCTCAGCCCGTCGCGCACCCCGGGCGGCACGAACGCGCGGGTGAACGCGATCGGGTCCAGCTCGGCGGGCCCGTCACCGCACCCCGCGTTGTCGTACACGGTGATGGCGGAACGCCCGTGAGCGGCGGACACGGCCTGGTAGGCGGCTGTCAGCTTGGCCGCCACGACCCGGTAGGGCCCGGTCCACGAGCCGTTTACCTCGTTGCCGATTTCCCAGATGTCGATGTCGCTGCCGTAGGCCGCAAGGAAGGACCGGACGCGCTTGCCGAACGCGGCGGTACCGATGCGCGTCTCGTCGGAGGAGTCGAGCAGCTCGCCCATCAGGTAGCTGACCGGGTGCAGCTCGCTGATGGCGCGCTTGTAGTAGCCGACGGGCAGCGTCACGTCGAAGTACACGCGGGTGACCGGCATCCGGGGCAGGTGCCGTGAGCTCGCCACGACCTGGCTCAGGCTGGAGACGTCGTCCGCGGTCACCCCGTAGAGCGTGCGCGGCAGCGCCCGGGCGGCCGTGGTGGCGTGCGGGTCGGCGGCGGGCGGCGGGATGCACCCGCCGGTGCAGGCCGCGAGTATGGCGGCGGCCGCCAGGCGGCCGGCCGTGATCGATGCTGGCATGTCAACCCCGTTTCGAAGCCCCGTAGTGGCCGGTGCCCGGAAAACCCCGGGCACCGGCCTGGTCAGATCCGGTCAGCCGGGCAGGCTGGTCGGGCTGACGAAGGTATACCCGAGGGACTTGATCCCGCTCACGATCGCCTGGAGCTGGCCGAGCGGGTCGCTGGGGTTGAAGAAGAAACTCGCGGTCCCCTGGGTCACGGCCAGGTTGACCCTGGCGTTGGCGATGATGTCGGCGGCCGTCCGCGCCGGGTTGTTGTTGAACGCGACAGGCTCGTAATCACCCAGGTTCTCCGGGATGATCTGCTCGCCGTACACGTCGTGGACCTGGTAGGGGAAGAACTGGCCGAATACCTGGTCGTAGTTCAGCGGCTGGCCGCTGAGCTGGCCGCTGACGAAGATCTCCCGCTCGTAACGGGTTTTGATGACGCTGTCTATCGCCTCGTAGTCCGGCACGGAGGCGAAATAGTGCGGGGTCACCCAGATGGCGGGCGGGGTGAGGCCCGCCGCGGTGAACAGTGCCTGCCCGGCCAGGACGCGGCCGAGCGCCCAGCTCCCCGAGTCCCCGGGCACCGGGCCGCGCCAGATCACCCAGTCGGCGTTCTGGCATGGGGCGTCGAAGGTGTAGGGCGGATTCGGCGTGGTCGCGCACTGGGCGGAATAGAACTCGGCGTCGTCACCGCTGACCGCGTCGTACGGGTTGGCGACGTTGGAGTACTGGTGGGTGTAGCCCTCCTGGACCAGGGTGCCTCCGTGCGCCTCGGCGTTCCTCAGGGCCGCCACCATGGACGGCGACTGTCCGATGCTCTCCGACACCGGGACGCCGTTGTTGTTCACGCCGTTCGGGTCCAGGTACTGCGGGATGACGTTGATGCTGAACGGCACGCCCTGGCCGGACAGGTAGCTGGTGATCGCGTCCAGCTGGGCCGGGCTGGACGTCCCGTTTACGTCCTCCAGCCGGACCAGCGCCAGGTGGGACGGCGTCGCCGTCGGGTCGAGCGCGGGGAACAGCAGGTCGGAGAACGCGACGTAGCGGTCGGTCTCGCTGCTGTAGGAGAACGGGACCTCGCCCACGTAGGTCAGGTTCGACGACCTGATGGCCCACGGGAAGCTGGTCCCGCTGGACTGGGCGATGGGAGCGCAGTTGGCGGGGCCGCCGGAGCCGGTGCAGTTGGCCTGGGCCAGCACGGTCACCAGTGAGGAGTTGGTGATGTGCGGGGCCAGGAGGTCGGCGCCGTTGGCGGCGTTGCGGGTGAAGGTCTCGCCCTTGTAGCTCACCGACGTCGGGTTGTCGGCGGAGTCGAAGTAGGAGCTTGACGGGTCCCAGCCGTAGACGGACTCGAAGCCCGTGTCGGCCGCGCTGCCCTCGCTCCCGGTCAACTGCCAGACGTTGTCACCGGCCCAGATCACCGGGCGCGTGGTCGACAGCACGTCATTGAGGAAGGCCGCCGGGATCGGCTCGTTGTAGGTTGAGCCCAGGTAGATCGTGGCCGTGTAGTCGTTCACCTGGCCGGAGACGTAATCCGCCACCGGTTCGGCCGTGATCTGGCCAAAGTGGCTGGCCAGGTTGCCCGCCGCCATCGCATACAGCTCCCCGAGGAATCCCCAGGTGTTGGTGGTGTCGTAGACGATCAGAGCGCGAGCGGATCCGTGACCACCCCAGGTCACCGCCTGCGGCGGCGCTGGCACCGCGGTGTGGCGGCCGAGGAGCGTGCCGACGGCCGTGCGGGCATGGACGATGAGCTGCCTGGCCAGCGCGGACAGCAGGACATCCGGCGATCGGTAAGCGTTTGGCTCTGTGGGCAGGCCGGCCGGGGGCTCAGGAGGCGCCGGGAGGACCGGCAGCCCGTCGGGGCCCATGGGCGTGCGGTAGCCCGGCTGCGCGGCACCGGCTGCCTGGCCGTGCGGTGCCGCATCGGCTGGCCCGGCCGACAGCGCCAGCGGTATCGCGAGGACGGCCGCGACCGCGGCCCCCGTGATCCGCAACCTTCGATGATGAGACATGCTCTCGTGCTCTCCTTTTCCTTGTTGTTCACCGGACTGCGGGCGTGTATGAGACGGCAGTGCGCTCAGGCCATGGCCGACTCGGGGTGCATTCGGCCGGGCTGGCCATCGAATTCGGCAGGCGGCGGGCCGAGACCGAAGTGGTGCGCGAGCGCGGCGACCGCGCGGTCGGCGGCCCGGCCGTCCCCGTACGGGTTGACCGCGCTGGCCATGGCGGCGTACGCGGCGGGATCGGTGAGCAGATGGCCCACCACGGTCACGATGAGGTCTTCGTCCGTACCGACCAGGCGCACGGTGCCGGCGCGCACCGCCTCCGGCCGTTCGGTGGTGTTCCGCGTGACCAGCACCGGCTTCCCGAGGCTCGGCCCTTCCTCCTGCACCCCGCCGCTGTCGGTGAGGATGACGGTGGACCTTTGCATCAGCCTGGCGAAACCTCCGTACGGCAGCGGCTCGGTGACCGTCACGTTCGGCAGGTCACGGATCGGGGGCAAGATCGCGTCCCTGACCAGCGGGTTTCGGTGGACGGGGAACACGATCCGCAGGTTGCGGTGCTCGCGCGCGATACGGGCCAGGGCGCGGCCCACGGCGCGCAGCGGGGTCCCCCACGACTCGCGCCGGTGCGCGGTGACCAGCAGCACGGGCGCGTCGGTGTCGTCCAGGCCGGTCAGGGCCGGGTCCCCGTAGCCGGACTGGCGGCCGACGGCCCACAGCAGTGCGTCGATCACGGTGTTCCCCGTGACGACCACCGAGGCCGGGTGCACGTTCTCGGCCAGGAGGTTGGCCTTGCTGGTGGCGGTGGGCGCGAGGTGCAACGCGGCGAGCCTGGTCGCCAGGCGGCGGTTGATCTCTTCCGGATAGGGCGAGTAGGGATCGCCCGTGCGCAGCCCCGCCTCTAGGTGGACCACCGGGATCTGCTCGTAGAAGGCAGCCAGCGCGGCGGCGAAGACGGTGGTCGTGTCTCCCTGGACGACCACCGCGTCGGGCTGCTCGTCGTGGAGCACTGCCTGTACCCCGCGCAGCACGCTGGTGGTGATGTCGGTGAGCGTCTGGCCCGGGCGATGAATATCCAGGTCTAATTCGGGCTTGATCCCGAAGACCTCGTTGACCTGGTCGAGCATGGACCGATGCTGCGCGGTCACGGCGACCAGCGGCGTGAAGGCCGTCGACTCATCGAGAGCCCTTATCAGGGGAGCGACCTTCACCGCCTCGGGCCGTGTGCCGTAGATGACCATGACCCGGCGGGCGGACGTGCCCGGCCGGTGGTGCTGAACAAGCGCCATTACGTCGGTTCCTTTCTGAACGAGTGGCCGAGGGGAGGGTTGTGATCCGAGCGGGGTGCCTGCGGCGGGGCGGGAAGCCGGAACAGGCAGACATGGTCGAAGCGCGCCTGCGCGTCCTCGCTGTAGAAGCCGAAGGCACCGGTCATGTAGGCGTGCCGGGTGTCGGTGAGCTGTGCGAGCAGGTGCCCGTCTGCCGACACCGTCATCTGGTCGCCGATCTGGACGATCCCGACGGTATGGACGGCGCCCACGCTGAACACCGGCGTTCTCCCCGACGCGAGAAAGCGCTCGTCGCCCGGGTAGGCGGGGTCTTCACGGGATAGTTCCCAGCCGGTCGGCTCCAGGGTGAGCGCATAGAAGCGCTGGTTCGAGGTGTAGTGCCACACCACCCAGCCCACTTCCCACGGGTTCGGCGCGCCCGCGGCGCCCCGGCGCAACCGCCGCAGCGTGGCGACGCGCAGCGTGGCTGCGAAGTCGTTGTAAGAACTCGCCGAAACGACCAGCGCCGAGTGGGTGACGTCCGGGGAGCCGGCCCGCGCCGGCCGGAGGGTGATGACGGGCTGCGTACCGGATCCGGTTATCGAGGTCGTCCCGTAGCCGGTGAAGACCGATCGCCACGGCCGCGCCTGCCCGTGGCCCGCCGTACCGGTAACGGCCGCGATCGCTCCGGAGATGACGCAGGCCAGAACCGTCACTGCGGCGAGCGCGCGGCGCCGTCTCGGTCTCCCCGGCACGGCCGAGAGCCGACCTGGCAGTTCCGCTACCCTCTCGGTCTTGGCCCAGCCGGTCCGGCCGCGCAGGGTCCGGACGACCGCCCACCAGCCGGACGCGTACCACATCATGCCGTAGCAGACGTACATGTGAGCGAACGCGGCGGCCCGCAGTACCCCCAGGCCATTACCGCGTTCCCGCAGCCAGTACACGAAACCGAAGGCCAGCGCGGGACCCGTGGTCAGGGCGTAGGTCGAGGCGACCCACCAGCCCAGCGGGTTCTGGCCTTGCGCAGCGAGCACCGCGCTGTTCGCCAGGGACAGGATGAACGAGGCCGACAGCAGCGAGGCGATGAGCAAGACGGCCGGGCTGGACAGGTGGTACAGAAGGTCGGCGCGGGCCCGTCGCGGGGCACTGCGCAGCACGACCGGGATCAGCTTCCAGGACTGCAGGTGCCCCTGGAACCAGCGGGATCTTTGGCGGATCAGGCGCCGCAGGCCGACAACGCCCTGCTGATGCACGGCTACCGTCGGGCAGTAGTCCGTACGCCAGCCCGCGGCGATCAGGCGCACGCCCAGGTCGAGGTCGTCGGTGAGGCTGCGGCTCCACGGACTGGGCCCGAGCGACATGATCGCCGAAAGCCGCATGAACTGGCCGTTGCCGCCCAGTCCAACGCTTCCCAGGTGGCGGCGGCCACGCTGGAACACCTCGGTGTAGATGACGAATTCCATGTCCTGCATCCGCGCCAGCCGGCTGTGCTCGCGGTTGTTGATACGGACTCCTATCTGCACCGCGCCTATCGACGGATCGGCGAAGTACGGCCTCACATGCTCCACGGACTGCGGGTCGAGCCGTCCGTCCGCATCCACCACGACTACGATCACGCTGTCCGGTTCGCGGCCGGCCAGGTGCCCGCTGCCGGTGAGGTAGCGGATCGCCGCGTTGAGAGCCTCGCCCTTGCCCTGCCGTGCCTGCGGCAGCTCGCGGCTGAGCAGCCAGACCCGCTCGCCGAGGACGCTGGAGACCGCATCGACGGTGGAGTCGTCCGAGCCGTCGTCGATGACGAGGACGACGAAATCGTCCCCGGAGATCGACAGGAGCCGTTGCAGGCTCGCGAGGATGACCTTCTCCTCGTCGAGGCACGGCAACATGAAGACGAAGAACAGGCCATCGCGGCCGCGCGGAAGCGCGCGGCCCGCGGGTCCCGGCCCGGCCCCGGGCAGGGATGTCCGACCGACACCCGGGCGCGGGTCCCGCCTGGACGCTGCGAGCATCCCCATCCCGTAGCCGACGCCGACGACGATCAGGAGCGCGGCCAGCAGGATCAGCGGCGTGTCCCAGTCGGAGGGCAGGCCGGGCGGCGGAGGTTCCGTCCCCGCCGACGGCGGCGCGACGGGGTTGCTTACCGGCAGGTCCGCCGTCCCGCGGGCCATCCCGGCGCCGGTCCGGACCGTGACCGTGACCTGGCCGGGCAGCCGCCCGGTATCGGTGAAGCGCAGGTAGTACTGGTCGCTCAGGTCACGGGCGATCGACGAGAATACCGAGCCCCAGTCGGCGGGCACGCGGATCTGGCCGGCGAAGCCGCCGCTGCCCGCAGCGAGGGCGTCGTAGCCGGGGGCCCTGCCCGGCACGGCATCGAGAACGTAGAGTTCGGTTCCGCTCGCCGCCAACCGTCGGCGGAAACCAGCCGCGGCCGTGGTAAGCGACTGGTTGCCGGACACGACGAGGACCACCGTACGGCGCACGTGGGGGCCGGGGGTGAATGCCGACAGGGCCGTGGCCAGCGAGGCAGCGGCTAAGGTCGGTCCCGCCGGGGCCAGCGACGCGATCTGCGTCACTGACGGTGCCGGATCGCCGGTCAGCGTTCCTGGCAGGACGCCGGGCGTAGCCGGATCCACGGCCGCGGTCTGGGCCCCGGCGTGTAGCCCGGTCAGGAAACGCGCCGCCGCGGCCTGCTCCGCGCGCATGGCCGCCGGTCCCAGGTCCACGGCCGGCACCAGCACCAGCTCCAGGTCGTGGCGCGACAGTCGCCGGACGCTCGGGTGCCAGGTGCGATGCCCGACGGTAACGGTGAAATCGGCGCCAGGTAGCGCCTGCGCGGCGCCAGGCGCCGTGACGACCAGGCCGACCTGCGGATACCGCGATACGTCAACGCGGAAGATGGCCAGCGCGGCGCCGCCCGGGCGGACCGTCTGCCCGCCTGCCGGGTGCCCGGCGGCCAAGGCGCCTTGCGCGGGAATGCCGCTGCCCAGCGCGCAGGCGCTCAGTCCGGCGAGCACGACCGCGGCCCGGCCGAGGGCATGCATCAACACCCGTCCCTTCGCGTGCGCGAGAACGGATGAGGTCCGGGCCGTCACCTCGGCAGCCGCGCGCGGGGGCCGGCGGCCTTGCGGCGGGCCCGCAGGACACCCCCGGCTAATGACAGCCCGAGGATCGCCAGCAGGTAAACGCCGAATAGGCCTCCGGCGTAATCGAGCGTCAGCCGGGCTATGTGCCACAGCACTCCGTCATGCGGGACCGCCGCGGCGGCACCGAACGCGGCCGGACCAGCCACGCCCGTGGAGTAATACATAAGGCCCCCCACTTCAGATTTCCGCAGCGCAGGCACGCCAAAGCAAACGATCATGAAAATGCGGCAGGCCGCAGGCCGGCAGCGGATCAGATCCGCGTGCCGGGATCCGTCAGCGCGCTATTGCCGACGTATTGCCTCTGCTGGGAAAGCGAACGACTTTCGAAATCTCGCTCTGCGCCCCTGACGGGATGCTCCGAGCGCCATGAATGCTAAGATATTCGACAAAACGGACTTTATCCGGCCACGGTGCCGACCGGGTGCACACCGGATCGCGCCGCAGCCTCCGGCATCACGTGCCGGGATTGTCGGCGAGGCGGCCTCGGGATCATCACGCCTCCTCGGGGGTGACTATTTGTTCATCGTATTTGACCCTCTGTGACCCTGGTCGAGTGTGAATACTATCCGTTGATCCCGGCCCGGGGCCGCGGAAACCGCAAGAATCCCCGTGCCGGCGATCGCGCCGGGCACCGGCCCGGATACGGCGCTGATATTGCGGCCGAACCCATCGGCGCGGATGCTGCTGCAGTTCACCCGCCGCCCCGTCCCTTAGCCGCCGGGCCGGCGTGCGACGGCGGCCGGATTCCCGGGGCCTGGTGCCGGGCCTGGCTCTCGCCGTGTCACGATGGGGCATGCGCGTTCAGAGGTTCGATGCCAACGTCGCTGCTGGTCCTGGTGGCCGCGGGGTTATCGTGGTTCCGTTTGACCCAGACGAGTTGTGGGGTGCCAGAGCCGAGCATCCCGTAGGCGGCACGCTCGATGGCAGCAATGTCCGCGGGACGATTGCGCCGGACGGTCGCGGATGGGTGTTCACGGTGAGCCCGATGTGGATGCGTGACACCGGCGTGGCGGCCGGCGACGATGTGATCGTTGAACTGGCACCGGAGGGCCCGCAGCGCGGCGATCTTGCCGATGACGTCGCCGTGGCCCTGGAGGCCAGCCCGGCTGCTGCCGCGTTTTTCGACACGCTGGCGCAGTTCTATCGCAAGGCCTACCTCCGCTGGATCGATGGGACGACCCGCCGGCCAGAGTTGCGTTTGGCGCGCATCGCTGAGGTTGTAGACCTGCTCGCGGCCGGGATCAAACAGCGGCCACCACCGCCGCGGCAGCCCGTCTGGAGCAAGAACAGCCCCACACCGCCGCTGGCGCCGAGCACGAGCAGTCGGCTCGCGGCAGGCAGGCCGAGCCGGGCCAGCACCACGCACGCGGTTCCCGCAGCCAGCGGCGTGGCCGCCGCGTCAGCAAACGAGGTCGCAGGGCTGATCGGCGCGGCCAGCGCGGCATCGATCACCGCGAGCTCGGCGTACCCCCCCGGCGCCGTCCGGGAAATGCGTCATCGCCATGACCCTGTCCCCTGGCGCCAGGCCGGTCACCCCGCGACCCACGCTGTCGACGACCCCGGCGACGTCATAGCCAAGGATGCACGGCACCCGCAGCCCGGCCCACTGGCCATCGGCCCGGTTACCCGCGTCCACCGGGTTGACCCCGGCCGCATGCACGGCCACCCGCACCTGGCCGGGCCCGGCGACCGGATCGGCAACCCGGCCCGGCCACAGCTGCTCCGGACCGCCGAACTCCCTTACCAGCACCGCTCTCACACAGGTCCCTCCGGCGGTCGGCCAGAGCCGCTGCATCCATCCCGGCCTGCCCCAAGCCGACATCATGACATATCCCGCAAAGCCGTGCCTGACGGCGGCACCGCGCTCCCGGCGATGGACGAGGACAGCCCTCGCGCACGAGGCTTGACGCGGGCTCACAGCATGACGGCACGGCCAGGTTCGCGCATCGTGCCACAGGTGACGACCAACCCACACGCCGATCCGCATCCCCCGACGAGCCGGAACGCATGAATCGCCGTCATGTGAGCGCGTCTCCGCGGAGACGTCGCGGACGTGCCTTCCAGCGCCACCACAAAGATCCGGCGAGCACTACCGGTAGCCCCGCTTGAGCAGGTAGTTGGCTCCTGCCTCGAAGTCCTCGGGGCTGAGCACCTCGAAGCCGAAGGCGTCGGCGAGCCGGCCGGTCGTGTTGAACGCGGCGCAGACCGCCAGCGCGTCCTCGACCTGCTGGCGTGAGACACCGGCGGACAGCACGTGCCGCATGTCCTCGGCGCCCGCCTTTCCCTCCCGGGTCAGCTCGCCGGGCATACGCAGCGTTGCCCGGAGCCCGTCCTCGACAGGGGCCGATTCCAGGTCGGCCAGCACCGCCGCGACCTTTGGCCCGTCCTGGTATGCCTGCCGTGCGGTGGCGGTGTGCGCGCCGATGCAGAACGCGGACTGGTTTGCCTGCGACACGTAAGCCGCCATCAGCTCCCGGTCGCCTACCGACCAGGCGGAAGGGCTCGCCCCGGCCGGGACCGCGTGGCCAGGACTGTTCCCGCAGGTGGCCTGGGACGGCTGTGCCGGCAGTTACGCCGACGCCATGACCGAATACCTGCTTGCGGACGGCGAGCTCGAGCAGCCGCGGATGGTCCTGGTCCCGGCCGTCTCCAGCAGCGATGCGCTGGTGGCGGGCCGCTGCACGCTCGCCGGGATCGATGACATCGCGGGCCACGCCGCCGTGCTTCGCAGCTGGGAGCAGCGCCTGGGCGCGGAGGCGGTCGCGCTGCGGCAGGACACCTTGTTCGTCAGCGTCGCCGCCGCCCCGGCCGACCCGGTCCAGGCCGCGCATATCGCGTGCGAGCACTTTGCGTTCGCGCCCGACAACGTGCTTCAGAACTCCGACTCGTTCCCCGACTACGTCGAGAGCCTCGTCGGGGTCAACTTGTGGGGCTTTTGGTGGGACTGAACCACCGAGCCAGCGCATAAGCATACGGCCGGGCAGCGCCCTCCGTGGAGCATGACAAAGGCGGCCGAATGTGGGTGGCGGCCCGTACGCTCCCGCCATGGCTAATTTCGCGGTGAGACTCGTTCACGGCCCCGGCTGGGACTCCTCGCGCCAGATACGGAACCAAGACGGCTGGGGTGAGCACGCAGCATTCATGGACGGGCTGGTCGACGATGGCTTCATCATCCTCGGCGGCCCGGTCGGCGACGGTGAGCAGACCCTGCACGTGGTCCACGCGGCAGATGAGAACGAGATCAGGGCGCGCCTCGCCGGAGATCCCTGGGCCTCAGCGGGACTACTCCGGATCGGCACGATAGAGCGATGGGCACTCTGGCTCGACAGCCGCCCCCGGAATCCGACGCGCTGACCGGCACGCGCCAGATCCACGCGCCCGGCGCACGGAGCCAGGTATATCGCACGGGCTTGTCACGATGTGAGACGAGAGCGAGTCGCCGCTGTGCGAGGATCGAGGCACGAGGTCATGGGGCTGGAAAACCGGAACGAGGAATTGTGGACGGAACGGACGGCACATCGCCACAGGTGCCTGCGCTGACTGTTGCTCTTGATATCCCGTCAGCGCGGATTCTCGCCGATCAGGCGTCGATCATTCAAGATCTTCAATTTGTCATGGATTGCTGTATGCGGCTGCTCACGGAGCTGGCCCTGGTGGCCTACGCTCGCTGTTTCCGCCAGGGCGAGCGTCCCGGGCTGGCGACTGAAGACGTGAGCAACCTGCCTCTGCAGGGGGCGGTAATGAAATTTCACACCTGGGTTATCGAGGAGCGCGATAAGCTTGTTGGGCAACCAGCCGACCCATTTGAGGCAGCGAGGATTGGGGCAGCCCTTTCCCCGCCCGGGCAGAAAGAGCGGCGGGTGGAAGGCATCGCGATTTTCTCCGCGAGCCGTGTCCTTATCGATGCCGTCGGCGTACGGCAGCTGGGCGGCCTGGCGTCAGAGCTGGCCAAGCAAACCGCGGAAAAAGCGCAGGAACAGCAGGACTCGGTACTCACCGACGCACAGCAGCTGGACATGGGCAGCCTTTATGAATCGCCGCCGCTGAGCACGCAGCGACCCGCTGCCGGAGACGCGCCATAGGGAAGCCCGTCCAGGCGGTGTTCCGGGCGAGATCAGGCGTCGAGGGCCAATACCGCGAGGTCCGCCTGCCCGGCGGCTGGCATCAGGTGTCCCCGAACAACTGGAGGACCACGTCCGGGTCGTGGCTGGCCGGCATGTCGCGGACCAGGCGGAGGCTGAGCTTGCCCGGGAGGAAAAAGTTCCGGCTCCATTGCACGGGCCGGCCCTCGGCGGACACGGCACTGTCGAGGTACATGGTCTCTGTCAGCGTGAGCGCAGCCGTCGGCTGATTCAGCCCGAGGAACCTTCCGGCCGGCTGGCCGGGGTCGAGCAGCGCGGCGCTGACCTCGACTTCACTGAAGGCCACCGGGACTCCCTCGTCGAGCAGCAGGTCGAGCACCATCTCGCGGGATGAGAGGCGCTCCTCGACCTTGGCGGCGGGGATCAGGTCCGCGGGGAGCACGTCGATCATCCACGCCGCGGTCTCACCGCCGAGGAGCAGGACCCGGGAGACGCGGGTCACCTCGGCGTTCACCGGAAGCTCGAGCGCGTCGGCCTCTTCGGGGGTGGTTCGGGCCGCCTCCACGCGCAGCTGCCCGCTGTCGGTCTTGAGCCCGAGCCGCTCGGCGATGCTCGTGTAGGTCTCCAGCCTGCCGAGCTGGACGACGCCGCTGCCCAGTTTGATCCCTACCGGGCTCGGCTGATCGCTCCGCTCGGGGAGCCGGGCCAGGAAGGTGCCGCTGCCCTGGCGCCTGACCAGCAATCCACGGCCGGCCAGACGTCCTACCGCGGCCCTGATCGTCGCCCGGGAGACGCCCAGGCTCCGCACCAGCTCGGCCTCCGGCGGGATGCGGTCACCGATCCGGTACTGCCGGTAGACTAGCAGGTCCTCCAGTACCTTCTCGGCCTGTGCGTACAAGGGCATCCGGCGCAGCGGGGCGGCAGCGTCGCCGGATCGCCCCGCGCCCGTACCGATGCTTCCCGTCACACCCTCATGTTAAGGAACCGCCACGCCGTCAACCCCGACGGGGATGAATTTGTCCTCTTGACGTACCAATTTGTCTGCGATAAGACCGGCCGTGAGCGATGTGTCCGTAGCGGCCGAAGGCAGAGAAGGAGCGGATGATGACGACAGCTGAGCAGGCCAGGGTGGAGGTGCGCCATCCGCTGGAGCCGCTGACGGCGGAGGAGATCGAGGCCGCCGGCCAGATCCTCAGAAAGGAGCGCACCCTGGCCGCGACCGCGCGCTTCGTCTATGTCACGCTGCGTGAACCAGCCAAGGAGACGATCCTTAACTACCAGCCGGGCGACACGATCGACCGCGAGGCGCACGTCGTGCTCCGGGAACGGGCCGAACGCCGGACCTACGAGGCGGTGGTCTCGATCACCGCCGGCGAGGTGCGCCTGTGGCGGGAGGTGCCCGGAGTCCAGCCGGCGATCATGCTCGAAGAGTTCCTGGCCACCGAGGAGGCGGTCAGGAAGGACGCCCGCTGGCAGGAGGCCATGCGCCGGCGTGGCGTCACCGACTTCGGCCTGGCGATGATCGATCCGTGGTCGGTCGGCTACAACGGCCCGGAGGACGCGGCCGGCCAGGGCCGGTTCATCCGGCCGCTGACCTGGGTGCGCCAGGGCGATCCCGACGACAACGGGTACGCCCGCCCGGTGGAGGGCCTGATCGTCCGCTTCGACCTCGACCGCATGGAAGTCGTGGACATCGAGGACCACGGGGTGGTACCGCTGCCGCCACGCAGCGGCAACTACACCGCCGAAGCGATCCGCGACGCCGCCAACGTGCCGCATTTCCCCGACGGCCCCCGGCAGGACCTGAAGCCGGTGGAGATCACCCAGCCGGAAGGCACCAGCTTCACCGTGGACGGGCACGAGGTGCGCTGGCAGAAATGGCGGTTCCAGGTCGGCTTCACCCCCCGCGAGGGGCTGGTCCTGTACCTGGTGCGCTACCAGGACCGGGGAACTCTGCGGCCGGTCATCTACCGCGCCTCGCTCGCGGAGATGTTCATCCCCTACGGCGACCCGAACCCCGCCCACTACCGCAAGAACGTCTTCGACATGGGGGAGTACGGCATCGGGGTGCTCGCCAACAGCCTGGAGGCGGGCTGCGACTGCCTGGGCGAGATCCGCTACTTCGACGCCTGGCTCAACGACAACGACGGCCACGCCCAGCTGATCAAGAACGCGATCTGCCTGCACGAGGAAGACCACGGCCTCTCCTGGAAGCACGTCGACTGGCGCACCGGCATGACCGAGGTCCGCCGCTCGCGGCGGCTGGTGATCTCGATGATCGCCACGGTCGGGAACTACGAGTACGGCTACTTCTGGTACCTCTACCAGGACGGCACCATCGAGTACGAGGTCAAGCTGACCGGCGTGATCTCCAACGGGGCCCTGCCCGAGGGAGGCAAGCCGGCCCACGGCACCCTGGTCGCCCCGCAGGTCTACGGCCCCCACCACCAGCACATCTTCTGCGTACGGCTGGACATGATGGTCGACGGCCCGCGCAACACCGTCTACGAGTGCGACTCGGTGGCGCTGCCGCCGGGCCCGGACAACCCGTACGGCAACGCCTGGGTGGTGCGGCAGACGCCGCTGCGCCGCGAGTCGCAGGCCCAGCGGCTGGCGGACGGGCGCGCCGCCCGCTACTGGAAGATCGCCAACCCCGGACGGCCGAACGCCACCGGCGAGCCGGTCGCCTACAAGCTGGTGCCCCAGGACAGCGTGCTGCCCTTCGGCCTGCCCGGCAGCCACGCCATGCGGCGCGCCCAGTTCGCCGCCAGACACCTCTGGGTCACCGCGTACGATCCCGGTCAGCGCTTCCCGGCCGGGGAGTACCCCAACCAGCACCCCGGCGGGGACGGCCTGCCGGCCTGGACCGCGGCCGACCGCCCGCTGGAGGACACCGACATCGTCCTGTGGCACACGTTCACCGCCCACCACGTGGTGCGCCCGGAGGACTGGCCGGTGATGCCGGTCACCCGCGTCGGGTTCCAGCTCAGGGCCGACGGTTTCTTCGACGGCAACCCCGCCCTCGACGTCCCGTCCGCCGGGCCCTGCCACCCGCAGGGCTGAGGCCGGCGGGGGAGCGTGAAACGCCGCCCGTTCGGGAAAATGAACACCATTCAGCCGAACGGGCCTGGTTGTCACGCCCCGGTCCCGCCGCCCGCGCCACCGCGTTCGCGCTGCAGGTAGCCGGCCGTCATCCCGCCGTCGACCAGCAGTGTGGTGCCGGTGATGAAGCCGGCTTCGTCGCTGGCGTAGAACACGGCCGCGGCGGCGACGTCGCTGGCCTGCCCGATCCGGCCGATGGGCGGCACGGGCCAGTCGCCTGCGCTTTCGTCCCTGTCTTGCTCGCCGGGCGGGGCCATGTGCCGCATGCCGGGCCAGGTATCGCCCGGGCACAGCACGTTGGAGCGCACGCCGTCGGGCCCGCCGTCCAGCGCGAGCATCTTGCCCAGCATGACCACGGCGGCTTTGGTCACCGAGTACAGGCCGGTGGCCTGCTCGCCCCAGATCCCCGCGTCGGAGGCGATGTGGATCATGCAGCCGCGGCGGCGGGCCAGGTGCGGGTAGGCGTGCTGCGTGTACAGCAGATACCCCCGGACGTTGACGTTCATCACCTGGTCGTAGTCGGCCGGGGGCGTGTCGATCAGCCGGGCGCTCACCCCGATGCCCGCGTTGTTCACCAGCACGTCCAGGCCGCCCAGATGGTCCGCGGCGGCGCCCACCGACCACGCGACGGCGTCTGGGTCGGCGGCGTCCGCGGCCAGGAACCGCGCGCCAGGCCCGAGCGTCTGCCGGGCGCGCTCGCCCAGGTCATGATCGCGGCCGGTGATCGCCACCCGCGCGCCCTCGGCCCCGAACCGCTCCGCGATGCCCAGGCCCAGCCCGGTGGTGCCGCCCGTGACCAGCGCCCGCTTGCCCTCCAGCACGCCCATGATCGGCAAGTATCCTCGAGCAGGCGGGCCCACGCGAGTCCCTTGGGCCACGCGTCAGGCGCGGTCCAGGCCCGCCAGGCCGTCGGCCATCGAGCGGAACAGCGGGTCGGTGAGGCTGGTCAGGCCGGCGTACACCGTGTTGATCTGCTGGTAGGCGCGGGCCGCCCGTGCGTCCGGCGCGAACTGTTCGCCGTCGGCGACCATCGCCGCCGTGGCCTGGCCCCAGTCCGGGTAGACGCCGTGCCCGACGGCGGCGCAGACGGCGGCGCCGAGGCCGGCGGCGTCGTTGACCGTGGTGCGGCGGGCGGGTCGGCCGAAGACGTCGGCGACGATCTGCATCATCAGGTCCGAACGGGATCCGCCCCCGGACACCAGCACCGGCGAGAGCCGGCGCCCCAGCGCCTGTTCCATCGCCGCGGTGTTGTTCGCCATCGTCAGGGCGATGCCCTCGAGGAGGGAGCGGTAGATGTGGGCGCGGCCCTGGCTGCCGTCGAAGCCGAGCAGCGCGCCCCGGCGCCAGGCCGCGTCGGTGGGGGCGAGCCAGTCCGGCACCGTCAGCAGCCCGTTGCTGCCCGGCGCCAGCGCGCTGGCCGCCGCGTTGAGGGCGTCCTCCGGCGCGCCATCCAGCACGGTGCGGTACCAGCTGACCATCCACATGCCGCGGCGGATGCCTGTGCTCTCGTACAGGTACGTCCCTGGCCGCGCCGCGAAGTTGGCCCAGTAGCTGCCGTCTGTGCTCGCCGAGGAGGCGCCGATCGTCATCGCCGCGATGTAGGTGCCCAGCGACAGCAGCACGGTGCCGTCGTCTCCCAGGCCGCAGCCCAGGGCCTCGACGGCCTTGTCGTTGGCCGTGGCGTACACCGGCAGCCCAGCCGGGATGCCCGTCGCCTGGGCCGCCGCCAGTCACCGAACCGAGCAGGCCTCCCGGCGGGACCAGGTCGAAGAGCATGTCGCGTGACATGCCGGTGGCGGCGTACGCGGCGGGATCGCGGGACCAGGTCGCCGTGTCCGCCTCGATCGGCCAGACGCCCTGGTAGTTGGCCGCGGCGTCGACGAACTGGCCGGTCAGGCGGTGGGCGATGTAACCGGAGGAGGTGGTGACGTAGCGGGTCCGCGGGCTGCCTGGCGCATACGGGCGGGAGACCCGTTCGT
>WNGL01004445.1_pt1 | contig 16850 bp, 17 predicted proteins | sample 5400591 | NCBI WGS metagenome assembly WNGL01 (sample SAMN13153377, study PRJNA577476) | soil metagenome | isolation source: 80 cm soil or saprolite under Garry oak tree replicate 1 | place: USA:California | collected 2016-06-15
GACGCCTACTCGGTGGTCGCCGAGCAACTGGCCACGGCCGACGCCTCCGAGGAGTTCGACGAGCAGCAGTTCCTCGCCGGGTGCCTGCGCGTGGGCCGGCAATGGGCGCTGCAGCGCCGGCTGGCCAGCGAGGAGTCCGTCTCGGCCGAGATGTTCCGGACGGCGCTGAAGCTGGCCCGGCACCGCGGACTCATCGCGTCCGACGACCCGTCCCTCGACAAACGCCGAAGGGCCTTCGCCGACGAACTTCGCGAGGTGCGGCGATATATCGCCGAGATCGCCGACATCGCTAGCTCGTCTGCAGACCAGCCCGGGGCCGCCTAGCCCGGGCCGCAAGACCAGGAATGATAACGGTGTGACCAACACCGGCCAATCTGCCCCCCTGCCTCTACCCAGCGCCCGATCCCTGCTGCTCACGGTCGTCGGCGAGTTCTGCTTCCCGCACGACGACGCGGTGTGGACGACGGCACTGATTCGCGTCCTCGGCGGGCTCGGCGTCGAGAGCCATGCCGCGCGACAGGCGATCACGCGATCCGCAGACGCGGGCTGGATCGTGAGCGAACGGCACGGGCGCGCCGTGCGCTGGCGCCTCACCGACCAGGGACGGGCCGTGGTCGAGGACGGCTTCCGCCACGCGGCCGAGTACCTCCGGCCGCCGGCCCGCTGGGACGGGTGCTGGCTGGTCCTGCTGGTGTCGGTGCCGCAGCAGGAACGCACGACGCGCAAGCGGCTCTACGGCGGGCTGGCCTGGCTGCGGATGGGCAACCCGATGCCGGGCCTGTGGCTCACCCCGCACGTGCACGCCGTCGACGAGCTCCGCGCCCTGGTCGCGCGCTTCGACCTCGCCGGCTCGGCGATCGCTTTCGTCGGCCGGACCCAGGACGTCGGCCTCACCGACGAACAGATCGTCGAGAAGGCGTGGAACCTGTCCGACCTCGCCGAATGGTATCGCGCCTTCCTCAAGCAGTTCCCGGACCATCGACCTGCCGGCGGGGACGACGTCCTCTTCGGCTATCTCCGCCTGCGCAACCTGCTCCAGCGCTTCATGCGGCTGGACCCCCAGCTGCCGGAGGAGCTGCTCCCGGACTGGGTCGGCCGTGAGGCCGCGGAGGTGTTCCGGGTCCGGCAGGAGCAGTGGGCGGACGCGGCGTGGGCGCACTGGGAGGAGGTCCTGCGCGAGTCGGCACCCGGCAACGCTTAGGTCTTGACGAGCTTATACATTTCCGGATACTGAGTATTGCGTTCTGTCTAACAAGGGCCTACGGTGGATATTGGTCAGACCAAATCCATCTGTGCCGTGGCGGGCGCGCCGCGGTGCGGCCCCAAGGAGGCAACGGCCGTGTCGGACAGGCTCACTACCGCGCTGGCGAGGCTCACCGAGGTCGCCGACGATCCGGACTCGTACGCCCTGAGCTGGAAGCAGCGGACGGGCGGCAAGGTGGTCGGAGCGTTTCCCATGAACTTCCCGGCCGAGGTCGCGCACGCAGCCGGCGCGCTGCCGGTGATCATTCAGGAGAACCGTGAGCCCGACAGCAGCGGGCGAAACCTGCTGGCGGAGTTCTACTGCGGCTACACGAGGAACATCGCCGACCAGGCGGCCAAGGGCCGGCTGGACCACTACGACGGCTTCTTTCTCGCCGACCACTGCATCCAGCTGCTTGGCGCGGTTGACGTGCTGCGCTTCGAGTCTCCGGACAAGCCGCTGTACTTCGGGCAGCTCGAGACGTCACTGGGCGACGCGTGGACACAGGACGTCGTCAGGAAGAAGATGCAGAGCTTCATCGACGAGATGGAAGCCTTCACGGGTGGGCCCATCACATCAGAGGTGCTGCGGCCCAGTATCGTGCTGTTCAACGAGAACCGCAGGTTGCTGCGGACGTTGTTCGAAGCACGCAGGACCGGCAACGCCCGGTTCAGCTCGGCCGAGATGCAGGTGCTGGTGAAGTCCAGCATGGTCATGGACAAGGCCGAGCACACCGCGGCCCTGCGCGAGATCCTCACCGCGGCCGGCCAGGTCGAGCGGGACAGCCGGATCCGGCTGCACCTGTCCGGCCACTTCTGCCACGCACCGAAGCCGCGGCTTCTGGCGGCCATCGAAGAGTGCGGCGCGATCGTCGTCGATGACGACCTCTACACGGGGGCGCGTTACATTTCGACCGACGTCGCCGCGGACATCGATCCGGTGACCGCACTCGCTGACTGGTATCTGAAGCGCGATGCCAACTTCCCCTGTCCTACCCGGGTGAAGCACGCCACCGACTGGGAAGACCGGCTGATCCGGTCGGTGGACACGAGCGGCGCCCAAGGCGTCATCGTGCTCATGGTCAAGTTCTGCGAACCGCACATGCTCTACTACCCGCAACTGCGCAAGCGGCTGACCGAGCGGGGCATCCCGCACCTGCTCATCGAGACCGAGCACGAAGGCGTCCCGGTGGAGTCCGTGCGCACCCGCGTCGAAGCGCTCCTGGAACGCATCCGCCACACCCAGCTCGTCAGCTCCTGAACACCCGCCTGTCAAGTAGGAAGTGATCACGTGGACACAGCAGTCATGGACAAGTCCAACCGCCTCAGCGTGACCAAGCTGGGAGGCAAGATGGTCGCCGACTACTGGGCGAACGTCTTCACCGCGCGCGAGCGCGGCGAGAAAGTCGTGTGGTACAACGGTTCCGCGGTCAACCCGTTCTTCCAGGCGGCGGGCCTCGTGTGGTGCCACGGCGAAGCCTTCTCCGCCCGCCTGGCCGCGCAGCACCTGGAACAACCCGCCCAGCTGGCCGCCCAGGAATATGGCTACGCGGGCGAACTGTGCTCCTACGCGCGGACCCATCTGGGCTGCGCGGTGCTCACCCAGAACGCCGGCCACGCCAACGGCACGGGCATCGTCGGCCTCCCGGAGCAGGCCGAGCTCGCGAGTCGGCTGCCGGCGCCCGACTTCTTCATCAACGCCTACGCCGGCTGCAGCACTGGCCAGCAGTGGGACGACATTTCCTTCCGCGTCTTCGGCAAAGAAGTGCCGATCTTCAACGTCTCCCTGCCGTTCCTCTGGGGGAACAAACCAGATGCCGGTTACCTCCTCGGCGAGGAGTGGAATCAGGCGTCGCGCTACGTTGCCGGCCAGCTGTACGAGCTCGTGCGCTTCATCGAGACGATGACCGGCAGGCCTTTCGACTGGGATGCGTTGCGGCAGAACATGGCCTATATCAAGAAAGCCTCGCAGCTGCGGCGCGAGGCGATGGCCCTGTGCGCGCACGCGCCGACGCCGGCGACCTTCTGGGACTGGATCGCCAGCATCGCCCACATCAACTTCCTGCCCGCCAGCCAGGAGCTCATGGTCTACTTCGCCGCGGTCAAGGCCGAGATCGAGCAGCGCATCGCCGAGGGGGTGCCGGCCGTGCGCGACGAGCGCTACCGCGTGTACTTCGACGGGTTCATGAACTGGAACAAGCTCGGTTTCCTGGCCCGGAAGTTCGCCGCGCACGACGTCGCCGTGATCGCCGGCCGGTACACGCACCACGCGTTCTGGCAGGAACCGCACCTGATCGACCCGAAGGACCCCATTATGGGCATGGCGCAGCACTACCTGTTGTGTCCGACCAACCACGGCGCCAGGACGATCAAGCACCTGGTCCTGCGCGACTGCGAACGGTACGGTGCGGACGGCATCGTCTTCCACTCCACCCGCACCTGCCGGGCGTTCACCAACCCGCAGCAGCTGATCGCCAAGGCGGCCCAGCGCGACATGGGCATCCCGTCCATGTTCTTCGAAGGCGACGTGGCCGACGCCTCGTTCTACAAGGACGAAATTCTGGAAAGCCGGCTCGTCGCCATGCTCGAGGGCATCGACGTCCGCCGGGCTCGTGGCGGTGTCGTGCCGGTGTGACCCGGCGCGCCGGGAAATCACAAAGGTGCAGGCGATGACTCACTACCTGGGTGTCGATCTCGGATCGACGACGGCCAAGACGGTGATCGTCGACGACACCGGCCGCATCGTCGCGGCCGAGGTCGTCCAGATGGGCGCGGTGAGCCGGGCCGGCCTGGCCCGGTCGATGACGAGCGCGCTCGAGGCCGCCGGGCTCGACGAGTCCGACATCGCGGAGGCGATCGCCACCGGCTACGGGCGCCGCCTGGTCCCCGGGGTCGGCCGGACCTTCACCGAGATCACCTGCCACGCCCGCGGCGTCGCCGCCATGTGCCCCGGCACCCGGCTGGTCGTCGACATCGGGGGCCAGGACAGCAAGGCGATCCTCGTCGACGAGCTCGGCATCGTCGAGAACTTCGCGATGAACGACCGCTGTGCGAGCGGCACCGGACGGTTCTTCGAGGTCCTCGCGAGAGCGATCGAGTGCGACATCGGCGAGCTGGCTGACCTCGCGCTGTCCGGGCATCGCGACCTCGAAGTGAGCAGCATGTGCGCGACGTTCGCGGAGACGGAGATTATCTCGCTGCTCGCGCGAGGGGAGCGCCGCGAGGACATCGCCGCGTCGGTGCACCGCGCGGTGGCGGCCCGCACACTCGGCCTGGTGGCGCAGGTCGGCAGACATACCCCAGTGGTCATGACCGGTGGGGTCGCCAAGAACGCCGCTGCCGTGCACTTCGTGGCGCAGGCACTCGACGTGCCCGTGTCGGTGCCCGACATGCCGCAGATTACCGGCGCGTTCGGCGGCGCCTTGCTCGCGCGCGAAAGCTTCCGAGGTCACCAGATCGAGGCCGACGACCGGGCCGGTACCCACCGGGCGGCACCACCACCGGACTGTGCCACCTGCGACGCAGCGCACACCGGGATGGATCCCGGGCCGGACGACCGCCCTGTCATCCCCATCCGTCCGCGCTGAGCGCAATACCAGAGGGACAGCAGCATGACCAACTCGGGCCAGCACGCCCCGCGAGCCGACGAGGGGTTCGACTTCTCCGAGAACGCGGTGCTGATCGCGGGCGGCACCTCCGGGGTCGGCCTGGCAACGGCCATCGCCTTCGCTCAGACCGGCTGCCGTCGGCTCATGCTCCTGGGACGCAGCGAGGAACGCGGCAAACGCGCGGTCGACCGCGTGCTCGAGTCCGTCCCCGGGGCGCACGCTGAGTTCTTGTCCGCGGACGCCAACGATCCGGCGGCTGCCGTGGAGGCGGTCGCCGAGGTGCACCGGCGGCTCGGCACCATCGACGTCCTGGCCAACTCGGTCGTCTCGCCGTACCAGCCGACGCTGTTCCACGACATCACCACCGAAGCGGTCCGCGACATCCTCACGCAGCAGGCGCTGGGACCACTCCTGATGAGCCGCGCCGTGATCCCGTTCATGCGGGAGCAGGGAGCGGGCTCAATTGTCAACATCGCGTCGGACGCGGCGAAGGTTCCCACTCCCGGGGAAACCTGCCTCAGCGCGGCGATGGCGGCCATCGTGACGTTCTCCCGCACCCTGGCGCTCGAGGCGAAGCGGTACGGCGTGCGCGTCAACGTCATCACGCCTTCGCTCATTGTGGACACCGCCTCGTTCGACCGGGTCATGTCCCATGGGTTCAGCAAGAAGATCTTCGACCGGATCACGGCCCAGGCTCATCTCGGCCTCACCGAGCCAGCCGACTTGGCGAACCTGGTGCTGTTCCTCGCCTCGCCGCTCTCACGGCTCATCACCGGACAGGTCATCAGCGTTAACGGCGGAATCTCGATCGCTTGAGCGGGAGAGGAACGGAGAGAACGATGCCGACGACTAGGACTCCCCTCAGCAACTCATACTGGCCCGCCGAGGTAAGCGACGACGTACTCAACCTGAGCTTGGGCGACCTCCTCCGGCGGGCTGCCGCAACGGTCCCCGATCGCATCGGGCTGGCGGACGCCGTCGAAGACGTGGCAGCCAGGCGAAGCTGGACCTATGCCGAGTTCCTGACGGATGCAGAGCGCGCCGCCAGGGCACTGCGCGCGCGCTTCGAACCCGGCGACCGGGTGGCCATCTGGGCGCCGAACAGCGCGAACTGGGTCATCCTCCAGCAGGCCATCAGCCTCGCCGGCATGGTCCTGGTTCCCGCGAATCCGGCCTACCGGGCGCGCGAACTCGAGTACATACTGCGGCAGTCCGGCGCGGCCGGCCTGCTGCATGCAGACTCGTATCGCGGCTTCGACATGACCACCATCGTCGACGAGCTACGGCCGAAGCTGCCGAATCTCAAGGAGACCATCTCCATATCGGCCTGGACGGCCTTCCTCGACACCGGCGACCCGAGCCGCGAACTGCCGGCCGTAGCACCGCTGGATCCGCTCCAGATCCAGTACACGTCGGGAACCACCGGTTTTCCCAAGGGTGCCCTGCTGCACCACAAGGGCCTCATCAACGCGGCCAAACTGGTAGCCGAGCGAGCCGGCATGGCGGACGGCGGGGTCAACATCAACGCCATGCCGATGTACCACATCGGCGGCGGCGCGGTGACCTCGTTCGGGACGCTGGCCTACCGTGGTACCTTCGTCATCCTGCCCGGATTCGACCCTGCGCTCATGCTCGAGGTGTTCGAGACCTACCGGGGAACCCACACGCTCGTGGTCCCCACGATGCTCATCGCCCTGCTCGAACACCCGGACCGCGAGAAGCGGGACCTCTCGAGCATCCAGACGATCATGAGCGGAGCGGGCGCGGTGCCGGCCACGCTGATCCGCCGCACCGTCAAGACGCTCGGCTGTGGCACTACCATCCTCTTCGGACAGACTGAGATGCACGGTGTGATCAGCCAGACGAGGCTGACCGACTCACCGGAGGACCAGGCGGAGACCGTGGGGCAGCCCCTGCCGGACCTTGAGGTGAAGGTTGCCGACCCCGTGACTGGTGAAGCGCTGCCAGTGGGCGAGCGGGGTGAGATCTGCTGCCGCGGCTACCAGAACATGATCGAGTACTACCAGATGCCGGACGTGACCCGGGAGACGATCGACTCCGACAACTGGCTGCACATGGGTGACCTGGGCTGCATGGACGAACGGGGCTTCATCAAGATCACCGGGCGCCTCAAGGACATGATCATCCGCGGCGGGCTCAACATCTACCCGCGCGAGATCGAGGAACTGCTGCAGACGCATCCGGCGGTGGCCGAAGCTGCCGTGGTCGGTATACCGGACGAGAAGTGGGGCGAGCAGCTGGCTGCGGTCATCCGCCTCAACCCTGCCGCCGAACGACCGTCCGTCGACGAGTTGCGGGCCTTCTGCCGGGCCCAGATGTCGGCGCACAAGAGGCCCGCGTACTGGAGCTTCGTCGAGGCCATGCCCGTCACGCCCATCGGCAAGGTTCAGAAGTACGTCCTCCGGGACCAGCTCTCCGCGGGCGCACTCCGCATCGAGACGGCCCAGGAAGTGCTGTCCTGAGAGGAAGGTCGTAGTGGCCTTCGGTTTGTCCGGGCGGTCCGCGACGCCGTCCGCAAGCTCGCCGGCGCCGAGATCGCCCCGGCTACTCGGGTACGTGTTGGTAACGGTGCTGTCACCAGCCCCAATCCCTGTCGGCTACGACCGGGATCGGCCGACCTTGGGTTCACCGGCTCGTTGGACGGCGCGGTAGACGGTAGATCGGCCGACTGAGAACAGTTCGGCGAGCTCGGCTTTAGTGTGCTGTCCGGATCGGTAGAGGCCGGCGAGGTGGTTCTCCTGGGCGGGGCTGAGCTTGGGCGCCTTGCCTTGGAACCGGCCTTTCGCCTTGGCGATCTTCATACCCTCGCGGGTGCGCATCCTGATCAGGTCTGATTCGAATTCGGCGATCATGGCCAGGACGTTGAACAGCAGCTGACCGATCAGATCGTCCGGGTCGTGTAAGGACCCGCCGACGTTCAGCTTCACCTCGGCGGCGGTGAGTTCCTCAACGGTGTCGCGAGCGTCGGGCAGCGAGCGGGCCGGCCGGTCGAGTTTGGTGACCACAAAGAGTGTCGCCGGTGCGGCACGCAGTCTGTCAATCTTCGCCGTCCTGGGCAGGCTTTGGGGGTGCGGAGAGGTCCAGGCTGGCGGGTATGGCTTTGACCGCGTCCTCGTGGCGTTCGAGGAGCGCTCTGCGGCCTCCGTGCCCGCCGTGGCGGACCCAGTGGCGGCCGGAGAGACTCCACGCGGTGGTGGCGAGTTCGGCCAGGACGTGCAGCCGGAGGTCTTCGGGGTCTAGGTGGAGTTTGCCTGCGAGGCAGGCGATCACCTGGTCTTTGATCCCGGCGCGGTAGTGCTCGAGGTATTTGAGCAGGGCCGGCTCGGCCGCTACCAGGCGGCGGGTGGCGAGGAAGCGCTCGTCCCAGCCGGGATCGAGCCGGGCGGCTCCTGCGGCCAGTGTCTGGTGCAGTTCGCTGAGGATGGGGCCGGACAGCTCCCGGTCAGCGAGTGCGCCCAGGTAGGCCGTCCACAGCTCGGCCTCGGCCTCGATCGCTGCGGCTTCCTTGGCCGGGAAGAAGCGGAAGAAGGTGCTCTTGGAGACCTCGGCCTCGTCGGCCAGCTCTTCCAGCGTGGTCGCGTCGAAGCCCTTCTCGGTGAACATGCGGAGCGCCGCGTCGGCCAGCGCGCGGCGGGTCCGCAGCTTCTTGCGCTCGCGCAGCGGCAGGGACCGGTCGCTGGCCTGCTGGGTGGTCATGCCGGCATCTTACCTCAAGGTACACTCGGAGCCTAAACAAACCCAGATTTATTTAAGACTTGACTCTAAGTAAGGCTGAGTGCCACTATTTGGGGGACGGCATCACTGAGACGCCCAGCGCAGGCGGGGCCTGCCCGGGGCATCCACCGACGCGGATCGCGGAGGAACCATGGGTTACACGCTCGACATGAGCATGATGTTCGCGGTACACGATGCGCTGCGCAGGGACCTCGCACAGGTCGGGCGCATCGCGGGCCACTTGGACGACAACCCCGGCAAGCTGCTGCAGGCCGCGCTGGGGTGGGAGCTGTTCAAGAAGTTCCTGCTGGTCCACCACCAGTCCGAAGACGACGCGCTGTGGCCGGCGCTGCGCGCCCGCGTGGCCGGGCAGCCTGACAGCGTGGCGCTGGCGGACGCGCTGGAAGCCGAGCATGCGGTCATCGAGCCGCTGCTGACCGCCATCGACGCGGCCGCCGCCGACCCGGACTACGGCTACCAGCGGTTCGGCGGCATCATCGACGAACTCGTGACGAAGCTGACCGCGCACCTGACCCATGAGGAGTCCGACGGCCTGGCCCTGATCGACGCCTCGCTGACCATCGAAGAGTGGCAGGGCTTCGCTCGCCTCCATGGTGAGCGGCTCCTCGGCGATGCACCGACGTACGTGCCGTGGCTGCTCAACCGGGCAGACCCCCAAACCGTAGAGGGCTTCCTCAGCAGAATCCCCCCTCCGCTCGCGGTCTCCTACCGCGAGCAATGGGCGCCCAGCTACGCGGCCTTGAAGCTCTGGGACCCCGCCGGCGAGCCGGCGCCCACAAGCTCCCGCGACGACTGAGGAGGCAAGCGCCATGTCGCTCCGGAACACGATTGATGCGCCTCAGGTCGGTGGATCCCCGGCCATCGGCCGCAAGCTCGGCCTGGCCTTGCTGGTGATCGCTACGGCTCAGCTCATGCTGGTGCTCGACGACACCATCGTCAACGTGGCCCTGCCCAGCATGCAGCGGTCACTGCATCTGTCCACGTCCCACCTCAACTGGGTTGCTAGCTTCTATGCGCTCGCTTTCGGCGGGCTGCTGCTCGCCGGCGGCCGCGTCGGCGACCTGTTCGGCCGGCTGCGACTGTTCCGCATCGGGATCATCGTCTTCGCGCTAGCTTCGATGGCCGGCGGTTTCGCCCCGAACGGGACGGTGCTCATCATCGCCCGCCTCGTTCAAGGCTGCGGTGCTGCGATCGCCGCGCCCGGTGCGCTGTCGCTGCTGGCCACCACCTTCCCCCCCGGACCGGTGAGGACCAAGGCGCTCGGTGTCTACGGCTCTATGGCCGGGGTGGGCTCTGTGATGGGCCTGTTGCTGGGCGGCACACTGACCGAGTACGTCAGTTGGCGATGGGTGCTGTTCATCAACGCGCCCATCGCAGTCTTTGTCCTCATCGGCAGCCGAGTGCTCGTTCCGGGTGAGCGGGAGCAAGGGTCGCTCGACGTCGCGGGCGCAGCGACCGTCACCCTCGGAATCGGCTCCGCTGTTTTCGCTCTCACCAGGGGCAACACCAACGGCTGGGGCGATCCTGTCACCCTCGCCTGCTTCGCCGCCGCGGCCGTGCTGCTGGCCATCTTCCTGGTGCTCCAGCGCGCCCAGCGCGCCCCGTTGGTGCCGACGAGGGTCGTGCGCGACCGCAACCGGGCCGGCGCGTACACGGTCATGCTTCTGCTGGGGGCCGGGATGCTTGCCATGTTCTACCTGCTCACGCTCTACATGCAGATCGTCCGCGGCTACTCGGCGCTGCACGCCGGCCTGGCCTACCTGCCCTTCGTGGTCGGCATCGGTGTCGCGTCCGGCGGTCTCGGCCCCCGGCTGCTCGGCAAACTGCCCGCCCGGGCCGTCATCGCCCCGGGGCTGATCCTCTTCGCCGGTGGACTGGCCTGGTGCGCCGCGATGCTGACGCCAGCATCGAACTACTACGCAACGATCCTCCCGGCCCTGTTCGTCGGGGGAATCGGGACCGGGCTCATCTTCGTGGCCTCCACGGTCGTGGGGATGCACGGCGTCGCACCCCACGACAGCGGGATCGCCGCAGGCTTGCTCAACACCGGGGTGCAGGTGGGAGCCTCACTCGGTTTGAGCGCCCTGGCGTCCATCGCCTCGATCGTCACCAGAAGTCACCTGCCAGGCCACGCCATGGTCACCGCATTGACCGACGGCTACGTGTCCGGTCTCCTGGCCGGCGCGGCCATCTTTGCCGCCGGGGCCGTCGTTGCGTTGTTCTGCATCGACCTCAGGGTCAGCGCCGAAGAAGCGGCCGGCCACGAGTAGAGCATGCTCGCCGGAGCCGTAAACGAAAGCACAACAAGCAGGCACGAACTGGCAGCACCGTAGAACGTGAGGAACGAGCGGGGTGCCGGCCGGTCCCGCTCGCCACACCGCAACAGCGGAAGCAAAGCCGAGAGGCTCGCCGCAACCGCAAAAGGAGAAGAGATGCTCGGTACCGACACTCTCGCCGACCGGCTGGAACTGGAGCGCGTCGTCTCGCTGCTGGGCCGCTGCCTCGACGAGCGCGACTTCGACGGGCTGCGCCAGCTCTTTAACGCTGACGCCACCGTCACGACCGGCCAAACCGCCCGCGGCCACGACGCCCTGGTCGACCAGGCCCGGCGCCGCCACACACGCGACGCCAGCGTCCAGCACATCATCACCAACCTGATCATCGACTTCGACGGCGACCAGGCGGCCGGGCGTGCGAACCTGCTGGTCAGCTTCGCCCACACCGGGCCCGCCGATCCAGCACCGTTCCTGATCGGCGAGGTCTACCGGCTCACCTTCCAACGCACGCCCCACGGGTGGCGCATCAATAGCCTGGCCAGCACACCCACCTGGTCGCTTACCCAGCAGCCTGGCTCGGGCCGTGGCCTTATCACCTCGGGCGCCGCCCGATGATCCTCGCTGCCCCGCTGATCGACACCCGCACGATCGTCGGCTTCGCTCTCGCGAAGGGGAGGCCGCGGTGATCAACGAGCCCGCCCCGCCGTTGAGTGGTCCGCCGACTGAGCCGGGGAGGATAGCGGGACTTCGCCGCAACGTCCTGGGGATGATCGTCCTACTCATCGTGCAGGTCGGCGTCGGGGTCGCGGTGAACCTGTACGCCACGGTACCCCCGGGCGATCTGCACAAAGGCGTCGGCTCGGCCCTGGGCCGGGCGATCTCCAAGGGTCCTGTTGGTCTCAGCCTCCACGCCGTTCTCGGGCTGCTCCTCGTGGTGTTCGCTATCAGCATCATCATCCGGGGGGCAACGATGCGCCGCACCCCCCTTCTGCTGCTCGGAGTCGTCGGTCTGCTGGCCCTCGCCGGGGCCGCCATGAGCGGGGCCGCGTTCGTCGACAAGCCGGCCAACGCCGGTTCAATGTCGATGACTGTCCTCGCCGGGGTGGCCACCCTCGCCTACGTGCTGATCCTCTATCTGTTCGCCCCGACGCAGCCCGAAACCAACCCGAAATCGCCCGTCGGGCTCCACGAGAAGGGGCGGTGATGTCCGCTCTCACCGCCCTGGGATCGCCCGCCGTCGTCTCGTCGTCGCCTGGCGGTCGCCTGCCGCCAGGCACCGGAGGGGATCGCGCATCACCCACCGTGGCTAGCGCGCCCACCTGGTCGGCGAAACCCTTGGACATCAGGGGACGCCACCATCCGCACCCGGGCGGGACCCGCAGCACCGTTCACTAACACACAAAAGGAGTAATCATGCTTCACCTACGAGCCGTCCGTCCCAGAACGCGCGCCGGCCAGCGCACCTGGCTGCGCGTGGCCTTGCTCTTTGGCCTGGTCACTCTTGTGGCCGTGGGGCTGCCCAGCCGTGCCGCCCACGCCTCCCCGGCACGTGAACCGGATGTGCAGAAGTATCTCGGTACCTGGAACTATGACATGCCGGACCTGGCAACCGGGCTCAACATCGATGTGCTGACATGCCCCGGCGGCGGCAACGGATGCAACAGCCCGTTTCCCCTGCCGCTCAGGGTCCCTCAGGTCGGCAACGTGGTGTTCTCGGCCGAACCGGACGGCACCGTCGTGGGCGTGACCGACCAGGGCTGCCACTGGCACTTCGCCGCTACTCCCGGGTCGCTCGAATTGATCGGCCAAACCCAGTCATGCTTCAACCGCGCCTTCGGCGGGACGGCCACCATCACTCAATGGACCGTCACCGTTGACGGGGTGCACGAACGCGAGTCGATCACCGCCATCAGCCACCAGCCCACCGGCGACCTCATCGCCACCGTGCGCTATGGCGCCCGCACCAGAGCCACCGGGGTGGGCGGTCTCAATTCCTTCTCGCGTTTCCTCGGCGCTTACACCTACGACCCGGCGAATTCGCAAACGCTAGTCAACACGGTGGTTACCGACCACGGCAGCGACTACCCAGCACAAGGAACCGTCTGGTTCACCAGCGAGCTGTACGGCACGATAGTCGCTCACACCCCCGAGGGCTGCAGCTGGACACTTGCGGTCCAAGGCAACACTGCCGAGTTGAACCCGGCCCCGCAGACATGCGCGCTCGCGACTGGCACCCTCGGGCTCCACTACTGGGCGGTGGCCACCGATGGCGAACACGATGACTTCTTTCTTGCCGGCACCAACGACCAGCACGGTCAGTCGACGAACTTCTACCTCTTCATCGGCGCCCTGACCCGAACGGCGCCATGTCAAGAGGATGGTCACACCGGACAAACGATCAGGCCACAACCATGCCAGTCAGGAGAAGGCTAGTTGCCCGCTGAGCGGAGAAGGATCCGCACGAACAATCACATCAGGCAACCGCTCGACGACATCGTCGCCCCCGCCGCAAGCAAACGCTCAAGCTGGGCTTCGGCGCTGTTCGCCGAAGCCCAGCGCAGTACGAAATCAACCTCAAATCGCCAGTCGGGCGCCACGAGAAAAGGCAGTGATGTCCGTTGTTCTCACCCGCTGGGGGCCGCCCACCGCCGTCTGGTCGTCGTCTTGCGGTCGCCTGCCGCCAGACGCCGGGGGGCATCACGTGGCCAGCGCGCGCCCACCAGGTCGTTGAACCCTCGGACGTCAGGGGATCAGCCATGCCCATGCTCATAAGCGAACTGTTCCGCACCGTGACCGCAGCTAGCCCCGATTGCGTGTGGGACGCACTGACCACAACCGGTCGCCCAGTCGGATACCTCTACGGGATGACCGTCGAGTCCGACTGGCGGCCGGACACGGCCATCACGATCGGACTCGACAGTCAGTGGCGGCTGACCGGCGAGGTGTTGAACGCTGATCGGCCCCACCGGCTCTCGTATACCCTCGGCGATCGACCGGGGGATCCGTCGGTCTACGTCACCTGGGAGATGTGCCGCCGCGACAACTCGACAATCATTCGTCTCTACCTCGACGACCCGTATCCGCAGGCCGATGCCGCCGATGACCTCGAGGCCACCTGGCTCCCCGTGCTCTCGGGCCTAGTCAACTACCTCAACTGTGGCGAGCCGCCGAGCCCCCAGACAACAGGAGCGTGATATGTCCGATGCCGAGCGCCTTCAGCGCATGACCGCGTTCTGGGCTACGCCAGCCCAATCCCGGGAGCAATTGGGGTCGGTCACAGTCCCGGGCGCCCGCTGCTCCGTGATCATCCCGCTACGACTGCGCTGGGCTTGGCCAGGAGGACCAGCTTCCCCCGCACCCGCCCCGTCTCGATGAGGCTGTGGGCGCGTGCGACTTCGTCCAGTGGCAGGATCTGCTCGACGGCGACCCTGAGGTCGCCACGCTCGACGAGGTCCGTGATCTGGTCGAGGTCCTCTCCGGACGGCGTAAAACCGAACTCGACGTACCGAATCCCGCGCGGGGCCGCCTGTGCGCGGACGAGGGAGCGATCGGGACCGGTTCCGCGGACGTCGAGCAGCAGCCCTCCCGGTTTGAGCGTGTTGAGTGAGCGAGGGCCGTAGTCATCGCTGATCGGATCGAGCACGACGTCCATGCCGGCTGCCGCCTCGGCGAAGTCGGTGGCGGTGTAGTCGATGAGTTCGTCTGCACCCAAAGCGCGTAGGAATTCGTGCTTCTCCGGGCGAGCGGTGCCAATGACGTGCGCACCCCGGGCCTTGGCTATCTGAACCGCGAGGTGGCCGACCCCGCCGGCCGCGGCGTGGACGAGAACGCGCTGCCCGGGCCCGACCTCGGCGACGCGCACGAGCGCCTGCCACGCGGTGAGCGCGGCGACCGGTAGAGCAGCGGCTGAGACGAGGTCGATGCTGCGCGGTGCGCGAGCGAGCGCGTCGATAGGGGCGACGATGTACTCGGCGTGGCTTCCAGCGGGCGGCAGGACGATGCCATATACCGGGTCGCCTGGCCGCACGCGCGTCGTCGGCCCGCCGAGTGCCTCGACGACCCCGCTGAAGTCCAGACCGAGGGTAAACGGCGGGTCGCCGAACCGGCGCAGCAGACCCGATCGGCGTTTCCAGTCGGCAGCGTTGACGCTGGCCGCGTGGACGCGTATCAGTGCCTCCCCGGGCCCTGGGGTGGGACGTGGAACCTCGACGATCTCCAATACACCGGGCCCTCCGAAGATCCGTTGGCTGACGGCGCGCATTCGCCCCGAGTCGGACGCTTGCCGAACGCTGGAATGAACCATGCCGACATCTTGCCGCACATGGTTTCGGTTGTGAAGAAGGCACCCATATGATATCTAGGTTCCCTATGGAAACTAGCCTGGACGTTGACTTTGCCGACGAGTGGACAGCGATCTACGGCCGCGGATGTCCTTCGCGGTCCGTCGTCGAGCTGCTGGCCAACAAGTGGAGCCTGTATGTCCTCGGCGCGCTGCGCCGCTCACCGCGCCCGATCCGCTTCAACGAATTCCGGCGACTGTTGGACGGCGTGTCGCAGAAGGTGCTCACCCAGACGCTTCGACGGCTCGAGCGCGACGGCCTGGTACGTCGCTCCGTATATGCGACGGTCCCGCCGAAAGTCGACTATGCACTGACCGAACTCGGCGTTACCGCTGCCGAGCTCGCCGCCGCCATTGGCGAATGGGCCGTCGATCACGTGCCAGCAATCGACGCCGCCAGGGCAGACTTCGATCGCAAGAGTGACGCCGAGCTTGAGCCCATCAACTAGTACGGCAGCCTTCGTTATCTGGCAAGATTAGCGGGGGCGGCATGGCGCGAGCTGGGGCGGAGACCCCCGGCGGGAGCCGTTCGCGTCCTGGGCCGTCCGCCACGACCTGCTGGCCGCCAGTCCGATGGACAAGATCGACACCGTCAATGTCCCCAGGACGCTGCCGCGGCCCGCCGCGGCCGCCGACGTCGCCCGGGTGCTCGCCGCGATCTGCAGCCGCCGTCCCCGTAAGGACGTCCCGCTGGACCGGCTTCGCGACCGGGTGCTGTTCGAGACCGCCTACGCCTGCGGCACCCGCGCGGCCGAGGCCTGCGGGCTCTACGTCGAGGACCTCGCCCTGCGCCTGGACGATGAGCACGTGCGCATCCACGGCAAGGGCGGCACCGTCCGGACGGTGCTGCTGGACGACCGCGGCTACGTCGCGCTGCTCCGGCTGTACCTGGCCCGCACCGGCTACACCGCCGGGCCGCTGTTCCGCGCCAGCATCAACGGGTCGGGCGGGCCGCTGTCCTACGATGCAGCCCACCACCGCTGGGAGGGCTACTGCAGCGCGGCCGGGGTCGACATGGAGATCCACCAGCTGCGCCACGCCCACGCCACCGAGCTGATCAACTCAGGGGTGTCCATCGAGGCCGTCCGCCGGCGCCTCGGCCACGCCAGCACCGAGACCACCCAGCTGTACGCGCTGCTGGACGACAAGGTCGCCGATGCCGAGATCCGCGCCGCGCGCCGCCGACGGGACCGGTCAGCGAGCTGACCGGCCTTGCGCTGAGCAGGCTCGACGCAATCGCGTGTACCTGGTGACAGCAGTCTTACCGACACCCCTACTCCAGCGCGCCGTGACGATCAATGGTCTGACCGAGATGAGCAGGGCCTAGCGCAGCAGGTCCCGGGCAGGGTAACATTTGGTCTGTCCATTAACATGAGAGGCCGGAATGCTGTCATTCGCCTTCAGCCCGGAGCAGGAAGAATTCCGCGTCCAGCTGCGCAAGTTCGCCGTGGCCGAGCTCGCGCCCCACTACATCGAGCGCGCCGCGCGCTCAGAGTTCTGCTGGGACGCGCACCGGCAACTGGCCGAGCTCGGCGTCCTCGGCATCGGCCTTCCCGAGAAGCACGGCGGGACCGGGGCGCTCGACCCGGTGACGCTCGGCCTTGCCGCGGAGACACTGGCCTACGGTGA
>WNGL01013044.1_pt1 | contig 16847 bp, 16 predicted proteins | sample 5400591 | NCBI WGS metagenome assembly WNGL01 (sample SAMN13153377, study PRJNA577476) | soil metagenome | isolation source: 80 cm soil or saprolite under Garry oak tree replicate 1 | place: USA:California | collected 2016-06-15
TCGCTCTCGGATGCACCTTGATTACAGGGAAGACAGGAAGGAATCGTAATCAAATCGTCGGGTCGCGGAGTAGGGAATGCAGATTTCGGTGAAATGTGGTCGCGGGTTGTCGGGGACGTGCTTCCGCAGTATCCGCAAATTTCAGAAACGCCTGGGCTCATTTGTGTCTAACTATTAAGTGAGTTGGGAGATAGCCTGCAAAGAAACTGCGGGCTATCTCGCCAGGTATCACAGCACCAATTTGGGAAATTCATTTACGTCATTCCAGTCTTACATAGCATAAAGGAAATTCCCTCGCACCGTGTTAGCCAGCGGACTCTGCTGGCTATGCAGCTATCAGCCCGCTGGCTATGAAGATATCTGAAATCCCGATCATGACTGGCCCGGAGTCCACCCTTTCCATAGCGTGGCTGCGGACGTAGCGCTCATCTTTGGTGGGAACCGCGTCCGGAACCGCCGGACCTTTAAACATGAGTTTCACGGCGCTATATAGCCGCTGCTCATCGATCTTCCGGCTTCACATATTTCACCGTTCCCCCGCCCTTTTGGGAGTGGAGATAACTCTCCACGTCGCTCAGCGGATTCGTGTAATAACGAAGCCTGTGCTGAACCAGGTCGTCGGCTTTGAGGGCCATGTCAAAGGGCAGGTCTTTTTGCATGTAGGCGGCGATCTTGGCGTTCTCCAATGTCGCGCCATTGCGGCTGGCGATTTCTTTGGCGAGCGTCTCGACGTAACTGTCAAGCTCCTTTTCGGGAACGACTTGAGAGACGAGGCCGATCCGCTCAGCTTCGATGCCGGTGAGATTTCTGCCGGTGAGCGAGATGTAGAAGGCTTTCTTGGTTGGAATTCCACCGTGAAAAAGGCTGGGCGTCGCCGTGGCTCCGTAGCTCCCGCGGATGATCTCCGGCATCCCGAACTTTGCTGTGTCGGCAGCGATCACGAGATCATGACCGTTGATCAAGGCGAGGCCGCCGCCGAGGCACCAGCCTTTAACCGCCGCAACCGTGATCTGAGGGAGTTTGCGCATGATGCCTACGATCTCGGCCACGCCGCCCGCGCCGCGGCTCCGCCGCCTGTTGCTCTGGTTTCTCATGTCATACAGGTCGCGCCCTGAGGAATACGAATCGCCCGCGCCCCGGGTCACGATGCAGCGGATTTTGTCATTGTCCGCGATGGATCGGAGCAAGCCGACCAGTTCACTGAGCAAGGCGATGCTCAGAGCGTTTTTCTTCTCCGGCCGGTTGATCGTCAACCACGCGATGCCTTCGCCTTCGTTGATGTTAGTTAGAATTAGTTTCTGATCTGTCATGTAGGTCTCCTCATATGATGAATAAATTCCTTTAGAGTACGTTCATCTCATGTGTCATTCTGAGGCCAAAGCCGAAGAATCTGGTTCGGATTAGATCCTTCACTTCGTTCAGGATGACACTGGTGCCTTATCCGAATGATCGGCAAATTTTAGCGATAGAGTACTATGCAAATCGATAAAAGTGTTTCGCATTATCCGCGAGGATTTTTTCTTTCGTTTGCTGTGAGATGTCTTTGCGCTCAACGACGTGCTTTACGGTGTCCGGCCATTCGGTATCCCAGTGCGGATAATCCGAAGCGTACATCATGCACTCGTCGCCGAATTGTTCGATCACCAAAGGCAACGCCGACTCCTCGCCCTCGCAGGTAAAGTAGCAGCGATTGTTTTTGACATACTCGCTCGGAAGCATCTTCAGCGGCTCCATCTCCGATTTTCGCTTTAAATATTTTTCGTCGAAACGTTCCATCCAGTAAGGCAGCCAGCCGACGCCGGCTTCCAGGAAGGCGACCTGCAATTTTGGAAAACGGTCGAGCACGCCGTTGGAGATGATCGCCACAATCGTCAGCATCTGCTCAAAAGGATGAGACGTCATGTGAACGCCGAGATATTTGTGAAAGCGCGTGTTGCCCGGCGAAACCTGAGCGGTGGCGTGAAATCCGATAGGAACGCCCAGCTCCTGAGCTTCCGCATAGATCGGGTCAAAATGCGGTTGACCGAGGTCCATTCCTCCCTGCACATAGGTCGGCATCATCACGCCGACGGCCCCCAGCTCCGTCACCGTGCGCCGGATTTCTTTAACCGCTTCGGCCACAACTTGAGGCGCAATCACCGCGGCATACTTGACTCGGCTGCCGGTGCTCTCGCAGAAATCGGCGGCCCAATTGTTGTATGCCTTTGCCAACTCGACAACCAGATCGAGTTCCCGCACGAGCCCAATGGCCAGCGCATTGCTGGGATAGGCGACGGCGTCGCCGATTTTTTCGGCGTCGAGATCCTTGCAGTATTCTTGAGGGTTCGCCGGTTTCCGGCCCGTGGTGCCGTTCAAAAAGATATCCCAGCCAAAGGAAGGAAAGTAGGGGCCGCTGCGAATCCGAAAACGCTCCGGGAGATAGTCTTTGTAGGCAGGTCCGTCCAAATGATGTGCGTCCGCATCGATGACAGTAAAATTATGATCCACGAAATAACCTCCCGTGAAGATCTAATCCTGCAGCCCGTAGCGCTGCGCGATCGAAAGGAAGATAGAGCCGACAATCACAGTGCCGATGGTGATGACGAGGCTGAAGGCGGCGAGTTCGCCGACGTGGCCGTTGTCCCACAATTCCCAAATGGTTACGGCCACAACCTGCGAACCAGGAGAATAAAGCAGCAGCGCTATCGAAAGTTCCTTGAAGGTGATGAGAAAAATATAAATCCAACCGGCGAGCAAGGCGGGCAGGATGAGCGGGACCACGACGTGCCGGACCATTTGAAGCCAGCTCGCCCCGCTGGCCAAAGCGCCTTCCTCGAGTTCCTTATGAAGACTGAGCAGCGCCGAGTGGCTGAAGCGAACACCGTAGGGCAAATAGCGGGCGATAAAAGCCAGGACCAAAATCCAGATGGTGCCGTACACCGGCACCGGCAGTATGAGATACATTTTAAGAATGGCAATACCCATAACGATCCCGGGAAAGACCAGAGGCAGCATCGCCATCTGATCCAGCACCCAGCGCGCCTTCATTGTCGCACGGACGATCAACCAGGCCGCGAAAAAAGTGATCACGATAGCTATCGTCGCAGCGCTTGTACTGACCGTAAGACTATTGAAGATGGAGCGGGTGATACCGCTATCATTGAAGGCGGTCACGTAGTTGTTGAGCGTCAATAATGTTAGCGCGCGGCGGGACGGAACTTGGGCGAACGGCAGGAAAGAAGACCAGGCGATGGCGACGATGGGCAAGAATTGCAACAGCGGCAAGATCAACATCAGACAAGCGCCCAGCCAGCGCCAGCGACCGAGATCGATGCGGTGGGGACGAAACGCTTTGCCGCTGATGGTTGTGAATTTGTAGGTCTTACTGGTGATTCGATAGTAGGGGTAGAGACCGAGGGCGACCAGGGCGATGAGAACGATCGAGTAGGCGCTCGCTTCGCCGTACTTCGGAATCAGCCCGCCTTTGATCTGCAGATAAATCTTGGTGGTGAGAACCTCCACGCCGGCGGGGATGCCGATCAAGGCCGGAATCTCGAAAGCTTCCAAAGAGCGGATGAAGGTCAAAATAAGGACCGCGAGCACACTGGGCAATGCCAACGGCAAAGTGACCCGGCGAAAGACCTGCCAGCCGCTGCTTCCCGCGGTGGTGGCCGCTTCCTCCAATGAAGGGTCCATGGACCGAAACGGCGCTGCCATCAGCAAGAAAACCACCGGTATCCAGAGAAAACTCTCCACGAGGACCATTCCTGACAAAGAAAAGATATTTAACAGCGGACTGCCTTTGATCGCCACTACGGCGGCGTTGAGAATGCCGGCTTTGGGTCCGAGCAGCATGATCCAGCCAACCACTTTGATGATGCCGGGAATGGCAAATGACACGTACGCCGAGACGTAGGCGAGCCTGCGGAACGGGGCATTACTTCGTTCGGCGAGCCAGGCCAGCACTGTCCCGTAAGCCAAGGCGATGCCTGCGCTCCCTACCGAGAAGATGACTGAGTTGGCGAGCAGGGTCTGAATGTCGCCAAGGGATTCAATGATATTTTCAAAGTGCTGCAAGGTGAAGCTGCCCGCTTGCAGTCCGCGGTCGATAACCAGGCTCGTGTGGAGAATAAAGAAGAACGGCGGTAACACGAGGTAGGCGAGAGTCAGACCGGTCAAGAGAAATAGCCACTGCGCGGCGTTCATCATCGGCATATGTGGCGTTCTTTCCGACCGTTGAATAAGAGACATAGGCGTTTAACCGTCAGTTGTTTTTAAATTTGCCACGGTTCAGGACCATACATTTTAAACGTCTCAGGCCGATTTTCGGAACGTTTCGACCTAGTTCCCGGGCCATCTTTTACCACGTTGGTATATATCAAATCTACCCGCCAGCTCAATGGAGATTTAGGCTCCCTTATGCGCGATGCCGCCTAGAAGTTTTCCCCAAAGAGTGAGTGACTTCCTTCTCGTATTCGATCCGTGTTCCGGACGCCAGCGCTTCGTGCTAATTGCTCAGGCCCGTCAGATTGAGCTGTTTTGCTGCGATGATTGAACGACTGGAGAAGCGCACTATGTCCGACAACTGGATCCGTCGAGGTACTAACTAAATGCATGAATGAATTTGCTCGGGAGATTGGAGCGATGGATCCAGAAGACCCAAGCGTGCTGAATTTATAAAAGAGCTTTCCGACCTCACACAACTCAGCGGCTTATTGAAATCCGAAAGAAATAAATTGCTAAAGTGAAACGGTTTCACTTTGGGATCCCTCAATAACCAAAAGGGGCCGGACTTGGATTTGACATTGAGCATCGAAAACACCGACATGCGTAGGATGAACGACCGCTTGCGCGCGTACGGCAATTTCGACGTGGTTGCCGGAAACTTTTCGATGTATTCAAAAATCAAAATACGGCAAGGGAAGATCGACGGACATGTGAAGCCTCTTTTCAGCGACATAATGTACGATGGCGTCAGGACGCCGAGAAAAGCATGTTTCGAAAGCTCTACGAGGGGCTGGTGTCTCAATATTAAGCGCGTCTGCCAGCGACCATCCGATAAATCACGAGCAGGATAATAGATCCGATTACGGCCATTACGAATCCTGCGGGCTCACCCTCGCCGTACATCCCTAGCGATCGCCCAAGAAATCCGCCGACAAGGGCGCCGGCAATCCCCAACAGAATAGTAATGATGAAGCCGCCTGGGTCGCGACCCGGCATGATTAACTTGCCAACAACACCAACGACCAATCCGAACAGTATGTAGCCGATAACACTCATGAGACCTCCCAAGACCTAGAGTTAATTCCAACACCTGTACATTCAATTCAATTACATGGCTGATCCACAGTTCGACCTCCTGTGTTGATTCTTTGTGTCGGCAAAACGGACGCGGCTTTCTTCGTACAAAACGATCATATTGCGCCAGTAGGCACAATCAAGGGGTAGGCTGAATTCCCCTGAACAAAGTAAGCGACCCTTCTACATCGATAAGAGTTCTAGTAGGCGAGCAAGTCGGCGCCTAGTTTCTTCTCTGCGGTTGCACTCTACTCGCTACGATCCAGCCTCATCCCAAAGCCTCTCGCCTAAGTGGTCCTTGTCACAAAGCGCGGTTTGCTTTCTTGCACAGCGACTGTCTTTCTTTCACGACACAAACTATCAAAACTAGTCGATAAGCAGACACACTCGACTACCTTATAGCAAACAAATAAGGCTGGGGGTGCCATGGTCTAATTCTTGCTCAGCAAAAATAGCGGATTCAATGAGCAATAAACGCGGCAAATTCATAACCTCCGTGGCGCGCTCAATTGATCTAGACCCGATCAAATCGGCAAAGGCGTCAGGCCTTCGTTACGTTACGGATTCCTCGCCGGGGATAACTCGCCGACGCTTCGGTACTGGCTTTAAATACATTGACCCTCGCGGAAAGCGTTTGCGGAGCGCTGAAGTCCTACGCCGGATCCAGTCTCTGGCGATCCCGCCAGCATGGGTGGATGTATGGATCAGTCCGTCGCCTGATGGTCATCTGCAGGCGACCGGCCGGGATGCGAGGGGACGCAAACAGTATCGCTATCATCCCCGCTGGCGCGAAGTGCGAGATCAGACAAAGTACGATCGCATGATGGCCTTCGGCCGAATCTTGCCAGTGCTTCGAGAGACCGTCGAAGATGATTTGATGCAACCCGGGCTGCCGCGGACAAAGGTGATTGCCACAGTGGTTAAGCTCCTGGAAACCACCCTGATTCGAGTGGGCAACGAGGCATATGCGCGAGAGAACAAGTCATTTGGTCTCACGACCATGCGCGATAAACACGTTAAAGTCCGGGGAACCAGAATCCGTTTCGAATTCCGCGGCAAGAGCGGCGTCGATTTCGAGCTTGACATCCACAATCGCCGGCTAGCAAAAATCGTAAAGCGCTGCCAAGAGCTTCCAGGCCAGGAACTGTTTCAGTACGTCGATGAGGAAGGCCAACGCGGGAGCATCGACTCGAGCGATGTAAACGCGTATCTCCGCGAGGTAACCGGAGGTGAGTTTACGGCGAAGGATTTCCGAACCTGGGCCGGGACGGTGCTTGCCGCACGGGCGTTCCGGGAGGTAAGGCGGTTCAATTCCAAGGCGCAAGCTAAACGCAACATCGTAAAAGCGATCGAAACGGTCGCAAAGAGACTCGGCAACACGCGCGCCGTATGCCGCAAATGTTACGTCCATCCTGCAGTGGTTAACTCGTATCTCGACGGAACATTAGTGAATACCTTGGGGCAGCAAGCAAAGCGTGAAATGGCTGGATCGCTCAGCGACCTCGCTCCCGAGGAGGCCGCCGTCATGGCCATCCTCGAGCAACAGCTAAAAGCCGAGGCTTCAAAGAAAGCTGCATAATGCCTTCCGCAGTTGAGCATGAAAATATTCTAATCGCCATCGACGATTCAGCCGCGACCTGGCGAGCCGTAGACTATGTCGCCGATTTGGGCAGAACATCACAACGCCTGTGCGTTCATCTTTTTCATGCCGATTTCTACCCGCCTGATTTACAAGAATCGCGCGGCGGGACAACTGCCAACGAAGTCTCTTAATTACTGCGCTGGTACAGCTGTAAGCTGTTGATCACCCTACTTGCTACTCTCTTTTTCCAGGCGCTCGCCGTATCGCCTCAGCACGTCTCCCATCTTGCTCATTTCTTCGCCTCGAATCCGCATCATCTCCCCGTGCATCTGCATCATCACACCAGCGGCTTTGGGGTTGTCTCTAATTAACTGCAGCATCATTCCCATCCCTCTATGTCCCATCATTTCTCCCATTGGGCCTCCCGGCATAGGCATAGGTGGTCTACCCTCGCGTCCTCTTGGAGCCTTCTCCATTTCATGCTCCTGGGAGTACGCGAATCCGACAGGGAGGTTGAAGAGCAAACCCAAGACAATAATACAAATGCCCTTTTTCATTGACGTATCCTCCTCGCACAAAGATACACCAAATTATCCCGTCACCGGAAGTTCGCGGCAAAGCGAGTGCCGGGGTCTCCGTACCAATAACAATTACCGGCAACGGTGCCGGAGCGTGTCAGCGGCTCAGAGTGGGCGTCGGGACGTAAACTCTTGATCTGATTAGTTTCGGGCGGATGGCATTCGCGTTGCTCTATGTCATGCCCGAAGGGAAACAACGATGCTCGAACTGCTAATCCGAGTCGCCGCGATGTGCGGCATCAAAGCACCTTTGGAATGCAGAGCGGAACAACAAGCCAATGAAAAACAAGTCCGGGAATCGATCCTTGTCCTCATGCGACGCGAATACAACGAACATTTGGTACGAACGCTACAAGCCGACAGTCCACCAGTACAGACCAATAGACAGTGACTCTCGTTACGTCCAATGAGGCTCTTATGAAAAAACACTCTTGCCAACTGTCGCTCTTGTCCTTACATGTCGCTCGGTGGCTATGGCGCGCAGGCGGGCATTAGAGGAGCAGCCCGGACCGCAACCGTTGCAACAACTGGTCATATAGGAGACGCGCTTATGAAGAAAATAATGGAAAGGATCGCTGTCTTGGTTGTTAGCTTCTTACTCTTGGCGATCGTATCTGTGACACACGCGCAGGTATGGGTTGATCCCTACGTGCGTAAGAATGGAACTGAAGTACAGGGGTACTATCGGAGTAACCCAGACGGAAATCCGTACAACAACTGGTCTTATCCGGGAAACGGGAATCCCTATACCGGGAAAGAAGCGACGGGAACTCCTAACCGTTACCTAGATCGTTATCAGAACAGAAACGGCTTGGGCTTGGGCGAATATCAGAATCAGTATAACAATATATATCAGCGCCACTGGTAAACTAAGCCGCGCGTTTGTTCCTGCGGGAGCGAATTGGGCCGGACCGTTTTAACGAACCGTCGGTAGACAGTTCGCAAAAAATATTCCTCGACACTACTAGCCTGAGAAATACAACGTGCTGAAAGGAATGCATTAGCTGGAAGTACACCCGGTGAGAACGCGTTGTTAGATCGCGCGGGAGCTACGCGTTCCATTTATTTCCATTTATATGGATAATCCATCTGGGTAGCAATTCGAACGCGCGCATCCGGACCAGCCAATCTCTGTACTAGGTGCAGGCCCGCGTCGATAGCGGATGAAACGCCACCCGCGGTAATTATGTCCCCCTCATCGACCACCCGGTCGGGGACAACCGCTCGACAGTATTGTTCCAGTTCCTTGAGCGCACTCGGATGTGTTGTCGCGCGCTTGCCCCGAAGAAAGCCTACGGCTCCGAGAAGGAGAGCGCCAGTGCATACTGATACCTTAAGTCTCGCGGAACTAGCGGTTCTCAACCAGTCGACAAAACTCCTGTCGTGTTGGAGGCTCCTGGTGCCGAATCCCCCGGGCACAAAGAGCATGTCGTAGGAACTGAGGGGCTCCGCTATGGCATCCGCTTCAATGCGAAGACCCCGATCATCCACGACGTGTTGAGTGGTTGCGCATATACGCCATTCGAAATCATCCATGATCTTCATCGACTTCAGGCGCGTTACGGGGTCGTAGAACCCGATGAAGTCCAGAGACGTCATCCGGTCAAATACGACAAATGCGGCTTTCATAAAGCCTACCTCCCACTATCTTGCGTGCGATCTAACGGATTGCGCAGCTGCGGGGTGCGGCGGCCGCAACCAAGACAGACCCCTTCCCTTTCAAGCGGCCGCCGCAACCCGACAGCTTCAAGCGCTGGTTAGGCGGCGCCGGATCCTTGCCCTCGCGCATAAAGCGCCGGTGTGAGCTCGTACACCACCCGCTCCCGCCCGTGCGGATCAATCGTCGTGCCAGCACGCACGCCACCAATCTTCTCCACTGCCCGCTGGGAACGGCGATTGTCTGGACCGATGATGAAGATTACACGCTTCACCGACCTGAAAGCATGCTCCACCATGAGCCGCTTCATCTCGCCATTGTATCGACCGCCCCATCATAGCCGTGGTAGCGTGACGATCCGATGATGCGGCCGTTGGCCCGATCCAGCGCCACAAGCGCCCCACCGGAAGCGAGGGCCTCCTCGAAGAACGCGCGGAACGTGGCCTCCTGATACCGATTTCGTTCTGGATGCTGCTCCCAGATGAGGGGATCCGCCGCGACCCGGAACAGCGCGTCGAAGTCGTCCGCACGCAGTGGGCGTAGCTCGAGGAGCTCTCCAAGGAGAAAGGGCTGTTTATCGAATGACACGATATATACTCCGGCAACAACGCGCAGCCAGCATGACCGCCGGCGCCGCCTAACGAGGCTGTAGAAAAACCCTCCTAGAGGCGGTTTTCGCCACCTCGTCCACGCTCGCTCCTTTTTCTAAGTCGTTCGAAAATCCTGTGTTGTCGCTGTCTGTGAGCCGCTTCACGAGGAAATCGTCGTGAAGCTGGTCGGCGAAGTCGGAAATTGGAAGATCGTCGCTCATATCGCGTTTAAATTCTACTCGGTTGCGTCCGGGACTTTTTCTACAGGCTCAACGCAAAGCTCAGGCGTCGCTCTTAGCGATCGGTCTGAAGCGGTTTGTTATACGCCCTTCTCCGTTCAGCTGGCAACCCGTCGAAACTGCTGCAAAGGTCGTAGGGATTACTTTTTACCCTCGATCCTTTGTCAGTGGCTCGTCCTACGGCACCGGACAAAACGGCGTCGCCCGCTTGATCTCGGGGATCACCTGTTCTCCAAATGCCTGGATCGTTTCCAACGCCCACTGCGGCTCCATCCCCGGCCAGTACACGGTAAACCACATGAACTCAGAACCAAACTCCCTATGGTACGCCATCACTTGTTCCGCCACCTCAACGGGGCTGCCGATTATGAGCCGCTCTTGCTTCAACTCCTCAAAGTGCACATCAAACCGTTCGCCGGGTTGGCCCCATTGCTGATATATCTGGTACATCCTCTCGTAAGCATCCTTGATCCGCTCCTCGGCCTCTCGTGTACTCTTTGCCATGCAGAGATCGCGGAAGATGAAGAGACCCTTGAACTCCCTGCCTTGGCGCTCCAGAGCAGCCTTGTAAGCCGGAAGGGCTTGCCGCAGGAAGGTCTTGGTGTGACGCCGGCTGGCTATCCAGTGATCCCCTACCTCAGGTACTCTTGACACATTCTTTAGCGTGTCCGCGCCGACAAGGATGGGAGGTCCAGGACGTTGGATTGGTTTTGGAGCGATACTTACCCCGTCTAAATGGAAGAACTGACCATGGAATGTGACGTTGTCCTCCGCCCAGAGCTTTCGGATCACCTGCAGCCCTTCCACCAACCGCTCCCTTCGATGCCGTTTCTCTATCCCGAAGGACTGAAACTCCACATCTCTGTAACCTTGCGCTACGCCAAAAAGGAACTTCCCTTGTGAGAGGATATCCAGTGTAGCGGTGTATTCCGCAACCTCTACAGGATGGTGCAGGGGGAGAAGAAAGATCGACGATCCGATATATAGCCCAGGAAATTGTCCCGTCAGATTTGCCAGGAGGAGGAGCGGCTGAACCGCTGCCGAATCGGGCCCCATAAGATAGTGGTGCGCGGCGAAGACGGCTTCGAAGTTGGTCTTGGATGCTACATCGGCCTGTTGATAGATGTGCCGGTACATGTGGCCGGGGTCGAAGTCCCCTGGGTAAGCGACACTAACAAGAACGCCGAACCGCATAGCATCACCTCTTAAAACCATCAACAAAACGACTTCAAGAAAGTTTATCGCGCCAAGACGTCAAGAACGCAAAGAAAACTTTTCTTCTTAGCGCCCTTTGCGCCTTTGCGCGAGACACAGTTTTTCCGATCTCTTTTTCAAATATCTTTGGCTAGTTTTATTTGACTCCGTAATTTCTGTAGAGCTCATCTATGAAACCAACTTTGTCGAGCTTATTAAGGATTCGATTGTCTATCACATCCTCAGGCTTAACATTAGCGACCCGTGGATCACGCGAGCTGTAGAGTATCACATCCTCAGGCTTAACATTAGCGACCCGTGGATCACGCGAGCTGTAGAGGCGATGGACATTGCGCAACCCGTCCAGCGAAGGAAAAGGCTTTCGATCCATAATGTTTACAATGTCCAGGTAGGCCAGCTCAGCAGCGGAGGGATCGGTAATCTTCAGACGCTTCATGATTGTTCTTAGGACGGTGGTTTTATTTTCGGGCGAGAGGCTAAACGCTAATCCTTCAAGCGTCGCCTTTAAAAAGTTCTCTACGATTTCGGGGCGCTTCTCGATAGAGGACTTTTGCGCCAAGGCACTCATACCGATCATGGGTACATTCGCATGATACAGGTCGAGCAAAATTGAAAAGCCTTTCTGCTTAAGGATACTGGTGAAGACCTTATCGAGTGTGGCGACGTCAATCGTCCCTGTATCCAGGGCCTGCAGAAGAATTGTCTGGTCGCCCACCACCAACACCTGAATCCCATCGCGCTCGGGCTCCAAACCCAAGTGCTCTAGCGCGAGCATTGCCCGCATCCACATCCCTCCGCCAATGCTTTGAACCCCAAAGCGTTTACCTCGCAGATCCTGAGGTCTTGTGATCCCAGGCCGCGCTACGACGTCGTGATTAAAGCGACTGGTAAAGGCTGCTATTAATTTAACGTCTGCACCGCTTGCAGCAGCGGCCAGCACCAATGCCTCCCCGGCGGCATATCCAACGTTGATTCGGCCTGCTGTCAGGGCGGAGATCAGAATGGGGCCAGTGCGTATGAAAACGACCTCTGCATCGAGCCCATTTCTGGCGAAGAAACCCTGTTCCTGGGCGATCCACAGAGGAACCACTCTGGAGTTCACGGCGGCATGACCAATGATGATTTTTGTTGAGGATTGAGCGGCTTTAAGGCTGCTACACAGAAACAAAAGGGCGCATAGGGTAACTGCAAAAATGACGGACATTTTGCTCCCCTCCTTGTCCTTCCTTTTTGCTGACGACCGGCCACTGACCGCTCTCACTTGATCACTTAGTCCGCGGCGGATTTAAGAGCCTCAAACACCTACCGGAGAGAATGGCCGAGATTGCCATTTTAAGGCGGAGACTAACCGACAACGCAGCGTTACGTCAACTTCGGACTGGCTTTCACACCGGGCTGGAAATTTTCTCCGTCTCGGGGTATGGAGGAGCTAAATTAATTGGCCATAGGAAAAGTCAAGAGCGTCGCGACGATCGAGTTAAGGAGGTAACGTGCAAAAGTTCAGCGAGCTCATGCAGGGGAACGAACTCATCATCGCCCCGGTGGCGCTCAATCCGATCATGGCGCGGCTCGCCGAGGAGGCCGGGTTCAAGGCGCTCTATCTCAGCGGCGGGTCGCTCGGCTGGCTGAAATGCGTCACCGAGGCCAATCTGACCTTGCCTGAGCTAGACGCGGTGGCGCTCGACATGCGCGCCGTATGCCAGTTACCGATTGTCCTGGACGCGGGCGGCGGCTGGGGTGATCCTGTGCACGTGCACCGCACGATCGCCCTCGCCGAAGCGGCGGGCTTCGCCGCGATCGAGCTCGAGGACCAGCTGCTGCCTCGCCGAGTCGAGCATCACGTCGGCGTCGACCATCTGATCCCGACCGAGCTGATGCTAAAGAAAATCGCCGAGGCGATCGCAGCCCGCACCGACCTCGATTTCGTGATCATCGCCCGGACAAACGCAAGGCGGGTCTACGATCTCGACGAGGCCTTGCGTCGTGCGGAAGCGTTTCACAAAGCCGGCGCCGACATGCTTTTCGTCCACACACGAAATGCCGAGGAGATGCGCATCGTCGGCGAGCGGCTGCCACCGCCGCTCATGACCTTTGCGCCGCCTGACGGTTTCACAGGATTCCTCTACTCGCCGCGCGATCTCGCAGGTCTTGGCTACCGCCTTGCCGCCTCCTCCGGCACGGCTTTCGCCGCCATGGTCAAAGCCGTGCGCCAGTCCTATGAGTGTTTGGCGCTGGGGAAAATGGATCCTTTCCTCGGCTCGGGCGGCGCCGACAAGGAGATGAAAGCCGCGCAGACAACCTGCGGCCTGGACGGTCTTCTGGAAATCGAACGGCGCACCATGAAGGATCATTGAGGCGGAGGAGTATTCACCACAGAGACACGGCGCGGCGAAGCCGCAACCAAAAGTGGGAAAAGCGGGATTTACCGCAGAGGCACAGAGTACGCAGAGATTTTTTATTTCAAATTCTCCCCTCCGCGTCTCCGCGCCTCAGCGGTGAACTATCCGAAACGTTCTCGATCGGGGGATAGCGCTGTGAAGCAGGGCTTTAAGGTGATGGACAGTGACATTCATGTGCGGGAGCCGCATGATCTGTGGGCCAGGTATATCGAGCCACAGTTTAAAGAGCGCGCCCCACAGTTTACCAATGTCCCGGATGGCTCGAGCCCGGGCGTGTGGCGTTTTGAGGGCAAAGTGTTTCCTGCCTACATCGATCGCCCGGAACGCCAGCGCCTGGCCAAAGTACGACGGCAGAAGGCACACAACCGCCACGAGGAGCTTGGACGCGAGGTAGGCCCTGAAGAAGAGCGCCGCGGCGAAGACCCGAAGGCAATGCTGCACGCCATGGACGTGGAAGGCATCGACGTCTCGATCGTGTTTCGCACACGCGCCGCCCATGTAGTTGCCGTGGATGGCTTGGACGCAAAACTGACCGCCGCGGTCTGCCGTGCCTTCAACAACTGGCTCGCCGACTTCTGCAGCACCAACCGCGCGCGCCTGAAACCCGCCGCTCTCTTACCGGTGCATGACGTAAAACTTGCGGAGGCAGAGGCGCGGCGTAGCGTCAAGGAATTAGGAGCTGTGGCTCTGGTATTGCCCAACCAGCAGGTCAATGGGCGGCCGTGGTACGACCGTTATTACGATCCCCTCTGGGCCGAAGCGGAAAGGCTGCACGTACCCGTCGCCTTTCATGGCATCCAGATGGCCTACCAGGAGCATTTGGGACGGCGCTACCTCGATAACTTCGCTATGGCGCACGCCGTGGGCCATCCAGTGGAGATGATGCTGGCATTGGGGAGTATGTTGACGGGCGGAGTTTTCGAACGTTTTCCGGGATTGACCGCCGCCTTTCTGGAGGGGAGCTGTAGCTGGGTGCCGTGGTGGCTATGGTGTTTAGACGAGCGCGTCGAGAAGTTCGGCGACGACGAACGATTCCCGTTAAAGATGCCTCCCAGCGAATATTTTCGACGTCACTGCTATGTCTCGGTTGATCCAGATGAGGCGGTCGTGAAGTACACCATCGAAGCCATCGGTGATGAGAACATCGTCATTTCCACCGATTGGCCGCACGACGACTCGGCCTATCCGCGCGCCATCGAGACATTTTTGCAACTTGACGGCGTTAGCGCGGCGAGCAAGCGTAAGATTCTGTGGGACAACTGTGCTCGCCTCTATGGGATCCAATAAAATTCTATACGCCTAGGTGTTAAAGAACTTTTTTTCTCTTTGAGGTCAATTCCGCCGCAGCTTGCTGCGGAGTGGTAGCCAGCAGCGCTGCCAGAGTCCGTCATTCCCGCACGCTTTTAGCGGGAATCCAGACGAATTTTAGACTGGACCCCCGATTAAAACATTCGGGGGTGACAGCTTGGGGGGAAAAACCCCGCAGCTTGCTGTGAGGTGATTCATTGACATGAAGCTTCGTGAATAAAGCTGATGATCCGCATCTCCCGCTGGCACCTTGGGACAAGTAAGAGAGGGTCTGTTTCAAAGCGGCCTTGAGCGCGTAGACTACGGAGTGTCGGAGGACCGACATGCGCTACACCCGAATCTCTGCCGACTGCCACGTCGATCTCTGCTGGCTGCCGCCCGACCTCTTCAGCTCGAGTGCCTCCCTGGCGATGAAGGACCGCATGCCCTACGTCACGGACGGCCCCAAGGGGCCGAGGTGGGTGACGAAGAAAGGCGCGAACCTGGGGCTCGTGAACGGCATGGGGTCGGCCGGGCGCGAGTACGTCCCTGGCCGGATCCACCGCTCCGACCGTATGGCCGCGACCGGTCTCTACGAGGACGGCAAGCGTGGCATCCGGAGGCTCACCGACCCGGAGCTGCGGCTGAAGGACCAGGAGCGCGACGGCGTGCAGGCCGAAGTGCTCTACGGGATCCTGGGCGCCACCCGGCGGCTGAATGACGCCGAGGCCGCCGTCGAGCTGGTGCGGATCTACAACGAATGGCTCGCCGGCTTCTGCGACGCGCACCCCGACCGTTACGCCGGCCTTGCCTGCATCCCCAACGTCCCCGTCGAGGCCGCCGTGGAAGAGATGAGGCGCGTGATCAAGCGCGGCGGCGTGCGCGGTCTCGAGATCGCCAACTCGCACGACATCGTGCCGCTCTGGGATCCCCAATGGAACCCGGTGTGGGAAGTCGCCAACGAGGCCGCCTTGCCGGTGCACTTCCACACCGTGGGGGAGCGGCGGCCGGACTTCGAGAAGCTGCCGCCCCAGCTCGCCCGAGTGGAGCACGCGGTCCACATCTCCGGCTTCCAGATGCACATCGCCACGACGCTGATGTCGGTCATCTTCGCTGGCGTGCTCGAGCGTTGCCGCAACGTTAAGATCGTCATCGGCGAGAGCGGCATCGGCTGGATCCCCTATGTGCTGGACCGCATGGACGCGGAGTGGGAGGATCAGTTCAAGGATTTGAGCCTCACTATGCGGCCGAGCGAGTACTGGCGTCGACAGTGCCGGGCGACCTTCCAGAGCGATCGCATCGGCATCAAGCTGCTCGACGACTTGGGGCACGATACCATCATGTGGGGCTCGGACTTCCCCCACCCGGACGGGGTGTGGCCCGACTCGAGCGAATTCATCGAGCGCGAGTTAGGACACCTGCCCGCGGAGGTGCGCCACAAGATCGTATGCGAGAACGCCGGCAAGCTGTATGGCTTTATACACTGATTAACGAGACGGATGTCACCACGAAGCACACGAAGAGCACGAAGGAAGAAAACATTTTTTTTGATTGGTGCCTTCTCCATTATCCGATCTTCGTGTCCTTCGCGACCTTCGTGGTGCAAAACTCTTTCGTCGAATAGTGAACGACTTGAACCCTGGTATGTGACTAATCGGGCTAGCTGGCGGGTCACCGCTCGGAGAGCCAGGCCGGCAGAGGCTCTCCCGCGCCGCTGACGGCCAGCTCGCGGTTCTGGTCGCCACGACCCGCGGGGAAGCGCGCGAGCGCGGCCGGCATCTCGAAGTAGATCTCCAGGCGGTTACCATCGGGGTCGAGGAAGTAGATGCTGCGCTGGTTCACGTGGTCCATCGCGCGCTCGATCCGCACGCTGTGCTGGAGCAGCGTGCGGTAAGCCTCCCCCAGCGCCTCGTAGCTCGCCACTTGGAAGGCGATGTGAGCGACGCCGAGCGGCCGGGCCAGGCCCCTGACGGTCTCCGGACTTTCGTGCGGCGCCATGTCCAGCGTGTGGAAGTCCTCG
>WNGL01007557.1_pt1 | contig 16846 bp, 14 predicted proteins | sample 5400591 | NCBI WGS metagenome assembly WNGL01 (sample SAMN13153377, study PRJNA577476) | soil metagenome | isolation source: 80 cm soil or saprolite under Garry oak tree replicate 1 | place: USA:California | collected 2016-06-15
GCCTCGAGCCCGGTCCGCTCGCCGTCGATGATCCGCCGCTTCAGCCGCTCCCACAGCGGCAGCCCGGCCAGTTCGGCGGCACGGCTCGCCTTGAGCTCGGCCGCGTCCACCCCTTCGAATAGCTCGAGCAGCCGGGCCAGCGGGTCGTAGCCTTCTCGCCGCCGGTCGTAGACGAGGTCGAGCGCCACCTGCCGCTGCTCATCGGGTATCCGCGCGATCGGCATGATCCGCGCCGCGTGCACGATCGCGGAATCCAGCCCCGCCCGGACGCACTCGGCCAGGAAGACGGAGTTCAGCACGGCCCGGGCCGCCGGCTTGAGGCCGAACGACACGTTCGAGACACCCAGCGTCGTCTGGACGTCCGGATAACGGCGCTTCAGCTCGGCGATCGCCTCGATGGTCTCGATCCCATCGCGCCTGGTCTCCTCCTGCCCGGTGGCGATGGGGAACGTCAGGGTGTCGACGATGATGTCCTCGACCCGCATGCCCCAGTTGCCGGTCAGATCCTGGATCAGCCGCTCGGCGACGGCGACCTTCCATTCGGCGGTCCGCGCCTGGCCGCGCTCGTCGATGGTGAGCGCGATCACGGCGGCGCCGTGCTCACGCACGAGCGGCATGACCCGGGCGATGCGCGAGTCGGGCCCGTCGCCGTCCTCGTAGTTGACCGAGTTGATGACCGCGCGGCCACCGGTCAGCTCGAGCCCGGCCTCGATCACCGCGGCCTCGGTCGAGTCGAGGACCAGAGGCAAGGTGGCCGCGGTGGCGAACCGGGCCACGATCTCGCGCATGTCCGCGACGCCGTCCCGGCCCACGTAGTCCACGCACACGTCGAGCAGGTGCGCGCCGTCCCTGGTTTGCGCGCGGGCGATCCCCACGCAGTCCTCGTACCTGCCTTCGAGCATGGCGTCGCGGAACGCCTTGGACCCGTTGGCGTTGGTCCGCTCGCCGATGGTCAGGAACGCGGTGTCCTGCCGGAACGGCACGTGCTGGTAGAGCGACGCCACACCGGGCTCGCGGCGCGGCCTGCGCCCGGCGACCGGGCGGTCCGCGACCCGGCCCGCCAGCACGGCGATGTGCTCCGGGGTGGTGCCGCAGCACCCGCCCACCAGGGACAGGCCGAACTCCCTGGTGAACCTGTCGTGGGCATCCGCGAGCTGCGCCGGGGTCAGCGGGTAGCTCGCGCCGTCCGAGGTGAGGACGGGCAGGCCGGCGTTCGGCTCGCAGGAGATCGGGATGCGGGCGTGCGCGGCCAGGTAGCGCAGGTGCTCGCTCATCTCGCCGGGACCGGTGGCGCAGTTCAGCCCGAGCATGTCGATGCCGAGCGGCTCCAGTGCGGTGAGCGCCGCGCCGATCTCGGTGCCGAGCAGCATCGTCCCGGTCGTCTCGATCGTGACCTGGGCGATGATCAGGGCGTCCGGTGCCAGCTCGGCCACCGCCCGCCGCGCCCCGATGATGGCCGCCTTGGCCTGGAGCAGATCCTGGCAGGTCTCGATGATCAGCGCGTCGGCGCCGCCGCGCAGCAGGGCCTCGGCGTTGACCTGGTAGGTGTCGCGCAGCTCGCGGAACGTGGTGTGGCCGAGCGTGGGCAGCTTGGTGCCGGGCCCCATCGAGCCCAGCACCCAGCGGGGGCGGTCCGGGGTGGCCCAGCGGTCGGCGGCCGCGCGGGCGAGCCTGGCGGACGCCTCGGACAGCTCCGCGATCCGATCGGCGATCTCGTATTCACCGAGATTGCCCAGGTTGGCGCCGAACGAGTTGGTGGTGACGCAATCCGCCCCCGCTTCCAGGTAAGCCTCGTGAACCGCGGTTACGATATCGGGCCGGGTCACGTTCAGGATCTCGTTGCAGCCCTCGTAGCTCTCGAAGTCGTCGACGGTGGCGTCACTGGCCTGGAGCATTGTGCCCATGGCCCCGTCGGCCACCACGACTCGCTCGGCCAGGGCGGTTCGTAGCGTACTCATTGCCCCCCAATCATAGGCAAGTCATTGTAGGCGTCCCTTGGGAACTTTCCGTAGCCTTCGGCTGACACGCCGCCCGGTAACCCGATAAGCGAGGCCGACCACGTAGGCTGTAACGGACAGCCCGAGCGTCGGCGTGGGAGGTGGCGAGCTATCGAGTTCAACGACATCGGCGAACTCACATCGCCGGTCGCCATTGCCGGATTCGAGGGCTGGAACGACGCGGGCGAGGCGGCGAGCGGGGTGGTCAACCACCTGGGCATCGCCTGGCAGGCGACTCCCATCGGCGCCATCGATCCCGAGGATTTCTACGACTTCCAGGTCAACCGGCCGGTGGTCGAGATCGAAGGCGGGCAGACCCAGCGGCTGATCTGGCCGACGACCAGGATCTCGGTCGCCCGCGCCCAGCCAGCCGACGAATCCGCACCCCCCACCGGGCTGCCCCGCGACGTGGTCCTGGTCCACGGCATCGAGCCGAACATGCGCTGGCGGGCGTTCAGCGAGGAGCTGGTGCAGGGCCTGGAGAGCCTCGGCGTCAAGATGATCATCCTGCTCGGCGCGCTGCTCGCCGACGCGCCGCACACCCGCCCGGTGCCAGTTTCCATCGGCTCGTCGGACGCCAAGCTCGGCACCGAGATCGGCGTGGGCCTGTCTGACTACAAGGGTCCCACCGGGATCGTCGGGGTGCTGCAGCACACCTGCACCCAGGCGGGGATCCCGACACTCTCGCTGTGGGCACAGGTACCGCACTACGTGGCGCAACCGCCGAGCCCGAAGGCCACGCTGGCGCTGCTGCACGGCGTGGAGGACATCCTGGACGTACCGCTGCCGCTGGCCGACCTGCCCGAGGAGGCGCGCGCCTGGGAGCACGGCGTGGACGAGCTCGCCCAGCAGGACTCCGAGGTCGCCGACTACGTGCGCACCCTGGAAGAGGCCAAGGACGCGATGGACCTGCCCGAAGCGAGCGGCGACGCGATCGCCCGCGAGTTCGAGCGCTACTTCAGGCGTCACGGGGGCGCCGGGGAGTCTGCGGGCCCGGGCGGCTTCTGACGGATGACCGCTAGACCGGGGGCCAGGGGACGGCGGGCCAGTCGGCCGGGGGGTAGGGGTGCACGCGGTGCTTGAGCAGCGTCTCGACCCTGATCTTGGTGGCGGCGATCTCGTCCGCGCTCAGCAGCGAAGACATCTCGGCCTCCAGGCCACCGTCGTTGAGCTGGGCGTTCAGCCGGCGCAGCGCCTCCAGTGACCGCCTCGGCAACGTTTTGCCCCGCCACTGCCACAGCACGGTGCGCAGCTTGTAGTCCTCGGCAAAGCACACCCCGTGGTCACAGCCGTACAGATGCCCGTCGGCGACCGGCAGCAGATGACCGATCTTGCGGTCGGCGTTGTTCACCACCGCGTCGAACACGGCCATGTCCCGCAGGCCCGCGTGGTCGGTGCGGCGAGACAGCGCGATCAGGTCTATGTCGGTGTCATGGTCGATCCACAGCTGGCACATGCCCGGGCCGAACGGCCCGTCCCGCATCACCGTCGGCGGGACCACGTCCCAGCCGGCCGCGCGCGACACCACGTAGGCCGCGACCTCCCGCCCGGCCAGCGTGCCCATCGGGAAGTCCCACAGCGGCCGCTCCCCCGCGATCGGCTTGTAGACGCAGGCGGTGTTATCCGGGGGGACGATCCCCCCCAGACCCCCCCTGTGTTGCCCCGGGGGGACGATCCCCCCCAGAGCCCCCCTGCTCTTCTTCCCGGGGGGACCCATCCCCCCGGACCCCCCTTGGGAGGGGCTACCCGTCCCCCCAGACCCCCCTGGCCCCCCGCGCACGGGGGGGCTTCCCGGCGGGCTGATCGTGCAGTACAGCGTCGCGTTGGACGCGTCCACCAGCCGTCCCTCGATCTCCAGCGTCCCGCTCGCGAGCAGGTCGAGAGTGGCCTGCTCGCCGTCCTCATCGTCGGGCGCGGACCGTTTCGGCTCAAGCATGGCTGGCGCGGTGACCGTTCTGCCGCGGGCAGATGTGCCCCTCGGTGTCCAGCGGCAGTCCGCACAGCGGGCACGGCGGCCGGCCCGCCGACACGATCTTGGCCGCGCGCTGGGCGAAGGCGCGGGCGGCGCCCGGGGTGATCCGGACCCGCAGCACCCCGGGTCCGTCGGCGGGCAGGTCCTCGGCCAGCGGCTCTACCGGCTCGTCCGATTCCTCCTGCGCCTCGATGACCACCATGCCGCCATCTCCGTCCCAGGCCAGGGCGATGGCTCCGTCCCAGGCCAGGGCGATGGCGCCCACGCGGAAGTCCTCGAGCAGCGGAAGATCGAGGGGCGCGTCGTCCTGCAGCGCGGCGGGAGCGGTGGCGGGTACCTCCGGCGATCCGCCGGTGCGCCTGAGCACCTCGTCGAGGAGCTCGTCGATGCGTTCGGCCAGCAGGCTGACCTGAAACTTCTCCAGGACGACGCTGGTCACGCGGCCGCTCGAGGTCGCCTGCAGGTAGAAAATCCGCTCTCCGGGCTGGCCCACCGCGCCGGCCACGAACCTTTCCGGCGGGTCATAGAAATACACCGGCATAATCCTATCCTCGCGTGTCCGCCGGCGGCTGGCCGCTCGTCGCAGCTGCGCCCGCCGGGATGCTGCTGGCACCGTTCACCATGGCGGTGTCCATTTCCGGCCGCCCGTTCGCCGACTCGCCGGCATCGGCTCCGCCCGAGCCACCGCCGACCGCCGCATCACTGTGCGCCACGGCGCGGACGTGCCCGTCCGCACGTGGCATGAGGTCGTCCACCCCACCCCCTCTGTCGTTCATCCGGACCAGGAAGGGCCGCAACGGCGTGTACCTGATCACGGTCAGCGAGCAGGGATCGGCCTGGATCCGCTGACACTGGTCAAGGTGCAATCCCAGGCTATCGGCGACAATGGCCTTGATGACATCTCCGTGCGAGCAGACGAGATAGGTAGCGTCCTTTCCGAGCCTGGCATTCCAGTCCCTGACCGCGGCCACCGCCCGGTGCTGCATGTCCGGCATGGACTCTCCGTCCGGCCCGGGGAACGTCACCGCGCTCGGGTGGGCCTGCACCACGCGCCAGAGCTGCTCGCGCGCCAGCTTCTTCAGCGGCTGGCCGGTCCAGTCCCCGTAGCGGCACTCCCCGACCCGGTCCTCGGTGATGACCTGCTGGCCGTCCCTGGTCGCCGCGACCGCCGCCGCGGTCTGCTGGCAGCGTTCCAGCGGACTGCTGACGATGGCGTCGAGCCGGAGCGGGGCCAGCCTGGCCGCCAGGGCCACCGCCTGGGCCCGACCGCGATCGTCGAGCGGGATGCCGGGCGTCCACCCGGTCAGCACGTGACCGGTTGTCGCGGTGAGCCCGTGCCGGACCAGAAGAACCGTTGTCACGCTTCCCGACTCTAGCCGGTTCCGCGCCCTTTACCCTTAGGGCCCCGAATCGGCCAGGCCTGGTCCCTCTGCCTCTTCCTGGCCGGCGGGCGGGGGCGCCGCGGGCGGGTCGTCCTGGATGATGAACGCCATCGAGCCGAACTCGACCCGGTCGCCCGCGCGCACCTGGACGGGCTCGCGGACCAGCCAGCCGTTCAGCCTGGTGCCGTTGTGGGATCCCAGGTCGCTGAGCACCCAGCCGTCCTCACGCCGGACCAGCAGGGCGTGCATCCGGGATACGGACAGGTCGGCCAGGCACAGGTCGCAGTCCCGGGTCCGGCCGATGGTGAACCTGACCCCGTTGCCGGGCGGGAACACCAGCGGCGCCGGGTTGGCGAGCGGGGGCGCCGGCGGACTCTGCCAGGCATGCTGTGGCGGAGGGATCCGCGGGGGCGCCTGCTCGTACGGGGGCCCGGCGGTCGGCTGAGTCCGCAGCAGGGCCCGGATCCTGGCCATCAGCTTCATGGCGCCAGGCCGACGGGGTGGCAGGTCGGTGAACAGGCCGGCCAGCTGGCCGCGGTGCCGGGCGTCCAGGGCGCTCTGCATGCGGTACATGAAGGTCTCGTGGGACAGCCGGCCCTCGGCGAACTCGTTCCTGAGCTCGCTGACCGCGTGATCGCGCTCCGCGTCGGAGGCGCGGGGGTATTCGGGCGTTGATGGTCTGTCTGCCGTCGACCCTGCCATCATAGGTGCGCGGATATGCCAGTGTTCAGGCTGGTGATGAAGCCGCACTCCCTCCCCTCAGCGTGCCGACCCGGGAATGTCGGTGTCTGGCCATAGGATCTGCATGCAAGTGACCTCGCCAGGTGGCAGCCTGGGAGGTTGTTCCCGCGACCAACCTCAGGGACCGGGTGCCGGTGAGACGAGCCTACAAGTTCCGTGCCTATCTGACGCAGCCCCAAGAAGGCCGCGCGGTGCGGCTGCTGGCCGATCACTGCGACCTGTATAACGCCGCGCTGATGGAGCGCCGCGAGGCGTGGCGGATGCGGCGCGCAAACATCAGCTACGGCACCCAGTCCGCTCAGCTGAAGGACATCCGGCGCGGTGACCCGGACGGCCAGGGACGGCACTCGTTCACCGCCCAGCAGCAGACCCTCCGTCGGCTCAGCGCGGTGTTCGACGCGTACTTCGACCGGGTGAAGGCGGCGACGAAGTCCGGTGAGAAGAAGCCGGGTTATCCGCGGTTCAAGCCGTACCAGCGGTTCAGCCAGGTGTTGTTTGTCACCGGAGACGGCGTGAAATGGCAGCCATCCGGGTCGGGCAAGTGGGCGTATGCCAGTTTCCAGGCGGTGGGGTCGGTCAAGGTGCGCCAGCACCGCGAGGTGCGCGGCACCGTCAAGGCGCTCCAGCTCAAGCGGGAGCACCGCCGCTGGTACGTCATCGTGATCGCCCAGACGGAACCAGTGCCGTTGCCGCAGGCCAGGCGCGAGGTCGGTGTTGATCTGGGCGTGGCCCGGTTCCTGACTACCAGCGACGGCGAGGTGGTCGCCAATCCGCGGTTCCTGGCCGCGTCGGCGGAGCTGATCGCGGAGCTGGAGCGCCGCAAGGCCCGCGCGCGGCCGGCGTCTGGGAACCGCAAGCGGACCAGGCGGGCGCTGGCCAGGGAGTGGCGCAAGGTCCGCAACCGTCGCCGCGACTTCCACCACAAAACGGCGCGGGCGCTGGTCAACGAGTGTGATGTGATCGCGCTTGAGGACCTGCACCCGGCCGGGATGACCAGACGTCCAGTGCCCAAGCCCGACCTGGGCAAGGCCGGGGTCTTCCTGCCGAACCGGGCTGCCGCGAAGGCAGGGCTGAACAAAAGCATCCTCGACGCGGGGTGGGCCCAGTTCATCACCATCCTCACCGGCAAAGCGGAAGAAGCTGGCCGGCGAGTAGTGCTGGTGAACCCCGCCAGGACGAGCGTCAGCTGCCATCGCTGCGGAAGCCGATGCGCGCGACCGCAGCAGAGAGTCGTCATCTGCCCTTTGCATGGCGTGGTCGACGCCGATGTGAACGGGGCGCGGAACATTGCGTCCAGGGCCGGGCTGGGCTCTGGCCAGGCTACTCCGGCAGCTTGAGAAGCTGCCGCCTTCAGGCGGCAGAACAGTCACGAATGGAGTATCGGCATCATTCGGGCCTTAGGGCAAGGGCTACGGGCGTACCTCGCCAGTGGCGGTCATGGCCGGCGTGTCCACCTCGGCACCGTCCGGGGTCTGCAGCGGGAAGTGGCAGGCCGCCATGTGACCCGGACCGAACGACCGGAGCCTGGGCTCTTCGGCGGCGCAGCGCTCCTGGGCGAGCTGGCACCTGGTCCGGAACCTGCACCCGGAGGGCGGGTTCACCGGGCTGGGCAGCTCGCCCTTGATCGCGGCACCCTGCTTGGCCCGTTCGGCGGACGGCTTGGGCAGCGGGATGGTGGCGATCAGCCCGGCCCTGTACGGGTGCGCGGCCCGCTCGTAGATGTCCTGCCCGGATCCGATCTCGACCAGCTTGCCCAGGTACATGACGCCGATCCGTTCGGCCATGTACTTGACCACCGCCAGGTCGTGCGAGATCACCACGTAGGTCAGGCCGTGTGAGGCCTGGAGCCGCTTCATCAGGTTCAGCACCTGGACCCTGATCGACACGTCGAGCGCGCTGACCGGCTCGTCGGCCACGATCAGCCTCGGGTTGAGGGTGAGCGCCCGGGCCAGGCCGATGCGCTGGCGCTGGCCGCCGGAGAACTCGTGCGGGTAGCGCTCGACCGCGTTCCGCGGCAGCCCGACCTCGGTGAGCAGCTCGAAGACGCGGTCCCGCTGCGCCCGCTTGCTGCCGAGGCGCTGCACCGCGAGCGGCTCGCCGATGATCGTGCCGACCCGCATCCTCGGGTCCAGCGATGGATGCGGGTCCTGGAACATGAGCTGCAGGTCGCGCCGCTTGCGCCGGAGTTCACCACCGTGCAGCTTGGACATGTCCACGCCGCCGAGGGTGACCGCGCCGGAGTTGGGCCGCTCCAGTGCCACGATCATCTTGCCGATCGTGGTCTTGCCGCATCCGGACTCGCCCACCAGGCCGAACGTGGTGCCGGCCGGCACCGAGAAGGACACGTCCGACACGGCGTGGACGGCCGCCACCTTGCGCCGCAGGATCGCGCCGGAGGTCACGGGGTATTCCTTCACCAGGTTGCGGATGTCGAGCAGCGGGGCCAGCCCGCCGGCGCCGTCCCCGTTTCGCGCGGCTGGCTCGACCTCGCGCTCGGTCACCTCCAGGCGGCCGTCGGCCGTCACCTCCAGCCCGGCCGCCACGACGACGTGCTCGGTCTCGTCCGGCTCGGCGGCGCCGGAGTCCGCCGCCTGGGCCAGGCTCTCGGCGTCGGAAGCCACCAGGCCGGTGCTCACGGCATCCGGGCCAGTCTCGCCGATCGTGGCCAGGACGAGCGGCCCGTCCACCGGGTGCCAGCAGGCGAACCTGTGCTCAAAGGTCTTCCCGGCCAGGGGCGGCTCCTCGGTCCGGCACTTGTCCGAGGCGCGCGTGCACCTGGCGGCGAACCGGCAGCCCTGTGGCGGGCGGTCAGGTCGGGCGGCAGCCCGGGGATGGCGTGCAGCGCCTTGTTGGCGTCCTGCTTGAGCTGGGGAATCGAGGCGAGCAGGGCCTGGGTGTAGGGATGGTGCATCTCGCTGAACAGCTGGCCTGCCTCGGCGGTCTCCACTACCGGCCCGCATACATGACGTTGACCCGGTCCGCATGCCCGGCGATCACGCCCATGTCGTGCGTGATCAGCAGCATGGCCATGCCCAGCCGGTCCTTGAGGTCCCTGAGCAGGGAGAGGATCTGCGCCTGGATGGTGACGTCCAGCGCCGTGGGGCTCACGAGGCCCAGGTGATCCACCGTGCTGCCTTCGAGAGCAGCGAGCCTTCGGGCACAGGGGAAGCCTTCGGAAGCAGGGGAAGCCTCGGCGCCCCACCGGGGACATTCGGCTGGGCGGCATTGTGCTGGAACTACAGGAACGCGGCATACGCCTCGCGTGAACGCGGCCAGTCAGATGGTGGATCAGTACAAGCGGACGCGCGGGTCGAGCACCGCGTAGAGAAGGTCGACCACCAGGTTCGCGACGACGACGAAAGTCGCGGCCAGGATCGTGATGCCCAGGATGACGGGCCGGTCCTGCTGGGTGATCGCCTGGATGACGGTCCAGCCGAGTCCGGGGATGCCGAAGAGGACCTCGACGATGATGACGCCGCCGAGCGCAGTGCCGATGTCGAGGCCGGCCAGGGTGACCACCGGGGTGAGCGCGGCCCGCAGCGCGTGCCGCGTGATCACGCGATTTTCCTTCATGCCCTTGGACCGGGCGGTTCTGATGTAGTCCTCACCCAGTACCTCCAGCATCGACGCGCGGGTCAGCCGGGTATAGGTAGCCGCGGTCACCAGGGCCAGGGTCAGCCAGGGCAAAATGAGGTACTGGAACCACTGACCCGGGTTCGTGGTGATGGACACGTACCCGTGGAACGGGAAAAACGTGGTAATCGGGCTGAGCTTGTAGGCGAATATCCAGATCAGCGCAAAGCCGAGGACAAAGGTCGGCATCGAGTAGAAGAACAGCGCCGACGCGGTGAAACTCCGGTCCATCAGGGACCGGGACCGCACCGCCGAGATGACCCCGGTGAACACGCCGTAGCTGATCCAGATAATGGCGGCCCCGAGAACCAGGGAAATGGTGGCCGGGGCGGCCGCGGCGATCACCGAGCCGACCGGCTGGCCCTTGTAGTAGTCGTAGCCGAAGTTGCCCTGCAGCAGGCCCCACGCCCAGTGGCCGTATTGCACGTAGAGCGGCTGGTCGAGATGCAGCTCGTGCTTGATCTGCGCGATCCGGGCGGCGCTACCGAGCCTGCCCGCGAACGTCCGCGCCACCTGGTCCGGCCCGGGGCCGACGAAGTAGAGCCCGAACACGACAATGGATGAGGCCACGAGGACCAGGATGGCCTGGCCGATCCTGCGCAGCAGAAAGCGGATCATGCCGTCTCCTAGACGTAAATTCCGGCGCCGCGCGGGTCCAGTGCGTCGCGGACGCTGTCACCGAAGATGTTGAAGGACAGCGTGGTGATCAGCAGCGCCAGGCAGGGGAAGAGCAGGAACCACCAGTACCCGTACTGGTAGAAGCCGGATGCGTCGTTGATCATCGACCCCCAGTCGGCCGTCGGCGGCGGCACGCCCACGCCGAGGAACGACAGCGAAGCCTCGGCCACGATGGCCAGCGGGATCAGCAGCGTGGCGTACACGATGACCTGGGCCATCACGTTCGGCAGCAGGTCGATGAACATGATCCGCCACGGGCCCGCGCCCAGCGCCCGGGCCGCCTCGATGAACTCCCTGCCCTTTATCGAGATCACCTGGCCCCGGACGATGCGGGCCAGATAGGTGAAGCTGAGCACGCCGACAATGACGATGACCAGCCAGAGGCTCGGGCCGGAAACGTAGGCGATCGAGATGGCGAGGATCAGGAACGGGATCGACAGCATCACGTCGATGACCCGCGCGATGACGGTGTCGACGAAGCCGCCGATGAAGCCCGCGGTCAAGCCCAGCAGCACGCCGAGGGCGACACTGATCCCGGTGGCGAGCACGCCCACCGCGAGGGAGACCCGGGCGCCGTAGAGGATCCTGATGAAAAGGTCGCGTCCGTTGCTGTCGGTGCCGAACCAGAACGTGCCGCTCGGCGGCACGGGACCGCCGCTTTCGTTCTCTCCGATGTCGATGAACTGCTGGTTGGGCCCGTGACCGGTGATCTTCGCGAAAACCGGGGCCAGGATGGCCAGCAGCACGATGACCAGGATCGTCCCGAGCGCGATCTTCGCCGCCCGGTCGGTGCGCAGCCGCTCGTAGGCCAGCCGCCACGGGCTCCGCCCCTCGATCTTCTTGCTGCCCGGTGCGTCACCGGCCTCGATGAGGGCCTCAGATTCCCCCGCGCTGCTGAGCTCGGGCATGGTCATGGCGTGCCTCCTTCCCGCCGCACGGGTAGCGCGTCGGCAATTTCCGCAGGTTCAGCGTCGTCCGGCAGGAGGCTGCCTTCGACTTCCACGATCCGCTCTTCTTCGGCGATCGACGGGCGGAACTCGGCGAGGTTCTCGCCCTCCGCCATCGGCAGGTGGCAGGCGGCCGGGTGCTCCGGGCCGTCGCCCAGGCGAGGCTCGAGCGGCGGGTCCTCGGCCACGCAGACCGGCGCGGCCTTGGGGCACCGCGGGTGGAATCGGCAGCCGGACGGCGGCGCGATGGGCGAGGGTACGTCCCCGGCCAGGATGATCTGCTGTCGCTGGTCGGACTCGTCCGGGTTCGGGACGGGCACCGCGGACAGCAGCGCGCCGGTATAGGGGTGACGCGGCACCGTGAAGAGCTCGTCGGAGGGCGCGACCTCGGTCACCTTGCCGAGGTACATGACCCCGATGGAATTGCTGACGTGGCGCACCACGGAAAGGTCGTGCGCGATGAAGATGTAGGTGAGCCCGAACTCGGCTTGCAGATCGGCGAGCAGGTTGATGACCTGCGCCTGGATGGAGACGTCGAGGGCGGACACCGGCTCGTCGCAGATGATCAGCTTGGGCCGGAAGGCCAGCGCCCGGGCCACCCCGATGCGCTGCCGCTGGCCGCCGGAGAACTCCGCCGGGAACCTGTTGAAGTGCTCCGGGTTGAGCCCCACCCGCTCCATCAGCTCCTGGACCCGGCGCTTGCGGTCCGTGCCCGAGGACAGGCGGTGGATCGCGAAGGGGTCCCCGATGATCGACCCGACCCGGCGGCGCGGGTTCAGCGAGCCGATCGGGTCTTGGAAGATCATCTGGATCTCCGTGCGCAGCGGCCGCATGCGCCGCTGGGAGAGCTTGGTGATATCCCGGCCGTCGAAGATGATCCGGCCGGAGGTGACATCATGCAGCCTGGCGATGCACCGGGCCAGGGTCGACTTGCCGCATCCGGTCTCGCCGACGATGCCGAACGTCTGCCCGCGCGGCACGGTCAGGCTCACGCCGTCCACGGCGTGCACGAATTCCTTCTCGCGGAACCCGGTGCCCTTGATGGGGAAGTGCTTGACCAGGTTTTCCACTCGCAGCAGCATGTCATCGCCGTCGGCGGCAGCCGCAGCGGGCCGTGGGCTGGCCTGGCTCGCGGGGGCGCTGGTCATCGTCCTCACGCTCCCGCCGGTCCGGCGGACTTGGCCAGCTCGACGTGCGCCACCCGGCGGCGGACGGCCTCGCGGTCGGCCTGGTTGTGCGGCAGCCAGCAGGCCGACCGGTGCCCAGGGTCCCCGCCCACCGGGTCGAGCGCGGGCATCTCACTGCACTTGTCCATGACGTAGACGCAGCGGGGAGCGAACGGGCAGCCCGGCGGAGGGGCGAGCAGGCTCGGCGGCTGGCCCGGGATCGGGTGCAGCCGCTCGCGCCCGCCGCCGTAGGCGGGCATGGACTGCAGCAGCCCTTCGGTGTACGGGTGATGGCTGGCGTAGAACAGCGTACGCCGGTCGGCCCGCTCCATGACCTTGCCGCCGTACATCACCAGTACCTCGTCGGCGACGTCGGCGATCAGGCCGAGGTCATGGGTGATGAGGATGACCGCGGTGCCGAATAGCTCCTGCATTCGCTGGATCACCCGGAGTACCTGGGCCTGGACGGTCACGTCGAGCGCGGTGGTGGGCTCGTCGGCGATGAGCAGCGCCGGGTTCAGGGCCATCGCCATGGCGATCATGGCGCGCTGGCGCATGCCGCCGGAGAACTGGTGCGGGTAGTCGTTCACCCGGCGATCGGGCTGCGGTATGCCGACCAGCCGGAGCAGTTCCACGGCCCGCTTCCTGGCCTGATCCTTGCTCATCTCGTGGTCGTGCAGCCTGATCATCTCCACGATCTGCCAGCCGACCCTGTAGTAGGGGTGCAGGCTGGACAGCGGATCCTGGAAGATCATGCCGATTTTCGCGCCCCGGATGGCCCGCATCTGGTCGGGACTAGCGGTCAGCAGATCCTGACCCTCGAACGCGGCCCGGCCTGAAACCCGCGCGCCCCGGGTCAGCCCCAGGATCGTCTGGGTGGACACGCTCTTCCCGGATCCGGACTCGCCGACGATGCCGAGGGTCTGCCCGGCGTCGATGTGGTAGGAAATTCCGCGCACCGCCTGCACGATGCCGTCCGGCGTATTGAACGACACGTGCAGGTCTTCTACCTCAAGCAGGGCCACGCAGCTCGCCTTTCACGCATCGCCCGGCCGCCCAGCGGCGTCGTCGCTGGTCCGGGCCGAAGGCTTAGCTTGAATGTAGCCTCGCCGGCCGCCCCAGAAAAGAGGGGCGGCCGGCGAGGCGATGGCTGCGATCAAGGCTTGCTAAGCCAGACGTTCGCCGGGTCGAAGTTCTGCCACACGCTCATGAACACCGCGTTGTGCACGTACCCCGCGTGCTCGGCGAGCTGCAGCGGCTCGCTGATCGGGTAGAACGCCGCGTCCTGCATAACCTGCTTGTCGGCCTTGGCCCAGAAGGTGTCGGCCTGCGGCTCGCTGGTCTGGTTCAGCGCCTGAGTGATCAGGTTGTTGACGGTAGCGCTCTGGTAGTAGCCGAAGTTGCTGCCACCGTTGGCCGGGAATCCGGCCGGGCTCGAGAAGAGCGGGTTGAAGAAGGTCAGCGCCGAGTTCCCGAACCAGTCCGGGCCCCAGGCTGCAGACGCCAGGTCCCAGGTGCCCTTGTACGCGGGCGACGGATTGCTCGCGCTGGTGGGCACGGCGAGGTACTTGCCGTAGAAGTCCGCCTGGCTCGTGGTCACGCCGGTTACCTTCACCGAGCCCAGCGCGTTCAGCTGGCTGGAGATGTTGTTGAAGAGCTTGGTGTCGGACTGGGAGTCGCTGCGGTACAGATACTTCAGCGTCAGCGGGTGGCTCGCGGTGAACCCCGCGGCGGTGAGCAGGGACTTGGCCTTGTCCTGGCTGTACGGATACGGGTTGTAACCGCTGGGTACGCCCTGCGATCCGTCGATGCCCGGCGGCAGGACGTGCGTGAGCGCTTGCTCCGTGTCGGGCCCGCCCAGGGTCTTGATCAGCTGGCTGCGCTCGATCCCGTAGGACAGGGCCTGGCGCACCGGTACCTTGGCCAGCGCGCCGCCGTTGTTCGGCGACACAATGTTGTACACCAGGTAGGGGTTCGTGCTGAAGGTGGCGCCGAGGTTGACGTTGTGGCTGCCCGACTTGATCTCGTTCACCAGGCTCGGCTTGTCGGCGGGCGGCACGAGCGCGTCCCAGCTCATCCCCAGCGACGGCGAATTGGTGCCCATCTGCTGGTAGATCGTGGTCTGGTTGCCGGTCTCGTCCACGTTGATCGTGTCCACGTAGGCCTTGCGGATCGGGTCGGTGCTCGCCTGCCACTGCGGGTTGCGCGCGAAGTGGATGCTCTTGTTGGGAGTGTAGGAGGTGATCGTGTACGGCCCGTCGGAGTACATGTGGTTGTACACCGCCGGGGAGCCGGGCAGGCCGTTCTCGGCCTCGATCGGCACCGCGCTGAACGGCGGCAGCGTCATCGCGCCGATGAGCCACGGGGCGGGCCGGGTCAGCGTGAACGTGATGCTGTTGCCCGAGGTTGTGATCCCGGACACGTTGTGGCTCTCGATGTACTGCTTCATTGCGGCCGCGTTGCTCGCCGCGGCGGCCGGGTAGCCACTGCAGAAGGCGGTCATGCCCTTGATCGTGCCCCCGTAGTCCGCCACGCCGCCGAAGGTGACCGGGCTGGGGTTGCAGGCGCGCTTAATGCCGCGCACCACGTCGGCCACGGTCACCGGGCGCGGCGGGGTGGTGTTCCACATGAGCCCGCTGCGGATGGTCACGGTTTGCTTGAGGCCGTTGTCGCTGATCACCGGCATGCCGGTGGCCAGGTCGGGGGCGGGTGTGTCGGTCTTGCCCGGGGTGGCCGGCCAAGTGTAGAGCTGGCGCAGGTACAGGCGATACGCCTGGTAGTCCGTGCTGTAGTAGCCGATGTCGTAGTCCATGTGGTCGACGTCGCTGATGCCCACCATGTTCAGCGTGCCGCCGGTCTGGGGTGCTCCCGTGCCCGGGTTGAGCCCTTGCCAGCCAGGTGCCACCTTCTGCGTCGCCGTCTGCCCGCCGCCGCTTGTCGTTGAGCTGCTGTTGCAGGCGGCAGCGAGCATAGTCAAAGCCGCAGCGCACACGACTGCGCCATAAGCCCGCGGGCGGAAGTATCTCACCCTGCTCCTCCTCAGTGTTCTTGGCGAAGATCGTTCGCGAGGGAACAACCGGGGCGCCATGCCCCTCCACGGGTGCCAACAGCTCGCGGACCCCGTCCACGGCCTCACGGCCCTGGCAACCCAGGCTTGAACGCAAACGTTGCCAGGTTAAGCCCGCGCCTGCGCAGTATGAAACACGGACGATCTCCCGCACGCCAATCGTGATGCGAAGGTGATCCACTGATTATCTCGCCGTGAGGCGCATATTTTCCGTGGCCGCGCTCGGCGGGGGCTCCCCGCCCGGTTCGTCCGCTCAGCGGAAGATGACGGTGCGGCGGCCGTGGAGCAGAACGCGGTGCTCAGCGTGCCAGCGCACGGCGCGGGCGAGCGCCACCCGCTCGGCGTCGCGGCCGATGGCCGCCAGGTCCTCCGGGCTGTCCGAGTGGTCCACCCGGGCCACCTCCTGCTCGATGATTGGCCCCCCGTCCAGGTCGGCCGTGACGTAGTGAGCGGTCGCGCCAATCACCTTCACCCCGTGCGCGTGCGCCTGCAGGTAGGGCCGCGCACCCTTGAAGCTGGGCAGGAACGAGTGGTGGATGTTGATGATGCGGCCGGACATCTTGGCGCACAGTTCGGGCGACAGGATGCGCATATACCGGGCCAGCACCACGAAGTCGATGCTCAGCTCGCTGACCAGGTCGAGCAGGCGCCCTTCTGACCGCTGCGCGGCCACCGCGTCGCCCGGGGCGCCGACCGGCACGTGCTCGAACGGCACGCCGTGCGCCGCCGCGAGCGGTGCCAGGTCGGGATGATTGCCGACGACCAGCGGCACGTCGATGCGCAGCGATTCGGCCGCGCGCCGGTACAGCAGGTCGTTCAGGCAGTGCCCGGCCTTGGACACCATGATCAGCACCCGCGGCTGGACGGCGGTGTCGTGCAGCTCCCACTCCATGCCGAACTCGGCCGCCACCGGGGTGAAGCCGCCGTACAGGGACTCGTAGGTGACGGGCGCGCCGGGCACCGTCTCGACGTGCACCCGCATGAAGAAGCGGCCGGGCCCTTCGGCGATCCGGTCGCCGAACTGCTGGCTGTCCAGCACATTGCAGCCGGCCTGGTGCAGGTAGGCCGCGACCGCGTGGACGATCCCGACCCGGTCCGGGCATGACAGGGTGAGCACGTACTCGGTCATAATGCACCCACCGCGTGCACGCCGCCGTCCACGTGGACGATCTCGCCGGTGGTAGCGGGGAACCAGTCAGACAGCAGCGCCACGCAGGCCCGCGCGGTCGGCTCCGGGTCGGTGATGTTCCAGCCGAGCGGTGC
>WNGL01006565.1_pt1 | contig 16842 bp, 12 predicted proteins | sample 5400591 | NCBI WGS metagenome assembly WNGL01 (sample SAMN13153377, study PRJNA577476) | soil metagenome | isolation source: 80 cm soil or saprolite under Garry oak tree replicate 1 | place: USA:California | collected 2016-06-15
TCGCGGCGCTGCGAGATTGGCGATTCCAAAAGCACTGAGGCAACAGCACTCATGACTTCGCTCCACCGCCTGACACGCGATACTCCCTGATAAGCTTCAACACTTCATCAAACATGTCGGCGGGAACCATGGAACCGCGCATCTGCGGATAAACTGCCTCGGCGAAACGCCGCCACTCCTCTTGCAGCTCGGGAGAAACGGGGTGTACCTTGAGCCCCCGCTTCTTCATGGCCTCGATCGCTTCCAGGCTTTCTTGGCGGCCGCGGGCCTGCATCTCTTTCCCCGCGTCAGCGGCGGCCCTGCGGAAAGCTTCGTGGTATTGCGGCGGGATCGCATCCCAGGCTCTCTTTGTGATCACCGTCGCGCCAATCAGCGGGACCCATGGCAGATCGAGCATATGCCGGGCAACTAAATCGTATTGGCCAGCCAGGGCAAAGAATGGGACTGTGGGGACCGTGTCCACCATTCCCGTCCGCAGGCTGGTGAGAACATCAGACCATTCCAGTGGTACAGCCTGAATTCCCAGACCTTTCACCACAGCGAATTCATCATTGTCGGTAGCCCCGACAAAAACCTTGGTGTGCTTGAACTCGTCGGGGTGCAGCGCGGGCTGCCGGCAAAAAATGTTTACCCACCCGGTGTCAGCCCAGAACAGGACTACGAATCCTTTTGCCTCTAACCGCTGTTCGAGCTCCGGCTCCATACGCGAGCGGACGTACTCCATCTCGTCTAAGGAGTGGTAAACCATGGGAATTTTCTGCAAGGCGCCGACTGAAGGATCGATTTCCGACAGCCCACCCACTGACAGCGTTGCTGCCTGGATTTGGCCGACGCGCATGCGCTGCACAGTTTCTGCTTCTCCACCCATGGTTCCATCGGCGTAAATCGTCAGATTGATGCTGCCGCCGGACGCCTCCCGCCACTGCTGCCCCATGCTTTCCAGAATCTGGTAGTGCGAGGAGCCGCGCGGAAGCAAAGTCGCCAATCGGATTTTGGTCTGGGCCACTGCGCGCGACGGTTCGAGCCACCCCAACGCAGTGAGTGCAATGAAGAGAATCGTCTTAGTTGTCCGCCGCATTTTGTACCTCCGGTTTCTCGCTGAGAAACAAATCGTCTTCCCGGGAAAGCAGCCAGCGCGCGCGCCGCTGCATGACAACATTGTTCAGCCGCCACTCTGGCTTTGTATTGGGGTCAATCGCCAGGGCTCGTTTCAGCAAGGATTCAAATTCGGAACGCTCTTGCTTGCTGACTGAAACAGCCTCCGCGAGGGCAACGAACGGCGAGGCGAGACTCCCTCGCGTTAACTCGACTTGCCGTTCGAAGTGCTCGCGGGAACGCACGGCGAAATCGCCCTTCGCTCCCTGCCGCGCAGATTCGTAGCTGATCAAGAAGCCGTGAATAGCGCCGTCATCGAAATCAGGATCCAATTGCAGACCGCGATCAATCAGCGCCTCGACGATCGGCTGATCGGCCACCAGCTCCGGGTCGTCCTTAGAAACAGAGATTGCCGCTCCCCACGACGCAGCCGTCCAGTACAACAGCGGGACATCTTTCTTTCTAGCGACACGTACGGCTGCCTTTGGATCACGCCGCAGCTCCGCCCCGAAGCCGCGGTGCTTAACTTCTAACCCGCGAATCCCATAGTCGCGCGCGCGCAAATACAGCTTCCGGGCACGAAGGCGCATGATCTTCGCGCGCTCTACGTCCTGCTGTTCCACCTCGTCTGCCGGTTGCTGCACCCACACATAGCTGTATTGGGTGAAACCGCTGGACGTGGCGAACAAGAGTCCGCGATGCTGTGGAACTTGATCGAGCAACCCTTCCATCAGCTTCAGTGCGAAGGGCAGAGCGTCGCCGACCAGCTCTGGGTCGTCATCGGTCGCAAAGCTGCTCGTGCTCTGGGAGGCCAGGGAATCGCCCAGCCTGCTGATGGCGAATTTCTTGACCGAGCAGCCGGTGCTGGCGACAACCACGACCAGCAAAAGTGCACAGATAGTGCGCGAGGATCCAGCCAATTGGCCCGTCTTCGAACACGGTTGGAAACCGGAACTGGTCATTTCGAGTCTCCTGATTTTCCGGCGCGATGCCATTCATCGTCGTCGCCGGGACTCGGAAATACTCCTTCGTCTTCCGCATGGTTTTGGACGAAGTCCTGCAGGACCTCCGTGGTGGCGGTGAAGACAAAATCACCGTCCATGCATTCCCCCAGCCTGGCTTGCTCTGCCTCTGGGGTGTGGCACAGCCAGTCGTCGCTCAGAGCCATCAGGGAGAGCGAGTCTCCCTCGGCGGTAATTTTGAAAATATTGTGCGCAGGTATGGCGTCCATACCCTCAGCATCGCTCTGTGAAACCGCATCCAGAAAGCGGTGGGACCCCAGTTGAACGAGATGCCCTTCAAACTTGATTTCAGGACCATCTGCGGACCCGCAGTTACATTTCGCCTTTTGCAGATCGATTAATTGCAGCGTGTACTGTTGTGCTCTTGAGTCCCCACTAATGAGCAACCGGCAGGTCTGGCATTCATTCCCTGTTTGTTGCCATGTTCCTTCCAGCGCCGGATCGTAGGTCAGGTGCTGATCGTCATCCTCATAAAGCGGGTGCAAGGAATAGGTCCAGCACGCCGGCAGCACTGCCAAACTCACCAGCATTGCCGTCAGCAGCACGAATTTCGTTCTTGTGGTCATCCTCCCGCCGATTCACTTCCGCTGAAACGCCATCCGGCCGGTCTCGCTGAATACGCTCTTCTCACTGCCGTGTGCCCGAAGGAAATCACGCAAATCGCTGGTCGACGAAACCAGAGTTACGGCAACGAACCGGGGCAGCAATCCAAACTCCTGAGTGCGTCCGAGCAGCTTCACGCTCTTATCGTCCATGGCATTTGCCATCCAGTCGGGATCGAGCGGAGTCAGCACGAGCTTCTGTTTGTCTGTCTCAACTTTCATAAGACTGTCCAGCGGAGCAGCCCAGCATTTCTCCTGGTCGGGAACTACATCGAGGAATCTTTGAGCGCCGATCTGTACAAGCTTGCCTTCGAAAGTGGCGGCTTGGCACTGGGCCGCCGTCTTGATGTCGCCTAATTTTGCGACGTCAATGGTGTAGGTCCGCGCCGCCGGATCAAGGCCGATTTTCAGCAAGTAACTCTTTAGTTCGCTATCTCCCTCCCAGTTGCCCACCAGCCCCGGGTCCACGACCACATCTGACTCTTCGTAGAACGGGTATACCGATTGCACCCAACACCCTGTCGTGAGCGGAAGACTCATGATCGCGATCGTCAACGCGAGGAGTCGTAGGTTCCTGGGAGCATTTCCGCGCGAGTTGTCAGCAAGTTGACTCACTTGTTTTCCTTCTTTGCGTTCGATCGGTCCAAAGGCAGGTGTGCATGCTGGCACCAGAACCATATGCGCCATCTTTCTCTTTCCTTTTTTTGTTCCTTCTTCGACTTATCCTTGGCATCTCCCACATACCGGCAAGGAAGTCGAGTTCCTGGTCTTCACCGCTTCGAAAATGTTCTTGTACTCCTTCTTGTCCATGCGGAGGACCATACTATTCGCAAGACAACTAGGCCGTAACCGCCCCTTCTATTGCCCTGCAACTGGCGAATCATTGATCTACTTTCGGTCTTCTGCAAGCGACAAAGAGCGGCGTTCCGATCGTGTCGCCTATTGTCATGCGTTCGGCAGGGCTTGGACCGCTCAAGTCTTCAGCGACGGCCAAGCCCTCTTTGGCCGCACACTGGCGGAACGCGTCGTCAACAGGCAGCGCTACGGTCGAGCGCGCCGCGTCCTCGTGCAACTGCTCCACAATGACTTCGAGCAGCCTGAGAAGGGCTGACTGCTCTGCCCGTGCAAGGGGCCGCGTTGGTACCCGTCGGGTCGCCGAAATCTGAAGAGTCGGTCGTTTCTCTTGACTCCGGCTCGAGCGCCAGGCATCGACCTCTTGCTTGTACGCATAAACCGAGCCTCCAGTACCGTGACAGTGTCGATGGACCGGCATGGCCTCCAGCATTTCCCATCGCTGAACGGTTCGCACACTCCGATTGAGGTAATGAGCGATGTCCTTCCAAGAGTCCAGACGAGTCGCGGTTGGGCTCTCCGGAGATTCATCGCCTGTTGTCACCACGCAAGTTGCGACAGCCTTGCTATCCGTCGTGTTCATGCCGCCACCTTTCTGCCCTTCTCCTGGCCGAATCATTTGCGCTTAAGCTCCGACACATCGACCTGTGGCCAACAAGGCTCACCGAGCTCGCGGCGTTTCCAGGTACTCGAACCTCTCCCTTGCTGCAGCGTAACCGTGGTGGTTGAAGGAACTCTGCTCGGGGGATAACGTGTCGAACAACCGGTCGAACAGAAAGAAGCCGATGCCGAAGTTCTTGTCCATCAATCCCCCGTCGTTCAGCATTCTGTGGTGGATGTCGTGCAACTGTCGCCCGCGCCGAAACCAACCTTTGAGAATCGGATTGCGTTCCATCCAGAAATTCTTGACATGCATCCGATCGTGGAGATAGCTGAACATCACGAAGCTCCAAGCGAGGACTGTCGCGAAAAACACCGCCTGGTGAACTAGCCGAACCCTGAACGCCCAGAAGATGGTCTCCGCGAGGACCAGCAGAACAGCGGTTGGGGCCAACCACTCGACCCCAATATTTCCGATCGAGAATCGGTCCGTGGTCGCGTCCATGTAGTGTTCGCTGGGATGCTGCTTTTGTAGCGGCCCATAAAGAACCATGTGATGTTTCATGTGGCTCGCGCTGAGCCACCGAATCCTTCCGCTATGCAGCAGTCGGTGTAATAGGTAGCCCAGCAACTCTGCGACTATGCCCGACGCCACTACCCAAGCCGCGATGTGTGTCATTTCGCGCATGTGTCCTCCTCGAGTTCCGGGCACTGCCACGGCGGCGAAGGATCACGAATACCACTGCCCGGGAATCTTTCAGTGCTGCCCACATTCCTGGCGATGTTCTCGTGAGCACTACCGGCTAAGTTGTTAGTTCCTCGAGCGACGTCAGTGACCAAAGCCCAGACTCGCTATGGAGAGGGCACGCCCGATGCCAAGGAGGGAAACTCGGCGCAGAGACGACCAACGGCAACGAGCGGAAAAGGCCTGTTGTCAGCGCGAGACTGTCAAGCTAAGACCAACTAGCGTCTGCATCGGCCGGGGAATCTTTGAAAGGGAGAGAGAAAGAGAAGCTACTGGTCAACGGAAGGCGGCGACAACCCCAACTTCTGCATTTTCGTGCGGAGTCCTTCCCGGCTGATCCCGAGAATCTCAGCCGTGTGTGTACGGTTGCCGGTAGTGTAGCGAAGGACGGCCGAAATCAGTTTCTTTTCCATTTCCGCCAGAGACATTGGCTGGATATCAGCCCCTTTCTGGGTAGTCGGCTTGCGCCGGGCAATGCGGTCGTTGAGCGCACCTGCAGGAATCTCTTCGCCTGGCGGGCACATCGCCACCAGACGAGCCATTTCTCCTTCCAGTTCCCTCACATTTCCGGGAAACTGATAGGCCAGTAGCAGTTGCGTGCATTCGCTGCTGAGGCGGGGGGCCGGAAGGGCGCGTTTTCCTGCGTAGGTCCGCAGGAAATGATCCGCGAGCATCCCCACGTCGGTTCTACGTTCGCGCAGCGGCGGGACTTTCAGGGTAACAGTGGACAGACGGAAATACAGATCTTCCCGAAAGTGACGTTGCTCAACCTCGCTCTCCAGATCACGGTTTGTGGCCGCGATCACGCGCACGTCCACCTGTTCGGAACGGGCGGACCCGACTCGGTTGAAATCTCCAGACTGCAGAACGCGCAGCAAACGCGACTGGAGTTCCAGAGGCATTTCGCCGATTTCGTCGAGAAATAGAGTACCTCGGTTGGCAGCGCCGATGAGTCCAACGCGATCACGATCCGCCCCGCTGTAAGCTCCGCGCACACACCCGAACAGTTCCGACTCGATCAACGTCGGAGGAATCGCCGCGCAGTTCAGAACGACAAAAGTGCCACTGGCCCGTGCGCTGCGGCGATAAATGGCCCGAGACAGGAGTTCCTTACCAGTCCCGGTCTCGCCCTGGATGAGCACCGTTAGTTCCGTGGGAGCAATTTTCGCAAGCGTTTCGAGGACGATTGACATGCCTGGATCGGCCGTAATAATGCCGTCACTTTCGCCCTGCGCAAGCTCAAGATCGCGAGCTCTCTGACGAGCACTCTCGATGGCAACTGCGGTGTGCAGGCGGGGTGCCGCCAACACGCATATCTCGGACAACAAACGCTCGTGGTCTTCATTGAAGTGGTTCGAAATCTCCCGGTTCTCCAGGTAGATAACAGCGAAAGCATCATTACTGACGATCAGGGGCGCACACAAAACGGAACGAGATGCAGCTTGCGGACACTCTTCTTGTCTCGAAGTACTTCCAACTCTTGCGCATCGTGAAACAGCAACACCCGCCCTTCCTGCACAGCCATCCCAGCGATGGTGGTGCTGATCTCCCTCTCCCGTTCTGCAAGTGTTTCGTTGCGAAAATTGCGAGCGGCAGTAGCGCGAAATTCGCCTTTTTCCCGGGACACGACACATCCACGGTCAGCGCCCAGTGCCTGGATCGTCATGTCGAGAATGTTGGTGAGCAACTCTCCGTAGTCGTGCTCCTGAAGCAGATTGCGAGCAATGCTGTAGAGTACGTTTGCTGTGTCGGGCGGACTCATTGGGCGGCTCTCCCCGTGAGTCCCCTTATTATTATCTTTAGGCTCATTTCTTCAAAAAACCTAGGCGCTGAAGCAACGCGGGGAACCTGGGGTCGCTCCGGAGCGGATCTGCCACGGGTTCGGTGGGCAGATAGACCAGGTATTCGCAACGCTCTGCGTAGGCTTTGTCCAGCCAAGCGAATGCCTCGTCCTTGTCACCAAGACCCGTGTAGACCATTGCGATGTAGAGACTCGGGACGTATCTGCCCTTGCTCATCTGCTGCAACTGCGAAATAATGTTACGCGCTGCCGCCTGCTGCCCCGAGACCGCATAGAGATGTCCAAGCAGGGCGAGAAGAGCGGGGTCGTGCGGAGCAAATGCCAGAATTGACTGGAAAGCCTGCTGAGCCTGTGGGTACATTCCCTGTTGCTCGTAGGCACGGCCCAAGTTGATTACTGCCACGGCGTAGTTCGGATCAAAGGAGAGAGCCTTCTGATTTGATCCGATGCTGTCGCTAAACTGCCTCGCCTGATAGTACGCCTCTCCCAGCGCAGAATTAAGCAGGGGCGACCTCGGCTCAATCGAAACGGCAAGCTTCCGCTCGGCAATCGCCTGGCTTAAATCCCCCATGGCCGTCAGGTAATAGGCGTAATACTCGTGCGCCGTGGCGTAACCTGGCCGTAGTTCGATGGCCCTCTTGAATTCCCTTTCGGCTTCTACGTAGTTCCAATCGTAGACAAGCGCGGAATAGGCCAGCGACACGTGAGCCTCTGCAAGTCCTTCATCCAATTCAAGCGCTTTTCGGGCATTGGCGTTCGCTTTGGGAAAGGCCTCGCTCGGCAGCAGAGCCGTATAAGGAGCAGTTGCCAAGAGAGCGTAACAGTCCGCCAAACCGGCGTAGGAGGGCGCGTAACTCCCATCATATTGTATTGCTGTTTGAAAATAAGAAATGGCATCGGTGAGGCTTTGTGTAGTGCGCCGGTTCCACTGAAAGCGCCCATTTAAGTAAGCCTCGTACGCTCTTGGGTCCACTTGATGCTCGGGTTGCACGTCCTTAGGGAGTGCGGCCAAGACCTTCAGCACGGTGTCGTCTACAATCGGGCCTAAGCCGGACCCGTTGGGGTCTGTATCATGTCGATCCCCTGCAATGCCCGCCTGGTCTCTACATGACACCAGTTGATCCGTAACTGCCATTTGATTGCCGTCACGGTGAACCGCACCTGCTAGAACGTAGCTCGGTTTGCGACGTTCGCAGATTTGCTCAAAGCTGAGTCCAGAGTCTTCCGTTGTTACTTCGACCACACCTAGTCTTTGCGAGTGAAGTTCGCTCAATCGAGTAAATATCTCTTCACTCACAATCTCGGCAAGCCGGCGCGCATCGGGGTCGCCACCGAGGGTCTTGAATGGTTGGATGGCCAACATCAGCTTTGGCGGCCAAATCCACTCAATGACACGGGGAATCGCGGTATACGCCCCGATCGCAATAACGAACCAAAGAAGCAGTTTTGCCATTGACGGCAACGAAGGGGGCACTGGCGGCACTGGTTTTACAGGCTTCGGGCTGGGTTCAGGATGAGGGACATCGAGCCCAGGGTCACCCTGCAGGCCCACTCGGGTCAGGATCGCCGAGAATCGCCGATCCGAACGCAAGTTGTCGAAGACAGACCCGACCTTCAGGTAGATCAATAACCCGTCACGCTCGTCAACTGCCTTTTCGAGCCAATGAAAGGCATCGTCGATCTTACCCAAGCCGGCGTACACGATGGCAAAGGCGACGGGAGGCACGTACTGGCGCGCTGATACAGCACGCAATTCGTGCAAGATCTCGACGGCGTCCTCAGTCTTTCCGGCCGCTGCGTAAACTTGTCCCAGGAAACCTGACCATAGAGGTCTTGCACCCGCGATTGTCAAGGCTTGCTTGAACTCGGCGATCGCTTCGTCGAATTTGCCCTTCCTCCCAAACGTTAGCCCCAGGACTATGTGCGAGAGCGGAAACTTGGCGTCCATGGCCACGGTGTTGCGAAGCTGCTCGATGGCCTCCTCATGCTGGCATGAGGCATAAAGCAACAACCCCAGGCTAAAGTGCATCACTGGCGAGAAGGGGCTAAGTTGCCGTGCGATCATTGCTTCCGCGAAAGCTTCATCGAAGCGCGCCAAGACCAACAGGTAGACTGAGTACCAGTAGTGTGCAGCGGAATAACCGTGATTGAGTTCGATCGCTCGCTTGAACTCCTTTTCTGCACCCTCCCAGTCCCAATCAAAACGGAACTTCACCATCGCCAACGACAAGTGCGCTTCTGCGACGGAGTCATCAATACTCAAGGCTGTGAGAGCGGCCTCCTTCGCCTTTGGCATGATTTCGGAAGGCGCCCTGATGCCATATTCCCCTGCACCCATCAAAACGAGGCAGTGAGCTAACCCGGCGTAGGTCAGCGCGGACTGCGGATCAATCTCGATTGCCTTCTGGTAGTACTCGACGGCTTTCCGGGCATCCTCGACAGTCACAACTACATGGTTGTTCCAAAAGTAACGCCCCTTCAAGTAGAGATCATAAGCTCGAGGATTTACCGAAGTAGATGGCGTCAGCCTGTCGTTTTCTCCATCTACCGTCTCCAAGAGCGACGGATCCAAGGGAGAGTTGCTCGATGGGGGATTTGGCTCGACGCGCAACGCTTCGCTTGAGGGACGCAGCTTGGCATGTATCTCGCCTGCGATCGCGGCGGCCACTTGGGACTGCAGGCTTAGGATATCGCGGAGATCTCGGTCGTAGCTTTCCGTCCAAAGATGCTGATCGGTGCGGCCCTCGATCAACTCTGCAGTGATACGTACCCGATCGCCATCGCGACGCACCGAACCTTCCACAATGGCATCCACACTCAATTCACGCGCGATCTGAGGAAGCGTTTGCCGGACATGCTTGTACTGCATGATTGAAGTGCGCGAAATGACGCGTAAGCCGCCAATTTTCGCAAGCGCCGTGATCAGCGATTCGGTCAGGCCATCCGCAAAAAATTCTTGCTCGGGAGTATCCGAAAGATTCTCCAACGGCAACACGGCAACCGAGCGAATCGTAGGCAGTTGCGCACTGATGCCGACGTGTCGTCTTTGCGGACGGCCCTTACTTTGAGGCTCGATCGCCTCCAGCGCAGCCTGGATTTCGCTGGCATGCTGGTAACGTTGGCCCATCTGCTTGCGCAAGCAGTGGTAGATGATCTTCGAGAGCGACTCCGGAACGTGCTCGGGCAGCGGCAAAGGAGCGTCATGCAGTATCGCAGACCCTAACTCAATAACAGTGGCCCCTTTGAAAGGCATTTGACCGCTCGCCATTTCGTACAGCAGCACACCGAAGCCCCAAATGTCGCTGCGCCGATCGGTCGGACAGTGCTTCAGGACCTCCGGTGCCCAGTAGGGCGGGGTCCCCGCAATTGCGGCCGAGCTGGAGGTGGTACCAGGAGTCTCAAGGGAACTAGGAACCTCAAAGCGGCGTTGAATCTTCGATAGGCCGAAATCCAGCAACTTTGTTTGACCGTCCTGAGTCACCATCACATTGCCGCTCTTGAGATCGCGATGGATAACGTCATGTTCGTGCGCGTGAGAAACAGCGTCGGCGATCGCGATACCATAGGCCACTACAAGGTCGAAAGGAAGTCCGACGTTAGCGGGAATTACATTCGTGAGAACCTGCCCCTCGACGAACTCCATGACAATGCCGGCTTGGCCCGATTCTTCTACTACATCTTTGATCCTACATATATTGGGATGGTTCAGAGAGGAAGCAATTCGGGCTTCAGTATAGAGTTGTCGGCGGGCTGACTCGTCGGGAATCGTCTCTTCGCTAACCAGCTTGATGGCGACGACGCACTCGAGTGTAGGGTCCCAAGCGCGGTACACCACGCCCATTCCGCTGACCGCTACCAACTCCCGGAGTTGGTAGCGGCCGAAGGTCCTGACCGCTTCTGGAGCAGAGCTCGGCAATCCGGCCCGATGTTAGATCGACCACGTGCGCAAGTCAAACAGTCAAAGTTCAAGTTGTCAAGGAGACAGCTGCGTTGTGGCAGGTAAATGCCGCCTTGCGGGAGGCTGAGTTTGGCAACTCAACGCCGGCGAGACAGGGGTCGCGACAGCTTTGGCGCTGGCACCGGGCCGGGATGTAAAAGTGCTTGCAGCCCTGACCCTGGCGCGGGTCGGGGATACTGACCGAGCGAAGGCAATGGTCGAGCAGTTGGAGAAGAGCGATCCTTGAATACGGTGTTCAAACTCTATTGGTTGCCAACCCTCAAAGCTGCCATCGAACTCAACGGTGCCAAGTCAGCCCAGGCTCTTGTCTTTCTGGAGGCCGCTGCTCCCTACGAATTGGGCGAGCCACCACCGATACAAGAAGGAACCCTGTATCCGGCTTATCTGCGCGGCCAAGCTTACCTGCTGGCTCACACCGGTAACGCTGCGGCGGCGGAATTTCAGAAGCTGCTCGATCATCGCGGCATCGTGGTCAACTTTCCTGTGGGTGCGCTCGCCCATCTCGGCCTTGGCCGTGCCTACGCACTCTCGGGCGATACCGTCCAGGCCCGTACAAAGTATCACGACTTCTTTACCCTCTGGAAAGACGCCGACCCCGACATCCCCATCCTGAAGCAATCCAAGGCGGAGTACGGGAAGTTGCAATAGCCGTTCACTGACTTAAGCGTTGCGATTGACCTTTTCCTCAGATCCGACCCAACATTTCCGGGAGACTCCTAACAAATCCTCCCCCATCGCGCGACGATCCACAAAGAGCGTGGCATCTCTCAACGGCATGGACACTAGGCTGCCGTGCACGGATGAACTCCGACATTCGGGGCTGCCAGATGTGCGAAGTTGCCCGTTTTTCAGGATGTGCCCCCATTGCTGGGGAATAGAGGCGGCTGACTAAGTCGCGGAAATGGCGGCACGGCCCCACACTGACCAACTCACGAGAGTAACAAACCACGTACCGGTCTGCTTTCGAAGTATCCACAGATGGCTTCCAAGGGCTTCTTTAGGAGTCGAGTCTTCCGCCGACGAAAACGTAGTTCGGTAGCTTGCGGTCAAGTAAGCAATCTCATTTGCGCCTCGAATACGGCGGTCAGTAATCTCAATGGAGTGAATTCTCGTTGCCCCGCGCGCCATCTGCGCCGATACCGCCGCACGTCCAACCAGTGGCTGCACGTCAGGCGGCCACAACTCGATGTCGTCCGCGCACAACGCCATCAGGCTGTGATCGTCTCCAGCGACCTCGTACTCGATCCAATTTGAATGGATCTGCTCAATCTCTCGGACAACATCTTTTGCGAGTTCGTTCATATAACGAGCATGGATAGCAGGCACGCCCATCGCCTTGCAAGGCCGCTCTTTTGATTCCTGTTCGCGAAAGTAGGCTGATACTCGATCTGATCTTTCCATCTGGCCCGTTTCGGCTACCGGCAGGAGGGAGTCCTTGGAGGCAATTTAGCGGCACCTCTCACGATTGCCCCCAGTAACGGGGCGACTCTGACATTATCGGATTGGGGAAGAGTTGCCGACCACCCGTCCGGAATCCGGATCTGCTGTCTTGGAGATAAACGACAGTAATCGGGCTGCGCTGGGCAGACGCCCCACATCAGGTTGCCAGACATACTGGACGCAAGACTCCCGCGCTCTGGATATCTGAATCAAGGTTCAAGTTGGCTTTAACAAAGATAGGATTTGCACGACCATTGAAAGCCCCAGTGTCTGAATCTATTTCAAGTCCTCAACCACGTAAATGTCCGACAGCCAGCGGTCGAAGCTGTAGGCGACGGAACTGCCGTCAGGCGTACCGACGGCGGCAATGATGTCTAGAACTCCGGTGGGATCAGCCGGTTTTAATTCTTTCCATAGTAGTTTCTTCCCAGATGCGATCGGAATGCGATAGACGCGACTTGGAATCTCTGCCTGGCGGTAGACGTAAATGGCTTCTCCATTGGATGTCCATTGGAATGGGATCTCAGCCGGCGCAAGTTGAGTCACTCTTCGCCCAGGTCCTTCATTTACAGGATAAATCCAGAGGTTGTGGCTGGAGTCTTTCGCGAAGAATTGCTTTCCATCTGGCGAGATAATATTCCCCGACCAGGAGGCTGCCGCATACGTCCATTCGGGAGTCATGGGGACTGGCTTGCCTCCGTTCACATCGCCCAAATAGATTCGTGGACCGTGCCCAGCCTCGGCACCGGAATACAAAAAGTGAATGTTATCGGGCAACCAAGACATCATGTACACATTTTGAATCCCAGAGTTGTCGACGCGTTTTGGGGTGCCAGGACCCGTGGGAACCAGCAAGAATTGTTCCCGACCCGCCACGTTTGCGGCTACGCCCGCCCATTTGTTATCGCCGGAAAGAGCTAGCGAGCCGCCTTGCCCCAAGCGGAACGCATCGGTTTCGTCGATTCGGCGGACATAAGTGGAGTAGCTTGGCCCGCCTCCGGTGTATTCTTCGCTAAACAGAATCGTCTTCCCGTCGCTGGAGATGTCGGTAACGACTGAAGATTTCAGCCAGGACAGGTCGCGTTCCCCTTTGCCGTCCGCTGCGGACATCATCATGCTTATCGCCTTATTGTCTTCGGATAGGAGCACCGAACCTGTACGCGAAATGTCGTGTAGAGTGATGTCAGTGCCGGCACGCAAGACTGCTCGTGTCTTTCCCCCGCGTGTAACTGCCTGCAGCGCGCCGGCGCCAAACCACACTTCCTTTCCATCTGCGGACCACGCCAGCCCCTCTATGGAATTCCAACCCTTCGACAAAACTGATTTACGGCCATTCAAATCGAGCAAGGCTACTGCGCCACCGTCATCCGGGAAGACGGTGTGATCCACAAAAGCGATCGTATCCCCTTCTTTTGAAAATCGGATATCGCTGATCCATCCGCTCGTCTCATACCGCACGGTTCCGATCGGAAATTCGATGCGGTACCGTCCTTGCGAGCCTCGCACAACCGCAAGCTCTTTCCCGTTCGGGGACCAATCGGCGTCCGTAATGCCATCCGCTAATTCCCTTGGCGCTCCTCCAGAAAGCGGCGCGACGGCTAAGGTTCCAATATGTTGGCGGTGAGCCACGAAATTTGGCTTCAATAGCATAGCCATCTCGCCCAATTGCGAAACAGCCAATATGTGAAACCGGATGTTCCCCAACGAACGAGATTCGGGAAATTCGGGACGAGTAGAATATGTCCTGCCCGGATTACCATCCCACGCCGCGGTGTAAAGCACCGCGCGTCCATCTGGCGCAAATCTCGCTGTGAAAACGCTGCCGCGGCGAAATGTGAGTTGATGAAACCGAGGCTCACTCCTGGTCCAGAGTGATCTAGCAGCTAAGACCCCGACTAAAATGACCGCGACTATCAGGAGCGAATGCGTCATCCAACGCCGAAGCACCACCCTCTGCGACTTTCTCGCTAGGCTTGCGCTTGCCTCAGCAAGCTGGCCCTTCGATGCACTTGTTGGCTCGGGAGAAGCTACCTCTTCGGCCCCCGGACTTGCGATAAAGCGGTATCCGCGACGCGGCAAGGTTTCGATGTAACGGGGGTGCTCTGCCGAATCCTTCAAGGATTCGCGCAACCGGTTCATCGCCTTATTTAAGCCTAAATCGAATTCAACATACGTTTCGGAACCCCAGAGCCGTTTCCTCAGCTCGTCGCGAGTCACCAGTTCCCCTGGTTGTTCCAGGAGCGCAATGAGTAGCTGTAGCGGTTGTTCCGAGAGTGTGGATTTATGACCGTTGGAGGAAAGTTCGCCCGTTTGCAAATCGATCAGGAATTCACCGAACTTGATCCGCCCGGGCGATCGGACTGGGAGTGGCATTGAGTTGGATCCGCAAGTGTGTGCCACAAATCTAGCACCCCCAGCTCTAATTTGTCCTTTAAGAATCAGGTAACGTCTGCAAGTCATTGGAAACCAAAGATCTTGCGCGGGAATAGAAATGTAAGCCTTTTGTCATCTCACCGCCATTGCCTTTCGATTTGGTGTGCTCGAAGCTGCCTAAACGAAATGCGGAACGCATGAAACGGGGGAATTGGACATGAAAACCAAAGCGTCAGCTTCCTTTGCTATGGCAGCACTATTTTCCTTGGTGACGTTCTCCGCTCAAACGGCAGCGCAGACACAAACGTCGAGCCAACCGAATTCGCACGTTCGATATAAGCTCATCGACCTGGGGACATTGGGCGGGCCCAACAGTACAGAGGGACACCAGGCTCCTATCGTCAGTAATTCGGGCGCCGTAATCGGCATAGCGGATACCCTCTTGCCCGATCCGGCCTGCCCGTCAGATTGCTTCATCGGTCACGCATTTCGGTGGGAAAAGGGTGTCCTCACTGATCTTGGCACCATTCCCGGCGGCAACAACAGTGATGCGGTCTGGCTTAACAGTCTTGGCCAGGTCGTTGGCGAATCGGAAAACGGCGTCATCGATCCGCTCGTCGGCGTGCCGGAGAACAAGGCCGTTCTTTGGCAAAAAGACGGTCAAATCACAGATCTCGGGACACTCGGCGGAAACGGTAGTTTGGCGCTCGCGATTAATGACCGGGGACAGATCGTCGGAGGTGCGTTGAACGACATACTTGACCCTTTTTCTTTTCCGGGCTTGGCAACGCAGTCACGCGCGTTCCTTTGGCAAGACGGCGTTATGCGGGACCTAGGGACTCTGGGCGGGCCGGATGCATTCGCCACGTCGATAAATGATCGCGGCCAGATTGCTGGAGTCTCGATGACGAACTCGATTCCGAACGCGGCAACAGGCTTCCCAACGTTCCATCCATTTCTTTGGGAGAACGGCAAAATGCTGGATCTCGGCAGCTTGGGCGGAACGCAGGCTGTACCCGCTGGTGGAATCGACGGCGCTACTGAAGGGCAACGCGCGCTAAATAACCGCGGTCAAGTAGCGGGCGGTTCGACACTGGACGGAGATTCGACGGTTCACCCCTTTCTCTGGGATGGCGCAAAACTCCTGGACTTGGGAACGCTCGGAGGTAGTTTCGGCCTCGCTCGTGCGATTAATGACGCCGGAGACGTCGCTGGCGCCGCCACTACCGCGAATGATGAAGCCGTCCATGCCTTCGTTTGGAGAGAGGGCAAAATGATCGATCTCGGAACTGTCTCCGGTGATTCCTGCAGCCTTACGCATTTCATGAATGCAAGGAGTCAGGTTGTGGGTAGCTCCTTCGATTGCTCTGATTTTGTTGAATTGCATGGATTCCTGTGGCAGCCCGGCGGCCCCATGATCGACTTGAACCAGTTTGTTCCTCCTGGCTCTGGTCTAATCGTGACAGACGGCGAAGGCATCAACGATCGTGGCGAAATTGCCGGTAGCGCACTGCTTCCCAATGGGGACTTCCATGCTGTCTTGCTCGTTCCATGCACGGAAGACTTGATCGACGCGGTGGGCTGCCAAGAAGCAAGTCAAAACGTAAATGCAAGCTCAAGTGAGCTATCAACTCCGGGGAAACCTTTTGTAGTCCCTAATAATCTGGACGCGAAAGCGTTGCTGACTGTGCTTAAGGCCCGATTCGTGCGTCTCTATCACAATCCATTCCTCCGAGGCCCAAGAAATTAGCAGCGCAACTAAACGAACCCGAGATCATCTCAGCCCCTGTGTCGTGGCCATGGGGATCGACCACAAAAGAGGTCAAGTATGTGTGTGGAAGCCTTCTCATTCACAGCCGTTGCCAGACCTCTCTGGATTCCTCCCGGATGACGAGCAACACGGAAGTTATGCCAATTGCAGTTTCGGCAGCAGCGCTCTGGCTCCGCGAGGCTGCGAGTAAAGCGGCCCATTCGTCAACAAAGGTTTCAGGCGTGCCACGGCAGAATTTTTCGGAGAACATCCTCCGAACGCACATTGCCCTGACCGTCGCGCGGATGGAGATGTGTTGGGTGACCGGTGTCCAGAGATTAGACTCGCAATGCTGCGTTGAAGAGAGCACACGCATACATCACTGCCCCGCTGGTTCTTGGGTACTTGTAGCAACACTCTACTGAACGGACCCATCAGTAGGCTTATCGCTCACCAGAGGAGCAGGGGTTGCCGACCTGGGCCTGGCAAGAAATCGTTGCAGCCGGTTCAGCGGAGGAGACTCGACTGAAATCTTGGCACGGTCAGCGGGGTCATGCCGAAGCTGCCCAGTAGTTTGATCAGCTGACCACGTTATACGCGAAAA